>Ga0187817_10001546_pt1 | contig 11386 bp, 11 predicted proteins | sample NC_wetland_sal_i_17_FD_132431 | JGI IMG/M metagenome (GOLD analysis project Ga0187817, IMG submission 132431) | Wetland sediment microbial communities from Neuse River Estuary, North Carolina, USA - SO4_2 | ecosystem: Environmental > Aquatic > Freshwater > Wetlands > Sediment | place: USA... | reverse complement strand
TCGGCTTGCCATTTGCCGCCAAGCTGGCAGTCAGCGCTGCCTTGTTGGTGCCGCTGGGGTTTGTCATGGGGATGCCATTCCCGACTGGGCTACGCGCTCTCGCCAGCGCGTCCTCACCTGGGTTCCCCGCCCTCCAGAACAACCCGATCGACAGCGGGGTGGAATGGGCGTGGGCCCTGAATGCCGGTTCCAGCGTGCTGGGTTCGGTTCTGGCGATGGTACTGGCGATTCAGTTTGGGCTCAACCTGACCTTAGGTTGCGGTGCTGCGGCTTATTTCTCGGCGGCCTTGCTGCTGCCCACCCTCCGTCCGCATCATTCCCTATGTGAAACTAGACGCAAGCCTCTGCTATGATTCAGGGATTGCCAGTTCTGACCACGCCGAGAATGTTGCAATGACGTTCTTACGGAGAGCTAGTGCCTAGCCAGAAACAGTTGCAGTGGTCTCAACTGAAGGTCGGGATCACGGTGCTGGTGGCCAGCATCACGCTGGCCATACTGATTCTCCTCATGACCAGTACCGGCGGACTCTTCACCCACAAAATCCTGCTCAACTCCTACTTTGACAACGCCAGTGGGCTGCAGGTGGGCGCGGTGGTTCGGCTGGAGGGAGTGGATATCGGCAGCGTCGCGGGAATCCGCGTAGTGTCGGACCCTGCCCGCCAGCTGACTCCGGTCGAAATCATCATGAAGGTCAGCACCAAGTACCACGAGAACCTGCGCAAGGACTCCGTGACTACGCTCGCCACCGCGGGCGTGCTCGGCGCAACCTACATCGACATTGACAGCTCCCGGGCCCGAGGACCTGAGGCTCAGGAAGGGGACGTTCTGCCCACCCGCGAGACTCCTCAGATTGAAGACGTAGTCCGGGCCAGCCAGAGCACCTTGCAGAATCTCGACGCGCTGGAGAAACGCCTGGACCGGATACTCGCCTTTGTGGAGAGCGGCCAGGGGTCGCTCGGCAAGGTGATCTACGATCCCAGTCTGTATAACCGTTTGAACTCAACCGTGGCGCAGTTCCAGGGGCTGGTAGGCGACGTTGCCAACGGCAAGGGCAGCATCGGGAAGGCGATCGTCAGCGATGAACTTTATCATAACGCCAACGACACGATTGCCAAGTTGAATACTGTCATTGACGATCTCAACGCAGGCAAGGGCACGGCCGGCAAGTTCCTGAAAGACCCGACTCTCTATAACAACGCGAACGAGACCATCGCCAATGTGAAGAAGCTGACCGATGACGTGAACGTGGGCAAGGGTGCGATTGGCGTCATGGCGAGGGATCAGGAATTTGCCGACAGGCTGAAAAATACCATGAACAAGCTTTCAGCCCTTACCGATCGCCTCAATTCCGGGCAGGGCACGATCGGGAAACTGCTGCAGGACGAGTCAGTGTACAACAACACCAACGAGCTGCTGGTGGAAACCCGCGACCTGATCAAAGCCATTCGCCAGAATCCCAAGAAGTATCTGACGATTCATCTGAAGTTTTTCTGAGCTTTGAGGCTTCCCGAGCCTTAATTGTTGTCATTCCGAGGAGCGACCGCGACGAGGAACCTGTCGTCTTCTCTTGGTTTTCGGCAACCGCAGATCCCTCACTTCGCTTCGGGATGACAAGTCTATGAAGTTTTTCAGGCTGCTAGAAGCAGATTCACATCGCTGATGCCGCGGCGTCGGCGTGTTCGTGGGCGTGGTAGCTGGAGCGCACGAGCGGCCCGGATTCCACGTGACGAAACCCGCACTGCAAGGCGGCATCTTTCAGGAGCCGGAACTCCTCGGGGGTGTAGAACCGTGCAATCGGCAGGTGGTCGCGCGAGGGCCGCAGGTACTGTCCGACCGTCAGGATGTCCACACCGCGGGAACCCAGATCGCCAAACACTTTCACCAGCTCGGCGACGGTTTCGCCCAGGCCAACCATGACTCCTGACTTTGTCACCCTGCCCGGCGAGAATCTCTTGGCGTTTCCCAGTAAACGCAGCGTGCGTTCGTAGCGAGCGCCGGAGCGCACCGCTCGGTAAAGCCGGGGCACGGTCTCAGTGTTGTGATTCAAGACATCGGGCTGGGCGTCGAGCACGATCTGTAGGGCCTCATCCAGGCCCTGGAAATCGGGGACCAGCACTTCGACCCGGCATTCAGGCGCCAGGTTACGGATCTCGCGAATCGTCTCCGCGAAAATGCGAGCGCCCCCAAGGTTGTCGTCATCGCGATTGACGCTGGTGACGACCGCATGCCTCAAGCCGAGCGTCGCAACCGCCTGGGCAACGCGCCGGGGCTCTCCCCAGTCGATTGCCTCAGGTTTGCCTTTGGGCACGGCGCAGAAACCGCAGCGCCGGGTACAAATATCCCCTAGCAACATGAAAGTCGCGGTGCCGTGGTTCCAGCATTCTCCGATGTTGGGACACTGGGCAGACTCGCAGACAGTGTGCAATTCAAGGCCTCGCGCCAGCTTCTTCAGATTGTGGAAAGTCTCGCCTGCCGGGGCCTTAGCTCTGAGCCACTCGGGCTTGGGCTGCCGGATGGGCGGGGCGACGTCGATTTGCACAAGTTGGGGTGAATCTGCCATCTATGACTTTGATTCTACATGTTGGAATGCTGATCCAGAAAGGTGTAGCCCTCGACATTCCCTCAAGCCTTCGTACCGGAATAATACCCACGAAGAACACCGCAGCTGTCTCACAGATGGCTCAATAGGGTGCGCCAGAAAAAAAGTGGTGCAATCGCTTGGTCCCATCAAGCATCAAAGTTTGCATAGTGGGACTTGAGAAGCCAAACCAAGCCACACTGTGATTGGCAGCCAGGTCATGCGCCGGAACCGTCGCTTCGATTTCGGTACAGGAGGCGCGCGCCTGGATCAGTTTGGTGGTTTGGCTTGGAAGTACGGGAAAAGGTAAAGTTAGGGGATTCATGGCCTTTCAATTCAAGCCTGGCCTCATAATGGTCTTTGCGTCTGTCACCCTGGGTTGCGCGTCCGTCTGCTCAGGGCAGGCCCAAAAGCAGACGCCCGTGCCTGGTCTGGAGCTCCGTAGCACGGGCTTTGGAGGCGGACAGCTACCCGATCCGCAATTGTCCGGAACCATCAGCGGAACGGTCGTTGATCAAAGTGGGGCTGTAATCGCCGGCGCCCGGGTGAGGCTTACTCGTACTGACGGAGATCCATCCCTGAACCAAGAGGTGTTATCAGGCGACGATGGGCAATTTTCCTTTAGCAACATCGCTCCCGGCCCTTTTCTGGTCATAATCAGGTCAGCGGGGTTCGCGACGCAAACCTACTCTGCAACCCTTGGTCCGGGGGAGTTCCGCATTGTCCCGCAGATCGCGTTGGTTGTTGCTACCAATATCACTGAGATGCAGGTCGGAGTGTCGCAGACAGAAGTGGCAGAAGAGCAGATCAAGGTTGAAGAGAAGCAGCGTGTGCTCGGCGTCCTCCCAAATTTCTATGTCAGCTACATCCCGAACGCAGCTCCCCTCAACGCGAAGCAAAAGTTCAAGCTTGCCTGGAAGACGATAGTGGATCCATTCACCTTCGTAATCGTGGGAGGCACTGCGGGAGTTGAGCAGGCGCAAGATCACTTCAGAGGATATGGACAAGGCGCTCAAGGTTATGCAGAGCGTTTCGGCGCTGGCTATGCCGATACAGTTGCGGGCACCTTCATCGGAGCCGCCATACTGCCATCGCTTCTGAAGCAAGATCCACGTTATTTCTACAAAGGAAGCGGTAGCACGTCATCACGGTTTCTGTATGCGATTGCCAATTCGGTGATCTGCAAGGGCGACAATCGACACTGGCAGGTAAATTACTCAAATATCCTCGGGAACCTTGCCGCGGGTGGCGTCTCAAATCTCTACTATCCGGACCAGGACCGCAATGGAGCAGAACTTACGTTCGAGAACGCGGCAATCGGGATCGGCGCGACGGCCGTGGCCAATCTGTTTCAGGAATTTCTCATCCGGAAGTTGACACGGAAAGTTCCTAACGACCCGGCAAAACCCTAGTGGAAGCTAGGTCTCGAGGTAAGCGTCGATCCAGGTTTTGATCTTCAAACGGCGGTCATCCTGGGCATCGAAGCGGACCCCAAAAGCTCTGCCAGCCTGGTTGCGCCAGCTCACACTGCCGCGAACATGGACACGAGGCAGAGTCAAGAGTGAGAAGGAAATCTCAACTGCCTGGCCCACGAAAAGATCTTCGGCACTGCGCATCGACATGCCGCCGGAACTGACCTCAATGCTGGTACAGGTAAGGCGGCGGTTCTCGTTCATCACAGCCACAGAAATTTCAGTGATCACCGGAATGCGAACATAACGCCGCAGTTCGTGCAACACCAGCATCTGGGTCGCGCGTACCAGCTTCACGGCAGTAGAGCGCTCGAGCGGCTCGCGGAAGACAGCGTTAATACCGTACTTGGAGAAACGCAGGGCGTCCTGAGCGCTACCCCCGAGGCCGTAGATGATCATCCGGCTGTTGGAGGGCGAAGTTCGGGCCGACTCCACGACGGTCTCGGTAACCGCTTCGGCCGGCGGCGACAGCCGCACCACACAAGCCTCGAATTTCTCTCGTTTCAAGCGATCGGCAGCATTACCACTCACGATCGTGGTCTCGATCCCAAACTGGCGGAAGCAGTCTGCAATCACGCTTCTAACCGGATCCTTCAGGTCAACCAACGCCGCCCGGGCGGATGCCTTTCTGCTGGAGGGAAGGGGTGTAACAGCGGTTCCGAAGGCTCTATCCATAAGATATTTTTCGGTGTCTGCGAACCATTCTGGCTTGTATAAGCGGCCTTGGCAAAAGCGAATTAGGACAATGTCCGAGTACCAAGGTCTTATTACCGCGAATGAACTGGTGGGCCGAAAGTAATGCTTGCCCGGCAAGCGATGGCTGGGAAAGCCGCCTGCGGCCGGTCTACCTAGATGAGATGGCCTAGAAGTGTATTGTTATTAGTTGCTTACGCTGTGACCCTGACGCTTCATTCCGACCAGAGCCGGAACAGCAGGGCGCCATTTGTGCCGCCGAACCCGAACGAGTTCGACATGGCGTACTCGACATGTGCTTTTCGAGGATGGTTCGGTACGTAGTCCAAATCGCACTCCGGATCGGGTTTTTCCAAGTTGATGGTTGGGGGCAAAGTCTGGTCACGCAGCGCCAGCACGGTGATCCCCGCTTCAAGACCGCCTGCTCCGCCGAGTAGATGCCCAGTCATCGACTTGGTTGAACTGACGGCCAATTTGTAGGCGTGGTCGCCAAAAGCTCGTTTAATGGCGATGGTCTCTAGCTTGTCGCCGATGTCGGTCGAAGTGCCATGGGCGTTGATGTAGCCCACCTGTTGCGGCTGAACGTGGGAGTCCTTGAGGGTGTTCAGCATCACCCGATAGGCGCCGTCGCCATTTTCGGCGGGCTGAGTGATGTGATGAGCATCTCCGCTCATGCCGTACCCAACAATCTCTGCCAGGATTTTGGCCCCGCGCCGGCGGGCCAACTCGAGTTCCTCCAGTATCAGAATTCCCGCACCCTCGCCGATCACGAAACCGTCCCGGGCCGAATCCCAGGGCCGGCTTGATTTCTCGGGCGTGTCGTTGCGAGTGGAAAGCGCCCGCATGGCTGCGAAACCGCCCACGGACATCGCCGTCACTGCGGCCTCGGTTCCACCGGCAATCATCACGTCGGCATCGTTGCGGGCGATGATCTTGTAAGCGTCGCCGATCGAGTGGGCGCTGGAGGTACAAGCCGTACACGCGGCTTCGTTCGGGCCCTTGGCGCCGAAGCGAATGCTGACGTGACCAGCCGCCAGATTGACGATCGACGCCGGGATGAAGAAAGGGGAGATGCGGCGAGGGCCGCCGCTCAAAAGGTTCTTGTGTTCGCGCTCGATGACATCAAACCCGCCAATTCCCGATCCGATGTGCACCCCAACGCGGGTCGCATTCTCAGGGGTGACTTCGACGCCTGACGCTTTCATGGCCTCATCCGCGGCCGCGATGGCCAAATGGATGAAGCGTCCCATTTTCTTGATTTCTTTCTTCTCGATGAACCGCAGCGGGTCAAAGTTCTTGACTTCCGCGGCAATCTGGGCCGCGAACTCAGAAGCATCGAACTGCGTGATGCGGGCGATTCCAGACTTGCCCGCCAGCAGATTCTGCCAAACCTCTTCGGTGGTGTTTCCCACTCCGCAGATCAGGCCGATGCCGGTAACCGCAACCCGTCGCGCCAAACTACTTTCCGCCTTTCGCGTGCTTGGAGATGTAATCCACGGCATCCTGCACGGTGCGGATTTTTTCCGCGTCCTCGTCTGGAATTTCGATTTCAAAGGCCTCTTCAAAAGCCATCACCAGTTCCACCGTGTCCAGCGAATCAGCGCCCAGGTCATCCACGAACGAGGCGTTTTGTGTAACTTCGCCCTCGTCTACGCCCAGTTGTTCCACGATGATCTGCTTTACTTTGTCATCAACGGCTGCCATGAGTTCTCCTTGTATGATGCGATTCTCCGCCCACGGGATCGAGCCGCAAGGGCCTGCCGGGGAGGGCCTTATCTGCTTCCTTTTGCGTGCTTCTCAACGTAGTCGGTAGCATTTTGCACGGTGAGGATCTTCTCCACGTCGTCATCCGAGATCTCCAGATTGAATGCTTCCTCCAGCGCCATCACTAGCTCGACCTGGTCGAGTGAATCTGCTCCTAAGTCATCAGTAAACGACGCACCGGGGGTGATCTCCGCCTCGTCGATTCCCAATTGCTCGCTGATAATGTGTTTGACTTTTTCGACGAGCTCCTTCTTGGTGGCAACGGCCATAAGTATCCGCCTCCCAAAAGTGAAAAGGAATGAGTAGTGTAATGGCCCGTACGAATCGGTGTAAAGGAGGCTCCCGCTGCACCGAAGGCAAAACGCGGAGACTCAAGCCACGGCCCACCCAGCATCCTAACTGCTGGTGCTTAGCGGGGTCAAACAGGGGTGATGCGAGCGCTCACTGGCCCGAAAATTGATCCCGCAGACGGGTCTGGCGGCTGGTCATTGGAACTTCCTGGCCAGCAATGAACACCTGTTTCACGTCGGTCTTTACGTCTAGAGGATCGCCGTTTGCGACCACCAAGTTGGCTGCTTTGCCGAGGTCTAGCGAACCAAGCCTGTCAGCGACGCCCCAGATCTCAGCCGCATTCAGCGTGATCGCTTTCAACGCCTCGTCGTAAGGTAAACCAAAGGCGGTGGCAAAGCCCGCCTGATATGGCAGGTTGCGCGTGTTGTGCGCTTCGAAAGAAGCGAATGCGATCTTTACTCCGCGCTTGGCTAGCTGGGCCGGCAGACTGTACACGGCATCATACCGTTCGTAGGGTTTGGGATCCTCGTAGATAGGGCCGACGATGACCGGAACTTTGAGCGAAGCAATGTAGTCGAGCGCCGGCTGAGAATGGCTGACGTGGTTCAACACAAACTTCAGATGGAACTCGCGGGCTAGCGAGACGGCGGTTTCCAGATCGCTGGCCTCCTCGGCCGCCAGCACGATGGGCTTTTTGCCTTGCAGATAGGGCAGCAGAGCTTCCAGTTTCAGGTCGTGTTTCGGGGGAGTGGGTGGCTTCTTGTCTTTCTCGTCGGTCTTGGCGACGGCTTCGGTCTTCTTTTTCTCGTAGTCAGACCACTTCTGTGCGTAATCCTGGGCATCAAGGAACGCCTGACGCAACTGGGCGGCCATACCCATGCGGGTAGACGGGAACTTTCTCTTCTCACGCGGTTGATTCCGCCGCTGGGCGCCGGTGAAGTTCAGCGGCATCGCGATATCGCGTACCAGCAGCATCTCTTCTCCCGATTTTCCCGCGAGCTGGATGAACGAATCCTGCCCCGGCAAGGTATCGCTGCTTTCCGGCGCCACGATGGCGTTGGTGATGCCGTTCAGGCGAGTGACTGGAATCAATTCCGACTCAGCGTGGAATGCGTCATAGACATGCATATGCGGCATGATCTCTTCGCTGGGTTCAACCAGGTCGTTGGTCATTGCTTCGGCGGAGATCTCGGTTAGTCCCAGGTTGCTTTCCGAATCGATCAATCCTGGGTAGACCGTCATGCCTTTGACATCGATGACCCGCGCATCTTTGGGAACTGCGGTCGAGCCCTCCGGACCAACCGCAGTGATCTTGCCGTTCTCCATGATCAGCACACCGCGCTCGATGACGCCATGCGAAACAGTCAGTAGCTTTCCTCCGCGCAACACGACAGGCTTCTGCTGTGAAACCGCAGTAGCATCCAGCAGAAAAAGGCAAATGAGAGCAAGCTTCGCGATGCCTACGACGAACGGCAAACGACCAGCAACGAACCTTCCCTGTCTCATTGTCCCTCCGAGTAATGCGGCATTCCGAAGCCGGGGAGCGAGCGGTCGAGATACACATCCCCATCAATGAAGACTTTGTTAGGCACGCCATAGCTCGATAGCGGGTACCCATCCCAGATCACCAGATCTGCATCCTTGCCCACGTCGATCGATCCTACCCGGTCGTCGACCCCGACAATCCAGGCGGCGTTCAGCGTGATCATCTTCAGTGCCTCTTCTTCAGTGGCGCCGCCGTAACGCATGGTTTTGGCGGCTTCCTGGTTCAGGCGGCGGGCAAAGTCCTCCGAATCGCTCTTGATCGAAACCCGGACTCCCTTTCGCATCGAGAGCACGGCGTTCCACGGGATAGCGTCCCAGGCCTCCTGTTTGTAGCCCCACCAATCCGCGAAAGTGGCAATGCCTACACCCTGGGTCGCAAGCTGGTCGGCTACCTTATAGGCCTCCAGCGCGTGGTGGAACGCCCGTACTTTGTAACCGAACTCCTTGGCCATCGCCATTTCCGTCAGCAGTTCGTCGGCGCGGTAGCAATGGATTTGAACCAGCAGTTTGCCGCGCAGGACGTCGGCGAGCGCTTCCAGCTTCAAATCGCGTTTGGGCGGGGACGCGTCCTTGTCACCTTTCTTTGCCTTGGTGTTGTAATCGTCCCATTCGCGCATGTAATCCTGCGCCTGCACCAGGGCCTCGCGCTGCACTTCAAAATTCCCCATGCGGGTCGAAGGCAGCTGATCGCGGCTCCCGTATACGCGTTTCGGGTTTTCACCGCTGGCAAACTTAATCGATTGCGGCGCTCCCGGGAACAACATGGCATCGCGATTCAGGCCATACTTGTGCTTGATTACCACGGCCTGCCCGCCGATCATGTTGGCCGAACCATGCAGCAGCAGGGAAGTCGTGACCCCACCGGCCAGCCCGTGATAGATCGCCTTATCCTGATAATCGAAGGCGTCGATCATCATCATGTGCGGCGTAATCGGGCTGGTGGCTTCATTGACGTCGTCATCCAGCGCGATGTGAGAGTGGGAGTCGATAATCCCGGGCGTCAGATATTTTCCGCCCGCATCGATCACGGTGGCGCTAGTTGGGGCTTTGACCTCCTTGCCGAAAGCCGCGATCTTGCCATCCTTGATGTAAACACTGCCGTTCGTGATGTTGCCGTGAGTCACCGTCATCACCACGGCATTCTTGATGATGACTTCGTTGTGCGGGGCGGCGGCCGACTGCTGGGCGGTGGCAGACGTCAGCATCCCAAACAACGCTAGAGCTGGAAATATCGGAACGCGATTCATTTTTTGATGACCTCGAAGCCTTGAAAACTCGGGAAGCCGAAATTGTAGGAGCGAAGCGGTGTGGCGTCAATCGAACCGAGGCATTATATGATTGTGAATCTTGACTCAGGCACTGGGGGGCCCAGACAGAAACCAATGCGAGCTGTCGTCCAACGCGTAAGCCGGGCGCAAGTGACAGTAGGCGGCGAGATCACGGGGAAGATCAATCGCGGCCTGCTCGTTTTGCTCGGAGTGACCCATACGGATGCAGAGGCTGACGCCGACTACCTCGCGGACAAAATCGCCGGCCTGCGGATTTTCGAGGACGGGGACGGAAAGATGAACCTCGACGTCGCTGCAATCGGCGGTGGCGTGTTGGTAGTCTCGCAGTTCACTCTCTATGGCGACGTCCGCCGCGGCAAGCGTCCATCCTTTGACGCGGCCGCGCCCCCGGATCGCGCTCGTCAGCTCTACGAACATTTTGTGGAACGCATCCGGGCCTCGGGGCTTCCCTGCGAGACGGGACGCTTCCAGGAGATGATGCAGGTGGAACTCGTGAACGATGGACCCGTCACGATCCTATCGGACTCGTCGAAAGCTTTCTAAGCCCTTACGACGGCACTCGATACAGCTCTTCCAGCACCTTACGGGTGTTGACCAGGATTTCCTCGACCTTCTCCCCGGAGTAGATCTTGTCGAATTTGTCCGGCTCATGAATCGCAAGGTTTCCAGCCTTATCAACGTCCCGCGCACATTTCGGCCGGTCGCCAGTCAGGGCGCCCTTCTTCCTTGCGACTTCGACCAGGGCATAAATCGTTCTTAGCTCCTTGTCGGCCTTGACCGCCTCGCGCAGCGCCCCTTCGACGATGGCGCGGCAGAACACTGCACACGCCATATGAAACCCATACAGGTAGCAGCGATGGGCTTCTTCGAACGAGAGCTGCACCTGTTTGTTCGGCACGACCTTCAGTCCGACACGTCCGAGCGACACTGCCCGGGACACAACCGCATCCAGTTTGTTAAGGAGCTCCTCCGAGTAATAGCGGTCTAGCGAATCCACCTGCAATCCACCCGGCAGAACGGGTGTTACCGCGCCCGTACCCATGTCGCGCATGGCTTCACCGAGGGTCGTGCGGGTCTCGGGCTTCAGTTGATCCATCAGCTGCTTGAATTCGGTGCGAATGGAATCCAGCGCCGGTGGGCCGGAGAGGGAAGTTCGTTCCATGGCAGCCGACCGGGCGACGTAATCGTAGATCAGCCGGCGCATCTTCTGGAAAACGATTTCGTCGCTGTCGGACCTGTCTTGGGAACTGCCGTGCCGAGCGCCGAACGACAGACGCTCCTCATGCACGTCATAGTTCCCATCGTTGATGTGACGGAGTACCTCCAGCAGGAGCTGGGACCGTTTGGAGACATGCTCTGCCATAGTCTGATGTCAACTGGAAGGCGGTTTCTCACGCACGAACTGCTTCCGGCGTGGGTTTCACCGCAAGCAGCTGCCGCAAGACGTACTGCAGGATGCCGCCGTTGGCATAATACTGCGCCTCCTGTGGTGTGTCGATTCGCACCAGCGCCTCGAACTCCGTGGTCTTGCCCTTGCTGGCGGCGCGCACCGTCACGTTTCGACCCGGAGCAAAGTGTTCAACCACATTTCGAATTCCACCGATTTCGAAAACCTCCTCGCCGGTCAAACCGAGTGATTGCGCGTTCTCGCCCTCGAGGAATTGCAACGGCAGAATTCCCATTCCGACCAGATTCGAGCGGTGGATGCGCTCGTAGCTTTCCGCGATCACCGCTCTCACACCCAGCAGCCGCG
>Ga0187817_10001544_pt1 | contig 11391 bp, 8 predicted proteins | sample NC_wetland_sal_i_17_FD_132431 | JGI IMG/M metagenome (GOLD analysis project Ga0187817, IMG submission 132431) | Wetland sediment microbial communities from Neuse River Estuary, North Carolina, USA - SO4_2 | ecosystem: Environmental > Aquatic > Freshwater > Wetlands > Sediment | place: USA: North... | reverse complement strand
CGTAGCCGGCATTGCGCGCCATCTCCACAGCCTCAATCGTTTCGGTGACGCTCCCGATCTGGTTCAGCTTGATCAGAATCGCGTTGCCGATTTTCTCTGAAATTCCCCGCGCGAAGATTTTCGGGTTGGTCACGAAAATATCGTCACCGACCAATTGCATCTTTTTGTCCAAGTCGCGCGTGAGGAGCTTCCAGCCGTCCCAGTCGTCTTCCGCCAGGCCGTCTTCGATCGAGACGATGGGATACTGCCGCACCCAGTTTTCGTAAAAGGCGATCATTTCTTCGGACGACCGCGCGGATTTATCGGATTTCTTGAAAACGTATTTCTTCGAAGCGCGATCGTAAAACTCGCTCGCGGCGGGATCGAGCGCGATGGCCACCTGTTCACCGGGCTTGTAGCCGGCAGCGGTGATGGCTTCGAGAACGCGTTCGAGCGCCTCTTCGTTCGATTTCAGGTTGGGAGCAAAGCCGCCTTCATCGCCGACGGCAGTGGAGTAGCCGTTCTTTTTCAGCACCGATTTCAGATTGTGGAAGACTTCGACGCCCCAACGCAGCGCTTCGTGAAAACTCGGCGCGCCGAGGGGCATCACCATGAACTCTTGGGCATCGACAGAATTGTCCGCATGTGCGCCGCCATTGAGAATATTCATCATCGGAACGGGCAGCGTGTTCGCGGAAGTGTCGCCGGAATAACGCGCGAGATATTTATAGAGCGGCAGGCGGGCAGCCGCGGCAGCAGCGCGAGCCGCGGCCATCGAGACGGCGAGGATGGCATTCGCGCCCAATTTGGATTTGTTCGGCGTGCCGTCGGCCTCGATCATGCGCTGGTCGAGGGCCTTCTGATCGGACGCATTCATCCCCGCGACGGCTTTGGCAATTTCGCCGTTTACATGCGCAACGGCTTTCAGGACCCCTTTGCCGAGGTAGCGCGACTTATCGCCATCGCGCAATTCGATGGCCTCGTGCTCGCCGGTAGAAGCGCCGGATGGCACGGCGGCGCGGCCGATGGTGCCGCCGGCGAGATGGACTTCCGCCTCAACTGTGGGATTGCCGCGCGAATCGAGGATCTCGCGGCCGTGAACACTGGCAATTTTCGTGGACATCGTGCCTCCGGATTAGAATTCCAAACGCAGGGCGCGGCACAGCCGGGCTCGCTTAGCCCGAACCAATGCATTGCCCCGAAAGCGCTTCGAGAAACGGCGTCACTCCGGCTCTTCCAGCATGGATTCCGCGCGGACGACCACGACGATGCCATTTTCCGTGACGGAGTAGCGCGCGCGATCGGCTTCGAGATCGTAACCGATGACGGTCTTCTCGGGCAGGCTCACGTGGCGGTCGATGATCGCGCGGCGAATCTGGGAGCGGCGCCCGATATTTACGTGGTTGAAGATGATGGAATCCTCGACCGTGCTGTAGCTATTGACGCGCACGTCGTAGCCGAGCACGCAACGCTCCACGCGCCCGCCGGAGACAATCGAACCGCCGGCCACAATCGAATCAACGGCCACGCCCATGCGGTCGGGATCGGCAAACACAAATTTGGCCGGCGGGTATTGCTGCTGCCAGGTGTGCAGCGGCCAGCTTTTGTCGTACAGGTTGAAGACGGGCGTCACGGACGTGAGGTCCATGTTGGATTCATGGTAGGCCTCGATCGTCCCCACGTCGCGCCAGTAAGAGGTCTCCTTTTTATTCTCATCGAGGAAGTTGTAGGCGAACACGCGGTATTTGTCGATGATCCTCGGTAGGACATCCTTGCCAAAATCGTGCGTGGAGGTGGCGTCCTCGGCGTCGGCGATGAGAATGGGCACAAGAAGCTGCGTATTGAACAGGTACACGCCCATGGAGGCGTTCACTTTGTCGGAGCGGCGGTGCGAAGGCTTCGGCTGGGCGGGCTTTTCCTCGAAGCCGATGATGCGCCAGTCGCGGCCTGTTTCGATCACGCCGAAGCGTCCCGCTGCCGATTCGGGTTCGACCTCGAGAGTGGCGACGGTGACGTCCGCGCCCGCCTCAATGTGCTGCTCGAGCATCTTCTGGTAATTCATCTTGTAGATGTGGTCGCCGGAAAGAATGAAGACGTAGTTGGATTGCTCGCTCCCGATGGAGTAGATGTTTTGATACACCGCGTCGGCGGTGCCCTGATACCAGTGTTGCGAAACGCGCATCTGCGGCGGCAGCACCTCAATGAACTGGCCGTGGCCCATCAGCACGGACCATCCGCGCCGAACATGGCGGTTCAAGCTGAGCGCCTTATACTGGGTGAGGACGAAAACGCGGCGCAGATCGCTATTGAGGCAATTCGAGAGCGTAATATCGATGATGCGATAGACGCCCCCGAACGGAACCGCAGGCTTCGCGCGGTCGCGCGTAAGCGGCCAGAGCCGCTCGCCCTGGCCGCCGGCCAGGAGGACACCGAGCGCGTTGCTCATCGGCATGGAGATGGTTCCCCGGAAAGCCTCAGATCGAAGATAGCTATTCTACAGCAATCCGGAGGGAGGGGCGGAAATGTCCGGGAGCCTCTCCCCCGGTCCGCCCAACGATTCGTTTCCGCGCGAGTGGCCCGCGCGGTTACTGAGTAGTTATAGAAGGCCGGTTGCGGGTATTAATGCAATTTACTGCTTGACTTGGGAGATAGCCTCCGCTAGAAGAAGTGGGCAATTGCCGGTTTGGGTGAGAACCGGCTAAACTGATGTGATTCCAGCAGTCCAACAAAACATTCAACGGGGAACGGGGGTGAAATACGCGTGGCAGAAGTCGTAATTCAAGAGGGTGAGTCCTTGGAGAATGCCCTCCGTCGTTTCAAGCGCAAGGTGCAGTCGGAGGACATCATCAAGGAGATCAAGAAGCACAGCTACTACATGAAGCCGGGTGAGAAGCGTCGTGCCAAGGAAGCCCTCTCGCGTAAGCGCCTCCGAAAAAAGCAACGGCGTGAGCAGGATTAGGCGACCAAACAACTTAGGTCCATCCAAACAGCTTCGTGCCAGAAGTCAGGCGGGAATTGCACATGTGCTCCGCTTTTCCCTCGCGTCGCCTGACGCGGGCTGTCTCGCTGCCTGTCCTGTCCCAGCGTGGTCTCGGAGCAGCGTATGGAATACCACGATAAGGTCCTGAAGTGTGCCGAGTGTGGGGCTGAGTTCGTATTCACCGCGGGCGAGCAAATGTTTTTCGCCGACAAGGGCTTCAAGAACGAGCCCAAGCGGTGCAAGGCGTGCAAGGCCAATCGCGCGGCCGGCAACGGCCCGGGTTCGGGAAGCGTTCAGAGGGTCGAAACCAAGACGGTCTGCTCGCAGTGCGGTAAGGAAACGACGGTTCCGTTCAAGCCCACGCAGGGGCGCCCGGTTTATTGCCGCGAATGTTTTCAGCAGCGGCGGTCGATGGGCGCTCCGAGCGCGCCGGCTCAGCCCTAACGCGGGCTGGCTCGCGAGCGTGCTCTGAACGGGGCAGGGCCTCCAAAAGGACGGGAGCGCCCGAGGTCATCTCGGGCCTGCTGTTAGTTTCCTCGCCGAAATTGGATTCGTATGTTTAGGAGCCCTTCTCAGCGCCGCGGATCGGGTGCTGGGAAGGGCATTTTGTTTTTCCGCGAGGGATTCAGGCTGCTTTCGAGGTGCGAACGGGAGCAATTTCGCGCAGCGCGGCGAGAAAACTTTCCATTTCCGGCTGCGTGCCGATGGTGACGCGCAAAAAATTGCTCATCGAAGGAAACCGCCGGCCAACCAGAATATTCCGCTTGCTGAACTGGTCGATGATTGGCGCGACGTCGGTTCCCATATCGATCATCAGGAAGTTCGCCTGTGAGTCGGTGAAAGGCCGGCCCTCCTTCGCAAGCTCCTCCATCAGCCATCGGCGCGTCGCATTCAGGCGCGTGCGGCAGCTTTCCACATGCTCACGATCGCTCAAGCTTGCGAGCGCTGCCGGGAGAACCGCCGCGTTGCAGTTGTCCCGCAGAGTGTGCTTGCCCATTTTGACGATTGTTTCTTCCATGCCCACGGCATAGCCCAGCCGCATGCCGGCAAGGCCGTACACTTTCGAAAACGTGCGCGCCACCACGATGTTCGGGTGCTTCCCGATCCAATCGACCACGCTCGAATAGTTCGGATCGTCCGGAAAATGGTGATAGGCCTCGTCGACGAGGATCAAAGTTGTGGGTGAGACGCGCTCGATGAAATCCTTCATTTGCTCGCGCGAGACAATGGTGCCCGTGGGATTATTCGGATTGCAGACGTAAACCAGTCCCGTCTTTGAAGTGCAGGCAGATGCCATTCGCAGCAGGTCGTGCCGGTAGTCATCGGTGAGGGGAACTTTTTTAGGTTCCGCGCGCGTAACGCGGGCATAACTGAGCACGGCCTCGAAAGTCGGCTCTGCGGCAACCACGTTTTGCCCGGGAGCGAGAAAGGCCATATCGGCCACGCGCAGGATTTCGCTCGAGCCGCACCCGAGTAAAATATTCTCGGGCTTTACGCCATGCGACCGCGCGATCGCATCTCGGACGGCCGGAAACGCCGCGTCGGGATATCGGGCGGCGCCCGGGCCGCATCCGGCCAGCGCTTCTAATGCTTTCGGGGACGGGCCGTAAGGATTTTCATTAGCATTCAAATGAATCGCACCAGTCGCAGCGTTCGCGGGCACCGCCGCTGCAAGCGACGAGCGCAGCCCGGGCGCCGCAAAAGCCAGCGCAAGGGACCGGCCGATGGCGTGCGAAAAATCACGACGCGTGAACAGCGATTGGGGCATGGCACTCTCCTTCATGCGATGCAGCGCGCATGATACGCCGCGGCATCCAGGCGAACAAGAACGGCGGGCAGCACATGAACTTGCCAGCGCCTCGGGAGTCTGAATCTGATCCGAGCCGCGAGGCATCCAAATGTTCGATCGCCTAGGGAGGCCACCATGGACGAAAAAGCACTGCGAGAACAATTAAAGAAAACATTGAACTGGGGCGAAGCTCACGCGGACTGGAAGGCGGCGCTCAAGGATTTTCCAGCGAAGCAGCGCGGCGCGAAGCCGAAGGGCGCGCCGTATTCCGCGTGGGAGCTCCTGGAACACGCGCGCATCGCGCAATGGGACATGCTCGAATTTTCCCGCAACCCAAAGCACGTTTCGCCGGATTTTCCTTCGGGCTACTGGCCGAAGAGCCCTGCGCCGCCCAGCAATGCAGCGTGGGAAAAAAGCGTGAAAGCTTTCTTCCACGATCTCGCGGAAATGCAGGGTTTAATCGCGGAGCCAAACACCGATCTATTGACGCCGATCCCCGGCGGCTCGGGGCAAACAATCCTGCGCGAAGCGTTGTTGATTGCAGATCACAATTCTTACCATTTGGGCCAGCTCGTCTTGCTCCGGCGCCTCCTCGGCGCCTGGCGCGCGAGCTGAATCGCGGTCCTCGCCACTCCCGCGGCCCAGCCGCTATAATGGATAGGCGCGCAGACACTCATTATGAGCCGGCAGCAGGCAGCCATCGAATCTACCCCTTCCAAAGAAGCGCGGGAGCACGTCTGGAATTTGTTTCGGCGCTGGGGATTCCTTCAGGCGAATCTTGATCCGCTGGGCGGTCTTGAACCCGTTGCGATGCCGGAGCTTGAAGTGGGCGGCCCCGAGGCGGAAGCCGCTCGACGCGTTTATTGCGGAACGATTGGCGCCGAATTCATGCACATCGCGGATGGCGAGCGCCGGGCGTGGGTGCAGAAGCGAATGGAATCCGAAGCGCCCCGGGTGGACCGGGCGAAAATTCTCGAACGGCTGGTTCGCGCGGAAATTTTCGAGCAGGTCTTGCAAACGCGCTATCTGGGCACCAAGCGCTACTCGCTTGAAGGCGAAGCGGCGCTCATACCCTTGCTGGATGCAATTCTAAACGCCGCAGCCGAACAAGGCGCCGAGCAAGCCGTGCTCGCGATGAGCCATCGCGGGCGGCTGAACGTGATGACGCACATCATCGGCCGGCCGGCTGCCGAAATCTTCGCGCGCTTCGAGGACGTGGACCCGCGAAGCGTCCTCGGCGGCGGCGACGTGAAATACCACATGGGCGCGACCGGCGAGTTTCAGGCCGCGAACGGCCGCACACTCGGGACCCATCTCGTCTCGAATCCGAGCCACCTCGAAGCCGTCGACCCTGTCGCGAATGGCCGCGCCCGCGCAAAACAGACGCGCCTCGGCAAGGCAGGCAAGCGTGCCGTGCTTGCCGTGATCATGCACGGCGATGCTGCGTTCGCCGGGCAGGGCGTGTGGGCCGAGACGCTCAACATGGCCGGAGTCGCCGGTTTCAACGTGGGTGGCTCAGTGCATATCATCGTGAACAATTTGATCGGCTTCACCACTGTGCCGCGCGACTGCCATTCTTCGCGCTTCTCGTCGGATCTGGCGAAGCGGCTCCCAATTCCCATTTTTCATGTGAACGCGGAAGATCCGGAAGCCGTCGCGCGGGTGGGAAGGATCGCGCTCGAATATCGCTACACCTTCGAATCCCCGGTGGTGGTGGACTTGATCGGTTACCGGCGGCACGGCCACAGCGAAGTGGACGATCCCACCATCACGCAACCGCGGCGCTACCGCAAAATCGAGGCGCATCCGCCGCTTTGGAAGATTTATGCAGCAGAAATCGGCGCGGATGCTGAACCCGTGGTTGAGCAAGTGCGCGAGGAGCTCGACGCGGCGCAGAAGGAGGCGCTCGAGCTGGAAAAAAGCCCGCCAATGCGTCAACTGCCGACCTACTGGAATGCCTATCGCGGCGGACGCTACGACGCTTCACTCGAAGTCTCGACTGGAGTCCCTCAAACGGAACTGGCCGGCGCCGGTGAGGCGATTACGCGTTATCCGGAGGGATTCCACATCCACCCCAAAGTGAAGAAGCTGCTCGAGCAGCGGCTCGAGATGGCGCGCGGAAAGCGCGCCATCGACTTCGGAATGGCGGAGGCGCTGGCGTTTGGCTCGCTGCTCAAGCAAGGCGTTCCCGTGCGCTTGAGCGGCCAGGACTCGCGCCGCGGCACATTCAATCAGAGACATGCAGCTCTGATCGACATCGAGACCGAGGAGGAATTTCTGCCGCTCCAGCACCTGGCTCCCGATCAGGCCTGGTTCGAAGCGTATAACTCGACGCTTTCGGAGGCCTCCGTGCTCGGATTCGAGTACGGCTTCAGCCGCGATTTCCCCGAAGCGCTCGTTTTGTGGGAAGCGCAATTCGGAGATTTCGCGAATGGCGCGCAAATCATGATCGATCAATTCGTCGTAGCGGGCGAAGACAAATGGAACCTGCTGTCCGGTTTGGTGCTGCTGCTCCCACACGGATATGAAGGTCAGGGGCCCGAGCATTCCAGCGCGCGCATCGAGCGCTTTTTGCAGCTCGCCGCGCGCGACAATATCCAGATTTGCCAGCCTTCCACTGCGGCACAATATTTTCATCTCCTGCGGCGGCAGGCCCTGCGCGCGTGGCGCAAGCCGCTGGTGGTGTTCACGCCGAAGAGCATGCTGCGCCATCCGGCCGCTTCATCATCGCTCGCGGAGCTTTCTGCGCCGCGATTTCAGACCGTGATTCCCGATGCGGGCGACGGCTCGGCGGCGCGCGTGCTGCTGTGCACGGGAAAAATCGGCCACGAGCTCGCCGCGGAACGCAAGCGGCGCAAGGATTCCTCAACCGCCATCATCTTCCTTGAACAGCTCTACCCCATCCCCGAACCGGAACTCGCCGCTGAAATGGATCGCCACGCCGCTGCGCGCGAATTTGTGTGGGTGCAGGAAGAGCCGGCAAATATGGGCGCGCTCGCGTTTCTGCTGCCGCGGCTCGAGCGTCTGGCGCGTGGCCGCCCTGTGCTCTCCGTGAAGCGTTCGGCGAGCGCGAGTCCTGCGACCGGCTCGCACAAGGCGCATGAGATGGAGCAGCACACGCTTTTAGCGCTCGCCTTCGCATCTCCCGGCAGGAGTTAGGCGCCCCGCTTATTTCCGCGAAATAATCACGCTCTGCGGTCCTGCCGGCAGGCTCGCGTGCTCATTCGAATGGAAGCCCGCATTGCGGAACATCCGCTCGTATTCGGAGAAAGGATATGCATCGCCCGCGTGGGTCGATCCGAGCATCACCATACTGAAGGCGCCTACCACCGGCGGAGTGACGCGATCTTCGTTGGGGATGAATTCGACCGTCACCGCGCGGCCATTGGGCGTGAGCGCTGCATGCACTTTGCGGAGAAATTTCTCGTTGGTCGGTGGATCGAAATGATGGAGAAAGCCGGTGATGAGTACGATGTCGTATCCCGTCCCGAAATCCACCTCGAACGCGTTGCCGGGCAAAGTGTGCAGCCGCTTTTCGACCCCTGCTTTGCGCGCATTTTCTTTCGCCACTTCCAGCACGCGCGGCCAATCCAGCGCGTAAATTTCTGCATTCGGGTTTAGCTTCGCGATCGTGACGCCGTACATTCCGTGCCCCGCGGCAATATCCAGCACTTTCCATTTTTCGCCGGCTTGCGCGTTGAGAATCTCGGCGACACTTTGTGCCGGGAAGGCTTGCAGTGGCGCCATTGAGCGTGCGAATTCAATCCATATGGGATTGTCGGGATCAGCCATCCCGTCGCCTTCTTTCACCCGGCCTCCCTTGCGCACCACTGCCGTCAGATCCTGATACATCGCCATCAGATCCGGATGAGTGAGAAAACCCACGGCCGAAGCAAAACAGGAAGGCGAGCGGCGGTCGAGAAACAAAGAAGAGTCGCTCGTGAGCGCATATTGGCCATCCTGTTTTGAGAGAAACCCCATGATGACAAGGTAGTCGCACAGGATGCGCATGGCGCGCGCGTCCGCTTTGCAGCGTTTCGCGAGTGCATCGGCGGTCCTCGCGCCTTCGCCGATCGCAGTGAAAACATCGAGTTCGATTCCCGCCTTGAGCGCGGCGGTCCGGTGATAAGCATTTAACGTTTCAAAAATAAATTCCGGATTGGGTTTCGTTTGTCCGGCAGGCGTGGCCATCGGTGATTCCTCCAATGGAATTTGGATTATCTACTTAGCTTAAGAGTTGACGGCAGGAACTCATCAGGCACTCAGTGGTTCGGCGCTGAGCAGGACGCTTGATGGGTATCCACTCCGGCATCATAGTTGTCGGAGAAGGCCTTTTTGACGAAGTCCTCGCTGTATCGATTCCCAATCGCTTTGCGCACATCATCGAGAGTGACCTGCTTGAAGTTGAATACGACTTTGTAATCGGGCTGCACTGTGGCGAGCAAATAACCGTAAACCAGGGAGTCGTCTAACCTCATCATCGCATGCGGGCTCGGAGCAATTCCGTCGGGAAGCGGGTAATGAACGGCCCCCGCCGTCCCGACGATCCAGCCCGGGAGCACGGCGTTTTGCCAGCAGTTCGTATCGTAGACGTCGTCCAGGTAGAAGTGAGAGTGGCTGGCCAGCACATACACGTTTTTGTGCGCGTCGTTTTGCGCCATGAGAAGATCATGATAAACGCGGCGGCCACTCCAGGTCATTTGTGCAGACTCGTTCATGCTGTGCCCGGCGGATTTGCTGTCCGGGAGAGCACGGTGCATACCCACGACGATGGTTTTTATGCCGGAGGATTCATGACCCTTCGTGTCCCGATAAAGCACTTCCTCGAACCAATGCATCTGCGCATCGTCAAATTGATCTTCGGTGGCGTTGTCCAGGTTAATGAAATCGACGCCCTGGAAGATCCAGTGATAGTAGGTCTTCCAGGCGCGGTCGCGCTTGTCATCCTTCAGGCGCTGAGCCCTCAGTTCAGGGGTATCGAGATATTCGACAAACTGCGCGAGAAAGTCGTCGCGCGTCCTCGGTGCAATCGTCTCGTGATTGCCGATTCCCAGATAGACAGGGAGCGAACCGAACGGCTTGATCTGGTGCTCAAGAAAATCCGTCCACTCAAGACTGAGGTAGTCCGACTGTGCGAAGGTCTTTCCAAGATGTTCGGGCTGGTTTTGAATGTCCGCGTCGACGGGATGGCCAAGACGGAAGTCCCCCAGGTGCCAGTAAAACCGAGGGTGATGCGAGAGGACGCTTGCGGCGATGGCAGGCATCACCACGTCGCCGAAGTTCCGCGAATCGCCGGACACGGCGAAGCACCACGGCTCCGATTCGCCCGCTGCGCGCGATAATCGGGCGACCGGCGCACTTACGACCAAAGCCAAGATGGCCGCAACGGGAAGCCCGGCAAAGATTCTGCCTTTCTTTCTCATCAGTTCTCTTTGAATGCGTTCCGGGTAGCGAGCGTGATTCTCTCGCGTTCCCCTGTGTCATGGCAAGTTTCCAAGCGCCGAATTCGCTTGGGGAATCGGCATTCGTTCGCTTACATTTCTCAAGCGCCCTCCACGCAGCAATACGCGAGGTCGACTCGATGCAAATTCAACCATTTGAGCTCGAGCGCTGGCAATCGATTTGGGAACACCAAGTCGAGCTCAACATTTCCGAAAGCGGCGTGCATCCGCTCTCCACAGCGGAGCTCGTGCCCGATGCAGACGAATTGAGAAAAATTCTCGATGTGCCGCTCGGCTATCCCCAGACGAACGGAAGCGAAGAGCTGCGCTCGCGGATCGCGACACTTTATCCCGGCGCGCAAGCGGAAAATGTGCTGGTCACCTGCGGCTGCTCGGAGGCGAATTTCATCTCCACGTGGGCCGTCGTCGAGCGGGGCGATGAAGTTGTTTTCATGCTGCCGAACTACATGCAAGTAGGCGGCCTTGCCGGCGCGTTCGGCGCCACGGTGAAGCCGCTGTGGCTGCACGAAAAGCTCGATTGGGGGATCGATATCGACGAGCTGCCGCGGCTGATCACGCCAAAAACGCGGCTCGTGGCCATATGCAATCCCAATAATCCCGCCGGCTCCGTGCTGCGCCGCGAGGAGCGCGACGCAATCGTGGCCGCCGCGTCGAAAGTGGGCGCGTGGATTCTCGCCGACGAAGTCTATCGGGGCGCGGAATTCGATGGCCCCATGACTCCAAGCTTCTGGGGCGGCTACGACCGCGTCCTTTCGACCGCGGGATTTTCAAAAGCGTACAGCCTACCCGGCCTGCGCACCGGCTGGGTGGTGGGCCCAGCGGAAATGATCGAACGCCTGTGGGGTTACCACGATTACACAACCATCGGTCCCACGATGCTGACCGACCGCCTTGCCTCGGCGGCGCTGGAGCCAAAGCGGCGTGAATGGATTCTGGCGCGCACGCGAAATATCCTGCGGCAAAATTACACCATCGTGCGCGCGTGGCTTGATTCGCACGCAGACCGCTTCTCGCACATCCCGCCGCAAGCTGGAGCGATTGCCTGGGCCGCCCTGCGCCGTGGAGATGACTCCGCGCAGATGGCCGAAGAGCTGCGAGTGAAGAAAAGCGTGCTGATCGTGCCGGGGGAACAATTGGGAATGAAATCCCATGTGCGCTTCGGCTTCGGCGGCGACCCGGAT
>Ga0187817_10001543_pt1 | contig 11392 bp, 7 predicted proteins | sample NC_wetland_sal_i_17_FD_132431 | JGI IMG/M metagenome (GOLD analysis project Ga0187817, IMG submission 132431) | Wetland sediment microbial communities from Neuse River Estuary, North Carolina, USA - SO4_2 | ecosystem: Environmental > Aquatic > Freshwater > Wetlands > Sediment | place: USA: North... | reverse complement strand
CTGGACGTGGAGTGACTCCGAACACCTTCTCGAACAATCCAGTAATCTGTTTGGTGACCTCGACCTCATGGGTGGCGGCGAAGAGTGTAACCCGACGAGGGCTCACCGTTCCATCACCGAGCACGTACCCCAGAATGGCGGCGAGATCCTCGTCAATGACTTTCGGGACTTTGACATGCCAGCTCTTGTGGAAGTACCGAGGGACTTTCCAGTCCGTAGCCACAGGGGCCGACTTCCAACATCGGATGCTCGGAGCTACGCGAAGCCGATCTCCTACCTTGAGCTGGTCGAGGCGGCACCATTCTCCGCGTAGAGCGTCCGAATTCCATCGAAGCAGAGGGTGGTTGTAGGTACCCTTGATGCACTTCCCGGACTCGGTGACGACCTCGAGAATCGGTTGACGTTCGTACCGGTGGAATCGCGTGGCCATCGCCGTGCGACCAAGGCCTGTCCCCAATCGAACTCGCATTGCGATCGGTTGTAGGTGAGCGCGTCCGATCCGATTGAGGCGGGTGACCGTACCGTCGCCGAGGACGATGCGCTCATCGCCGATGAGGCACCCCGGATCGCCAACGAGTAGCATATGGATGTCCCCCCGGACGCGGACTCCGTCCGAGTGGCGCTTCTCGATCCCGCCGAAGAGCTGGAGCGCGATCGCCTCCTTCTCCTCTTCCATCCCCTTGATGGTCGGAGCGAGGGAGAGCACGATCTTGTCAACGACCGTCGGGTCCCCTCGGAATGTCTCGATGAGGGCCGCCTCTTCGGGCGAAATCTCGATCTCGTCGTACTCCCGGACCTTCGACTCCACGGAATTGGCGATGACCATGAGGTCGAACGTGGTGTTGCGGACGACGCCCCCGCGCGAGGCGCTCGCCCGCTGGAAGCTCTTCAGAACCCCGTTCAGCACGACCCGGTTCCCGGGGAGGGCCTTCCCGGTGAGGTCCTCGGTGAGAAGGACCGTGAGGCCCTGCGGGTGGGCTCCGTGGCGCAGTGTCTCAGGGTGTTCCTGGATCTCGATCCGCTGGGCGTCGACGTAGGTCGACTCCTCGGCGACCAGCCGGAATCGGGTCCGGCCCTGCGTCTTGCCGCATCCCCCCTGGGATTCGGGACACTCGAGCGGCTCGCGGAACACGAGGGAGGCCTCGTCCTGCGGTTCGTGGAACTTCGTTCGGCACGCCACGCACTCGAACACGGCGTCCCGGATCTGCGGGCGCACTTCGCTGACCCGCCGTACGATCCCGTCGATAGCCACGAACCGATTGAGGTCGGTCTCGCGGATCGCGCGAATGCCCCGGCGCGCCGTGGTCGGGAGGCCGACGACGCGCAGGCGCAGGCCCTCGGCCTCAGCGCCCGCGACCGGGAGCAGCTCTCGCATCGCACGCATCCCCGCCCCGAGCACCTCCTCGGGGCGTTCGAGCAAGAGGTCCGCGAGAGGGGTATCCGGAGCGTCGACCTGGGCGAACTCGACCTCGAGGGAACGTTCCTCGGGGTAGCGGTCGTGGATCTGGAGGATCCTCGGTCGCAGGCCCGCCTCCTCGAGGACCGAGGCCCAGCGGCTCTGGAGCTCGGGCGGCGCGGGGAGCGTCCTCTTCACGGCGACCATCGTCGTTCCTCCGTTACGGGTCCAGGCGGTAGCGGTCGCGAGGGAAGAGGCGGGCCTCCCGTATATTGGAGAGCCCTGCGAGAACCTGGACGACCCGATCGACGCCGAGCCCCCACCCACCGTGCGGAGGCATCCCGAACCGGAATGCCTCGAGGTACCCGGCGAACTGGTCGGGGTCGAGGCCGGCGCGCGCGATGTTCTCCTTCAGCGGTTGAAGCCGATGCTCCCGAACGCCTCCGCTCGCGATCTCGAGCCCGCGGAAGCCGAGGTCGAAGTAGTAGGTGAGCTTCGGGTTCGCGTCCTGCCGCTGGGCGTAGAAGGTGCCCAACTTCACCGCGGTCGGATAATCGATGATGAAGTAGAGCGGCGCGCCGAACTCTCGGTCGACCCGTTCCCCGATGGCCTTCTCGTCCTCGGTCCCCAGGTCCTCCTCGGACCCGGGACGACCGAGCCATTCCATGCACTGGGCGAACGGGACCCTAGGGAAGGGGGTCTTCGAAGCGGGAATCCGCTCGGCGAGCGGGTTTCCCCGGCGCTCAAGGTCCTTGCGCGTCGCCGCGAAGGCGTCCGTTACGATGCCCTCGAGGGCCGCCCGGACGTCCTCCACCGAATCGATGAACCCGATCTCCGCGTCGAGGCTCGAGAACTCGGTGATGTGGCGGACGGTGTCGGACGGTTCGGCTCGGAACGCGGGGGCGATTTCGAAGACCCGCTCGAATCCGGCACCGATGAGCATCTGCTTGTAGAGCTGCGGGCTCTGGGCGAGGTAGGCGCGCCCGTCGAAGTAGTCCACCGCGAAGAGGGTCGCGCCGCCCTCCGCGCCCTGGCGAAGGAGCTTCGGGGTCTCCACCTCGAGGAAGCCGCGCCGGACGAACGCGTCGCGGAAGCCGGCCAGGAGGCTCGACCGCAGCTCGAAGACCGCTCGGACCGCGGGTTTCCTAAGGTCCAGGACCCGGTGGTTGAGCCGCGTGTCGAGCTCGGCGCCGACCTTGTCGACGACCCCGAGCGGAAGCGGGACCTCGGCACGGCCGATGACCTGGACCGCCGCCGGGAGGAGCTCGACGCCGCGGTTCGCGCGCTCCGAACGGCGGACCGTTCCCTCGACCGCAACGATCGACTCGCGCGGCAGCTCGGAGAAGAGGGCGAACAGCGCCGGGTCGGTCGTTCCCTTCTTCAGCGTGACCTGGGTCGTCCCTGAACCGTCCCGGACGAGGGCGAACGCTACGCCTCCCAGCGCGCGGTAGTCCTCGAAGTGGCCCGCGATCCGGACGACCTGGCCGTCCAGCTCCGGCAGCTCACGCGATAGCCGGCGGGGTGGCGACAGGGGTCGCGACCTCCTTGCGAGCGATCGCCGCCCGCACGAGCGCGAGGTAGAGCGGGTGAGGCGCCTCGGGACGAGAGAGGAACTCGGGGTGGTACTGCACCCCGATGAAGAACGGATGTTCCGGGATCTCGAGGACCTCGACGCGGCCGTCGACCGACATCCCGGTGGCGTGGAGGCCGGCGGCGCGGAACCGTTCGACGTACTTCGGGTTGATCTCGAAGCGATGCCGATGGCGCTCCCAGATCTCGGTCTTTCCGTAGATGCCGGCGGTCTTCGAGCCCGAAGAGAGGATCACGCGTTGGGCTCCCAGCCGCATCGTCCCGCCGAGGGCGTCGAGCTCCTTCTGCTCCTCGAGGAGGCAAACGACCGGGTCCGGGCCGTCCGGGTCTACCTCGGTCGTGTTCGCTTTCGGCAGTCCGAGGGCGTTGCGCGCGAATTCGACCGCCGCCATCTGGAACCCGTAGCAAACCCCGAGGTAGGGGATCCCCCGGGTTCGGGCGATCTCGATCGCGCGGACCTTCCCTTCCACGCCCCGAGCACCGAAGCCCCCGGGCACGAGGATCGCATCCGAGCGCTCCAGACGGGCGACCAGCGACGCGTTCCGCGGGATCTCCTCGGAATCGTACCACTGCAGACGGACCTCGGTGCCGAGGTGTCCTTGGCAGTGGTGGAACGCTTCCGTGTGCGACAGGTAGGCGTCCCGCAACTCGGTGTACTTCCCGACGACCGCCACCTCGACCGAGCCCTCACACCGGCGGTACGCCTCCAGGAACTCCTTCCAAGCGGTGAAGTCCGGGGGCCGGTCGGGCAGGCCGAGGAGACGGGTCAGCCGCGAACCGACTCCCTGGGCCTCCAGAACGAGCGGTACTTCGTAGATCACCGGCTGGTCCGGCACGGAGATCACGGCCTCGGGCGGAACGTCGCAGAACAGCGAGATCTTGGCCTTGATGTCCGCGGAGAGCGGCGCTGGACCGCGCGCGATGATCAGATTCGGGCGGATCCCGATCGCCCGGAGCTCCCGGACCGAGTGCTGGGTCGGCTTCGTCTTCGGCTCGCCGACCGGGCCGACGACCGGCACGAGCGTCGTGTGGACGAACGCCATGTGTCCTTCGCCGAGCTCGTAGGACAGCTCGCGGAGCGCCTCGAGGAACGGCATCGATTCGATGTCGCCGACCGTGCCCCCGACCTCGACCAGGATCACCTCGGCGCCCGCGGCCTGAGCGACCTCGCGGATCGTCCGCTTGATCTCCCCCGTGACGTGCGGGATGATCTGAACGGTGTTTCCGAGGTAGTCCCCCCGCCGCTCCTTCTCGATCACCGCGCGGTAGATCTTTCCGGTCGTCAGGTTGTGGGTGCCGACGAGGCTCTGGCCGAGGAATCGCTCGTAGTTCCCGAGGTCGAGGTCCGCCTCGGTGCCGTCGTCGAGCACGAACACCTCGCCGTGCTGGTACGGGTTCATCGTACCCGCGTCCACATTGAGGTACGGGTCGATCTTGAGGATCGTCACCGGAATCCCGCGGGCCTTCAGCAAGCGGCCCAGGGAGGACGTCGTGATCCCCTTGCCGAGGCCGGAAATGACCCCGCCGCTCACGACGATGACTTTCATCCGAACGCCTCCGCGGGTCGTAGAAAGCTCCGCGCATAAAGCCTCTGGGAACTTCGACCGACCGGCGGTTGACGAACGGCGCCCGGGAGCGGAGCGGGACCCGTCAGAACGGTACCCGACGGCCCGAAGGGTCGCGGTGGAACGTGCCGAAATCCGGAACTCCGCTCACCCGATCACCAGGGAAGACCGGACCATCGACGCACACATGATAGGGGCCGAAGGCGCATGCGTCGCACATTCCGAGCGCGCACTTCATGTGCCGCTCTAGCGAGCAATAGACCGGCACCCGATGCGGCCGTGCGAGGTCGACGACCTTTCGCATCATCACCTCGGGACCGCAGGTCCAGACTGCGTCGAACCGTTCGGTCGCAAGCGTTCGCTCGGCGACGACCGTCACGAACCCATGAACTCCCTCGGAGCCGTCGTCGGTCGCGACCTCGACCCGAGCCCCCATCGCTCGAAACCGGTCCTTGAAGAGGAGCTCCGGGGCGCGCGTCGCCCCGAGGGCCACGACCGCCGCCATTCCACGCCCGACCCCGGCCTCGAGCGCCGGGGCGAGCACGGCCGCGCCGGATCCTCCGGCCACGACGAGGACCCGGCGGGGGGAGAGGTCGAACCGGTTCCCGTACGGCCCCCGGATGCCGAGCAGTGTCCCGGGCTGGATCGCCTGCATGCGTCCGCTCGTGTCTCCCATCACCTTGACCGTGATCCCTTTCGACCCCCCGGAAGTGTACGAGAGCGACATCGGAAGCTCGTCGTCTCCCGGAACCCAGACCATGACGAACTGCCCGGGGTCGGCGTGGGTCTCCAAGGGAAAGCGCAGCGTGACGGTCGAGGGCGTCTCCGCCACCCGGTCGGTGACCCGGACGATGGTGCGCACGGACCGCGCTAGCGGGACGCCGATATAGCCCCTCGGACGAGAGACCCACGAGGGGACCGTTCAGGGCTTCGCGTGGGCGGCCCCGACCGCGTCCTCGGCTCGCGCGAACCCCAATTCGTCTAGGAGCGCGGAGAGGTCGCGCGCGAGCCGGGCGAACACTCCGATCCCTTCGAAGGTCACCGCGGTGCCGACCTCGACCGCCCGAGCGCCGGCCATGAGGTACTCGAGCGCATCCTCGGCCCGCATGATCCCTCCGACGCCGATGACGGGGATCGATACCGACTCGTAGATCTGCCACACGCACGCAAGTCCCACCGGTTTGATCGCCGACCCGCTCAACCCTCCGAGGCCGTGCGAAAGGACCGGCCGGCGCAGGCGGACATCGATGGCGAGCGCGCGGAGCGTGTTGATCGCGCTGACCGCCGCCGCCCCCCCGTGCTCTGCCGCGGCGGCCAACGCCGCCGGGTCCGAGGTGTTGGGCGTGATCTTGGCGATCACGGGGATCTTCACGGCGGCCACGACCGTCCGGACGATTCGTTCCACCTCGTCCGGCTCGCTCCCCACCTCGGTTCCGAACCCCTCGGCGTGCGGACAGCTCAGATTCAATTCGACGGCGACGACCCCGGCCTCTTCCATCCGACACGCGAGCCGGGCGAACTCGCCGGCGTCGCCGGCGAACACGGACCCGAGAATCGTGGCGCCGGCGCGCTGAGCCGCCTCGATCTCCCTCGGGTACTCCTCGATCCCCGGGTTCGGCAGGCCCATGGCGTTCAGAAGCCCCCACCGCTCGTATGTCTCAATCGTCGGATTGGGATACCCCGGCCGCGGGGTCGCCCCGATCGACTTCGTGATGACCCCGCCCGCCCCGGCCTTCCATGCCCCCGCCAGGGAGTCCCCGCTCTCGCCCCAGACCCCAGAAGCGAGGAGGAACGGATTGCGGAGCGCGAGTCCGGCGCACCGCACGCCGAGGTCCGCCATGGACCGGCGGACGGGTGGTGCCCTTAAATCGGCTCGCCCGGATGGTCCGCGACCGATGCATCTCGACCGTCTCACCGACGCGGCCCGGGCCGCGCTCGAAAAGGCGTTCCAGCGGGCCGCCGAGCTCCGCCATCCGTCGGTCGAGCCCGAGCATCTGCTCGTTGGACTGCTGGACGCTCCCGACGGACCCACGGCTTCGTTGCTGAACACGCTTCGGGTACCGGTCGACCGGGTCCGGGCGGGGACGGAGGAGCGGCTGAAGCACCTTCCTACCGCCGACCACGTCTCCCCTTCCGATCAATACCTCTCCCGTGGCCTCTCGCAGGTCATCGACGCCGCGGAGGCCGAGGCCTCGAAGCGCAAAGACCGGTACACGAGCGCCGACCAGCTCCTCCTCGGCCTCCTCTCGGTCGCCTCTCCCGTGCGCGACCTGCTCGAGGAGTTCGGCGTCCGACGGGCCGCGGTCGAAGATGCCCTAACCGAGCTGCGCGGCCGCGACCGGCCGGTGGAGAGTCGGGGCGAAGAAGCCCAGTACCAGGCCCTCGAGAAGTACGGCAAGGACCTCACGGCGCTGGCACGGGAGCGCAAGCTCGACCCGGTGATCGGCCGGGATGATGAGATCCGCCGGGTGCTTCAGATCCTCTCGCGCCGGACCAAGAACAACCCGGTGCTGATCGGGGAGCCCGGCGTCGGCAAGACCGCGGTTGTCGAAGGGCTGGCCCTGCGCATCGCGACCCGGGACGTGCCGGACTCCCTGCGCGACAAGCGGATCGTCGGCCTGGACCTCGGCGGGCTCCTTGCGGGGGCGAAGTTCCGCGGAGAGTTCGAGGAGCGACTCAAGTCGGTGCTGAAGGAGGTCGAGCGGTCGGAGGGCGCGGTCATCCTCTTCATCGACGAGCTCCACACGCTCGTCCACGCGGGAGCGACCGAAGGCGGGGCCCTCGACGCCTCGAACCTCCTCAAGCCCGCGCTCGCCCGCGGGACGCTCCACTGCATCGGCGCGACGACGACCCAGGAGTACCGGAAGTACATCGAGAAGGACGCGGCGCTGGAACGTCGGTTTCAGCCCGTACCGATCACGGAGCCCACGGTCGAGGACACCGTCTCGATCCTTCGCGGCCTCAAGGAGCGGTACGAGCTCCATCACGGAGTTCGGATCCAGGACGCGGCGCTGGTAGCGGCGGCCACCCTATCGGCCCGCTACATTCCCGACCGCCACCTTCCCGACAAAGCGATCGACGCGGTCGACGAGGCGGCCTCGATGGTCCGGTTGACGCTCGAGTCTCGCCCGAGCGAGCTCGACCAGCTGTCACGACGGGTCCGTCAGCTCGAGATCGAACGGACGGCCCTGCAACGGGAGAAGGACCCGTCGAGCAAGGACCGGCTTCGCCAACTCGACAAGGAGCTCGCGAACCTGAGAGAGCGCGAGACGGCCCTCCAGGCGCGCTGGAAACAGGAGAAGGAGGCGGTCGAGCGCTTGCGCTCGCTGCGCGCGGACCTCGAACGCGCGAAGGCCGAAGAGGAGCAGGCCGAGCGGACCGGCGACCTCGAAGCGGCGGCGCGCCTGCGGTATGGGACGGTACCGGACCTCAAGAAGCAGGTCGAGACGTTGACGAAGGCGACCGAGCGTCGGGCGGAGGGGTCGTTGTTGCGGGAGGAGGTCGGCGAGGAGGACGTCGCGCTCGTCATCTCGAAGTGGAGCGGCGTCCCCGTCCACCGTATGCTCGAGGGGGAGACCCAGCGGCTGCTCCACATGGAGGAGGTGCTGCGCGAGCGGGTCGTCGGCCAGGACGAGGCCGTGGCGGCCGTTGCCAAGGCCGTCCGTCGCTCCCGGTCCGGGCTCGGGGACCCGAACCGGCCGATGGGCACGTTCCTGTTCATCGGTCCCACGGGGGTCGGGAAGACCGAGCTCGCGAAGGCGCTCGCCGCGTTCCTGTTCCACTCCGAGAAGGCGTTGGTCCGGGTCGACATGAGCGAGTACATGGAGAAGCACACGGTCGCCCGGCTGATCGGAGCTCCCCCCGGGTACGTCGGCTACGAGGAAGGGGGCCAGCTCACCGAAGCGGTGCGCACCCACCCGTACACCGTGATCCTCTTTGACGAGGTCGAGAAGGCCCACGGGGACGTCATCAACGTCCTGCTCCAGCTGATGGACGACGGACGGCTCACGGACGGGCAAGGCCGGACCGTCGATTTCCGCAACACGCTCGTGATTCTGACGAGCAACCTCGGGTCGGACCTGATCCAGGAGGCTCGGACCGACGAGGATCGACGCAAGGTGATCGAACCCGTGATCCGGGCGAGCTTCCGACCGGAGTTCCTGAACCGGCTCGACGAGATCGTCATCTTCCATGCCCTGACGGAGCGGGAGATCGCCGCCATCGTCGTGCTGCAGCTGGGCCAGGTCGAGACCCGTCTCAAAGAGCGACGGATCCTCCTGAAGGCCACGGAACCGGCGCGTCGCCTCCTCGCGGAGAGCGGCTTCGACCCCCAGTTCGGGGCCCGACCGCTGAAACGAGCGATCCAACGGCTGGTGGTCGACCCGCTGACGACGAAGGTGCTCGCGGGAGAAGTGCCGGACGGCAGCGAGGTCACCGTCGAGGTGCGCGACGGGGCGATCGCGCTGACCGTGGGGGGCTCGGCGCGGACCGGGCGGGCGGCATGAGCGCCAGCGTGACCGTGGCCGTGGTCGGGGCCCCCGACATCGCGAAGGAGCTGGGGAAGAAAGGCACCGCCTCGGACCTCACCCTCTTCAACACGGTCCACGACGAGCTCGCGGTCACGCTGGTCGAGCCGACCCAGTTCCCCGAGAAGTTCCCGCCGCTCCTCACCGCGCTCGCGATGGCCGACCGGTGTCTCCTGGTCCTCCTCGAACTCAACCGACCCGCCGCCGAGACGATCGCCACGGTCGAGCTCACCGACGTCCCCACGGTGGTGGTCCTGGGTCCGGCGGTCGGTGAGGCGGAGGCCGTTCGCGCCTTCAAGGGCGGCCGCCTGGCCTCTGCGCCTCGCGTGCCGCTCGACTTCCCGAAGCTGCGAGAGCTCGTGGAGGGCTGGACCGCCCCTCAACCCGAGGGACCGGTCCGCGTCCCGATCGACCATGCGTTCCCCGTGAAAGGCGTAGGGGCGGTGGCCCTCGGGGTGGTACGTCGGGGGACCCTCCGCGCCCACGACCGGCTTCGGCTCTATCCGACTCCGAAGGTCGTGGAGGTTCGGTCGGTCCAGGTCCACGATGTGGAACGCAAAGAAGCGGCGACCGGAGAACGGGTCGGAGTGGCCTTGAAGGGGGTCGAGGCCGATGAGATCGGACGGGGCCAGACGCTCGCACCGGACGGCTCCCTCTCCGTGGGCACCTCGATCTCCCTCGGACCCCTCGAACGGTGCCGATACTACCGCGGGGACGCCGGCCCGGGAGCGCAGCTGCACCTCTCGCTCGGACTTCAGGTGGTTCCCGTGGTGCTCGAAGCGCTCGGACCCGAGGGGACCCGGGTGGTCGCGGACCGACCGGTGGCGTTCGCTCCGAACGACCCCGCGTACCTCGTCGATCTTTCCGTCCCCGTCGGACCTCGGCTCATGGGCCGGGCGGTGGCGAGAGGAATCGACGCCGGCGCGCCCCCGGGGTAGCCGGCCCGCGTTCGAAGGCCCCGAGCCGGAACAGCGCCCCCGCAGTCGACGAGAGAACCGGCGGAAGTCGGTCGGTCGGGTTCAGGCGAACATCGTGACCGATTCTTTGCGAAGCTCTTCTTCGCCGACGACCTTCTCGACGGCCCGGTCGAAGTCCGCCACGGTCACGCTGTCGCGCTCTTCGCGAATTGCCCACATGCCGGCCTCGGTGCAGATCGCACGGATGTCCGCGCCGGTCGCACCCTCGCACCGGCTCGCCAGCTGTTCGAAGTCGATGGTCTCCCGGATCGCCATGCCCCGGGTGTGGATGCGGAAGATGTCGGCCCGCCCCTGGTAGGTCGGTACCGGGATCTCGATGATCCGGTCGAAGCGCCCTGGGCGCAGCAACGCGTCGTCGAGGATGTCCGGTCGGTTGGTCGCGGCGATGATCTTGACGTTCGCGAGCGGCTCGAACCCGTCCATCTCCGCGAGCAGCTGCATCAGGGTCCGTTGGACCTCGCGGTCGCCGCTCGTGGCGACCTCGAGGCGTTTCGCTCCGATCGAGTCGACCTCGTCGATGAAGATGATCGTAGGCGCCTTCTCTCGGGCGAGCTGGAACAGCTCGCGGACCAGCCGGGCCCCCTCGCCGATGTACTTCTGAACGAGCTCGCTCCCCACCAACCGAACGAACGTGGCGTTCGTGTGGTGGGCGACCGCTTTCGCGATCATGGTCTTGCCGGTGCCCGGCGAACCGATCAGGAGGACGCCCTTCGGGGGGTCGACTCCGACCTTCTTGTAGAGCTCCGAGCGTAAGAGCGGATACTCGACCGCCTCACGGATCTCCCGGATCTGGTCGGAAAGGCCCCCGATGTCCGTGTAGGTGACGTTCGGCTTGTCTACGATCTCGCTCGCGGTCACGAGCGGGTCGAGTGACGCGGGCAAGACTCCCATCACCGCGAGCGTCTGCTTGTTGAGCGCGACCCGGCTGCCGACGGTGATCTTGCCGTGCTCGACGGTCTCCGCCGAGTTGACCACGAAGTCCGGCCCGGTCGACGACTTCACGATCACGCGGCCGTCGGTGAGGACGTCCCGGACGCTTCCGACGATGAGCGGCGGGTAGCGCAGGCGGTCGAGCTCGGTCTTCAGGCGCTTGACCTCTCGCTGAAGCCGCAGGATCTCGGCTTCCATGTAGTGGCGCTCGCTCTCGACCCGCTTGATCGCTTCCGCCAGCTGGGTGTTCCTCAGTTCCAGGAAATTGACCCGGTCGAACGCGTCGTGTGGGGTCGCAGGGGCTTCCGAGTCGCTCATGGTAGTGAGTACCGACCGTCCCGAGGCGGTTGACGGAAATCTTAGAGCATGACCGCTTATAAGTAGTCCAGCTACGCACAGCCACCGGGG
>Ga0187817_10001542_pt1 | contig 11397 bp, 11 predicted proteins | sample NC_wetland_sal_i_17_FD_132431 | JGI IMG/M metagenome (GOLD analysis project Ga0187817, IMG submission 132431) | Wetland sediment microbial communities from Neuse River Estuary, North Carolina, USA - SO4_2 | ecosystem: Environmental > Aquatic > Freshwater > Wetlands > Sediment | place: USA... | reverse complement strand
GGCTACGATCGAAGGCTACATTTTTGATCGGCGGACTGGGAGCACGCTTTCAAACTCTTTCGTGCGTTTGTTGCCTAAGGACGGCAGTCCTAAAGCGTCTATATGCTATGCGGATATTGCCGCACTGGCATTCACAGGTCGCGACATGGCTGCGGGCAAGGGCTGGGAGACCTGGGTCCGGCATTACTGGGAAAAGAAGGCAGCAGGTGAAAGCGACATTTCGCTGCAGCCCGAGGATCTCGATTAGCTATCAGCTTTCAGCGAGCGTACTTGGCTGACGACTGACAGCTGACAGCTCTCATGAAGGTTTTTGTTACCGGCGCAACTGGATTCGTAGGCAGCCATGTGGCCCGCGTGCTGGCCGAGCAGGGAGCCGATCTGCGGCTGCTGGTTCGCTCCAGCAGCGATCCGAAGAACATTGAAGGCTTGAACGCAGAGCGGGTGACGGGCGACCTGCGCGATCCGGCATCGTTGGAGAAAGCCATGGCCGGTTGCGAGGTGGTGTTTCACGTTGCCGCCGACTACCGGCTGTGGGTACGCGACCCGGCGCAGATGTACCGTTCGAACGTGGAGGGAACCCGGGCCATCCTGGAGGCCGCGCGCAAGAATCGCGTTCGGCGGGTGGTTTGCACCTCCAGCGTGGCGACCATGGGATTCACCTTGAATGGAAAGCCCGCCGACGAGAATTCTCCGGTTTCGCTCGAGGACATGATCGGGCACTATAAGCGGTCCAAGTTCATGGCCGAGGTTGTGGCGCTGGAAGCGGGACGTGAGGGGATGGATGTGGTCGTGGTGAATCCATCAACTCCTGTCGGCGAGCAGGATATTAAGCCGACTCCGACGGGCCGGATCATTGTCGATTTCTTGAAAAGAAAGTTTCCTGCATACGTGGATACAGGTCTGAATCTGGTGGATGTCAGGGAATGCGCTCGCGGCCACGTGGCCGCACTGGAGAAGGGAAGAAGCGGCGAGCGTTACATCCTCGGCGGCGAAAATCTGACACTGAAACAGATTTTGGACAAACTGGCGGCGACGACGGGAATACCGTCGCCGAAGGTCAGAGTTCCGTACGTGGTGGCGCTGGCCACCGGTGTGATTGACGAGGTCATCACCGGACACATTTTGGGCCGCGAGCCGCGAGCTACGATTGACGCCGTGCGCATGGGCCGCAAGAAGATGTTTGTGTCGTCAGCCAAGGCTGAACGGGAACTGGGATGGAAAGCGGGTCCCGTGGATGATGCGCTGCGCCGGGCGGTAGAGTGGTTCCGAGCCAACGCGTATGCGTAGGCTGGACCACGCTGCGACCGTGCCCGCCGGTCCGAGCCTGAAAAGACCCGGCGGGAACGTTGTGGCTGATTCGGCCAAAGTCGCCATCATTGCCGCGCTTGAACGCGAAGTGCGCGGATTGACGAAGAATTGGAGTGTCCGGGAACGCCAACACGAGGGGCGGCGATTCCGTTTCTTCGAGCGCGATTCGGTGGTGCTGGTTTGCGGCGGCATAGGCGCGGACGCCGCTCGGCGCGCCACCGAAGCTGCAATTGCCCTCTATCATCCACTGCGAGTTCAGTCGGTGGGCTTTGCGGGGGCGCTCGATCCCGCGTTGAAGGTGGGTAAGATATTTGTCCCCGAGCGTGTGATTGACGCGAGCGACGGCAGCAGCATGGAAACGCATACCGGGGCCGGAGTGCTCGTCACCTTCAAAGCCGTGGCCGGCGCGGAGCAGAAAAGCAATCTGGCCACAGCCTATGGAGCGCAGGCAGTTGACATGGAAGCCGCCGCAGTAGCTCGTGGCGCTTCCGCGCATGGTGTTGGGTTCAGCGCGGTCAAGGCGATTTCCGACGAAGCCGGATTTGATTTCCCTGATATGGATCGCTTTGCCGGCAACGACGGGCGGTTTCTCCAGACAAAGTTTCTGATCCACGTGGGAATTCACCCGCGGTTATGGTCTAGAGTCTTCAAACTGGCGGCAAATGCCGCTAACGCTGCAAAGGCGCTTTGCGCGGAGCTGGAACGGCAAAACTATGATGCGGAACGGGTGCAGAGTCGCATCGAATGAAAGAGGACACAAGACTTCCAAGTGGCAATAGCCGGTCAACTCACGATTGAAGAGACTAGACATTCGGTTCCTGCAACCATGCAGGCCGCGGTCTATCGGGGTGTGAATGATGTTCGCGTGGAGTCCATCCCCGTGCCCAGGATCGGAGCCGGCGAACTGCTGGTCCGGGTGCACACCTGCGGAGTCTGCGGAACGGACCTGAAGAAAATTGCCACCGGCTCGCATTCGGCCCCTCGAATCTTCGGACACGAAACTGCCGGAGTAGTCGCTGAGGTCGGCGAAGGAGTTCGTGAATTTCACCCCGGAGACCGGGTGGTTGTTTTTCACCACATTCCTTGCGGCGAGTGTTACTACTGCCGGCAGAAAACCTTTGCCCAGTGTGAAACGTACAAGAAGGTGGGATGCACCGCGGGTTTTGAACCCTCCGGGGGAGGGTTCGCGGAATACGTTCGGGTGATGGACTGGATTGTGCGGCGGGGGACGGTGCCGATCCCTCATGAAGTCTCTTTCGAGCAGGCATGTTTTGTTGAGCCGGTGAACACCTGCATGAAAGGAATTGAGAGACTGGGTCTGAAAGCGGGCGAAACAGTTCTGGTAATAGGACAAGGACCCATCGGTATCATATTGAGCATATTGGCCCAACGGGCGGGGGCTAAGGTAATAACTTCCGATTTGTATAGCCAGAGGCTTACAATAGCTAAAACCTTGGGTTTGAAAAATGTGCTTGATGCTTCGCGCATGGACGCGGTGCAATCTGTGCGCGGGGATACCGAAGGTCGGGGTGCGGATGCGGTTATTGTGGCGGTTGGTGGAAATGGCCTGATCCGAACCGCTGTAGATGCAGCGCGGCCGGGAGGGCGGGTTTTGCTGTTCGCGCAAACCGCACGCGGTGAGGCCAGCATTGATCCTGCCGCCATCTGCGTGGACGAGAAAACATTATTGGGGTCATATAGCGCTTCTGTCGAGCTGCAGAACGATGCAGTGCAATTTGTGATGAACCGTGAAGCCAATTTGGAACGCTTGATCAGCCACCGCTTCTCTCTGTCCCGCAGCGTGGAAGCCTTGAACCTGGCTGCCCATCCCCAGCCTGATTCGATGAAGATCGTGATTCAGGCAGACAGCACACGGGAAGGAATCAAAGCATGACCGGGAAGATGACTGCAGCCGTCCTCTACGGCAAGGAGGACGTGAAAATCGAAAGGGTTCCGATCCCGCGAGTGAGTGACGGGGAAGTATTGGTCAAAGTCCAGGTGGCCCTGACCTGCGGGACTGATCTGAAAGTCTATCAGCGCGGCTATCATGCGCGCATGATAGTTCCCCCTGCCTTGTTCGGCCACGAACTGGCGGGCGTGATTGAGGAAGTCGGGCAGGGAGTGCGGGGGTTCAAGAAGAACATGCGCGTGGTCGCCTTGAATTCCGCGCCGTGCCAGATGTGTTTTTATTGTTCCCGGCACCAGGAAAATCTTTGCGAAGACCTGCTGTTCAACAACGGCGCCTACGCAGAGTACATAAGGATTCCCCGCCGCATTGTTGAACTGAACATGCTGGCGATTCCGCCCGACGTGAGCTATGAGGAAGCCGCCATGGTGGAACCGCTGGCCTGCGTGCTGCGCGGCCTGCACGAAACCAAAGTCGAAATCGGAGACACCGTCACGGTGGTCGGCGGCGGGCCCATTGGGTTGATGTTCATCCAAGTGGCAAGGGCCGTGGGTTGCAATGTGATCGCGGTGGTAAAACGTGACTCCCAAGCGGCTGCGGCCAAACACATGGGCGCGAATGAAGTGGTGCAGATCACCAAAGTGAAAGATCCAGTGGATGCTGTCCGCGTGCTGTCGCCGGAGAGGCGTGGGAGCGATGTGGCGATCGAAGCGGTGGGACGGCCTGAAGCATGGGAATGGGCCATTGACATGGTGCGCAAAGGCGGCACGGTGAACTTTTTCGGCGGCTGCGCCAGCGGAACCAAGGTCGAACTTGACACCAACCGGCTTCACTATTCGGAAGTCACGTTAAAGGCGACTTTCCACCATACGCCGGAGACGGTCCGCAAAGCGTTTGCCCTGATCGCGGAGAAGAAAATCCGTTCGACGGATTACATTACCGGGGAAGCACCGCTTTCGCGCCTGCAGCAGGTTCTGCGTCACATGCTGAACCGCAACGGGGATATCAAGACTGCCATCATTCCCGGCCACTGAGGCGGCCCCGGCCTTCAAGAATCGACGGTACTCGTGCCATCCGTTGCGCTGACTGTAGAACCTTTCGGAGGATTCATGGCAGCAGCGGAAAGGGAAGACTGGCTGGATCGAAGGCACGGCCTCGTCCTGTGCCTAGCCGTATTGATGCTAGCGTTAGTGGTTACCGTTTCTGGCGAACGCGCGCGTATGAACGGGGAAGGCGGAGTATTCCGTGAAATGCCAGGGATTTTTGTGGTTGCGCCAATTAGTGGCTTCGTTGGTGAGATCCCCACAGTGGTCGCGATAATTGTCGTCAATGCCAGTTTCTATTATGTCGTGATTCGGGCGCTGATATGGCTCGGGAGTTGTATCTTCCACAACGAGATTCGCTGACACAAGCGACATACTATGCCATCAATCGCCAGCAACGAATCTGGGACGCACTCGATTTCCTCAACCTTGCCGGGGTGGAGCACCCTTCCGTCCGAGTATGCCATCCCCGAGAAGGCCCCGACACAAGGCGAGGCTCAAGAGTATTGTCGTCGCCTCGCCCGTGCGCATTACGAGAATTTTTCGGTTGCGACCTGGTTTCTTCCTGAGCGGTTGCGCCAGCATTTCTTCAATGTGTATGCCTATTGCCGGATTTCTGACGATCTTGGAGATGAAGTCGGCGACCCTAACGCTTCCTTGCGGCTGCTGGATCAATGGGAAGCCGAGCTTGATGCTTGCTACACCGGTAGCCCGAGACATCCCGTGTTCGTGGCGCTGTCGGATACGGTTCGGAAGTTTGAAATTCCAAGACAAACCTTCGCTGATCTTTTAACGGCGTTCCGGCACGATCAAAGCGTTACCCGCTACGAAACTTTCGAGGATGTGCTCGGCTATTGCCGTTATTCCGCGAACCCGGTTGGCCATCTGGTGCTGTACTTGTGCGGCTACCGCGATGCCGAGAGGCAGACGCTTTCCGACTTTACCTGCACGGCGCTGCAATTGGCGAATTTCTGGCAGGATGTGAGCGTGGATTATTCAAAGGGACGGATTTATCTGCCTCTCGAGGATCTCAGGCGATACGGGGTAACCGAGGAAGATATTTCTGCTCAACGGAACACCCCAGCTTTTTGCGAAATGATGCGCTTTGAAGTGGAGCGCGCCCGCGATTGGTTCCGGAAGGGGCTGCCTCTGGTGCAAAAGGTGGACAGGGAATTGGCCATTGACATCGAGCTATTCAGCCGAGGTGGGCAGGAAATCTTAAATGCCATCGAGCGGCAAGGCTACAAAGTCCTGGGACACCGTCCGGTGATCTCGAAATCACGAAAACTCGCCCTGCTGGCGCGGGCGGCGTGGGGAAAGCTGTTATGAGCAGCGCCGTGCAGCCGGTTCCCGCCCAATTCGTCCCCACTCCGTCGCAACTGGCGGTTGCTTACTCGGTCTGCCGGGGCATCACACGCAGATCGGCCAAGAATTTTTATTACGCCTTTCTGGTATTGCCGCGGCCCAAGCGGCAGGCGCTGTCCGCGGTTTACGCTTTCATGCGGCGCTGTGACGATATTGCGGACGACGAGAGCCTGCCGCCGACAGAACGGCGTCAGAAACTGTCGTTGTGGCTGGATGCCTTCCATCGAGCACATGCCGGCCAGGCGACTGACGAACCTGTGTTGCTGGCTCTGACCGATGCGCAGCGCCGATTCAACATCCCAGTCGGACTGCTCGATCAATTGGCTTATGGCACTGCGATGGATGTCGAGGGTGAGACAGTACCAAGCGCGGAAGATCAATCGCGGTCGCGGGTTTTCGTGCACTACCCTACGTTTGAAGCGCTGCGCGTGTACTGTTACAGGGTGGCGTCGGTGGTGGGGTTGGTTTGTATCCATGTCTTCGGATATCGCGATCCAGCGGCGGAAACTCTAGCTGAAGATTGTGGATTGGCCTTTCAGCTTACCAACATTATCCGCGATGTGAAGGAAGATGCGGCTGCGGGACGCATCTACCTGCCCGAAGAAGATCTGGTAAAGTTCGGCATTTCTCCGTCGGAGTTGCTTTCCGCAAGGGACCCAGCGCGATTCCAATCGCTGCTAGCCTTCGAAGCCGCGCGCGCGCGCGAATATTACAAAGCGGCGGACGAGTTGATCCCGCTGATTGAGGAAGATAGCCAGCCGGCGCTGTGGGTGCTGGTGACGATCTACCGCGGCTTGCTGGAGAGGATTGCCAGCCGTCAATATGACGTATTCAGCGGCAAGGTCAGCCTCACGGTGCGCGAAAAGCTTTTCATTTTGTTCAAGGGCTGGATGAAGCGCCTGGCGTGATGAGCGAGCGCCGGGCACAAACTGCGACAGCTGCGATTGTCGGCGGCGGGTTGGCTGGGTTATCGGCTGCCTGTGCCCTCGCCGATGCCGGTTTTCATGTGAGTCTCTTCGAGCGCCGCCCTTACCTTGGGGGGCGCGCTTCTTCTTATCACCATCCCGGCACGGACGAAGTTGTGGACAACTGCCAGCATGTGTTGTTCGGCAGCTGCACCAATCTCATCGAGTTTTACCAACGTATCGGAATCAGCGACAAAATCGGCTGGTCCGACCGGATGACCTTTGTTGAACCTGGCGGAAGACAATCAATATTACGAGCCTCGTGGTTGCCGGCTCCGCTGCACACCGCGCCAGCGTTCCTGGGTTTTCCTTTCTTAGGTTGGGCAGACAAACTGGCTATCGCCCGCGCACTGGCTGCGATCCTTCCCGCTGCACTGCCCGACAACGGAGAGTCGTTCCTGAACTGGTTGCTGCGCCACGGGCAAACCGGGAATTCCATCCAGCGATTCTGGAAGCCAATTTTGGTGAGCGCGCTGAGCGAGGATCTCGAACGCATGGCGGTTCCGTACGCAGCGCAGGTGGTGCGGGAGTCGATGAAGTCGCCGGCCGCTCGGCGAATGGGCATACCCACGATTCCCCTCACCGAGCTTTACAACGCAGCGGCGGAATACATCGGCGGCCGCGGCGGAGAGGTTCGTCTGCGATGTGCAGTAGAGGGTTTCCGGCCCGAAGACAGCGGCGTGAGCCTCAGCTTTGCGGATGGAAGCGCGACATTTGATTTCCTCGTGGTGGCTGTTCCTTACAACGTGCTGCCCTCGTTGTTGCCGCAGGATCCGGTTTCGCAGGGGCTGCGGGAGAGGCTGGCGCAGTTTGAAAGCTCTCCGATCACGGGCATTCACCTGTGGCTCAACCGGCAGATTACCGATCTCGACCATGCGGTGCTTCTGGATCGCACGATTCAGTGGATGTTCCATAAGTCGAAGCTGCTGCGACCGGGAGGTTCGGCGCCGCAGAACGGGCGCGAAGGCAGCCATATAGAGCTTGTTGTCAGCGCATCCAAGATTCTGCTCGACAAATCGAAGCCGGAGATCATCGAGTTAGCATTCGCCGAACTGCGAGAGTTTTTTCCCGGAGCTCGCGATGCCAATCTGTTGAAATCCGCTGTCATCAAAGAAGTCCACGCGACCTATTCGCCGAGGCCTGGCATTGACGCTCTCCGCCCTGCCACACAAACCCCATGGCCAAGAATTTTCCTTGCCGGAGACTGGGTCGCCACCGGTTGGCCCGCGACGATGGAAAGCGCTGTGCGCAGCGGATATGGGGCTGCTGAATGCGTGGCGCATGCGTTGGGGATAAGCGATGTGTGTTTCCGGGTGCCGGATTTGCCAGCGGCGGGACTGATGTGGCTGATCGATCGTAGCTGATCAGGCGGCCAGTAGCACAACTCCACCGGCCACGAGCAACGCGGCTATCCATCTCCGGCGGTCTACGCGCTCATTCAAGAAAATCTTCGCCGCCATGGCGTTGGCCACAAAGGTAAGGGAGGCAGCCGCCGGACCGACCAGACTCACGTCCGCCCAGGAAAGCGCGAACAGCAGGCTGTAAAAAGCCGTGGCCATGGAAAGGACACCAAGCAGGAAATAGGGGTTGTGCAGCACGCGTCCGACTACCGTGAACGTTCCGTTGCGCCGCCAGAGTTGGTGGACGTCTCCTACCTGTTTCATGGCGTGAGAAAGCAGCACGTCACCGGTGGTCGAAGCCAGCACGATCGCAGTAATCGCGCTCCAGGTGTAGAGCGGCCTCATCGGCTTCCTCCGGTGCTTACGGTTTCCGAAGACCGCTCCGATTCATGCGCCACGGGATGCGTAAGGACAGGGCCGCGGGTAACGAATCCCACGCCGGCCGAGATCAGCAAGATTCCGGCCCAGCGGGCGGGAGTGACCTGCTCATTCAGCAAGAACTTTGCGATCAGGGCTAGCAGGACATACCCGAGTGAAGTCGCTGGCAGGACATAAGTGAGATCCGCCCAGGACAGGGCTGTGGTGTAGCAGGCGAAAAATCCCAGCAGAAACAGTATTCCCATCGCAACCCAGGGATTGAGAATTGCCAGGAGAATATGCGACAGATTGTGGAGGGAAATGCTGCCGACATCTTTCATGCCACGAGAAAGCAACGAGTCGCCGACGGGGGCGGAAATGGTGACGCCGGCCAGTACCAGATACTTGCGAAAGGTCACGCGACACCATACCCGCGGCTTTTAAACGTTGACCGGTTCCGCCGCAGCCGAACTCTCCGCCTTGCGGTGGTCTTTCGTCAGCTTGTGGCGCATGGCGCGCACTTTCAAAAAGGTCTTAGCCTCCTTGTAAAGGCGCTTGCGATCATTGCTGTCGAACGCAGCTTTTCTGAGAATGCGGAACACAGCCTTGGGCCGGAAATAGTACTCATCGTAGAAGCGATGGACAGCGTCGAGAATCTCATCCGCCGGCAGGCCGGGATATTCAATGTGTGCGAGTTGGTGACCGCCCTCGTCCACCATCTTATTGCCTCTTACGAAGAAGCCGTTCTTCACAGCGTGGTCGTAAAGCTCGGTGCCCGGGTAAGCGTGAGCGACCGAAACCTGGATGGTCTCAACATCTAGTTCCTTGGCAAAAGCGATGGTGTTATTGATGGTCTCATGAGTCTCGCCGGGCAAGCCCATGATGAAGTCACCGTGGATCACAAGGCCGAGCTTGTGGCAATCCTTGGTGAACTGGCGGGCACGTTCTACGGTTGCGCCCTTCTTGATGTTCTTCAAAATCTGCTGGTCGCCGGATTCATAGCCAACAATGAGCAAACGGCAGCCGGCTTCCTTCATGGCCTTTAACGTCTCGAAGTCCGTGGTCACGCGCGAGGTGCAGGACCAAGTGAGCTTGAGCGGTCTCAATTTGGAGCACAACTCGATGGTACGCGCCTTCTGAATGTTGAACGTGTCATCGTCGAAGAAAAATTCTTTGACGTAAGGCCAGTATTCCTTCGCCTTTGCCATCTCGCGAGCTACATCATCGGTGGAACGCTTTCGCCACGGGTGTCCGCTCAAGGTCTGCGGCCACAGACAGAATGTACATTGCGCGGGGCAGCCACGAGTGGTGTACAGCGAGACGAAAGGATTGAGCAGAAAGGGCACGTTGTAACGGCGCACATCCAGGTCGCGGCGATACACGTCCGTGACATGGGGCAGGGCATCGAGATCCTGGAACTCGGGTCGGTCCGGATTGTGCACGATCGAGCCGTTCTTCAGGTAAGAAATGCCGAGGATTTCTTCCAGCGGTTTGCCTTGCGCGAATTCAACCACGGCGTAATCGAATTCTTTGCGGACTATAAAATCAATCGCCCGGCAAGTCTTCAACGATTGTTCCGGCAGCACACTTACATGCGGACCCACAAAAGCGATCTTGATTCTGGGATTTGCACCCTTGATCTTCTGTGCCAGGCCGATATCGCCGGGAAATCCCGGAGTGCTGGTAAACAGGACAAGGAATTCGTAATCGCGGGCGATGTTGATGGTTTCCTCAGCCGAGACATAGTGGGGTGGGGCATCGAGAAGCCGCGCACCTTCGAGCATTCCGGCAGGGTAAGCGAGCCAGACCGGGTACCAGTAGGACTCGATTTCGCGAGTCGCCGGCCAGCGTGATCCTGCGCCCCCGTCGAAGTTCTCAAACGAGGGTGGGTTCAAAAACAGCGTTTTTAAAGGCATATGTGTGAGTAACTTATACTAACATTTTCGGGCATTCTCCGGAGAGTGACAGGGTAAGTTCCGCGACGGCCTGCGCTTATACAAGCGCAAACAAGGAACCCAAGCATATTCTAGTGCTTGCGTAAGCTTATCGGTCTAATACAACATCAACAAAGGATTTACGCCAAACTGATAGTTTGATGCCGCCAGAGGCGAAAATGGGGCTTGGGCGGCGGACGGTTTTGCGCCCCGTTTACTTGCCCACCCCCACCCAATTGTCGAGATCCCCGGTGGAGCGGAGCAGTGTGATGCGCGCGCGCTCTAGTTCAAAGTTTGCGTCTTGAAGAGCGTCGTAGCGGGTGTTCTCCTGGGTACGGGCATCTTCGCCATCCCGTAGGGTTGCTGTGCCGGCATCCATGCGCACCTGCACCGCGTCACGGTTCGATTCCGCGAGCTGATATTCGAGTTCGGCGACCTGCTGAGCCGCTGCCAGTTGCTCAACTGAGCGTTGCAGTTTCAGCGTCTCCTCTGAAACCTGGTTGCGGGCAATATCCACATCCTTCCTGGCGTGAAAAGCTGCGGCATCGGCTGCCTGAGCGTGGGCGTGCTGGACTGGGTTTAGAAAAGGGAAGCGGATGACAACTCCGATCGTGGCATTGTTCTGCTGGAAGGTCTGCTTGGGAAAGAACTCGAGCCAATTGTTGAAGCGCGCCAGAACCGCGTACTGCGTAGCGAAGTCAACCGTAGGCCATTGAGCACGATGTTCACCCCGTGCCCGAAAATCTAGTGCTATAGAATGCGTTTGAGCTGCTTGCACGGCGGGACTCGACTGACTCGCTTTGGCGACGAGATCGTCTTCCTGCTTGATCTCCGGGAGCACTGGGATGGAATCCGCCATGGTTTGAATAGTAGAGGCTGTCAACCCGGTCATGGTGGATAGACGGCTCCGCAAAACATCGATCGCGCCCTGCGCTTGAGAAAGTCGAAAGTAAACGCGAGCGGTCGTGAGCCGGGCCTGGGTTCGGGCAACCGGGCTGTCCACGCCTTCCCGAACGCGCTGATTGACGATCTGCTCAGCCTTAAGAGCATCGGCATATTCCTGGGTCAAGTGGGTGAGCAGGGTTTCCCATCTGGCCAGTTCGGCATAGCTCAGGACCG
>Ga0187817_10001540_pt1 | contig 11403 bp, 10 predicted proteins | sample NC_wetland_sal_i_17_FD_132431 | JGI IMG/M metagenome (GOLD analysis project Ga0187817, IMG submission 132431) | Wetland sediment microbial communities from Neuse River Estuary, North Carolina, USA - SO4_2 | ecosystem: Environmental > Aquatic > Freshwater > Wetlands > Sediment | place: USA... | reverse complement strand
CTGTTCGATAATTTCGACTGGGTCGGACTGCTGGCGATGGCCGGGTTCCTCGGCTCACTCGAGTACGTGCTGGAGGAAGGCCCGCGCAACGACTGGTTCGGCGACGACACGGTGCTGCTGCTCGCCTGGGTCGCCGGCATCTCGGCCGCCGTATTCTTCGCCCGCGTGTTGACCGCGCGCTCCCCGATCGTCGACCTCACAGCCTTTGCGAACCGCAACTTCGCGATCGGCTCGCTGTTCTCGTTCGTGCTCGGCATCGGGCTCTATGGCCTCACCTACATCTATCCCGTCTACCTGGCGCAGATCCGCGGCTACAACGCGCTGATGATCGGCGAGACCATGTTCGTCTCTGGCCTCGCCATGTTCCTGACCGCGCCCGTCGCCGGCCGGCTCATGCCCTACGTCGACAAGCGCGTGATGCTGATGACGGGCTTCCTGTTCTTCGCCGTCGGCACTTGGTGGATGACGTGGATCACCAGCGACTGGGACTTCTACGAGCTCTTGTGGCCGCAGACCTTCCGCGGCATCGGCCTCATGCTGTCGATCATCCCCATCAACGACATCTCGCTCGGCACGCTGCCCCCCGAGCGCGTGAAGAACGCCTCCGGCCTGTTCAATCTGATGCGCAACCTCGGCGGCGCCTTCGGTCTTGCCGGGCTGACGACCATCCTCAACGACCGCACGGATGTGCATCTGGCGCGCCTGCACGAGCAGATCACCTGGTCGCGCGTGCCGGCGATGGAAACGCTCAATGCGCTCACCGCGAAGTTTGCCGCCTTCGGCGCGGACGCGCAGGCGATGGCGCTGAAGCAGCTCAACCTCATCGTGCACCGGCAGGGCGTGGTGCTGGCGTTCTCGGACACGTTCCTGCTGCTGACGGTGCTGTTCGCCGGCCTGGCGCTGGCAGCCCTGCTCGTGCGCCAGCCGAGGGCAGCCGCCGCCCCGGCGCACTGAAGCGCTGCGACCGGCGAAGGCTACTTCTTGCGGAAGGCGTCGAGGGAAACGATCTGCGCGCCGCCGTTGTCCTGGCGCGGGCGGTCCTCGGCTGCTTTATCGCCCTGCTTCTGTTCGCCGCGCTTGCCCTTGTCCTCGACGGGCTTTGACGGCACGGCCGCGAGCCGCGGCGCCGGAGCCGCGGCAACGGCGGCCTTCTCGGGGACGGGTGCGGGCGCCGCCGTCTTCTCGGCCTTGGTCTCCTTGGCCTTGCGCGCCACCTTCGGCTTCTTCGGCGCGGTCGAGCGCAGCGTCGCGCGGGCTCCGTTGGCGCGGTCGGAGCCGCGTGCGCCGAAGCGGTGGGTCATGTCCTCACCCGCCTCCGGGTCCACCTCCAGGTCCTCGAACTGCAGGCCGTAGCGCACGCTCGGGTCGAAGAACACGCGGATCGCGGCGAAGGGGACGACGAGGCGCTCGGGGATGCCGTCGAAGGTCAGCTTTACCTCGAAGCCGTCGTTCTCGACCGAGAGATCCCAGAAGCGGTGCTGCAGCACGATCGTCATCTCGGAGGGGTATTTATCCTTCAGGCGCTTGGACAGCACGACGCCCGAGGCCGAGGTATCAAAGGAGATGTAGAAATGATGGTCGCCGGGGAGCCCCGACTTGGCGGCTTGGGTCAGCACCGTGCGCACGACGCCGCGCATGGCGTCCTGGGTCAGCGTCTCGTAGTCGATCGTCGGCTCGGAGGCCATTCCGTCTAGCTCAGTGCCCTTGCTGGCTTGGTGCCCTTGGTTCGTGCCCCTGAGGGATCGTCGCCAGCCCCCATTGCTCTTTCCCCCGAAACGCAGGCGAGATCAAGTGGAGGGCTTCTGTTGCCCGGTGCCCTCCGAACCGCGCCTTACCCGGCTAAGGGTAAGGGCTTCAAGTTCAGACCATTCGCACTGCGTTACGCAGCGAGAGCGGTCTCAGCATAGTTGTCATTGGCAACTATTCTGAATGGCCCGATGACGGCGGAACCATGCCGAGCAAAAGCTAAGCCCTTTACACCCTCGTCGATCCTAGTTCGCCCCCATCAGATGCCGCCGCGAATGTCCGCGGCTTTGTCTCACATGCCTGCCCACGCTTCTTACAGCGTTGCGGGCGGCGGCATTTGGTGGAGGCGCCGGGTACTGCCCCCGGGTCCGATCGGCTTATTACGGCCGCGTTTATCGCCATAGCCGGACGAATCCGGCACACCGAATATAGGGGCAGCCGCGGGGAAAAAAAAGCCGTTCGTGTCCCGCGTATTACCAGGAAGTTATCCCCGCCCGTCTAAAGCGCACGCGCGGCGGTTGGCGCCATGGTAAAGCCTCGCGCCGCTCGCCAAGGTGCGATCGGCGCCATCGTCGGAGGCAAGGAACATGCTGGATGTGTTGCTGAAGGGTCCTCCGGCCTACGTAGCGCGCACCGGATGGCCGACGTGGGCCGTGATCCCGGCGGCGCTTGGAATCATTGGGTTGGCCCTGCTTGCCACCATGGCTGTCGCCTTGGGCATTCGCAGCGTGACCGGCACCGCCGTTTCCTTCTCCGAAACCGGTACCGGCGTGCCGTTGCTGTTTGGGATTTGGCAGGTCTGCGTGATCGTACTGACGCTGGCGGCCGCTCGCCTTTACTCCTCTGACCGCGCGCAAGTGCTGGCGCTGCGTCCGCCGGCGCAAGGGTGGCGCGCGCTGCCCTTAGCGCTCATCCCGCTCTTCCTTGTCGCCACGGCCTGGACCGGCACGGTCATGCTGGCCAAGCCCGATGCGGTGCTGCACGACCTGCGCCCGTTCCAACAGCTTTTGCACGGCGACGCCTTCTGGCTCATGCTGCTCGTCATCGGCGTCGGCGCGCCGCTGTCGGAGGAGCTCCTGTTCCGCGGGTTCCTTTTTCCAGGGCTCGCGCAATCGCGCCTGGGCCTCGTCGGAGCGGGTATATTGACCTCGCTCTTATGGACCATGCTCCACTTCGGCTATTCGATCTTCGGCCTGCTGGAGGTCTTGTCGATCGGGTTCTATTTCGCCTGGCTGCTGGTGCGCACCGGCAGCCTGTGGGTGACGATGTTCTGCCACGGGGTCTACAACACGGTCATGGCGATCGGCCTCTATTTCGTGACGCTCCCGCCGGGCGGCTAGGACCGGCTGCAGCGGCCAGGAATCGGCCTATATTCAAGAGATGCAGCAGTACCTCGACTTGATGCGCCGCGTGCGCTCAACCGGCGTCAAGAAGACCGACCGCACCGGCACCGGCACGCTGTCGGTGTTCGGGCACCAGATGCGCTTCGACCTCGCGCAAGGCTTTCCGCTGGTCACGACCAAGAAGCTGCACGTGCGCTCGATCATCTACGAGCTGATCTGGTTTCTTTCGGGCGACACCAACACCCGCTATCTCGACGACAGCGGCGTCAGCATCTGGAACGAGTGGGCGGATGAGAACGGCGATCTCGGCCCCGTGTACGGAAAGCAGTGGCGCTCGTGGGCAACGCCCGATGGGCGCTCGATCGACCAGATTGCCGAGGTGGTCGAGACCTTGAAGACCAACCCGGACAGCCGCCGCATCATCGTCTCGGCGTGGAACCCCGCCGACATTCCCGACATGGCCCTGGCGCCCTGCCACTGCCTGTTCCAGTTCTACGTGGCCGAGGGCCGGCTCTCCTGCCAGCTCTACCAGCGCTCGGCCGATGTGTTCCTCGGCGTGCCCTTCAACATTGCGAGCTACGCTCTGTTGACCATGATGATGGCGCAGGTGACGGGCCTCAAAGCCGGCGAGTTCGTGCACACGTTCGGGGACGCGCACCTCTACCTCAATCATCTCGACCAGGCGGATGAGCAGTTGAAGCGAGTCCCGCGCGCGCTGCCGCGCATGGAGCTCGATCCCTTGGCGAAATCGATCTTCAGGTTCAGGTTCAGCGATTTCAAGCTCGTCGGCTACGATCCCCACCCGCACATCGCTGCGCCCGTGGCGGTGTGAGGGACCCGCGCATGCTCGTCACGCTCGTCGTCGCGATCGCCGAGAACGGCGTCATCGGCCGCAACGGGGGCCTGCCCTGGCGCCTCTCCTCCGACCTCAAGGCCTTTCGCCGCGTCACCATGGGCAAGCCGCTGATCATGGGCCGGCGCACGTTCCAGTCCTTGAAGAAGCCGCTCGATGGCCGCGACAACATCGTCGTCACCCGGGATGAAAGCTTCCGCCGGCATGGGGCCATCGCCGTGCCGAGCTTTCCGGCGGCGCTCGCGCAGGCGGAACGCTGTGCGCGGAGCCGCGGCGTGGACGAGGTCATGGTGATCGGCGGCGCCGACATCTTTGCCGAGGCGCTGCCACTCGCCGGTCGCATCTACAAAACGGAAGTGCACGGGCGCCCGCAGGGCGACACCGTGATGCCCAAGGTCGACTGGGCACGGTGGCGGGAAGTGTCGCGCGAAGTGCTACCGCGGGCCGAGCGCGATGATTATGGCGCGACCCTCATCCTGCTCGAGAAGATGGCACGCGCCTCATCCCCGAGCCCCCCTCCGGCTTGAATGTGAGGCGCCCGGCAACCAATTTTAGCGGTGGGTTTGCGCTTTAACGATCCCCTGTCCTATAAGCGAGCAGCATCCTCAACGAGGACAAGGGTTTGCGTCCCCACCGGCAAGCATGGCTGGCACGCCCGGTGGCAGAGGCTTCGCACAGCCCCAGCACGCACAGCCTGAGCATTGAAGGACCCCGTATATGCCCTGGAGCAATCAGAGTGGTGGCGGTGGCGGCTGGAAGAGCGGCGGCGGCAATGGCGGGGGACCTTGGGGCCAGGGACCGAGCGGAGGCGGGCAGCCGCCCGATCTCGAAGAGATGCTGAAGCGCGGCCAGGACAAGGTGAAGCAGGTGATGCACGGCGGCGGCATCCCCGGGCCGCTCCTGTTCCTCGTCGCGATCGTCGCCTGCGCGGTCATCGCCTGGCAGGCCTTCTTCTTCCGCGTCAACCCGGACGAGCTCGGCGTCGTCTTGCGCTTCGGCAAGTTCAACGCGACGGCCTTGCCGGGTCTGCACTTCCGCTGGCCTTTCCCGATCGAGGAGGTGCGCCTGCCCAAGGTAACGCGCCAGAACATCATCGAGATCGGCGCCCGCTCCACGGCGGGACGCACGGGCACGCGCGGGGAGCGCGCCGAAAGCCTGATGCTCACCGGCGACGAAAACATCGTCGACATCGACTTTGTGGTGTTCTGGCGCATCAAGGACGCCTCGCAATATTTGTTCAACATCCAGAACCCCGACACCACCGTCAAAGAGGTGGCGGAGAGCGCCATGCGCGAGGTGGTCGGGCAGTCGAAGATCCAGCCGATCCTGACGCAGGAGCGGCAGAAGACCGAGCAGGCGGTGCAGGCGCTGATGCAGCGGACGCTCGACAGCTACGGCGCCGGCATCCGCGTCGACCAGGTGCAGCTGCAGAAGGTCGACCCGCCGGCGGAGGTCATCGACGCGTTCCGCGACGTGCAGGCGGCGCGCGCCGACAAGGAGCGTCTGCAGAACGAGGCCTCCGGCTACGCCAACAAGGTGGTGCCCGAAGCGCACGGCGAGGCCGAGCGCATCCTGCAGTCGGCCGAAGGCTACCGGCAGCAGGTCGTCAACGATGCCAACGGCCAGACGGCGCGCTTCCTGCAGGTCTACGACGAGTACAAGAAGGCGCCCGACGTGACCCGCAAGCGTATGTTCCTGGAAACCATGGAGCGCGTGCTCGGCGGCGCCGACAAGATCATCATCGATTCGAAGGGAGCGCAGGGCGTCGTGCCGTATCTGCCGCTCGACAAGCTGCCGGCTAAGCCCCGCGGCGAGGGAGGCAACTGATGCGCGCGTTCCTCGCCCTCCTGATCATTCTCATCGGCCTTGGCGCCGCCGCCATCTACTCCTCCGCGTTCATCGTGCACCAGAACGAGCAGGCGCTGCTTCTGCGCTTCGGCGAGCCCAAGCGCGTCGTGCGCGAGCCGGGCCTCAACTGGAAGTATCCGATCATCGACGCGGTCGAGGTCTACGACAAGCGCATCCTCGATCTCGACAGCCAGCCTCAGGAGGTGACGGCTTCCGACCAGAAGCGGCTCGTCGTCGATTCCTTCGCGCGTTTCAAGATCGTCGATCCGCTAAAATTCTATCAGACGCTGCGCTACGAGGAGGGCGTGCGCTCGCGCCTCGGCCCCATCATCGATTCAACTCTCCGCCGCGTGCTCGGCGGCTCGACCTTCCAGGAGGTCGTGCGCGACAAGCGCGAGGACCTGATGAAGCAAATCGCGCAGCTGGTGAACAAGGAGGGTGAGGACTTCGGGCTGCAGGTCGTTGACGTGCGCATCAAGCGCGTCGATCTGCCCGAACAGAACTCCAAGAGCGTGTTCGACCGCATGCGCGCCGAGCGCCAGCGGGAGGCGGCCGAGTTCCGCGCCCAAGGTGCCGGCGAGGCTAACCGCATCAAGGCGACCGCCGACCGCGAGGCGACCGTCATCAAGGCGGAGGCCTCGCGCAAGGGCGAGGAAACGCGCGGCGCAGGCGATGCCGAGCGCAACCGCATCTACGCGGAAGCTTACAGCCGCGATCCGGAGTTCTTCGAGTTCTACCGCTCGATGCAGGCCTACGAGCACGGCCTGCGCTCTTCCGACACGCGGCTCTTGATCTCACCCGATTCGGATTTCTTCAAGTATTTCACCGACCCGCACGGCCGCTCGCCCAAGCCGGCAACGGCTCCCGGCGCCCCGCCCGCCCAGCAATGAACGACCTCGTCGTCGGCTTCGGGCTGGTGCTGGTGATCGAGGGCCTGCTGTGGGCATTGGCCCCACATTTGGCCATGCGCTTCCTCGAAGCCGCCTCAGCTACGCCGGAATCCACCCTGCGTATTGCCGGGTGGACGGCGGTCGGCATTGGGGCCGGTCTCGTCTGGCTTATCCGCGGCTAACTGTCGGGTCGCGTTGACAGGAAACGCGCATTGCCATCCACTTGGGCAGAACGTTCGCCAAGACCGCGGGTTTAGAAAGCGGCTAGCGCGGTTGTGGCCGGCACTTGTGCAGGCCGGCAGGAGATGAGGCTGATGCAAGGAATTTCGGCACGCAGCGGCGGGGCGGTCGGCGTTGGTGCCGCACTTCGGCTGCTGATCGTGGGCTGCGCATTCGCAGCGCTCAGCGCCGCCGGCGCCGCCGCCGAGACGCGGGGCCCGCAATCGGTGGCACCCATCGCCGAGGAGCTGATCGAGGCCGTCGTCAACGTGTCGACGAGCCAGGCCATCAAAGGCCCGCAGGGGCTGCCGCTGCCGAGCGTGCCGAAGGGCTCGCCCTATCACGAATACTTCGACGACTTCTTCGACCACCACGGCGGCCCCTCGGTGCAGGACCGCATGGTGTCCTCGCTTGGATCGGGCTTCATCGTCGACGGCAAGGACGGCATCATCGTCACCAACAACCACGTCATCGACGGCGCCGAAGAGATCCAGATCAACCTGCACGACGGAACGAAGCTGAAGGCCGAGCTCGTCGGCAAGGACACCAAGACCGACATCGCGCTCTTGAAGGTCAGCTCGCCAAAGGAGCTCAAGGCCGTGAAGTTCGGCTCCTCCGCGGCCATGCGCGTCGGCGACTGGGTGATGGCGATCGGCAACCCGTTCGGACTCGGCGGCTCGGTGACGCTCGGCATCATCTCGGCTAAGGCCCGCAACATCAATTCCGGCCCCTACGACGACTACCTGCAGACGGACGCCTCCATCAACAAGGGCAACTCGGGCGGCCCGCTGTTCAACATGGACGGGCAGGTCATCGGCGTGAACACGGCGATCATCTCGCCGACGGGAGGCTCCATCGGCATCGGTTTTGCGGTGCCGGCCGACGTGGTCGCGCCCGTCGTGGATCAATTGCGCCAGTTCAAGGAGGTGCGGCGCGGGTGGCTCGGCGTGAAGATCCAGACGGTGAGCGAGGAGATCGCGAGCTCGCTCGGCATCCCCGAGAACAGCGGCGCGCTCGTTGCCGCGGTCACCCCCGACGGCCCGGCGGCCAAGGGCGGCGTGCAGTCGGGCGACATCATCGTCAAGTTCGACAAGGAGCCCGTCGACAGCATGCGCTCACTCCCGCGCCTCGTCGCACGCGCGCCCATCGACCAGAAGGTCGACGTGGAGATCCTGCGCAAGGGCCAGAAGTTGACGCTGCAGGTGACCGTCGGCCGCCTCTCGGAGGACGACGAGGTCAAGGCTGAGCTCAGCGACGACGGTACACCGCCGAAGGGCTCCGACACGGTCGTACTCGGATTGAAATTATCGGTGCTGACGGACGAGCTGCGCTCGAAGTATGGGATCGCCCCGGATGTGAAGGGCGCGATCGTGGACGAGGTCGACCCCAAGAGCCCGGCCGCCGACAGCATCAAGGCCGGCGACGTGATCGTGCAGGTCTCAAACGAGCCGGTCGCCGACCCGCAGGACGTGGCCAAGCGCATCGACACCGTGAAGAAAACCAGCCGCAAGAACGCGATGCTGGAGGTCGAGGACGGCAAGGGCAGCCATCGCTTTATCACGGTGCCGGTAGATTGACCGGCACGAATGTTCTCTCGGGCGGCTTGAGGTCTCTTCCCTTGTGACTGGCAGCCCGAGTGGGTGCGCGTGCGCCGCGGCGGCGCGTTAGGGACCAACAGGAGACGCGCTCGTGTCGGAACGCCACGGTATCATCGACACCATCGTCGAGAATTTAGCTCCCGTGCACGGCGACGGCCACAAGTTCATCGCCGTGGCGTTGGGGCTTGCCCTGCTCTTCTTCCTGATCTGGCCGCCGCTCGCCTGGCTGCTCGTCGTCGTCTCCATCTGGATCGCCTACTTCTTCCGCGATCCCGACCGGGTGACGCCGCAGCGCGACGGCCTCGTCATCGCTGCCGCCGATGGCCGCATCACCGCGGTGGAGGCGGTGCGCCCGCCGGCCGAGCTCGGTTTTGGCCCCGAGGAGCGGGTCCGCATTTCGACCTTCCTCAGCATCCTCGACGTGCACATCACGCGCGCGCCCGTTGCCGGAAAGATCGCGCGCTCCGTCTACGTGCCCGGTGCCTTCCTCAACGCCGCGCTCGACAAGGCGAGCGAGGAGAACGAGCGGCGCGCGCTGATCATCGAAAAGCCCGACGGCGCGGAGATCGCCGTCGTGCAGATCGCCGGCCTCATCGCCCGCCGCATCGTCGCTTTCGTGCACGAGGGCGACAGTGTGGGGGCGGGAGAGCGCATCGGCCTCATCCGCTTCGGCTCGCGCGTAGACGTCTATCTTCCGGCCGGCCATACCGCGCTCGTCTGCGTCGGCCAGCTCGCCAACGCCGGCGAAACGGTGCTCGCCGACCTCAAATCCACCGAGCCCGAGCGGGTGGCCCGGCGCAGCTGATACCGAAATTTGACGTGTTCTCGGGGTATAAGAGAAAGTCCCGCGGAGGTAGCGACATGGACCCCATCGTACCGGACCCCATCGTCCCCAGGCTCGAGCACGAGACGCGCCGGCGCCGCCGGATCCCGCTGTTCCGCCACCGCCACGTCCCCGTCCGCATGCTGGTGCCGAACTTCTTCACGCTCTTGGCGCTGTGCGCCGGGCTGACATCCATCCGCATGGGGATCGAGGAGCGCTACGAGCTGGCGCTGGGGGCGATAGTGTTCGCCGCGCTGCTCGACGGCATCGATGGCCGCGTCGCGCGCCTCTTGAAAGCGTCCTCCCGCTTCGGTGCCGAGCTCGACAGTCTCGCCGATTTCGTGAACTTCGGAGTGGCGCCCGCGTTCCTCATCTTCAATTGGGGGCTCGGCAGCCTGAAGAGTTTGGGCTGGATCTGCGTCATGATCTTCGCGCTCGCCTCGGCCCTGCGCCTTGCGCGCTTCAACGTGGCCAGCGAAGAGGAGCGTCCGCGCTGGCAGGCGGACTACTTCATCGGCATGCCGACGCCGGCCGCCGCCATCGTCGTGCTGCTTCCGATCTTCATTGAACACCTCGGGCTCGAGGGGATCCGCTCTTCAACCTTCATGCTCGACGCGGTGCTCATCTATACGCTGGTGATCGCGTTCCTGATGGTGTCGACCATTCCGACCTTCTCGGGCAAGCTCTTGGGCGAGCGCATCTCGCGCGAATACGTGCTCCCGATCTTCATGCTGGCGGTCGGCTTCGTGGCGCTGCTCCTCACCTATCCCTTCGGCACGCTGACCGGCGCCTCGATCGCCTATCTCGCCTCGATCCCGGTGAGCTACCGGCGCTTTTCGAGCATGCTGGAGGCGACGGAGGCGCAAGCGCGGCCCCAGCCGCAGCCGGAAGCTCCGGCCCCGGAAGCCGCGCGCATCGTCGCCATCCGCTCCGGCGAGCAGCAGCGGTAGACACCCGCGTCATGGCCGCCCTCCGAGGCGGCCATCCAGGGTCACAAGTAGACGGTTTCGAGATCTCCACTGGATGGCCGGGTCAAGCCCGGCCATGACGTAGTGGTCAGCGCTGCTGGCGCTGGATGAGACGGTCGCGCAGCGACTTGAGCGCCGCACCTGGCACCGGCGGCTGGTCGCTCCCCGAGTCTTCGGAGCCGCGCTGGGGCGGAGGGCTCGCCGCCGCGCTACCGAAGCTGTCCTTGCGCAAGGGCGATGCCGTGCGCGCGGCGTTGAGCGGCGCGCGCGCTGGCGGTTGGGCCGCAGGCGGGGGAACATTGACCGAGGGGCGCAGGACGTCCGCCTCGCGCATGCGAGCGGCGAGCGGAGACTCCTGGCGCGGCGGGGGTGCCGTGGGTTTGAGCGGTTCGGGATCGATTGTCACGTTGTCGGCCAGCATGGCTGCCTGCTGGCTCGGGTCGATGCCCCAGCCGACGTCGGAGGAGCGCCACTTCTCGACCACCTGCTCGAGGAAGCCTTCGTCCCCGATTGAGCGCTGCCAATGCTCGGTGAAGTGCGCGGTGGTGCTGCGTGGGAGGCAATGGGACGGCAGCTCGTCGAACTTGATGCGTACGGGAAGCGCCACGCCGTCGCCGAAGGCCAGCGCCTCGCGCTGTCCGAGCGCGGGCAGGAACTCCAACATCCCCGAGCTCGTGTCGGTGATGGCGGAGGTGACGATCTCCTGGTCGCGGTCGTTCGACATGCGCAGCGCGAAGACGGTGTTGCACTGGGAGAGGATCGTGGGGTCGATCTCGGACGGCCGCTGCGAGACGATGCAGAGCGCGACGCCATACTTGCGGCCTTCCTTGGCGATCTTGGCGATGGCGCGCTTGCACGGCTCGAAGCCGAGCTGCCCCGCGGCCGGCACGTAGCGGTGCGCCTCCTCGCACACGAGCGTCAGCGGCACCTTGCCCTCGCTCCAATGCGCGAAGTCGAAGGTCATGCGCGAGAGCACCGAGACGACGACGTTGATGATCTCGGTCGGCAGGCCGGTGAGCTCGACGATGGTGATCGGCTTGTCGTTGACAGGCACGCGGAAGATGCGGGAGAGCACCTGCGTCATGCCGTCGTAGACGGTGAGCGAGCCGAACATG
>Ga0187817_10001539_pt1 | contig 11403 bp, 7 predicted proteins | sample NC_wetland_sal_i_17_FD_132431 | JGI IMG/M metagenome (GOLD analysis project Ga0187817, IMG submission 132431) | Wetland sediment microbial communities from Neuse River Estuary, North Carolina, USA - SO4_2 | ecosystem: Environmental > Aquatic > Freshwater > Wetlands > Sediment | place: USA: North... | reverse complement strand
TCATCTGGAACTACGCGTTGAAGCCGCAGGGCAACCCGGTTCTGCTGTTCACCGGCGCCGCTATTGTCGTGGGCGCGATCATTGTCGATGCCTTCGCCTATCGCGCGCTCGAAGCCGGCAAAGCCGCACCGGCCGCGCGCAAAGTCACAGGGAAGGGAATCCTGCTGAGCCTGGTGAGCGGCGTCTTGATGGGCTCCTTCTTTCCGCTGGTCGAAATCGGAAAGGCCGGTGAGCACGGCCTGGGGCCTTATGCCATCGGCTTCGTTTTCGCGGTGGGCGTGTTTCTGTCGACTTTCGTCTTCAACCTGTTTTTCATGAACATGCCCGTCGAGGGCCCGCCGGTCGCCATGTCCGAATATTTCAACGGAACCGAGCGCCAGCACCTGTTGGGCATCGTGGGCGGGCTGATCTGGGCGACGGGCACCATTGCCAACTTTGCCGCCGCCAGCGCCCCGGAAAGCGTGCAGGTTGGCCCCGCTATCAGCTACGCCATCGGCCAGGGCGCCACCATGGTCAGCGCGCTCTGGGGCCTGCTGGTCTGGCATGAATTCGCCGGAGCCGGACCGCGCGTGCGCCTGCTGGTGGTGATGATGCTCGTCCTGTTCGTCTGCGGACTCGGCCTGGTTTCGGTGGCGCCGCTGTACGCGCAGCGTTGATCCGCGTTATTTTCGCCCGAACTGGTACCGGAAAGAGAGCGACACGTACGAAGGCAGGTACACGCCCGTGATGCGCTCCGTGGCTTCACTTTCTCCGGCCAGCGCCAGCACTTCGGTGGTCTGCCCCGTGTAGCCGCTGGCGATCAGAAAGTGAATGCCCGCCTCAATTTTGCCGTCGCGGAACTGCCTCGCCAGCGCGCCGCGAAGCTCTCTCACCGGAACGCTCACAAAACCGTCACCCAGAGGTTTCCTTCCCACCTCCTCGAATTCCGCGCGTGCGTGAAGCTGGAAGGGAAGGCGATCGAGCGTGCCCAGCACATCCACAATCGTCCGCGGAGCTTCCGGAACCGGCAAGCCGCTCGAGAGGTCGCGGGCATCGGCTTTAGACACCGACGCCTGAAGCGAGCCGCCGGCGAAATAGCGTCGCGCGGCGGCCGTGATGTAGCGATTGCGGCTGGGGCCCTCATTGAATTGCAGGCCCGTGTCGGGATCGATTTTGGCCAGCGATTGCTCGAGCGTGATTCGTCCCAGCGTGACGCGAAAATCCGTGGCCAAGATCTTCTTGCTGACTACCATCTGATCGGAGTGCGCGCGGCTGATGGGAGTGCCGCGCGTGGTTCCGGTTCCGATTCGCGGATCGTTCGTGAAGAAAGTCTGGCCGAAACTGAAGGACACGGAGGGCAGGAGCAAGTGGTCCGGAGAGAGCAGGCTCAAGGTCGCTTTTGGCGAATTCACGCCCACCCACTCGTGAAACGAATTTCCCGGCACGAGCAGGTCGGTGTTGTCAAATTCGATCTGATCACGCCTCCAGCCCAGGTCGTAGTGCAGCCAGGGCGCTAGCCGGCCATCCACCGCCAAATAAGGGGACGCGAAGTTCAGCGTAACGTCGTTCGCTGTGACCTTCTGGAAAGGCCCGTAGAAGTCCGGTTCGACGGAATCATAGTGATCCAGATCCAGCCGCCGTGGCGCTTCCCGCAAATAATCCACTCCCGCCATGAGCGAGAGCGAGTCACTAAACTTTCTGACATAGCTTGCGCTGCTTCCGTTAACCGTGCGGAACTCGCTCTGGCGAATCAAGCCGTCGCCGAAGTTCGAATAAAGCGCCAGGTTGTACGTGCGGAAGAAGCTGGAAAGCTGTAATTCGCTCGCGGGCGTGAGGCGCCACACGTCGTTCAAAGCCAGCTCGCCGGTGTGCGTCTGGTCGCGCTGCCGGGAATCGATCGTGTCATGCAGGTTGGGCACGTCAATCGGAACCAGGCCCGGAACCTTGGACTGGCCATAGTATCCGATGCCGAACAACGTCAGCTCATGATTGCCCAGGTCGAAGACGCGAAAACCGTTGAGCTTGTACTGCTGGCGGTGCTCGAGCGTGTCCAGAAAGCCGTTGCCATAGGAAGCCTCGAGCGCGATCCACGCGCGCGTTTCCGGATTCCCCGGGCTCCAACCCGCCGCCAGATCGATGTCACGATAATCCCCCGTGAGCGTCACGAAGGGCTCCAGCCGTTCGCGAAAGCCGTAAACCGCAGCCAGGTTCACCGAGTGGTCGCCCTCGCGCACGTTGAACGCCCCGCCGTCCGTCTGTACGCTCTCAATCACCGCCGGCACCATGATGTTGGGATCCGCATAGCCATTGCCGTGCGCGTTGGCGCTCAGGTTGTTCGGAACCAGGTAGCTGCCCACCTGCAAAAACTGTGCGATGGGCTCCCCGTGGTCTCCAGCGACTCCCGGCGCGAAATACTGCGGCGCCTTGATGCCGCTCGATGCCGTCTCGATGGGCAAGCCTGGTATCGAAACCGGCGCCCCCGGACGGCCGGGATTGGCATCCAGAATCTCCTCATGCACCAGGACACGCTGCGAAGGGTCGGGATGTGAAAGGTCAGTCTCTTTCACGTCGGCAGTCACGGTGACGGCTTCGTTGTGAGGCGCCAGGCGGTCGAAATGAAGATCCACCGAAAGCGCCTGGCCGTCGAAAAGCGTTACGGTTGTGCTGATATCGGCGAAGCCCGCGGCGGTCACTTTTATTCGGTACGCGCCGCCAGCCGGCTCCGTCAGTACGAATCTGCCATCCTGATCGCTCACGGCCTCGCGAGCCTGCCAACCGCGCTCGGACACGAGGGTCGCGCGCGCGCCTGCTACCGGCTTGCCTTGCGGGTCGGTTAAGTGACCCGAAACGCTAGCCTCGGCCGCGCACAGCCGCAGCGACGCAGCTAGAAACAGGCACACGACGAATGATCGCTGAAAGCTCCGCATAGGTTGTGCTACGTTTTTTAAAATCGTAACACTAACCAATACGCTGCGGAAGCCCGTCTGGATTTAATCTTTTGCGAAAATCGCCATGTACTGGCTGCCTTTGATGTGATCGTGCTGGGAAAGCAGCTTGAAGTGGTTGCTCTCGATCTCTTTGATTACGTCCGGCGCGTCCAAACGGATGTGCTGCATGGCGTGGCCGCCCGGCATGGCATCCGGGCGCTTGTAATAATCGACGATGATGAGCCGTCCTCCCGCTCGCAGTTCCCGATGCAAGGCGGCCAGCATTTTCTCCGGGTAATTCCAGTGGTGGTACGTATCCAGCCCCAGAACCACGTCCACTCCGTTCTCCGGCAGGCCGGGATCGGTTTCCGAGCCCTGAATGAACTCCACATTAGCCAGCTTGTGCTGCTTCGCCGTGTTCCGGGCGTCTGCCAGGAAATCCGAAAAAATGTCCTCGCCCAAGACGTGCCCCTCGGGACCCACCGCCTCGCTCAGAAAAGGCAACATGTATCCGGTTCCGGTCCCGATATCCGCCACCACCATGCCGGGTTGAATCGACATCGCCGCAACCAGCTCCCGCGGCTTCTGCCTTTCATCCCGATCCGGCGCCGAAAGCATCTTGGCCAGCGACGCCCGCCCCTCAGGCGTTTTATAGCCCTGATTGGCCTGTGTCGCGACTTGGCCGAACAGGCCCGACGCGCAGAGCAGCAGAATCCCTGACACTTGAAACCTGACACCTGACACCTTCATAGAGAGGGCTCCATAGGCAGCGCCAGCGGCGGCTCGCGCAGAAAATCCAGATGCGACATCTTCTGCACCGCCTCGCGGATGGTGTGCTCACAGGTCGGCTCTACCGTGATGACGAATGGCAGATCGCTCTTCGACTCCGAGGGCAACTGCAGGACCGCTTCCAGGCTGATGCGCTGCTCGGCTAGAATCCCGGCGAGCGCGGCGATGATTCCGGGCCGGTCGTCCACGCGGAATCGCAGATAGTACGCGCATTTCTCGCTGGTCACGGCGAGCGGTTTGTATTCCCCCAGCCGCTCGTGCGCAAAGGGCGATACGCGCTCCGGATGGCCGTAGCGAATCTCGCGCGCCACCCGCATCAGGTCGCTGACCACGGCCACACCCGTCGGCAGCGGTCCGGCGCCCCGGCCGTAATAGAACGTATCCTCACCAAAACGGCCTTTCACCCACACCGCGTTATACGCTCCCTGTACTCCGGCGATGATGGTTTCGAGGCCGATCAGCGCCGGCCGTACCGAAAGGATCAGGCCGTCGGGCGTCTGCCGCGCGGCGCAGATCAGCCGGATGGTATGACCCAGCTTGTGCGCGTATTGGAAGTCCATGGGCGAAATCCGCCGGATGCCTTCGACAAATATGTCGGACGGCGTGATCTTTTCGCCGAATGCCAGCGCCGCCAGGATGGTCAGCTTGAATCGTGCATCGAAGCCGTCGATGTCCGCGCTTGGGTCGGCTTCCGCGTAGCCCAGCCGCTGGGCTTCCGCCAGCACTTGGTCCAGCGGCGAGCCGTGCTTCTCCATCTCCGTCAGGATGTAGTTGCTGGTGCCGTTTAAGATCCCGTAGAGCGCCACCACGCGGTCTCCCGAGATGCCTTCGCGCAGGACCGCATGGATGGGAATGCCGCCCGCCACGCTGGCTTCCATGGCCAGATTGATGCCCGCCCGGATCGCCCGGTCCCAGATCTCCGAGCCGCAGCTCGCCATCAGCTCCTTGTTGGCGGTCACCACCGACTTCTTGTGCTCGATCGCACCGTTTATGATGTCCGCCGCGACGGAGGTTCCGCCCACCAGCTCGGCCACGATATCCACTTCCGGATGCGCGACAATTTCGCGCCAGTCGGCCGTGCGGCGCACCGGGCCGAGCGCCTCCGGTAGCTTCTTGGACTCCACCGAGCGGCTGCATACAGCCGTCACCCGCAGCGGAAATCCGAGCTTGAGCGCGATCTGGCCGGCGTTCTCCGCCAGCAGGGTCAGAGTTCCGGATCCCACATTTCCGAGCCCGATGATGCCGACATTTACCTGCTGCATCCTCGCTATCATAACAACAGGCCGCCCGCGGCCCGTAACAGGACGCTGGCACGACCGTCATACGGGGAGGTTCACTGCCATGAAGTGTCTGCGTTTGATTCTGCCCGCCGCGCTGCTGATCCCTCTCCTGGCACAGCACCCCGCCGACCGGCTTCCTGAACCGGACAGATCCACCGAGGACATGCGATTGCCCAATGGCAAGCTGCAAAAGGACGAGATCCTGAAAGCCGATCACGAGCAATCCGTAAAAGATGCCGCTCAGCTCATCGATCTGGCCGAAAGTCTGAAGCGCGAGTTGGAAAAAGATGATACCCATGTGCTGTCTCTCTCCAGCCTGAAGAAAACAGAGGAGATCGAGAAGCTCGCCAGGAGAATCCGCTCACGTTTGAAGCACTTCTAACCTCGCGGCCCGATAACCAAAATTTGGAAAAAGAGCTCAAATTTCGGTAAAAGTTTCATTGCAAGCGTGTTAACAATGGAGTACAATCAACACAATTTAATGAATTCGATGGATGCTAGCGTTTGGTTACAAGAGTGCTTAGGTTTGGCGGAATGGGCGTGTGTAGTCCATCGAGAATTATTCGACTGCCCGTGCTAACGGGCAGGAACGGGGGAGTGTAATGAAGAGACTTCAGATATGGGCACTGGGCGCGTTGACGCTCTTGTCCGCCGGTTGGCTGCAAGCCGATAGCGCCGATCCATCGATCAAGTTCAATACAGGCGGGAGTGGCTCGACCGACATCACGTGCGACACCAGCGGTTGCATAACCGCGTTGAGCCCTACGATCGGCGCTGATGGTCAGGCAAGTCTTGACATTTTCAACGAATCTGGATTGAACATCAACGCGCTGACGTTTTATGTTCCGAACACTAATTTCGACCAGACTTTCACCGCCAGCACGAATGCTTTCACAAATGCCCTGATTTTGCCGAACGAAGCCGGCGACCAGCTCATCGTGGATTTTTTCGGGGTCGGCAGCGCTGCTGAAGGTGGCTCGTATACTCTGCCAGCGGACCCCTCAGACCCGGACGGGGGTAGCCCCGGTTTCGAGGCCGGTGGCACTGTCACCGTGCAGGCCTTCTTCGGGAACGCGCCGGCAGGATCCAATTTTACGGGATTTGCAAACGGTCAGGAGGCGATGCTCACCTTGACTCCGGAGCCAAGTATGTTCTGGCTGTCGTTCTGTGGGTTGGCGGGACTGGTGGTGGCTAGGCGCAAGCTACGGAAAACGTAGTTCGCTCAGTTTCCTTTGCGGCTGTATTCCTTCATCAGCTTTTCAAACTCGGGGGAGGAGTGCACATTGCTGAGGTCCGGCTCGCTCTTCGCTACCTCGGGTGGGAAGCCCTTTTGAAAAGCATCCCGTAAACCTTTCAGCGCCTCCGCCGGCTTGCCAGATATGGCTTGGATCAGGGCCTCATTATAGATCAGAGTGCTGTCGCTGGCGTCGATGGCGCGAGCGCGCGTAATGAAATCCTCAGCACGGTTCAGGTCACCCCTCTTGGCGTAGTATAGCGCCAGGCCTCCCAGTGTGCTCGCGTCGCGAGGATTCACTTTGTAAGCCTTCAGGGCGAGCTTGATGGCTGTTTCGTAAGCGGCCATGGCCTTGTCATGCTGGCCCATCTGCCGGTAAGCGTCTCCAAGATCGGCAGCGAAGTCATAGCGGTTGGGATCCATCTCCATCGCTTTCTCCATAGCCTTGGCGGCCTCGCTATAAAGCCCCAGGTAATAGAACGCCACGCCCAGGTTGGACTGAGCGTCGGCGTTCGGCTCGAGGGAAAGGGACTTTCGAAACGCGGCGACCGCTTCGTTCCATCGGCCGAGTTGGTAGTACGCGCCGCCAAGATTGCTGTACCCGGAGGCCCAATCCGGCGCCAGTTCCGTCACCCGCTGAAAGGCGCTCAGCGCTTTTTCGTACTCCCCAAAGCTGGCGTAAGTAACGGCCAGCCAGTTGTAGTTGAACCAGTAGTACGGATTGATATCGACAGCCTTCTGATAGGCAGCGATGGCCTCCTGCTTGCGGCCGGCTTCTCCGTAGACGTGCCCCAGGCGCCGGTAGCTCTCATCCGAGTTCGGCGCCAGTTCCAACGCCTGTTTCATTTCCGCGATGGACTCCTCGGTCTTGCCGGTTTGCTGATACACACTGCCCAGCGCCCAATGAACCTCAGGCAAGTTGGGATTGAGTTGCTGCGCCTCCTGAGCGGCGCTCAGGGCCTTTTGAGACCAGGAGGTTTCCTTCGTCTGATCATAGAGGAACATGCTGGTTTCGGCGATACCGGCATAGGCCAGCGTGAAGCGAGGATCTTTGCGGATGGCCTGGTCGTAGAAGGTGAGCGCAGCCTTGAAGCTCTTGACATCCCGCTGCCGGTGTACGATGTCCCGGCCTTTGAGATAAAGTTCGTAAGCGCTGTAGTTTCCGGTCATGCGCATGGCGCCGCGGGTCAGGTCTTCATCGCTCGGTTTCAAATCCAGTGCGGACACCAGTTCCGAATAAATGGAATTCTCGAGGGTAAGCAGATCCCGCCGGAACCCCGAAAATTCCTTACCCCACACGCGCTGACCCTTCTTCACATCCTGCACGCTGATTACGATGCCGATCTTGTCGCCGGCGCTCTGAACGGTGCCCTCGACCACGAGGTTCACTCCCAGGGCCTTGGCGATCTGGTCCACTGAGCCTTTCTTGCCGGCCTGTTCCACTGCGTTGGAAGACGCTACGTAGACCGTTTTCAACTGAAAGAGCTGCGCCGAGAGCGAATCCACGACGCCGTCGGCAACATACTTCAATTCGGCTTCGTCGCCCAGTACTTTGAATGGGAGCACGGCGAGATGCTTCTGCGCGATGGGAGCCGCAGCCTGGCCGCCACGGGCGCGTTCGAAACGTCCCAGCACGGCGTTGCGCCAGGATGGGATGGCGAAGATGCCGCCTACCAAAAGCAGCAGCGCGGCCATGGCTGCCAGCAGCCACTTGGGATAACCGGTTTCCGCAATCCGCAGGCGCACGACGCGATTCGGCGCTGTGGCCGATTCCAGATCGTGGAGAATCAGCCGCGCGTGCTGGTAGCGCAGGGCCGGGTTCTTTTCCAGACATTTGAGGATGAGCGCGGCCAGGTAGTCCGGCACCTCGGGATTCACCAGCTTGGGACTCTTGGCTTTCTGGGTGACGTGCTGGTACATCACCTGCATCGTCGAATCGCCGGCAAAAGGCGGTTCGCCGGTGACCATCTCGTAGAGAATGACGCCAAACGAATAGATGTCACTGCGGTGATCGGCCGGTTTGGATTCCGCCTGCTCCGGCGACATGTAGCGGGGGGTGCCGAGCACTTCGCCCGCGCGGGTCATCTGCGTGGTGGTTTCCGCTTCCAGCGATTTCGCGAGGCCGAAGTCCGATACGAAGACATGATCGGTCTGGTCGATGAGCACGTTGCGCGGCTTCAGATCGCGATGCACCACGCCTTCGGTATGCGCGGCTTCGAGCGCACTGGCCAACTGCTTGGCGATGTTCACGGCGCGCTCGATGGGCATCTTGCCGCACTCCGTCAGGAGGTCGTGCAGATCTTTGCCCTCCACATAGGCCATGGAGATGAACTTCAGGCCCCCCACGTCGCCCAGATCGTGAATGCGCAGGATGTTGCGATGGGAGATGCGGCTGGCCAGCAGCAGTTCCTGCTTGAAACGCTGCATGGAGGCGGGATCGCTGGCGAATTCAGCCCGCACCACCTTCAGCGCCACGGTGCGATCGAGATCTTTGTCATAGGCTTTGTAGACCTTGCCCATGCCGCCCTCGCCGATCACCGATTCTATCCGGTATCGTGGGCCAAATTGGGCGCCCGGACCAATGGTCGCCAGCGAGACCACGGAGGGCTGCGCGAGGCTGGCGACGGTCTGCTGTTTCTCCGCCGAGAGGTCCGCCAGGATTTCTCCGATCGCCTGGTACCTTCTGGCGACGTCGGCTTCCAGGCACTTCATTACCACGGCATTCAAGTGATCCGGGATGCCCGGATCGAGCGTTTGCGGCGGAATAGCCTTTTCCTGGACACGCTTCAGCAGCGTGGCCATCATGGTGTCGGCCTGGAAGGGCAGGCGGCCGGTCAGCAGTTCATAGAAAATAATGCCGAGGCTGAACAGATCCGAGCGTGCGTCCACTTTCTCGCCGCGGGCCTGTTCGGGTGACATGTAATCCGGAGTGCCCATCAGCGCGCCGGTGCGGGTCAAGCCGGCCGTCTCCATGGAACGGGCCAGACCGAAGTCCATCACCCAGACACGGCCGTTCGCGTCCACCATGATGTTTTGCGGCTTCAGATCACGATGGACCACGCTTTCGGTGTGCGCGGCCTCCAAGCCGCGGCATACCTGTTGAATAATGGATACCGCCTCCTGCGGCGGCAGCTTTCCGCGCTCCACCAGAATGCTTTTCAGATCCCGGCCCTCGATGTAGTCCATGGTGATGAACTTGCGTCCATCCGCCATGCCGAGATCGAAAATCCGAATCACGTTCTTGTGAGTGACTTGGCGGGCGAGAATCAACTCCTGCTTGAAGCGCCGGAGGATCTCCGGGTTTCCGGCCAGCTCCGGTCGAATCACCTTGAGGGCCACCAGTCGCTCCAACTCGCGGTCACGGGCTTTGTAGACCGCGCCCATGCCGCCTTCCCCCAGCCGCTTCAGAATCTCGTAGCGCTCGCCGAGCACCGCGCCGGGCTCGAGGGGCGCGTTGGCCTCCGGCGCGGGTTTTCGAATAGCGACCGACCAGCCGGTTGTGCCGACCACCGCCTGAGTCGCTTCAGGGTCGAGTGAAGGATCGAGTACCGTGGCGTCCTCCGGCGGGATCACAACGGTGGCGATATTGATCTCAATGGGTGTGCTGCACTTCACGCAGGCGAGGGTCCCAGGCGGATTACTGGTGTGGCAAATCGGACATTCCACCATGAGAATCGTCAACCCTCAACGCAAGGGACTTTACACACGTTAACGCAGATTTGGCTCCGGTGGCAAAGGGGCGGAGCGGAGGAACTCCTCCCTCAACATAGTGACACAATCGGCTCTTTCGTTACAGTCAAAAGCCCGTTTGGAGCCTGTTGTAAGATGGTCTATTCGAGCCATGATCTCGCGCGAGGAAGCCCTGGATTTATTGCGTTCCGACGATTTGATCGGCATCGGCGTGGCGGCGGACGCCGTGCGCCGCAAGCTCCACCCGGAAGGCGTGGTTTCTTACATCATCGACCGCAACATCAACTACACGAACTTTTGCACCGAATATTGCAGTTTCTGCGCGTTTTACCGTCCCATGGGCCATGGCGAAGGTTACATCCTGCCCAAGGAAACCGTCCTCGACAAAATTCAGGAAACCATCGATCTCGGTGGAACCGGCATCCTGATGCAAGGCGGCTTGCATCCGGATCTCAAGATCGAATGGTACGAGGATTTACTGCGCTCCATCAAGGCGCGCTTTGAGATTCATTGCCACTGTTTTTCCGCGCCGGAAATCACGAATATCGCGCAGGTGAGCGAGCTCTCTCTCCGTGACACGATCGCCCGGCTGCGCGATGCCGGGCTCGATTCCATACCAGGCGGCGGAGCGGAAATCCTGGACGATGCCGTGCGCCATCGCATCAGCCGGTTGAAGTGCTCAACCTCAGAGTGGATCCAGGTTCATCGCACAGCCCACTCGCTCGGCATGCGCACCACGGCCACCATGATGTTCGGTTGCGGCGAAACCCTCGAGCAGCGCATCAACCATCTGGAGATTGTGCGGCAGATTCAGGAAGACACGGGCGGCTTCACGGCCTTCATCCCGTGGACGTTTCAGCGCGAGAATACGTCGCTGGGACGATTTATCAAAGAGGAAGCCACGGCCGTCGAGTATCTGCAAATGCTGGCGCTTTCGCGCATTTACCTCGACAACATTTTGAATATTCAGTCGTCCTGGGTGACGCCGGGGCTCAAGACCTGCCAACTCGGCCTGCGATTCGGGGGCAACGACGTGGGCAGCATCATGATTGAGGAGAACGTGGTTTCAGCAGCCGGCACACACCACCGGGCCTCGGAAGAAGAACTGCGCCGCCTGATTCGCGACGCCGGCTTCATCCCCAAGCAACGCGACACGCTGTATCGCACGTATTTTCTGAACTGATCTTGTGAAGCAGGGATTCGGCCCTGCCGCCCTGCTTCCGCGCGGCGTCCAAAGAGTCACGCCGTCCATCGCCGGGCGGAAGCCCGGCGGCAGCCCAGAAGGGCTGCCCCACGTGAGTGGTTTGTGAAAAACAGGGACAGTTCTGAGCCATGTCGCCCGAGGGCCGACACCCGCGAGGATGAAAATCTCAGAGGGCTCGTGCGAGAGGGGACAGGCATCACCGTCCACGACGGGCGGGCCGGTATTTTGCACCCGGCTCGATTAGGGACGGTGGAGCCAGTCCCCGAAGGGCTCGACTTGCAGCGAATGAATCCGTCGCTT
>Ga0187817_10001538_pt1 | contig 11403 bp, 8 predicted proteins | sample NC_wetland_sal_i_17_FD_132431 | JGI IMG/M metagenome (GOLD analysis project Ga0187817, IMG submission 132431) | Wetland sediment microbial communities from Neuse River Estuary, North Carolina, USA - SO4_2 | ecosystem: Environmental > Aquatic > Freshwater > Wetlands > Sediment | place: USA: North... | reverse complement strand
GTTGAGGCCATAGCGCGCGGCCTTGGCGCGATCTACCTTAATGTTCAGATTTGGCTGCCCCAGTACCGGGAAGATGCCGAGATCAGTAATGCCGCGAACCCCACTCATTTGGTCCCGGACCTGTTCAGCCAGCTTGGTCAGCGTTTCGAGATTAGGGCCGACGATCTTGACGGAATTGACGCCTTTAACCCCCGAGATGCCCTCCTCGATGTTGTCCTCAATGTATTGGGAAAAATTGAAGACGATTCCTGGCAACTCGTTGTTGAACTCCGCTTGCACTTGCTCAGTTAATTTCTCTTTGGTCACGCCACGTGGCCACTCGTCAAATGGCTTCAGCGGCGCGAATAATTCGACATTCGAGAATGGCGAAGCATCGCTGCCGTCGTCTGGGCGGCCATGCTGAGAAACCACGGTAAGGACCTCGGGGTGCCGCAGCAGAATCTCGCGCATTTTTCGCGAGGCCGCCTCACCATCCTCCAGCGAGAGCGTGGTCGGCATCGAAGCGCGAATCCAGAAGTTGCCTTCTTCCAAGTGCGGAAGAAACTCGCTACCCAGCCGCGGCGCTATGAGGAAGAACGTCCCAAGAGAAAGGGCAAGTTCGATTCCTACCACCAGAGCGCGGTGAGTTAGCGCGAAACGAAGTGCAGGATTGTAGAGACGGTGCAACCCGCGGACGACTATCGTCTCGGTTTCTTTCAAGTGCTCCGGCAACAGGAAGGAAGCGATCACGGGCGTAATCGTGAACGTTGCAATCAAAGCTCCGGCCAGCGCGTAGCCGTAAGTACGCGCCATGGGACCGAAGATCTGGCCCTCGACTCCCTGCATCGTGAAGAGCGGCACAAAACCGGCCACGGTGATAAGCGCCGAGAATAGAACCGCTTTGTCCACCTGGAGGGCGCTGATCAGAATTAGCCGCAAACGATCGGTCCATCCATTGGGTGTGGTTGCATGGTCTGGGGTCCTGGTCGGGTCGGGTCCCCACGATCCTCCCGCCAACCGCTGCAGCAGACCCTGTTTTTCATCCTGGCTCCTTTGAACATTCCGGAAAATGTTTTCGACCAAGATCACGGCCGAATCTACGATGATGCCGAAGTCCACTGCCCCCACCGACAGCAGGTTCGCGCTTTCCCCCAGAATCACCAGAAGAATCGTCGCGAAGAATAGTGCGAACGGGATGTTCAGGCCAACGATGACTGCGCTGCGAAGATTGCCGAGAAAAATCCACTGGATCAGGAAGACCAGCAGGCATCCGAATATCAAGTTGTGCAGAACGGTGTGTGTAGTGAGAGCGATCAGCGATGAGCGGTCATAAAAAGGAAGAACTTTGACTCCGGGCGGCAGGCTTCCGTCATGATTTAGCGTTTCGATCGCCGCCTCGACTTGCGGAATCATGTCGGCGGTCTTTTCCGTGCGCCTTTGGACTACGATCGCACCAACGACGTCACTCTGGTTGTCCCGACCCAGAATGCCAAGCCTCGGCCTATAGCCGACCGAGACCGTTCCCACATCCTTGATCAACACTGGGACGCCGTTTTCCTGGGTCAGAACAACATTCTCGATGTCGTCAACTTTGTAGCCCTGAGCCACGTCGTAATTGCCGCCGTCATCAATCAGACCGACACCCCGGATATTGACGGACTGCTGGCCGATGCGGATCTCACGTCCACCTACGTTGATGTTCGCATTGCCCAATGCCGTGAGGATTTGGGGCACCGTAACGCTGTAGGCTTCGAGCTTGTGAGGATCAACCTCAACCTGGAATTCCTTCGTGGGGCCACCCCAACTGTTGACGGCGGCGATGCCAGGAATGGTCAACAATCGGCGAGCCACGATCCAATCCTGAACCGTGCGCAGATTTGTGATTCCGAAATGCTTGGGGCCGACGACCTGATAGCGATAGATTTCCCCGGTTGAGCTGTTTGCCTGAATGTTTGGAATCTGGCCTCCGGGCAGGCTAACGTTCTGCTGCATTGCGACCGACGCCTGGGCATAGGCGAAGTTATAGTCAACCCCATACTTGAAGCTAACCCGTACGAAGGACAGACCGTAAAACGATGTCGAGCGGATCACATCGATCCCGGGCGTAGTGTAAAGTCCAATCTCCGTGGGAATCGTGTAGTAACGCTCCATATCTTCGGCGGAGAGACCCGGCGCCTGCGATGTAATTTCCAAGATGACTGGCGTGGGGTTCGGATATGCCTCGATGTTGAGCATCTTGAAAGCAACCAGCCCAGCGCCTGCAAATAACAGCAATCCCAGCACCACTACGGCGCGGCGGCTGAGGCAAAATGTGAGAAGAGATTTGAACATGATGGCTTGTCTTTTGCTGATTGCTTCTTACTGAAACGAAAGCGGCACTCCGCCTAATCGCTGGGTGGCGCCTGCAGCATGTTGCTAAGAAACACGGCGTTGTCTGTCACGACCAGTTCTCCGCGCCGCAAGCCATCGAGAACTTGAACCCGGTCGTCGTTGCGCAGACCGATTTTGATGATTCTTTGTGAAAAACGGCGTCGATCGGTCGTTATCCATGCTGTCATCGTGCCATCGGCTTCGCGGACCACGCCGTTCGCAGGGATTGCCGTAGCTTCCACCGGGTTGCGGACTCGAATGACGAAGTTGGCCAGCATTCCAGGACGCAGTTCATCGTTAGGGTCCGCGATCTCGGATCGGATCGTCACTCGATGAGTGTTCGGATCAACCGTCTCGTAAATCTTCGACACTTTGCCTTGAAACATGTGGTCGGGATATGCCATCACCTTGACTTGGACCTGCTGACCCAAATGGAAAAATGGGATCTCGGCTTCGCTAATATTCGCCAGCATCCATTTGATTGCTACGTCGGCGACTGAGTAAGGCGCCGGCGCATTTCCGGGCTGCACCAGAAATCCGGGCTGCGCGACCTTATATGTGACCTTGCCGGAAATCGGACTACGCACGACCAGGGCGGGGTCGGTCTTGCGCGAAGCGATCATCTGATCGATTTCAGCGTTCGTCTTGCCAAAGACGAGCACGGCATCTCGCGCGGCTTTGAGGGCGCCCTCAGCAGTTTGTTGGTCCGAGGTGGCTTGTTCCTTCTCGCGCTCGGCAATTCCGCCAAGACCCTGGACGCGCACCAGTTCTTTATTTGTCAGCTCGAAAGTCGCCGCCGCGCCAATCAGGTTCGACTCAGCCTGGATGAGATCGGGGCTCTTGATCGTATAGAGCGGCTGGTCCTTCTGAACCCGCGCACCAAGTTCGGCGAAAGTCTTGAGGATGGTTCCCTGATAAGCGGGAAATACTTGAACCGACAGGTCTTCGTCGAAATCAATGTTGCCGACCGCGTCTTTCTCGACCGGAAAGAGGTAGCTACCCACCGGCTCGATCTTGATCGAGCTCAATTGGCTCGATGACAAGTCCAAGGCCGGTTCGGACGGGGACGTGCTGGAGTTTGCAACTGATTGCTGAGGGGAATTCGCGTTTGCAGCCTGACCTCGACTGCAGCCGGATTCTAGAAGTGCCGCAGTGATCGCGGCCGCCGTTACCAACACAACGGACAATCTCGTGCCGATATGAACCGGATATTTCATCGTTTTAGTTCGACCTTTGAACCTTCCAGGCAGACCGAGCCTCGACCGATCCAGCGCTGGAGGTGCGCAGTAATGATTCTGCAAGGCGCTCGGGCCGAGAGGAATCCTATCTTGAGGCTCCAGCGTTATCTTTAGGCAAACGCGGAGCCTATCTTTTGGCTAGTTCTTGAGAAGGCAGTTTCCCGACAAGCGAAGATCGCGCACTATTAGAATGGCCATGAAAGGGCCACTGTCGATTGACGGACCGCCTGTGAGAGACCTCTTGTCCATTTACGCACCGGCCAGTCGCACCAGGCTGATCGTGGTTGCCGGTCTCTCGATCGCAGCGATTGCAGCGGTCGACTGGGCGACGAAGCCCTACATCTCGCTGGGATTTCTTTACCTATTTCCGATCATGATTCTGGGTGGGTTCCTGTCAAGAATTCAGATTTTGGGGGTGGCACTGGTGTGTGCAGTTCTGCAGGAAGCGTTCAGCAATTTACCTGAAAATGAGGCTGTGATCCGTTTGCTGTTCAGCTCGGCAGGATTTGCTGGAACAGGGTTGTTCATTTCGGAGTTGATCCGCAACCGTCGAATTACAATGACGCACGTCGAGGAACTCGAAGGGCAGATCAAGCTACGCGAAGATGCGGAGGAGCAGTTACGGTCGATCATCGAGAGCAGTCCAGCTGCAATCGTCACCATTGACTCAGACGGCGATGTTCTATTGGCAAATGAGGCAGCTCAATACCTGCTCGATCCTGAAGGAAAACCCCTGCAAGGCCAGGAAATCAACCGTTATCTCCCAGCTTTGCAAACCGTCCTCAAGACTCAACAGCCGAGAGTCTTTCGGACCACTCTGCAATGCACGGGGAAAAGAAGTGACGGGGAAGTCTTTCTGGCGGGTATTTGGTTTTCAACGTACAGCACGATGTCGGGGCCGCGCTTGGCGGCCATCGTCGTGGATCTTTCTGAGGATCTGCGGAACCGCGAGGATCTCAGCTTAGACTATCTGTTGAAGAACACGAGAATCCTGATGAGCGCCGTGGCTCATGAGATTCGTAACCTCTGCGGAGCAGTGCTCGTCGTGCATAAGAACCTCTCCCGGGTTAAGGAACTGGAGTCGAACGAGGACTTCAAAGCCTTGGCGAACCTGATCCAGAGCCTCGAAAGAGTATCCGCACTGGAATTAGGTTCCCCCTCATCTAAGAACGGTGCGGTAGTCGAGCTTACGTCGGTACTGGACGAATTCCGGATCCTGATCGAAAGCGCCTATCACGAATCAAAGATCGAGATGCAGTGGGACGTTCCAGCATCATTGCCGTTGGTCTGGGCGGACCGGTACGGGCTCATCCAGGTTTTCCTGAATCTCGCGAAGAATAGTCGCCGTGCCATGGCCTCTACGGGAAAGAAACAACTTCGAATTACCGCGCGAGAGGATAAAGGGATGGTCACTATTCGATTCGAAGACACAGGCACAGGTATCGCTTCGCCCGAAAAACTCTTTCGGCCGTTCCAGCGTGGAGCCGAGTCCAGCGGTCTCGGCCTTTACGTTTCGAGGGCCATTATGCGCAGTTTTGGCGGGGACCTTTCTTACGAGCCGAGTTCGGAAGGCTGCCGCTTCGCTATGGTCTTGCCCCTCGGAATCAAACGGGAGGCGGCGGCAAGTGACTGAAACGGTTGCAAGCACTGTGCACCTCCTGTTGGTGGACGATCACACCTTGTTTAGAGAGAGTGCCAGTCGACTTCTCGATGCGGAGCCCGGATTCGAGGTGACTGCCCACTGCGGCACCATTGCAGAGGGCCTGCAGATTCTGCGTCGCAAGTCGATCGATATCGTGCTCCTTGATTTCGATCTGGGTGAGGGTGACGGCGGGCAGTTTCTTCGATTGGCAAAGGAACAGGGATTCCAGGGAAAAGTTCTCGTCGTGACCGCCGGTGTGGACGCCGGGGTGGCGGCGGGGTTGATGCGCTCTGGGATTTCTGGAGTTTTTCGAAAACAAGACTCCGCTGCATCGCTGACGCAAGCAATTCGTGACGTGATGGCTGGCAAGGTGTGGCTGGACCAAGAAGAACTGCAAGCCGCGCTAACGGCTGAGGCCGGAACCACAAAGGACAATCGAACGCAGTCATTCACGGAACGAGAACAGCACGTGCTTTCCTGCGTGTTCGAGGGTCTTGCGAACAAAGAGATTGCAGCGCGAATCGGAGTGTCGGAGAGCTCGGTCAAAGCCACACTTCAGCAACTCTTTTCCAAGACCGGGGTCCGTACGCGCAGTCAATTGGTGCGTATCGTCTTGGAACAACATCGGGATCAGCTCTAGCACGGCAAGCCGCGGCAATTCCCGGATCGTCGGCAAGCCGGAAGTAATTGTGGGCCCCAGCTTCCTGGATGGTCCAGAAACGGGCCTCTGGGAACTGTGCGAGCCATAGAGATTTCCTTCTAAGTTTTCAGAGAGCGGCACACTGCCTGCACACTGTGCGGGCCACAAAGCCAGGTATTTATCGACTCTCAAAAAGCCACGACCGCTCATTCTTCGTTGGGTCCTCCTACCTCGGCACAGTGCAGTGGCTCGCCGCACGCGAACACCCGCCGCACCTGGTTCGTATTGCGCCCACGGCGGCAGCGGGCCGTTCGGGACGATGTGCTGGTCTACACAAGCGATTTGCTGCACGAGCCTCTCGAAATCGTCGGAAAGGTCTTCGTCCACGTTTTTGCCGCCAGCGATGCACGTGATACTGACTTCACTGCGAAACTCTTGGATGTGTATCGGGATGGACGGGCTCTTGCACTGGGCCCCTACTCGATCGGAGTCATCCGAGCGCGCTATCGCAGCGGACGTGACCACACCGAACTGCTTACGCCCGGGAAGACCGAACATTATCAAATCGAACTCTACGACATCGGGCATACATTTCTGCCCGGACATCAGATGCGCATCGAGATCTCCAGCAGCTACGCACCGTGGTTCAACCCCAACTCCAACACCGGCAATCCCGTTGCGAACGATACGGATTCGCACCCGGCAAAACAGACGATTTTCCACGATCGTGCGAGTCCTTCCTACATCGCCCTGCCGGTCATGCCGAATCCGTGATTGGCATCTCGCGCGGTAGGATTGGCCGAGGAAAGAACAGACAACCCGCTTCAAGAACTCTCAGGTTGTTGCGAACATAGTGGGCGCCGAAAGTGTTCCTGATCCACACAGCTTTGCTGCACGCGGATAGTTGTTGAAACCAGGCTTTACACTCAAAACTCCCTCGCAGGGGGTCAATGAGTGATAAAGCGATGTTACGACAGCTACGAGCGCGGGGAAGAGTCGCGGTAATACTTGTTCCAATTGCTCGCGCTGGGTCCAAACTCCGGCAGCGATCATCACCACCAAGGCCACTACCGACCCAACGATGTAATTCAGACCATATGCTGGGTGGCCAGCGGACCGCGGGCGTGAGCGCGGGGACGCCCGGCAATAGTCTCCGCTGCCAACCCGTTGCTGGGGTTTCTCCTGTGGTCTTTCGCAAATGGTAGCCCCGCACGCTGACTGTTGCAAAATCTCTATTTCACTCTTTGGCCATGTCCGGTCAATTCTTGACAGGCCAATATTGCCAGCTCACTATCTGTGTTAGGTCTGGGCAATGGCGCAAATTACACCCCCGGTACAGTTGAGGCAGCAAACACTGAATAGTTTCAGTTCTTACGTTCGAGATGCCGAAGCGGTCATGGAACAGTCTCTGGGCGACGACCGCCAATTCCTGTGGTCTGATATTAATCCGGAGAGAATGCAGCAAGTCAGAGGAGGCGCAGTCTTAGCGCAATTTTGGTCAGGTCATGGGCCGGTCAAAGTGCCGGATGGTTTGATCCATGACTGGATCGGCGCCGCATGTATTCCTGGTGCGACCGTCGAAGACGTGCTGGCCCTGGTGCAGGACTACGATAACCACAAGAACATCTACAAGCCAGAGGTGATTGCCTCAAGGCTAATAAGCCATCGCGACAACGATTTCCAAATCTACTTGCGACTTCTCAAGAAGAAACTTGTGACGGTTGTTCTCGATACCGATCATGAGGTGCATTATCGTTCGCTGGATCGAGAGCGCTGGGTTTGCGACTCGCATACGACCCGGATTTCTGAAGTGGAGCACGCCGGAAGCCCGAAGGAGAGAGTGCTGCCACCCGATACTGGTGCCGGATTTCTATGGCGCTTGTATTCCTACTGGCGATTCCGGGAACGGGAAGGTAGTACGTTTCTTGAGTGTCGGGCCATCTCCTTGACGCGCGATGTGCCGACGGGGCTGGGATGGATCATCGAACCAATCATCCAGAAACTCCCAAAGGAGTCGCTGATCAACACTCTCAAGGCTACTCGCCATGCGCTGCTTGCCCAGGCGAGATAGGTTCCCATAATTGGCGAAACATCTCGTGGCTGTTGAAAAAGTCTATATTCCTCAAAACGGGCAAAATTTGGGGGATAGAAAACGTCTAGGAAAACTGAGAACGTCGCTTGTAGGGCTTCCTAACGCAAGGCAGCCAAGACCACATCGAGCTTTCCGGGTGGCGCAAAGTGGTCACGAAATACGTGATCGACCTCTTGCCGTCGGGGGAACTCAAAACCGTCGGGCCAACCGAATACCCGAACCTGCGGTGGCAGGACGCTGCAAAGGATGGGCCGGAACCTACGAGCCTGGCCCTCTTCGTCCCGAACCTCGATCCCCTCTCCGTCGAGTCGCTCGACCCCGAACACGATTACCAACTTCTCCGTAATATGTCCAAGGAAAAATCCAAGGAAGGTTGGAATGAGTGGCACATTAAATCGGAACTCGTCCAGCTGGACAAGAGCGGCAACGTATCGCAACGTGTCGTGCTCTACGAGCGCCGGGATACCGAGTACGGAGAATGAACTCCCAGTGCGGTCACCGAAACAGGCGGCTTGTCGTCCCGTAATTGGCGAAACATCTCGATTACGCTCATTGAGGATCAATGTGAAACCGCCGTTCTCGCCAACGATCTTAGTTCCTTGTCAGGCCCTCCTCCTGACATACCTAATCGCGGACCGAACTGCGATTGACCTCGCTTGCGGTCCGACGTAACATTCCCGGCCAGATGCTTTTTCTGCACCTTGGGACAATGGTTGGCGCGTCTTGTCTTACAATTCCGCTTTGTGGAGGAGGGCACCATGAATCGAGAGCGGGCGTTGAAGGTCGTGCTGGTGTTGGTGGGATTGATCTTTCTGCTTGGTGTTTACCCGCTGATGATGTTTCTATGGCCGAGCGGGTGGCGATGGCAGCCGAATCAGCCGGAATATGAGCAGATGATCCTCGGCCTGTATGCCACACTGGGAATTTTCCTGTTGCTCGCATCGCGCAATCCATCGGCGAACCGCAGCCTAATCGCCTTCACGGCGTGGTCGAGCTTCGTGCATGCCGCAATCATGGCGGTGCAGGCTTTCCAAAATCCGAGCGAACGAGGACATCTTGTCGGTGACATCCCTGCACTGGTCATTGTCGGCGTGTTGCTGGTCGTGTTCGCGCCACCAAAGCAATCGGCAGAGCGTGCTACCGTGATCCATACGTAACTCGGGTTCGCACATCGTCCAGGCCCGAAGAGTGTTCTTGCGACGCAGGAGTGCACCGCGGCCTGTCTGTTGGCGATGAATCTCGATAGCACTCAAAACCCGTCAATGAGCGTTATGGCCTGTCCCAGCCAACTGGCACAAACGACTGCCTGGTCATCCGCCCGATCAGAACTTCTGAGCAAACGAAGGTCCATGATTGTTGTAATCGCACTCAGGGTGTAGTTGAAGGGTGAACATAGCATCCAACAAGACCCTTGCGTTCTATCTCAGATCTAAGCGGGGATGGCTAATAGAGAGGTTTGAACTTGGCAGCCGGCTTCGAGTGAGATGCGGAATCGTACGGACCCCGCTACTTCGGGCAGCGTGGTACTTGCCTGAACTTGACTTCGCGCTCAAGGGGCGACGCGCGGGCAAAAGATGACGATCGTGAATTCTAGGTGGTAAGCACACGTTGGGCGGAAAGCAGCCGTGGCAGTCCAAGGTTCCTGAATTTCGATCAGCCGGATGCCGATCAAGTGTTTACGCTAGTCTGAGCCGAGGACCGTTTGCAGTCGAGCAAAGCAGACGGCACCCCTATTCAGGAACAACGAAAGATAGTGTGTTCTTGTCGCCGCTCGAGAATCGGGACGGTTGAGGCCGGTACCCATTGCGAGTGCGCAGTTTGTATTTCTTGAGTTGATCGCCCACGAGCCTTACCGTGATCGCTCGCCAGCCAGTATTGGTGTTGGGCTTCGGGTAGTAGCTCAGCGAGTAGAGATGTGCCAAATCGTCGCGGACGGAGGCAAATGCCCGGTGTTCATCTTTCCAGTCCTTGGCGAAGTAGGCTTTACCGCCCGTGGCGGCGGTCATTCGATCAAAGACCGCAGTGGAGACTGGTTCCAATTTTGCTTTTTGCGTGCTGATCATGTAGATGGAAACTCCCGCAGACTGGGCAAATTCAGCAACATCCTCGGGTGGTACCACGCTGGAATTATCCGGTCCATTCGAGAACACCACTACGACTTTCCTGCCCGTGTTTTGAGCGGCGTCTTTCAGCGTCAGCAGGAGAGCGTTGTAAAGCGCGGCCTCATCTCCGGCCACAGTCGAGCGCACAGCCCGCAGCACCTCGGCGCGATCATCTGTGAGGGGTGCGGCGCGAGAGAGATCGCGGCTGTAAGAATAGAGAGCGATCCGGTCCGAATTTTCCAGTGATCGAATGAACTCGGTAATCGCATCTTGAGCAAAAACGAAGCCACGGTACATATAATTGCTGGTATCAAACAGCACGAACACATTGGCCCCCCTCACCTGTGAGTCGGAGGTTGACGCCGCTGGCGGGTCCTGTTCCGCAAATTCTCTGAGACTACGAGCAGGTTCATTGCCCTCGGCAAACGTGGCTGTTTTTTCCGGAATCCCATCTTCGTAGATGGCAAAATCGCTCGGTCGGAGTCCTGTGACGTAATTTCCACTCTTGTCCGTAACCGCGACGTTGAGCTGGACCATGTTCACCACGACGTGAAAATCCGGGCTCTCCTGAGCCAGGTCGGCAGTTTGAGCGCCCAGCACGAATCCGAGGGAAATAAGGATCAGCAACAATTTCTTTACCATAGGTTTCAAGCTTCCTTACTCTGCGGCCCCGCGTCTGGGGTCGCTGAATTGCAATTCCGTTCCCACATAGAACACCTCAAGGCCGAACACCGCTTCTTCTCAACGGCATCAACTTGCCCTCGCGGAAGTCTGCCCCCGTTTCATGCATCGCCCGAAGGAGCGCTGGCCAATCCTCAAAGTCGGTAGCGAAAATCTTCTCCACCATCATGCGCGTAAGCTGCGGCACGAAGTGGTTGAGCATGACGGGCGAATATCCGCCTTCGTCGGCTAGGCGAGCCCAGTACAAATTCGGCGAGTCCCATGATTCCGCGAGAAAGCGGCTGGAGTATCCAGAGAATGGCGGCATAGGCACCATGTTCAGGAGTTCGAGACCGTAGTTCTGAGCGATGCTGGGATGAGGTGTGCCGAAATCATGCGACAGGCGATTCCAGCCAGCTTGTTCTGGGTGCTTCCGGCACAGCTCTTCAAGTTCCTGGCTGGCTGTCCCACTCGCGCCGAATTGTTCTGGATACTGTCGACGAAATTCCGCCGCCAGATAGAAGGTATCTGCCGGCATCATTTGAGGAAGCAGTTCTGATATGCGGCCCGCCCGCAGAGCCTCCTCGATTTGTTTCGATCGCAGTGGAAGTAACCGATTCGACAGAATCGTCAGAACCTTATTTCGCAGTGCCTCGTCCTTTCCAGCAGCGGTCAGGAGT
>Ga0187817_10001536_pt1 | contig 11406 bp, 7 predicted proteins | sample NC_wetland_sal_i_17_FD_132431 | JGI IMG/M metagenome (GOLD analysis project Ga0187817, IMG submission 132431) | Wetland sediment microbial communities from Neuse River Estuary, North Carolina, USA - SO4_2 | ecosystem: Environmental > Aquatic > Freshwater > Wetlands > Sediment | place: USA: North... | reverse complement strand
GATGCGGGGACGCAGGGTCTCGGGCGTGGACCGGTTCGTGGACCGGGTCGCCGGATAATCCCAGCGCCGCAAGTGCCATCTGTGCGATCGCCCGTGCTATCGGTGCAGCTAGCGCGTGCGCAGCCGCGGCGCGTGCCCCTCGTAATGCGACAAGCGCGACATATCACCACGCCGGCTCCCATCGCAGATAGCACGCGAAGCTCTCATCGCACACGCGGCGCTGAGGAGCCCCATAGCCGCAGCGGCGGACACATGGAGATAGCAGAGCGTAGTCGGCGCTGGTGGCAGCCGCGTAAAAGATCCGCCCGATTGAGTGGCGGGTTGCTGTCGCCGGGGTCAGTGGTTTAGTACGCCGGACGCGCGATCCGGACTTTCTCGCCGGGCCGCCTGTCGTGCGGCCAGCCGTTCAGGATCAGTCGCCGCCGTGCCATGCTTCGAGGCCTTCTTTGACGGCGAGTGCGCCGATGGCCAGGGCGGCGGCCGGGTCGGCCCACCACCAGCCGAGCGCCATGTTCAGGCCGACCCCGGCCAGGGCCGCGGCGGAGGTGGCGGCGCAGAAGGCGGTCTCAGCGGAGTCGGCAATCAGGGTGCGGTTGCCCATGGCCTGGCTGGTGCGGCGCTTGGCGATCGCGACCAGCTTCATGACGGCCAGGGCCGCGGCGGTGATGGCCAGGCCGGCGATGGATTCCCCGGGCCGGGCCCGGGTGACCAGGTCGTGGATGCTCTCAACGGTGAGGTAGGCGGCCAGGGCGAAGAACGTGACCCCGATGAGCCGGACCGCGGGAGTCTCGCGGTCCTCGCCGTCGCCGCGCAGCTGCCAGATTTCGATGACGGCGGCGAAGAACTCGATCACCGAGTCCAGGCCGAAGCCGGTCAGGGCGATCGAGGAGGCGAGCGCGCCGTGGCCTCGGCGGGTAATGGCGGGGTCGGTCCGCGTCCGGGCGTCGGCTTGGCGCGCCCTCTCTCGCGTGGGCGCTGCCGAGGACGTGCCGCCGACGCCGGACGGCTCTCCCGCTACCGCTAGTCGGGTGGTGGCCCGCCGTTACGCTGTCTCCGGTACCGCGCTAGCCGATCAGTGCGGGGGACCCGTCCAAACGGTGCCGATGATTCTTTCGCCGCGGAAGCTCACAGTAAAGGGCACGCCTGCGGCGCGTCAGTTGCTACGCAACCGCAGACCCTTGACTGTGAGCCCTCGCGGCAAACCCATTGGCACCTACCAGGTTGCACGGGGCAGACTGGCGGCCGGGCGGATTCGTACCCATTCGCAGAGATTGCCCTAACAGCTATGAAGACGCATACGCTTCCTTGTGCGACAATCACGTCATCTGAGCATCGAAGGTAACTGCCCGGGCAGCGCCACACATCACAGCGGCGGCAATTGGCGGGTCGAAAGGTTCCGCGCCGCTGCACGCCCATCGTGATGGTGATAGAAGACGGCTCGGTCTGGATCATGGACCAGCAAGATGTCTGGCACACAAAACATGGTCGGATAGCGAACAGCCAACAAGGGGGAGTTTCATGAAGGTACGCGCTGCGGTGCTCTGGGAGGTACCGGGTAAGTGGCGGGTGCAGGAAGTCGACCTTGACGACCCGGGTCCTACCGAGGTACTCGTCGAGATGGCTGCGAGCGGCATGTGTCACTCGGACGACCACTTCGCGTCTGGCGACATGACCATCGGCGGCCTCCCCTGGATCGCGGGGCACGAGGGCTCGGCCATCGTCCGCGCTGTCGGCGTCGAGGTTCGCGACGTAGAGGTCGGCGACCACGTCGTCACGTCGTTCATCCCGGCCTGCGGGAAGTGCCGCTGGTGCGCGAGTGGCATGCAGAACCTCTGCGATAACTTCAGGGTTATCCTCAGTGGTACGCAGCCGACCGGCGGGTACCGCATGCACAGCGGCACCACCGACATCGGCACGATGAGCGCCCTAGGAACCTTCGCCGAGTGGCAGGTCTTCGACGAGATGTCGATCGTTAAGATCGACCCCTCGATACCGCTCGACGTAGCCTGCCTTGTCGCCTGCGGTGTGCAGACTGGCTTCGGATCGGCAATCCACGCCGCCGAGGTCAAGCCAGGTGACGTCGTCCTGATCATGGGCGCCGGCGGCGTCGGCATGAACGCGGTCCAGGGCGCGGCGCTGGCCGGTGCCGCCCACGTGGTGGTCGTCGACCCGGCGCCGAGCAAGAAGGCGTACGCGCCCGCGTTCGGCGCGACCGAGGTGTTCGCCGACTTCGGCGAGGCGGATGCCTTCGTCAAGTCGATCACTAACGGCCAGGGCGCGGACTCCGCGATCGTGACCGTCGGCGTCGTCCGCAACGAGCACATCGGCCGCGCTCTCAGCGCCATCCGGAAGGCAGGCACCGTCGTCGTCACCGGCATCGGTTCCGACACCGAGGAGGGCACCGTCCCCAGCCTCAACGCCTTCCACCTCGCCATGTTCCAGAAGCGCATCCAGGGCGTGCTTTACGGCATGGCATCGCCACGCGAGGCGATGCCGAAGCTGCTCCGCTACTACCAGGATGGCAAGCTCAAGCTCGACGAGCTCATCACCAAGCGGTACACGCTTGATGAGGTCAACCGGGGCTACGACGACATGCGCGCGGGCGTGAACATCCGCGGCGTCATCGAGTTCAGCGGGCTCGAGGGCTAGCACGCCATCGCCGCGAATGGCGGCACCACGCGGAACTTACCGGAGCCCCGCCGCCGACTCCGAACCGACACGCTGAACGCGCCCGGTGTGATGACCTGGGAAACAGGTGAGTGGGTAGCATACGGCTCGGGAGGCTTGCCGAAATCACGGAATACTGGGCACCCCGGAAATCGGAGAGCAGGTTTCACCCGTGCGGCCCCGCGGATGCGCCACCGGGCGTGCCGCCGCCCGAGTGGCAGCACAAGGAGCTTAGAACAGAGGAGCGCACAGAGCCTATACAGCACGAGGTACAGCAACCCGGCCACGCTATGGCCATCCTGAGCAGTCATCGGCACACGCTCTGAGCCGCATTGATGCCACCCGAGCAGGAGCGCGCCAATGATTTGCATGCAGAAGGCCGCTCTCTGGCCGTAAAATGTGTATCAAGCAGGGCTGAAGGTCATTAAGCTGGACATGATCATCTTGTGTCCGTATCCATGTTCGATTACAGCCGGAGCAGTTCTTGGCCGTTCCTTTAGTGGTCGCGGAAGTCCGGCACAAGCATTTTCGGCAGGACCGGCTTTTTCCTGACAGGCTTCAATATGCTGCTGGCCGGTCCGGCCCCTTTCGGGTCAGGCGCGATCGGGTAGCAGTTTGCGGGCGAGTTGGGTGCGGGATGTGACGTGGAGTTTGTGGTATATGCGGGACAGGTTGGCTTCGACGGTCTTGACGGAAAGGAATAGTTCGGCGGCGACTTCGCGGTTGGTGTGGCCGCTGGCGACGAGCTCGGCGATCCGGCGTTCGGTTACCGTCAGCGTGGCGGGTGCGGTGCGCAGGCCTATCCGGCTCAGCTCGCCGGCGGTGCGCTGGGACCACAAGCTGCATCCCATGCTGGTGAAGATTGCCTGTGCGCTGATGAGGGCGTCGCGGGCTGCGGCCTTGGCCCGCGTGCGGCGGGCGACGATGCCCAGCGCCAGCAGGGACCGGGCGCGCTGGAAGGGCAGTTCGGCGTCTTCGCGGGCGGTGATGGCGGACAGCGTCGACAGTGCCTCGTCTGCGTGCCCCTGCGCGGCCTGGACGAGGCCGGCGCACCGGCCGGCGAGGGCTTGCAGGCCGGGCCTGCCCAGGGCGCGGGCGATTGCCTGCAGTTCGGCCGTTATCTCCGCTGCCTCGGCCAGGTTGCCGGTCGCGAGGGACGCTTCGACGTGCTCGGCGTGCCACTGGTAGATGGACGGCTCGCGGACGCTCATCCGCCCGGTTAGTGTGCGGGCTTCGCGCAGGGGCGCGAGGGCCGCGGTGAACTGGCTCCGCGAGACTTCGAGGAAGCCCAGGGTGCACAGGTTCTGGGTGGTGAAGATGATGTCGTCCTGGTCGCGGGCTAGCTTCGCGCCGCGGGTCGCCGCGTCGGTCGCGGTGGCGGCGTCACCGCGGTAGGCGGCGGCAAGCGCGATCGCGTACAGAGTTTGGCCATCGTCGAAGGGCATTAGTCGTTGAAACTGGGCCGCCCGGGCGGTCGCGGTGGTGAGGTTGCCAAGCCGGGCTTCGGCCTCGACCAAGTGGAGCAGCGAATCGCTGACAGCGTGGTAGTCGCCTGCCCGTTCGGCATCAGCGATTGCGGACAGGAACAGCTCCCGCGCGGCGGCCGGGTCGTCGTGGAACATGCTGGCCAGGCCGGCGGTGGTTGCCGGGTGCAGGTAGCCCTGGGCAGCCAGCGTCTTCTCCGCGGCTCGCTCGTGCGCGGCCAGCAGCTCCGGCAGCCCCGCCATTCCCGCTGAGATGCGCAAGATGATCAGGGTAGCCACGGCGCGCAGTTCCGCGCGCAGGTTCCCGGCGCTTCGGGCCAGGTCGGCGGCGCGGCGCGACTCCTGCTCGGCGCGCAGTAGGTCACCCGCGAGGAACAGCTTCTCGCTCAGAATGGCGCGGGCATGGGCAGCCACGTCCGGGTCTGTCCCGGCCAGGGTTAGTGCCCGCTCGGCTAGGAGCTGGCATTCGGTGATGTCATTGCCGACCGTGTCGGTCAGCGCGAGCAGGGCGCGCGCCTGGCAAGGTGGTGTCGGCGCGGTGTCGGCGAGCTGGCGCAAGAGCTTGCGCCCGCGGGCGGCATCGCCGGCGGCGGTGTACAGCTGGGCTGATGTGAGGCCGCGTTCCCAGGCCAGCTTCGGGTCGGTGCCGGGGGTGAGCTGGCGCGCCTTCGCGGCCAGTTCGGCGGCGCTGTGCAAGGCGCCCCTCGCGGCGGCGATGCGGGACGCGTCCTCGATCTGGCCCGCGGCGTGGCTGTCGGGGATGGTCAGCGAGGCGGCCAGGTGGCGGGCGCGCGGTTCGGGGTCTTCGGCCTGCGCAGCGAGCTTGGCGTGGGCCCGGCGCCGCTGCGCGGGCGGGGCTTCATCGTAGACCAGCCCGGCCAGCAGCGGATGCGTGAACCGCAGGCTGCCGTCGGGATCAAGGCGGAGGACACCGGCCGCCACTGCCTCCTCGGCTCCGCGCTGGGCGCGTTGGGGCCCGGCCAGGCCGACCAGGTCGGAAGCGTGCAGCCGGCCGGCCGCTGCCACTAGCAGCAGCATGTCGCGGGCCATGTCGGACAGCTCGCCCATCCGGTCGCGGAGCAGCCCGCTCAGCGCGACAGGTACCGGCGACGGCTCGCCGCCGTCGCGGAACTGCTGATCCCGCCCGGCTCGCGCGAGCTCCAGCGCAAACAGCGGATTTCCCTGCGCCAATTGGTGCACGATCCGAATCGCCCGATCCAGCGGCGGAACACCCAGGTGCGCGGCGAGCAGTTCCCCGAGCTCGGCCATCGCCAGCGGTCCCAGCCTCAGCTCGACTGCGGACAGCGCGCTCAGCAGCGACCCCAGCCCCCCCGGCAGCCCTCCGCCCGTTCGCCGGCCGAAGACAGCCACCAAACCAGCCGCATCCGCTCGCCGCAGCGCGTAATCCAGCGTCTGTCCCGTTGGCACGTCCAGCCAGGGAGCATCATCGACCAGCAGCAGGCACGGTCCCAGGCTGGCCAGCGCCTCCAGCGCCGACAAGGTCGCGAGCCGCACGGCCAGGTCCCCGCGTCCCTTCGCCGGGACACTCGTCATCAGCAGCGCTGCCCCGAGAGCCTGAGCTTGCGGCCCGGGCAGGCCAGGCCACACCAGGTCCCAGTGCGGGCCAAGCAGATCGGCCAGCCCGGCGAACGGGAGCCCGCGCTCACCCTGCGCCAGGCTCGTGCGCAAGACCCGCCAGCCTCGTCCGCGAGCTTCGCTTGCCAGCCACGCCAGCAGTGCCGACTTTCCGATCCCCGCCTCTCCCGACACCAGCGCCACGCCGGTGCCAGCATCTAGCAGCCGGCACAGCGCCGACCGCTCCGCCTGCCGCCCGACCAGGGCGCCACCATCCACCACGCCATCATCAGGGGTGATCATGACCCGGGTCCAGCGAAGCTAGCCATTCAAAGCGAGGGTTTTCCCAGATTCCTCAGCTGATCCCGAAGCCTAGGTTTCCCTCCAAGGAACCTGCCCCGGTTCCGCGCGCGAACGACGGGCCTGAAGCCTTCAGCGGCACCCGCCTAATGCGCGCCGAGAGGAGCGAAACCATGTCCATCCTTACGCACCTGGCCGCTGCAACGGCATACACATGGCGCCGAGCTCGGAATACCGGCTCTGCGCTGGCGGCCTGCACGCTGATTGCCGCCGGCGTCCTGGCCGGCTGCTCATCTCCCGCAACCGGTCCCTCGAGCGCGGCGCCGACACGACCCGTCGGCTCTAGCGCCAGCGCGGCGGTCGCGGCCCGCGTCTTCAACTCCCCGCACTACGGCTACACCATGGCGCTGCCCGCGGACTGGACCGCCCAGGGAGCCCAGCCATGGGACGGGCCAGGCAGCAGTGGCCTCGAGAAGGATGGCGTCGACGTCTTCCGCGGGCCGCCCTACGTCACGGCGTGGGCGTTCGCGGCACCTACCCCGCCAAGCCTGACCGGCTACACGACGGCCATCGCACGGGCCGCCGCCCAGCTTCCGTGCCCGGCCACACCCCAGATCGACCAGCAGGTAACGATCGGCGGAGCAGCGGCCTCCCTGATCGGCATGACCTGCCCATCGCAGGGAGGCGTCTACATGCTGACCGCGGCCACGACGCACAAGCAAACAGCCCTGGTGTTCGTGTTCGAAGACACATCCGGCGTAAGGGCCGCCCAGCAAGCCGATCGCGCGGCGTTCCGCGAGCTCCTCACCGGCGTCCGGTTCTCGTGATGATGGGTCGATGATGATCACGCAGGACCGTCACAGCAGTTGGCTTTGACACCGCGATGCTGGTCTGGAGCCCGGGCCAGCATCGCGGGCAGTATTCGGGCCTGCAACTGCGTGAAATGCTGGCGGACGCGGGCTTGCGGCAGGTCGAATCGAAGCCAGCCATCGGTTACCGCAGTGTCGTCACTGACGCCAAGCCCCCTAATAACTCTTTGGGGGACGCGCGATCCTGGGATGGCATGAACAGCCCGGACGCAGCACACTGGGGCTATTACAAGCGGGGTATTCCCGGAGCGTGTCCGTTGCTACATCAACAAGGTGCCGCACACCGGCCATGACACCGGCACGTTCGCGAACTAGACCGAATGCTGCAGCACGCGAAGTTGCGGCGATCTCCGCCAGGCGCACGGCTGCGCTCACGCTCAGCTGGCGGACTTCATCGTTCCGGCCGATGATGACCACCATGAGGCGGCCCTGCTTCCCGATCTTGAGCTGAAGATAGAAGACATCGCCTCACGCCACTGCCCACGCTACTAACCGCACAGACTGCCAACTCCCGAAGGGGTCTGTCTCACTGGACAAGACGCTGGCCATCCAGATCTGGACATCGTGCGCCTGCGAAACGGGGTGAGACGGCCCGCCGCAGCGGTCAGGGCCTGCGGGGTCCGGGAATTGCCTCGGCCGCAGCGGGGGATTGCTCCCCGTCAGGTAGCGGCGGAACCTCCGCCGCGGCCTGCACTGACAGGTGGCCGGCCGTCGCGGTTGCAGCCCGGTCTACCCAGGTGGCAGGGCGTGCGCCATCGTCAGGGTCGTCTGCGGCGTTTGCGCCACATGGCCGACCGATTGGGCGAAACGAGTTCGCCGAGCGCGGCCATGGAATCTGCCACGGCAAACCTAGTCCCCGCCTCTGCACGCAGCCTTGCTGCGACCTCATGCACGGTCCTCCCCGGGCAGCACGAGGACCCGGTGTGCTACCTCCGGTACCGCGATAAAACTGGCCGCGCCGACCGTACACGCCACCTGCCAGATCCTTCTACAAGAGCAGGCCACTCTGCCGACCAGGTTTGGCGAGGACTCCTGCGCCGTTTCCGGCTGCAGCGGGCGATCCTCAGGCCCTTCAATCGAACCGCACCACTCTGAGTGGCGGCAGCCTCGTGGACAGCGCACGCAATGCCGCCGATCTGGGCGGCGATCGGCGCGTCGGGCTGATCCGCTCGTGCCACGCCGTACCAGGCGTTCTGTCACTGCCAGGCCAGCCGGGCCTGATGACGGATCCGGGTCCCGGCTGTTCGGTGCGCGTTCTGCCGCGATGTCGGCTAGGGAACCGCGACTGACTTCGACCTATTTCCGGCAGTCCCCGCCGTTGTCGCCGTTGTCTGCCCGTTCCGCCCGGCCCGGTTCGTTGCCGGTACCGGCTGCCACTGCCGGCTAGGCTCGCTACTGCTGATCGTCGGTCCGCCCGTCACGCTCGCGTACTCACCACACTAAGCGCAGGCACCTCCATCGCCATTGAACGAGTACGGGCAACCGCAACGCACGCAACCTCAGCCATCATCGGCACCTCTTCCCGCCACCTGCCGGATGGTCTGCTGTCGCGCCAACGGCGCCGCGAACAAGCGCACTCTGCCGATTCGAAGCGGCGCTCTCTGGTCCCTGCGTCTCCTCCAGAAGATCGTGCTGGAGAAGGAACTTCTGGATCTTGCCGAGTTGCGTCCGCGGCATCGCTGAGACAAAGTCCCAGCGGATAGGCACCTTGAAGCGGGCCAGGTTCTGCTCGCACAGCGCCCGCAGCTCAGCCGCGTCGGCTGACGCTCCCGGGGCCAGTTCCACGCAGGCAGCCACCTGCTCGCCGAGCACCGGGTCGGGAAGGCCGACCACCGCTACAGCTGCCACGGCCGGATGCGAAGCGATCACGTCCTCGATCTCGCGCGGGAAGATGTTCTCACCGCCGCGGATGATCATCTCCTTGAGTCGGCCCTCGATCCGCAGACGGCCCTGGGCGTCCATCGAGCCCAGGTCACCGGTATGCAGCCAGCCGTCAGCATCGATCGCGGCGGTGGTTGCCTCCGGCAGTTCGAAGTAGCCGGCCATCACCTGATAGCCGCGGACGAGGACCTCCCCGACCGCTCCCAGCGCTTGCGTCCGGCCGTTGGCCAGATCGGCCACCCGGACCTCGACCTGAGGAAGCGGACGGCCCACCGTATCGGTCCGCATCTCGGGTGGGTCACTCGAGCGGACCGCGTGCGTTAGCCCGCTGGCTTCGGTCTGACCGTAGCCGATGAGGAAACGCGCGCCCAGGCCGGACTCGGCGCGGCGGGCGAGGCTGGCGGGCACCGGCATACCGCCCGTGGCGATCACGCGGACCGAGGACAGGTCGCGGCGGCCGAAGTCTGGGTGCCTGACCAGCATCTCGACCATGGTGACGGCAGCCCCGACGATGACCGGGCGCTCGGTCTCCATCAGGTCCAGCACCAGCCCGGGATCGAACGGACACAGCACCTGGGCACCGAGCAGCTGGAGAGGCCCCAGGGTCATAAACCCTGAGCCCGCCGCGTGGAAAAGCGGGTTGGGATTGAGCCAGCACTGTCCAGGTCGCGCGCCCAGGCCGTGAGCCCACAGCCGACCCATGTTGGTCAGGCCGCGATGATGGAGCAGCACGCCTTTGGGCAAGCCGGTCGTGCCGGACGTGTACTGGATCTGGGCAATCGAATCCGGTGTCACTGTCGGCAGGCAGACGTCAGCGCCGGAGCTGTTCACGAACTGCTGCCATTCCGGCAGCCTGATCACGTGCTGCAGCGCAGGAAGCTCAGGCCTGATCTCCTCCAGCGACGCCTCCAGGGATACGCCCTGGTACTCGGGGGCGAGGAAGACGCCGACGGCCCGGGAGTTTCCGAGCACGTGCAGCAGCTCCCGCGGGCGCAGCGCGGGGTTGACCGTCACCAGGGTCAGGCCGGCCAGCGCCGCGCCGAACTCCAGCAGCAGCCACTCGGGACAGTTCGGCGCCCACACGGCGATCTTCTCCCCCGGATCGAACCGCGCCAGCAGCGCGCACGCCGCCCGCTCGGACTCGGTAAGCAGCTCGGCGAACGTCCACCGCCGGCGAACCGGATCGCCCGGCCGGGCAAATATCAAGCCGACCTGGCCGGATGCCGCCTCGGCAGCTGCCTGCAGCACGCCGCCGACGGTTGTCTCCATGACTGGCCAGGAGGTGTCGGTCGGCCAGTGCGCCTCGCGAAGCTGTGAACCTTCGATGGTCATGCAGGAAGCTTGCGTCCCGGACCGGTCCGGGTGCATCCCTGAGCTCAGGGATTCTTGCCGTCCTCCCGCAGCGCCAGTGCCGCGAGTTCCACCCGCGAGGAGATGCCGAGTTTGGCGTAGGCGTGTTTCAGATGCGACTCCACGGTGTGGCGCGACACCAACAGCCGGCTCGCGATGGCGGGGTTGGAGAGCCCTTCGGCTACGAGCGCCGCCACGCTGTGCTCGGCCTCGGTCAGCGAGCCCCACCCCGTAGCCGCCCGGGCTGACCGCGGACGCGCTCCCGCCGGGGGCAGGCGGCGCTGGTCGCCGTGCCGGCGAACAAACCGCTCGACGGCCGCGACTACGGCGCCGGTGTCGCCGACCCAGGGCAGGTGGTCGGCCCCGCCGAGCTCCACGTACTCCGCGCCAGCAATGTGCCCGGCCAGGTAGCGGCCCTGCTCCACCATGATCAGCTCACCCTGGCGGTGAATGACCAGCGTGGGCACCGCGACCTGCGGCAGCAACGACCTGACATCGGTGCGGATCACCGCCTCCACCAGCGCCGCCGCCATCGCTGGGCTCGCCGCCGCCCGCTCCAGCGCGGCCGCCGTCTGACGCTGGGCGGAGCTAGTCAGCAAGCTCGGCGCCAGCATCTCCAGCGAGGCTCCCTGTCCCCAGCGGCCGACCGCGTCCCGGAACCGCCGGGCGATCTCCGGCGGCGGCGGCGTGCTGGCGGTGCCGTACAGGATCAGGCCATGTGTCCGCTCGGGCATGCGCACCGCAAACCCGATCGCGGTCGGGCCGCCCTCGGAGAAACCGAAAACAACGGCTCGGGCCGAGCCGGCCGCATCCAGCACCGCGCACAGGTCATCGACACGCTGCTCGAGCGTCGGCACCGCCGCAACTGGGTCAGACAGCCCAGTTCCGCGCTTGTCATAGCGGATCACCCGCGTGAAGGAGGCCAGCTGGCGGACGAAACGCCGATAGCCCACTGACTCCCACTGCAGGTCCAGGTGCGAAATGAAGCCGGGCGTCAGGACCAAGTCAACCGGTCCCTCACCGGTGATCTGATACGCCACGCAGGCCTCGCCAGCCCGCGCGTACCACGTGCGCGGCCGCCCCGACATGCCACCCAGCGTAAGAGTCTCCCGGCGGGGGCAACACCCCGGCCAACCCCAGACCGCAAACGTCACGCCGATAGCTTGTCCAACCGTGCGCCGACAACGCACCGGCGGACAAGCACCCGACCCCGACCATCACAGTCCGCCGCGCCGACCGTCGGCCAGACCCAGTATGAAACACCGTAGCCACGGCGACCT
>Ga0187817_10001534_pt1 | contig 11422 bp, 6 predicted proteins | sample NC_wetland_sal_i_17_FD_132431 | JGI IMG/M metagenome (GOLD analysis project Ga0187817, IMG submission 132431) | Wetland sediment microbial communities from Neuse River Estuary, North Carolina, USA - SO4_2 | ecosystem: Environmental > Aquatic > Freshwater > Wetlands > Sediment | place: USA: North... | reverse complement strand
TCTGGCTCCGGGAAAGGCCGACGGCGCGTTCGAGAAGCTGCGTCTTTACTGGGATGAATTGCTCGGCCTCTGTCAGGTTGATACCCCCGACGTGCACACCAATCGCATGGTGAACATCTGGAATGCGTACCAGTGCATGGCCACGTTTAACATGTCGCGCTCCGCGTCGTTTTACGAATCGGGCATCGGCCGCGGACTGGGCTTCCGCGATTCGAACCAGGATTTGCTCGGATTTGTGCACATGGTTCCGGAACGAGCCCGCGAGCGCATCCTCGATCTCGCGGCCACGCAATTGCCCAGTGGCGGCGCCTATCACCAGTACCAGCCGCTCACCAAGCGCGGAAATAACGATGTGGGCAGCGGCTTTAATGACGATCCTCACTGGCTGATTGTCGGCGTCGGCGCCTATCTGAAGGAAACCGGGGACTGGAGCATCCTGGACGAGCCCGTGCCCTACGACAACGTGCCCGGCTCGGAAACGCCGCTGTACGAACACCTGCAGCGCAGCTTCCGCTACACGCTCGACCGCCTCGGCCCGCATGGCCTACCCCTGATCGGCCGCGCCGATTGGAACGACTGCCTCAACCTGAACTGCTTTTCCGATTCGCCGGGTCAGTCCTTTCAGACGACCACGAACAAGGACGGGACGGTGGCCGAATCTGTGTTCATCGCTGGCCTGTTTGTGCTCGCCGGTGGCGAACTGGCGGAGATCGCCAAACATCGCGGCCTGGAAGCTGAGGCCTGCCTGTATCTGGCCGAGGTCACCAAGATGAGGGCCACGATCCGAAAACATGGCTGGGATGGCGAGTGGTTTCTCCGCGCCTACGATGATTTCGGGCGCAAGGTCGGTTCCAGGGAAAACGCGGAAGGCAGAATCTTTATTGAGACGCAGGGATTCTGCACCCTGGCCGGCATTGGCCTCGACGACGGCCGCGCACAACGAGCTCTGGAATCCACGCGCAAACTGCTGGCCACCGAGCACGGCATCATCCTGCAGCAGCCCGCCTACTCGAAGTATTACCTCGAACTCGGTGAAATCTCGTCCTATCCTCCGGGCTACAAGGAGAACGCCGGAATCTTCTGCCATAACAATCCGTGGGTAATCATCGGCGAGACGCGGGTCGGCAATGGCGACGCCGCGCACGACTATTACACGCGGATCAATCCTTCGGCGCGCGAGGAAATCAGTGACGTTCACCGCTGCGAGCCTTACGTGTATGCGCAGATGATCGCCGGCCGCGACGCCAGCACCCACGGCGAAGCCAAGAACTCGTGGCTCACCGGCACGGCTGCCTGGAATTATTACGCCATCACGCAGTGGATTCTCGGAATCCGCACCGGCTACGACGGCCTGGTGATCGCGCCGGTCATCCCGGGCAGCTGGCGCGGCTTCCAGGCCACGCGCAAATTCCGCGGCGTGACCTATCACATCGAGGTCGAGCGCGCCGGAGACGGCAATCAGGTTTCGCTTCAAGTAGATGGCTCTCTCGTCCCGGGCATCGTGGTGCCGTTGCCACCGGAGGGGACCAGGAGCGTCGCGGTGAAGGCGACTTTGCGTTAGCGAGCCGCGGGGAAATTCGGAATCGCAGATGCAGCGCCTGAAGGCGCAATGATAACCTAGCGCTTGCGGTATGCCTGAAGGCATACCCTGATACGAATCGTAAGATCCGGCCTGATACGCACCGTAGATCCGGGCCGATACGAATCGTAGATCCGGCCCGAAACCAACGAAGAGAATCCTATGACCTACGTTCCGAGCAGTTCGCGTTACGACAGCATGCAATATCGGCGCAGCGGCCGAAGCGGCTTGCAGCTCCCGGCCATTTCGCTCGGCCTTTGGCACAACTTCGGCGGCGTCGATTCGCTCGAGAACAGCCGGGCTATGCTGCGACGCGCCTTCGATCTTGGGATCACTCACTTCGATCTGGCGAATAATTACGGTCCTCCGCCCGGCTCCGCCGAGGAAAATTTCGGCCGCATCCTGCACGCGGATTTCGCCGCTCATCGCGACGAACTGGTCATCAGCACCAAGGCCGGCTGGGATATGTGGCCCGGCCCCTACGGCGATTGGGGCTCGCGAAAATACCTGGTGGCCAGCCTGGACCAGAGCCTGCGGCGCATGCAGCTGGATTACGTGGATATCTTTTATTCGCATCGCCCAGATCCGCATACGCCGGTGGAAGAGACGATGTCGGCGCTCGATCACGCGGTGCGGTCTGGCAAAGCTCTGTATGCCGGGATTTCGAGCTACGACGCGGCGCAGACCGCGGCCGCCGCGAAGGTGCTGCGCGATCTGGGCACGCCCTGCCTGATTCACCAACCCAGGTATTCCATGTTCGATAGGAAGATCGAAAGCGGGTTGCTGGATGTGCTGGAAAAAGAGGGGATCGGCTGCATCGCCTTCTGCCCGCTGGCGCAGGGCCTGCTCACCGATCGCTACCTCAAGGGCATCCCGGCTGATTCGCGCGCAGGCAAACCCGGTACATTCTTGAAGAGAAGTGACGTCACGGAACGTGCCGTGGCGCAGGTGCGCGCCCTCTCGGAAGTGGCCCGGTCGCGCGGCCAGTCCGTGGCGCAGCTGGCGCTGGCGTGGGTTTTGCGCGATCCGCGGATGACCAGCGCCCTTATTGGAGCGAGCCGCGTGGAACAGGTCGAGCAGAACGTCGCGGCTCTGAATAATCTGCGCTTTTCTTCCGCCGAGCTGGCGCAGATCGAGAATATCCTCCGGCGCGAGCCTTCGCACGGGTGATCTACACCGGTTTCGCAGATAGCTAACCTCAGGGGCTAAAGCCCGAGGTCAATTCCCGCGCTTGCGGCACGACTGAAGTCGTGCCCTTCCCGGTTTTATTCGCTGCGTGTAGCAACGTTGAACCTAGCAAACAGGTTGCTGTGAGGCGCGACGCCGGTCCCTATCGCCCGGGACGCCTCGCACTCTTCTTTGCTTTCTCTTGCGCTTTCTCTTGCGGCCGGCCGGGAAGTTTGTCGTACGTCTTCAGCACGTCCAGATTCTTGCGGATCAGAGCATTTCTCTGTTCCACGCACGCGTAGCTCCGCAGCGGGTCTTCCGGTGTGTTCAGCACATAATCGAGCAATTTCTCGACCGTGCTGGTGGCCACGTGCAGGCGGGTATCCGACGACGCGTAGTAGATGAATACCGTGCCGTCCGGGCGCGCGACCCATCCATTGGCAAAAGTCACATTGGAGACGTCGCCCACCCGCTCCTCGCCCTGCGGCGCGATGAAGTAGCCCCCCGGACGATGCGTAATGACCTGCGGCCGAGCGAGTTCCGACAGAAACATGTAGAGCACGTAGCGCAATCCCGCCACCGTATTGCGCACGCCATGAGCCAGGTGCAGCCAGCCTTTCGGCGTCTTGATAGGCGCGGGGCCCTGTCCGTTTTTCACTTCCTTGATGGTGTGGTATTCGCGATTGTCGATGATGATCTCTTCGTCAATGACGGGCTTCTCGATGCTCGAAGCGAGCCCCCAGCCAATGCCGCCGCCCTTGCCCGCCTGAATAAATTCATCCTGGGGACGGGTGTAAAAGGCGTACTTCCCGTTGACAAATTCGGGGTGCAGGACGACGTTGCGCTGCTGTGGCGACTTGGACTTCACATCCGGCAGGCGCTCCCATTTTTTCAGGTCTTTGGTGCGGGCCAGACCACACTGCGCGACCGCCGACGAAGTATCCCAGGTGGGCGCCTTCGGACCTTTGCGCTCGGTGCAGAACAAGCCATAAATCCAGCCATCTTCGTGGCGCACAACGCGAATGTCGTAGACGTTGATGTCCGGGTCTTCGGTCTCCGGCATGAGGATCGGGTAATCCCAGAAGCGAAAATTGTCGATGCCATTGGGACTCTCGGCGACCGCGAGAAACGACTTGCGGTCCACACCCTCGACCCGGGCCAAGACGACGATCTTTCCGTCGAACTCCATGGCGCCGGCATTGAAGGTCGCATTGATTCCCATGCGCTCCATGAGATGGGGATTCGACTTGAAGTCGAAATCGTAGCGCCAGAACAGCGGCGTGTGATCGGCGGTCAGCACGGGGTTGACGTACCGGTCATACACGCCATTTCCCCCTTTGGCCATGACGTTCTTGCGGGTGATCAGCTTTTCGTGCTGCCGGAATAGCTCCTCGACTTTTCTTTTGTACTCAGCTTCTTTCATCACGTTTTCTCCGCGTGTGCGATTGCGGCGGGCAAGTCTTTTCACTTACAGCATGTCCCTCAGGGGCTAAAGCCCGCAGTCTTTTGGGCCCTTGACGGCACGGCTGAAGCCGTGCCCTACCCAAAACCGATTTATGAGCACGCCCCTAGTCTTCTTCACTCGCGCTTCTTGGCCATCTTGTCCAGGCGCTCCATGACCTCAAAGCAGGTGCGGCTGTTGTGATACGGGCACTTCCAGGGATCCACTTTGTACTTATCGTGGCTGGGCTTTCCGTCGCGCGACACTTTCCAGTACCACTCGCCATGTTCGCGATCCACGATGTAGTTCTCGATGAACGCCCAGCTTCGATGGGAAGCTTTCAGGAAATGGTCCTTGCCCGAGAGTTGGTAAGCGTTCAGAAATCCCACCACGGCTTCCGCCTGCGGCCACCAATGCTTGTCCGAGTCGATGATTTCCTTACCCGTTCCCTCGTAGAGCAGACCGCCGTCGGGATCGAGCGCCTGGTCGTAGACCGCCTGCGCCATCTTCACGGCTTTTTCGCGCGCTTCCTTCAGGATGTCCGGGTCGCCAAGAATCTCAGCTGCTTCGCAGATCAGCCAACTCCCCTCGATGTCATGGCCGAACGACAGACACTTCGAGTGGTCGTGCCATTCTTCGTCGAAGAACATCCGGAAGTGGTTCGTCTCGGGATCGATAACGCGGTCGAGGAAAATCCGCACCAGTTCCCGCAAGCGCTCTCTCAGTCCGCCATCGTTCCATTGCCGCAGCAGATTGGCGTAGGCTTCGAGCAGATGCAGGTGCGTATTCATGGATTTCTTTTCATCCATGTCGACCTCGCTCAGACGCTGCTCCGCCGCCAGTTTCCAGTCGCGCTCGTAGGTTTCGAAGTACCCGCCATTCTTCTCGTCGTGACTTGCCTTTTCGATCAGACGATGCAGCGCGATGGCCTTCTCCAACGGTTCTTTTTCTGCGCTCGCCGAGGCGTGCTCGGCCAGAGCGTAAACGGTGAATGCCTGCCCATAAATTCGTTTTTTCGTCTCCACCGGCTGGCCGAGGTGATCGACCATCCAGTAGACGCCGCCGAAGTCCGCGTCCCAGAAATAGCGCAGCAGATAGTCGTAGGCCCGCCGCGCCGTCCGCAGGTAGACTTCGTCGCCATAAACCTTGTAAGCCTTGGAAAATGTCCAAAGGATGCGCGCGTTCAGGATCAGCCCTTTGTGCGCCAGCGGATCAATGGTGAGATCGTTGGCGATTTGGCCGCGAAAGCCGCCGTATTGCTCGTCCACGGCGTACTTCAGCCAGAATGGCAGAATGTCGCCGCGCAATTCCTTTTCCACTCGCTCTCGCAGATCTTCCACGGCCTTCGACCTTTCTCGTGCCGCTGACTCTGGAATCCGTCTCGCGGCTTCCCGCCGAGATAAACGTTATTGTAAAGGGAAATCGGTTCCCTGCTCCGCCATTCGGCCAACCCCCGAAAGTGCCGGAAACAGGGCTTCTGCGAAGGACGTCACGGGCCAATGTGATTCTAATCACAGTCTTTTTGGGGGCCTGAAATTACCCTGATACTTGCTTGTGGGGCTGTTTTGAGGGTTCGCCGGAAGGGGGAAATCATGGTGGTTGCCAGCACTACTCCGAATATGAGCCGCATGGCTCGCGACTTTTCCAGAAATCCGATGTTGGTGTACTGGGAGATGACCCAGGCTTGCGGCCTGGCCTGCAAACACTGCCGCGCCGAGGCCATGCCCAATCCGCATCCGCTGGAGCTCAACACCGAGGAGAGCAAGCGCTTCCTGCGGCAGTTGGTGGATTTTGGCGATCCCTTGCCGCACCTGATCCTGACCGGAGGCGATCCGCTCAGCCGCAAGGATATTCTGCCGCTGATTGATTTTGCCACGGGGCTGGGGCTGGAAGTTTCGATCACTCCCAGCGCGACACCGGAATTGACGAACGACGCCATCACTGGTTTGAAGGAGCACGGCATTCAGAGCCTGGGACTCAGTCTTGATGGCTCGTGCGCGGAGAAGCACGACAACATCCGCGCCGTGCCCGGAACGTTTGAACGCACCATGGAAGCGGCGCGCCATTGCGGACGGCTGGGACTTCCCATCCAGGTCAACACGCTGGTGGCGGAGGAGACAGCCGACGATCTGCCCGCCATCTACGAACTGTTGCGCACCAGCTTCCCGGTGATGCGCTGGAGCCTGTTCTTTCTGATTTCTGTGGGACGCGGCAAGGCGCTCAACGAGGTCACACCGGAAGAAGGCAAAGCCATCATGCGCTGGGTCTTCGATCTCTCCATGCACTCGCCGTTTGCGGTCAAGACGACGGAAGCGCCGTCGTACCGCCGTATCGCGATTGAAAAGATGCGATCCTCCGGCCTCACTACGCCGCAAATGAAGACCACTTCGGTATACAAGGGCTTTCAGATTCGGGACGGGCACGGCATCGTCTTCGTCTCGAACCTGGGAGATATTTATCCGTCCGGATTCCTGCCTTTGCGCTGCGGCAATGTGCGCAGTGGTTCGCTGGTGGAGGTATACCGGAACTCGGAGATCTTCAAGGGATTGCATTCGCCCGACCAGTTCCACGGCAATTGCGGGGCGTGCGAATACAGCCACATCTGCGGCGGATCGCGGGCCCGGGCCTTCGCCCACACGGGCGACGCGCTGGGCACAGACCCGTTCTGTCCGTACCAGCCGGGGAGCTCCGCGCCGGGCAGGGCGTAGCGGCAACGGTGGAACTAAGAATCGCAGATTCAGCGCCTGAACGGGCTGCGGAAAAAACTCTTTCGCACCTGATTTTGGGTGGCGCAGGCCTTCCAGGCCTGCGACAACTCTGGCAGAAGGAATGGGCTTTAGCCCCAGAGGTACCTCAGCGGCTGAAGCCGGCCCTGAAACTAGGGCCCTTATCGCAGCGCTGAAAGCGCTGCGCCACCCCAAATCTGATTTCCAGCAAACCTCTAACGGATCATCCCTTGCGTCCCCACGTTTTTGGCTTGCCGGCGGAGTGCCATTCAGGCCATGGCCTTGCGAGCAAACGAAAAGTCCCGTCTATTACCTCCGTAACGTTTGAGGCCTTACCTTTTCGCTTTACCCTTGAGGTCGAAGCTTGCGCTTCCTGAGGAGTTTCCCATTTCTGACGCCAACACATCACAGGGCGCCCGTTCCGCTTCCGCGCGCGCGTTTGTTCACAGCCTGAACATTCTGATCAAGTACGCGCGCATGTACGGCTACGACCATAAGCGCACGGAGGGACAGTTTGAAACTGCCTGGAACGAGCTGCAGAATGCCCTGCCCGCAAGCGGAGAGGGCGGGTTTCTGCTGGGAGTTTCCGACAACAAGTTGCTGCTCGATGGCATTCCGCTCGAAACCGGTCAAGCCGAAAAAAGCTTCGCGCAACTGTTGAACACCGCCGGACTGGCCAGCCTGAACTTCTCCAAAGATGTCACCGTGGAAGATTTCACGCGCCTGGTGCGCGCGTTCACGGTGGCAGGATCGAAAGCTACGGACGTCGCTAAGCAGATCAAAGAAGCGTTGGGCAGCGGCAAGGAAGGCAGCACCATCAAGATTAATGAGGTGAAGTTCGTGGCTGCCGACCCGCTCACCGGCGATGTGAGCATCGCGGCCCAGATCGCAGCGCAGAGCCTGGGACCCGAGTTCCGGCAATGGCTGAATGATCCGCAGAAACTGCTGCAATTGATCGCGGCCGCGGAAGGAGCGAGTTCGGGCGGAGGAGCGACCAACGCGAACGGCGTTCCCATGGTGCCTTTGGGCAGCGTGCCGAATGGCCCGTATCCCGGCCGCGGAGGCGCAGGCGGGACCGGAGGCGGTGGCGGCGGGGGAACAGGAACTGGAGGAACCGGAACTGGAACTGGAACCGGAACCGGCGTGGCCCCGGCATGGACGGGTGGAATGGTTCCGCTGCAGGAACAGGAAGTGATTCAGGCCATCCGGCTGCTGACGCGGTTTGGGCAGGTGCAGCAGGATCCGGCCATCAAAGAAGAAGACCTGCAGAAAGAACTGACTCAGACTGATCCGAACACGCGGCTGAATCTGCAGCAGTTGCTGGGAAGCCTGGCGGCCAAAGCCTCGGCCGAGGAGGAAGACACGCCGCTGCTGATGAAGGCGGCCGAGCACATGGCGATCCGCTTCGCCCTGGAGCGCTACCAGAAGGGCGAAATCAAGGTCAATGCCGTACACCAGATGATGGAGCACATGAGCCGTCAGATGGACTCATTGCGCCAGATTCTGAAGATGCAGGAAGACAAGATGAGCAAGGCCGGGATTCTGGTGGAATCGCACGCCGACATCCTGGACCGCATGTTCTGGGCGGAAGTGCCGGAGTCGGGGAAAAAGAGCGTGCTGCTTTCGCACGAAGCCCCCTGCGTGCCGCCGCGCAACGTACGCCAGTTCGTGGAAGTGCTGCTGGACCGCGAGGATAACCAGACCGCAGCCGAGATTCTGGACAATTATTCGAGCTGTCTGGCGGCTAAGGATGGGGAATCGCGCCGCAAAACGGCAACTGGTCTCAGCCAACTGGCCGATCTTTACTCGCGCCTGGGGGGGAAATCGCTGGGCCTGGCCATTCGCCGGCTGACCGAGGGGCTGATCGCCGACAAGGATCCGGAATCACAGAGTATGTTCAGCGCCGCTTTCGTGCGCCTGAGCCAGGAATCGAGCGCGTCGAAAAACTATGCCGCGGTGAGCGAGGTTTGCGCCGGCATGGAGCAGGTGGGCGTACATCGCCCGGTGCTGATGAACGACCTGCGTCCTCGCGTGGGCGTGGAGAACCGGCTGCCGGAATTCATCGAGGAAGCGCTGCGCCTGAACCCGGTGCCCGAAGACCTGCTGGCTGTCCTGCGACGGACCTGCCAGGCCGGCGCCGAGCATCTGGCCGACCGCTTCTTCCGCTGCATGCGCCGCGACGAGTGCGACCGCATGATCGAACTGGTCACGCAATTGGGATCACCGGCGCTGACCCAACTGCGGGAAATCCTGCGCACCGGTCAGCCGCGGCAGGCCTCGACTGCGGTTGGTCTGGTGAGCCGGCTGGATGTGCGGACCCTGCTGGAGTTGCTGCCGGTTCGTCTGCCGGAATGGAATCGCTTCTATCATGACGTGGTGGTGCGACAGGTCGCCTACGGCAACGCGCCCGACCGCGGACGAACCCTGCTGGAACTTGCGGAAGTTCTCGATCCCCTGGTGCTGCCCGAAGCGGTGGACGAGATCGGCATGAGCGGCGACGTCACGGCCGTCCCGCCGCTGATCGCCATGGCCCGGCCGGGAGATGCGGCTTCGCGCTCTCCTTTCGTGCAACTCAAAGCGGTCGAGTCATTGGGGCGGCTGCGCGATCCTGAGGCGGTGCAGACGCTGCGGGAAATCCTGGAAGCGAAGAAGACTTTTGGCTGGCTGCATCATCGGGAATTGCGCATTGCTGCGGCGCAGGCCTTGTCGAAGACGGATCCGCGTTACAGCGCGCAGGTACTCTCGGACAGCGGGCTGGAACCGGCAGAACTGTCGATCGCGGCGCTGGACATGGCGCCCGCCTGCCCGTGGGTGCGGCAGCGCCGCTACGAGCGTCTGGTGCTGTCCAAGACGGTGGCCGCTACAATTGGCAGTTCGTGGGGAAAATCGAGAATCATGATCCGCGAACTGAGTCTGGGCGGAGGCATGGCCACCAAGGAAGACAACCTGCGCATCGGCAGCGAGGCCGATCTGGAGATTGCGCAGGGCCTGCGCTCGAAGATTCGCGCCCACGTGCTGCTGCGCCGGGCCCGCGTGAATGAAGTGGGATTTGAGATTGTGGACAGCGACCTGGAAAGCCGCTATCGCCTGCGCCGGATCCTGGTGGATGCGTTGAACAACGCTCCGCAGAACAAGAGCCAGGAGTGGAGCGGCGAGCGGAAGGTGTAGGGGGGAGCTCTTAGCTTTTAGCTTTTAAAAGGCAATAGCCCCTGCGTTCTCTTGGTCAAAGGATTTGTGGGCGTGGCTGGAAACAGCAGGTTCCTCGTCGCTGCGCTCCTCGGAATGACAAGTCTCTAAGAAGAGAAAAGCCTCTGCCTGCGGGCAGAGGCTTTTACTTTCCCGCCAAATTCCGGACTACTTCACCTTCAAGAAGATGATCGCCAGCGTGTAGAGCGCCAGAGACTCGATCAGCACCAGGCCCAGAATCAGAGCGAACTGAATGCCGGGGCGGGCGGCTGGATTGCGAGCCAGGGATTCAGTGGCGGCGGCTACGGCTTTGCCTTGCGCCAGGCCGCAAACCGCGGAAGCGATCGCCATGGAGAATCCGGCGGTGATGGCGATCCAGTTGGTGGGGCTGGCCGCGCCGCCCTGCGCGAAGGCAGGCACGGCAAAGCACAGGGCAGAGAGCGCCATGAACAGATGACTCAATTTACGCATTGTGTTTCTCCTCGTATCGAATTGCCGCCAGTGGGTGGTTGACGCCGTACCTTGCAGACGCCCTCACGCTCGCGACTAGTGAAGTTTCTAGTTTCCGGTTTCGAGTTTCCAGTTACTGGCCTGGACTGTGGTCGGGCGGCATTACCCTCTGGAAACTAGAAACGTGAAACTTGAAACTCAAACTTAATGTTCTTCGGCGACGGCGCCGGAAACGTAAATGATCGACAGCAACATGAACACGTAGGCCTGCAAAATCGCAACCAGAATGTGCAGCCCGCTGAACAGGATGGGAATGCCGATCGGGATCATGGAAAAAAAGACCAGCGTGATCAGGTCGCCGGCGAAAATGTTGGCCCAGAGACGAACCGTGAGCGAAAGCAAACGGGCGAAGTTGCTGATCAACTCGATGGGGAGCATCAATCCCGCCATTGGGATGCGGGCCAAGAGCGGCATGCCTTCCATGGGCGGGCCGAAAAAATGCAGGAGATATTTCGGTCCGGAATGTTTGAAGCCCTGCGCATTGTAGTACACAAACGCGCAAATGGCGCAGCCCAGAGGCACCACGGGTACGCCCGTGGGCGACTCAAAGCCGGGAATCAGGCCAATCAGATTGCAAACCAGAATGAAAATGAAAACGATGGCGAAAAAGGGAATATAGGGCTGGCTGTGATGGCCAATGATGTCGCGGCTTGTGTCAAGGATCATCCCTTCGAGGAATTCGAAGGCGTGCTGCAGGCCTCCGGGAGATTCGACGGAGAGGCGCGACCGGACCGTCAAGAAAATCGTGAGGAGCAAGAAAAATACGAGCAGCTCCATCGCGAAGGCGTTCGTGATGGGAGCCTCGGCGTGGTC
>Ga0187817_10001533_pt1 | contig 11425 bp, 10 predicted proteins | sample NC_wetland_sal_i_17_FD_132431 | JGI IMG/M metagenome (GOLD analysis project Ga0187817, IMG submission 132431) | Wetland sediment microbial communities from Neuse River Estuary, North Carolina, USA - SO4_2 | ecosystem: Environmental > Aquatic > Freshwater > Wetlands > Sediment | place: USA... | reverse complement strand
GTCGTCGGAAAACGCCACACAGGAGAAAACGATGGCCAGCAAGAGCAAGCGAAGCTTCAATGAATCGACCCCAAGATAAAAAGTCAACGGAATCTTTAAGTCTATCAAGCCCAGCGGTTGATGAGCAATGCGGGCCTTACCCGCCAGTGGACAAGCCGCCGCGGCAGTGCGATTCAAGGCGAAGAAAGGGCGTAGAAATGGGTTCGTTCGGCGCCCGGCGGGATACTGATAAACAGGGAGTTGCCCAATAAAACCGGGTTCGTTCGGTAAATTTGCTGGGAGAGCCATCCGGACGGCTTTCGATCGGGATTCCCGTCCGATTTATAGCACAGGCATTACAGGAAAAAGCCTTCAGAATCGCGTAAGAGCCGTTCGGGCCAACGCTTCGAGCGCGGGCGATATTGCGGTTGCGCTTTCACTCGCGAGGCGGTACTCGCCGGCGCTCACGCCCGCGCCGACGGCTTGTGAACGACAGCGGCGGGCAAGCACAGTTAGAAGCCGAAAGTGTCTGGGAAGCGGATGGCCGCGACATCGATATCGAGCGCCCGCGCGTGCAGATTCGTAGAATAGGAATGATTATGCAGAAACGCAGACTTGGCGATACCGTGACTGTGTCGGCTCTGGGGCTGGGCTGCATGGGCATGTCGGAGTTCTATGGCCGCGGCGACGATGCCGAATCAATTGCCACCATCGAGCGCGCGATCGAACTGGGCATTACGCTGCTGGATACCGCGGACATGTACGGGGTGGGCCGGAACGAAGAGTTGGTGGGGCGGGCTCTTCGCGGGAGGCGTGAGCAGGTGGTGTTGGCTACGAAGTTCGGCAATGTGCGCGGCCCGCAAGGCGAGTTCCTCGGGGTCAACGGGCGGCCCGAGTACGTTCATGCCGCCTGCGACCAAAGCCTGAAGCGGCTTGGGGTGGAGGTTATCGACCTCTACTACCAGCATCGCGTCGACCCGGGCACGCCGATCGAAGACACGGTGGGCGCCATGGCGGAACTGGTGCGGGCAGGCAAAGTCCGCTACCTGGGGTTATCCGAGGCGGCGCCGGCGACCCTGCGCCGTGCCTGCGCCATTCATCCCATTGCCGCTCTCCAAACGGAGTACTCGCTGTGGACGCGCGACCCGGAAAGCGAGATCCTGGCTACCTGCCGCGAATTGAACGTGGGGTTCGTGGCCTATAGCCCGCTGGGGCGCGGATTTCTTACCGGGCGCTTCCAGAGAAGCGAGGATCTGAGCGATGACGATTTCCGGCGCCACCATCCGCGCTTCGAGGGTGAGAACTTCCATCGCAACCTGCGCCTGGCCAAAGCCGTTCAGGAAATGGCCGGGGAGATAGGCTGTACTCCGGCACAGCTTGCCCTGGCTTGGGTGCTGGCGCAAGGCGACGACATTGTGCCCATCCCCGGAACCAAGCGCGTGCGATACCTGGAAGAGAACGCCGGAGCGCTCGATGTGACGCTGACGGCAGACCAGGCGCAACGGCTGGAAGGATTCTTTGCGCCGGGCGTTACGGCCGGCCCGCGCTACCCCGCCGGAGCCATGCGCTTCATCAACGTTTGAAGAACGGGCTGTGATATGTTGTCGGCACGAGCTATGAGGAATGCACTCTGTTGTCTGGCCGCGATGGTGGCCGCGGCGGCGGCCCAGGAAGCGAATCCGGACGCGTATTACAAGCTTGGCCCCGATTCGCTGGAGCAGGAGGGCGTGCCGAAAGGCGCCGTTCGAGGACCCTTCACGCTGCCCAGCCAGGCTTATCCCGGAACGCAACACACCTATTGGGTCTACGTGCCGGCGCAGTACGATCCGTCGGTGCCCGCCAGCCTGATGATCTTCAACGATGGCCAGGCGTTCATGGCGCCGGAGGGCGATATGCGCGCGCAGAACGTGATGGACAACCTGATCTGGCGGCGCGAGCTGCCGGTGATGATCGGGGTGTTCATCAATCCCGGGCGCCGTCCGGACCAGCCCGAGCCGAACCTGCGCGAATGGGGCGACCGCACCACCAACCGTCCGACGGAATACAACACCCTGGACGACAAGTACGCGCGCGTTATCTGCGATGAGCTGATGCCGGTGTTGGTGAAGGAGTACAACATTGCCAAGGACCCGGAGCGGCACGGCATCGGCGGCTCTAGTTCAGGCGCGATTGCGGCGTTTACGGTGGCTTGGGAGCGGCCCAACCAGTTTCGCAAGGTGCTCAGCAGCGTGGGCAGCTTCGTCAACCTACGCGGCGGAGACGCCTACCCCGACATCATCCGCAAGAGCGAGAAGAAGCCGATTCGCGTCTTCCTGCAGGACGGGCGCAACGACAACCGCGGGGCCGGGCGGGGCGGCGCTTACGACGAACGGCGCGACTGGTTTTTGCAGAACGTGCGCATGATGCAGGCGCTCACCGAAAAAGGTTACGACGTGAATTATGCGTGGGGGATGAACCGGCACGGGCAGAAAATGTCGGGCGCGATTCTTCCCAGCATGATGCGCTGGCTGTGGCGCGACCACGCGGTTTCCACCGACCCGAACGACGCGGTGGAGCGATCGTTTCACGAAGCGGTGAAACACTGAACGTCAGGGCCGGCTGTTGGCCTCATCGAGCGCCAGGTAGCGTTCGCGATGCGGTTGGGGTTCGGCGTGAGAGTCCACATCCAGCCGCATGATCTGGTAGTGAGTGCCGGCGCTATACGCCGGCCAATTCGGCAGCCCCGCGCCATTCGGATTCCCGGTCTTGATGAAATTGGCGAAGAACGCCTGCACGGTCTCTGAGACTTTGGTGTCGGCGGGCGTCCAGGCATATCGCGGATCAAGCGGGATATTGCCCATCGCGTATTGAATCTCCGCCGAATGCACGGCGCCGAGGGGCTGGGGCGTGGGTGTCTCGGGACCCTTTGCGCCCGGGGGCGAGAAGCGCGGCCGCGGGTGCGTGTAGAGGTAGCGGTACACCGGTTTGCCACCGGTCTTGGCTTGAAGCTCTGCCCATTTCCACGTGCCGTACGCGATAAACCGGGCGCTGGCGAGTTCAGTCGCGGCTTCCATAACTTCGTAGGGCGTAGAGGGCGCATAGGCTTTCAGAACCGCTTCAGCCCGGTCGCCGTAAAGCCTGCGCACCGCCGCGACGAAGTTTTCGGGGGTGGGCGCGCTGGTCCCCAGCACTCCCCTGGCCCCCTGCTCCTCGGAGTTGGATCCGGCCAGCAGCGGGACTTTCGCCTGTTCCCCGGCTGCGTAGATATCCGCCAGGGGTTTCGGAAGGAAGTAACCGTCCAGCGCGGTGTTGAAGCGCACGCCCTGCGTTTGGGCGACAGCGTCTTGAATCTGTTCCGCCGTCATGGCGCGCAGGGCGGCCAGGGACGAGGCTCCCGCGGCGGAGGCGAACCTGACTCCATTCTGTTCCGCTTCGGCAAGGGGGCGTGCCGGCAGGGTGGCAATCATGGCGCCGCTCTCCCCTATGGCGCCGGCGATCAGGTTCCTGGATAGCGGCGAAGCCATGAGCGCGCTGACGGAAATGGAACCGGCGGATTCACCGGCGATGGTCACGCGCCTGGGATCGCCGCCGAAAGCCGCGATGTTGCGCTCCACCCACTGGAGAGCGGCGACCTGGTCCAGCAGGCCGTAGTTGCCGGAGGCATGATGGGGCGACTCCTCCGTCAACTCGGGATGGGAGAAGAAGCCGAAAACGTTGGTGCGGTAGTTCACGCTAACGGCCACCATTCCCTTGCGGGCCATGCTGGCGCCGTCATAGCGGGGCTCGGAACCGTCGCCGTTCTGAAACCCGCCGCCGAAGACGTACACCAACACGGGCAACCGCTGGCTGCCGGAGCGGGCGGGAGTCCACACGTTCAGATAGAGGCAATCCTCGCTCATGCCGTCGCTGCGAAACCAATAGTCCGCGTTGGGCCCGGTGCGCTGCATGCAGCGCGGGCCAAACTTGTCGGCGTTGCGAACGCCCGTCCATTTCTTCACGGGCTGAGGTTCCCGCCAGCGCAGGTCGCCCACGGGAGGCTGCGCAAACGGAATTCCCTTGAAGCTGCGGACGCCCGAATCGGGCGGCGCCAGCGCCTCGACGAGGCCATTGGCGGTTTTGACTTGATCGGCAGCGCAAACCGTGGCGGGGAGCGCCGCGTTGAAGCAGATGGCGATAACAAAAATGAGTTGGCGATTCCATTTGTGCATAGTGAACCTACGGGAACACATTTTACTGCGAATTGACGAGCGGCGTTGCAGCACTGGCTCGCGGCGCAAAAGTGCGATGCTGCTGGAAATCCCGCCCAAGCTAGAGAATCCCGGCGTTGCCATGCTTTCCTTGAGGTCCTTCCTGGTAAACTGAAGCTGAACTGATTAATCAGTTCACGAGAGGCTTACCATTAAATCTGCTTCTAAACCCATGACAAATGTCGTCTCCGCCCTGACTGCCCGCACTCAACTCGGGCAGATTCTCAAGCGGGCAACCAAGAATAATGAACGCTTCGTGGTGGACCGCCGGGGCGAGCCCAGCGTCATCATCATGAGCATCAGGGACTACGTCGATACCATCGCGCCAACACCCAAATGGCTAGCCGATATCCAGGCCGCTTCCAAACGCCGGGGCACGGACAAGCTGAGCATGCGGCAGATCAATGCAGAGATTGCAAGGGTCCGGCGCCGGAAAAAAGAATAAACCCTCCGGCCAATGATCCCCCGCGCCGTAATCGACACCAACGTGATAGTCTCTGCGTTGCTCAAGCCCCAAGGCCTGGAAGACCAGGTGCTTCGCCTGGCGCTGGCCGGCCGGCTACTGCTGTGCACTTCTCCGGCAGTGCTGGCGGAATATGCCCGGGTGCTACTGTCGCCCAAGTTCAAACTCCGGCCGGAGGAGATTGGCACCGCCTTAAACAACCTTGAAAAGGCCGGCCGCCTCGTCCATCCTACCCAGACGCTGAGAATCTCCGAAGACGAATCTGACAACCGGTTTTATGAGTGTGCTGCAGCCGCCCAGGCCGACTTCCTCATTACCGGCAACCTCAAGCACTTCAGGAAGGACTATAAGAGCACGAAGGTGGTCAACGCCAGGCAACTGCTCGACCTGATGGCCTCCGGGCAGGTATAGCTCCAGCGGCTCCAGTCGGCTGTGCCGCATGCCGTGTGTTATCCGGCCCGGCGCGGTGTTAAGATACTGGCCGAAAGCAGGAGGTGCAGCATGCACGGACCAACCGCGCGGCGGCGGTTTCTGGCCGGTTCAGCCGCTTTCGCCGCTTCCGTCCTGGCGTTTCGGCCCAAGGCCTGCGCTGCCGCCGGAGAAGTGAAGCGGCGGGCCGGCACGAGGCTCAAAATCGGTCTGAACTCGTACTCATTCAACCGGCCGCTGATGGCCGGCAAAATGACCCTGGAAGACGTGATCGACTACTGCGCGGCGCACGATATCGATGGAGTGGATACCACCGGCTATTACTTTCCCGGTTACCCGCAGGCGCCCGCCGATGGGTACGTTTTCAACCTGAAGAAAAAGGCTTATGTGAACGGCGTCACCATCAGCGGCACGGGTGTGCGCAACGACTTCACCATCAGCGACCCAGCCGCCCTGAAAGCGCAGATCCAGTTGGTCAAGGATTGGGTGGATGCGTCGGAAAAACTGGGCGCGGCTTTCGTGCGCGTTTTCTCGGGACCGCGCGTGCCGGAGGGTTCAAGTTTCGGGAAGGTGCTGGAAACCATGATCCCGGCTTTTCGCGAATGCGCGGGCTACGGAAAGAATCATGGCGTGATCATAGCGCTGCAGCCTCACGACGACTTTCTGAAGACAGCGGATGAGACCATCCAGGTTGTGCAGGCGGTCGATTCCGATTGGTTCAGCGTCGTGCTCGATGTGGGAAGCCTGCGGCAGGGCGACCCCTACGATGAAATTCAGAAGCTCCTGCCCTACGCCTGTACATGGCAGATCAAGGAAATGGTGTACGTGAACGGCAAAGCGGCTCCCATCGATCTCGGAAAGATCCGCTCCATTATCGACAAGGTGGGTTACCGCGGCTTCGTGCCGTTCGAGGCGCTGGGAGAAGGGAATCCCGACCAAGTGACCGCGTTCCTGGAAAAGGTTCGCAAAGCGATGGCGTAGGATCGGCCGGGGTATTCCCATCCGTGGATTGTATCCGGGAGCACCCTTTGCGCGGCCGGGCTCAGGCTTGAATTCGCTGAAGCCATCCAGGGCCTTGTCCTCATCTATATTCATAAGATGGATCCGGCAAACGCCTGGATCGCCATGCAATGAAACGAAGGTGAAATCATGAACCCGACAAAGGCACTCCATGACATGGGCCAGAGTCTCTGGCTCGACAATATTACGCGCGACATGCTCGATAACGGCACCCTGCGGCGGTACATCGACGAGCTGTCGGTCACAGGCTTGACATCGAATCCGACGATCTTCAATCACGCCATCAAAAACAGCACCAAGTACGATCCGGCCATTCAGGCAAAACTCACGCAGGGCAAGTCGGGAGAGGACCTATTCTTCGAGCTGGCGCTGGAAGACCTCACGCGCGCCGCGGACCTGTTCCGCTCCATCCACAACCAGACAGCAGGAGTGGATGGTTGGGTATCGCTGGAGGTCTCACCGCTGCTGGCTTACGATACCGCCACCACCATCAGGGAGGCGAAGGACCTGAGCGGGCGCGCCGCGCGCCCTAACCTTTTCATCAAAATTCCCGGGACGCCGGAAGGCATTCCCGCCATCGAAGAGGCGATCTTCAGCGGAGTTTCGGTGAACGTGACGCTGCTGTTCTCGCGCGAGCATTACCTGGCGGCGGCGGAAGCGTATCTGCGGGGCATCGAACGCCGCATCGCGGCGGGGCTGGGGACGAATGTGGGCTCGGTGGCGTCCGTGTTCATCAGCCGCTGGGACGTGGCGGTGGCCAAGAAGGTGCCGGACGGTTTGCGCAACCGGCTGGGTATTGCGATCGCAAAGCGCACCTACAAGGCGTACCGCGAGCTGCTCGCCTCGCCCCGCTGGAGGAAGATCGTGGCAGCGGGTTATCACCCGCAACGCCTGTTGCTCGCCAGCACGGGAACGAAAGATCCCAGTGCTTCGGACATTCTCTACGTCAAAGCGCTGGCCGCTCCGGATACGGTCAATACCATGCCCGAAGCAACGCTGCTGGCGTTTGCCGATCACGGCGAGCTGGGAGCTCCCATGCCGGTGGATGGCGGCGATTGCGAGCAGGTGCTGGCCGATTTCGCCAAAGCCGGCATCAATGCTGAAGCCCTGGCGGCACAACTGCAATCCGAGGGCGCCAAGGCATTTGTGGACTCGTGGAATGAGCTCATGAAAGTGATCGCGTCGAAAACCGCAGTCCTGCACGCGTAACCGTTGGCATGCGAGTACTGGCGATCGATGTAGGCGGCAACCACGTGAAGATTCTCGTCAGCGGGCGCAGAATCCCGCGGAAGTTCGACTCCGGGCCGCATATGACGCCGAAACGGATGGTGTCCGGCGTTAAGAAGCTGACCGCCGATTGGGAATACGACGCGATCTCGATCGGGTATCCGGGGCCGGTTGTGCAAGGGCGGATCCTGCGCGAGCCGCACAACCTCGCTCCCGGCTGGATAGGCTTTGATTTCGAGAAGGTGTTTGGATGTCCGGTGAGGGTGATTAACGATGCCGCCATGCAAGCGCTGGGCAGCTATCACGGCGGCCGGCTGCTCTTTCTTGGCCTGGGGACGGGCCTCGGCTCCGCGCTGATCGTCGACGGAACGCTGGCGCCCATGGAGCTCGCGCACCTTCCCTACGGCAAGGGCACCTACGAGGATTATGTGGGCGTTCGCGGCCTCAAGCGGTTTGGTAAAAAGAAGTGGCGGAAGTACGTCGCCGACGTGGTGCAACGTCTGACCGCGGCCCTGGAGCCGGACGAGATTGTTCTGGGCGGGGGCAACGTGAAAGAACTCGATAAACTGCCGAAGGGCTGCCATGCGGGGACCAATGCGAACGCATTCACCGGCGGCTTCCGGCTTTGGAAGAAGGGAGAATTCGATGACCACCGGCATGACCACCGGCGTCGCGCCGCTCACCCAGCGGCCCGCATGGAAGGCGCTCCAGTCGCATTACGAAACGGTGCGCGGCGCCGAAATGCGCAAGCTGTTCGCGGACGATCCCAAACGCGGGGAACGGCTCACCCTCGAAGCGGTTGAGCTCTTCCTCGACTATTCCAAGAATCGCGTAACGGAGCAGACGCTTGCGCTGCTGATGCAACTGGCGCGCGAGTCCGGGGTGGAGGAGCGCCGCGATGCCATGTTCCGCGGCGAGCCGATCAACATTACGGAAAAGCGCGCGGTGCTGCACGTGGCTTTACGCGCGCCCAAGAACCAATCGATTGTGGTGAACGGGAAGGATGTGGTGCCGGAGGTACACGCCGTGCTCGATAAAATGGCGGACTTCGCCGGCCGTGTGCGGAACGGCGCGTGGAAAGGCCATACCGGAAAGCGCATCCGCAATGTGGTCAACATCGGAATCGGCGGCTCCGATCTGGGTCCGGTAATGGCGTACGAAGCCCTGAAGCACTACAGCGCTCGCGAGATGACGTTTCGCTTTGTCTCCAATGTCGACGGGACGGATTTCGCGGAAGCCGTGCTGGATCTCGACGCCGCCGAAACGCTGTTCATCGTTTCTTCGAAGACCTTCACTACGCTCGAAACCATGACCAACGCCCACACCGCGCGCGACTGGGCGCTCCAGCGGCTGGGCGGCGACGAAAAAGCAATCGCGAAACATTTTGTTGCGGTTTCGACCAACAGCGGCGAGGTGGCGAAGTTCGGGATCGACACCGCCAACATGTTCGGTTTCTGGGATTGGGTGGGCGGCCGCTACTCGATGGATTCGGCCATCGGGCTCTCCACCATGATCGCCATCGGCCCCGACAACTTCCACGCCATGCTGGATGGCTTCCACCAGATGGACGAGCATTTCCGCACGGCGCCGCTGGAAAGGAATCTGCCGGTGCTGATGGGGATGCTGGGCATCTGGTACAACAATTTCTTCGGCGCGCAAACCGTGGCCGTGCTGCCTTACGAGCAGTATCTCAAGCGCTTCCCGGCTTACCTGCAACAGTTGACGATGGAAAGCAACGGCAAGCATGTGACGCTGGAGGGCGCGCCGGTTGACTATGACACCGGTCCCATCTACTGGGGCGAGCCCGGCACCAACGGGCAGCACTCGTTCTACCAGTTGATCCACCAGGGCACGCGCCTGATTCCGTGCGACTTCATCGCGTTCGGCAAATCGCTGAACCCCATCGGCCGGCACCACGACATGCTGATCGCCAATGTGTTCGCGCAAGCCGAGGCGCTGGCATTCGGCAAAACGGCGGAACAGGTGAGGGCGGAAGGCACGCCCGACTGGCTCGTACCCCATCGTGTGTTCGAGGGCAATCGGCCGTCGAACATGCTGCTGGCCGCACAGTTGACGCCGGCAGTTCTGGGAAAACTGGTGGCCCTCTACGAGCACAGCGTTTTCACGCAGGGGACCGTTTGGGATATCGATTCGTTCGACCAACGGGGCGTGGAGTTGGGAAAGGTGCTGGCGCAGCGCATCGTTCCGGAACTGGAGAGCGCACCGGACCCAAAGCTTACGCACGACAGCTCGACCAACAACCTGATCCGGCGCTACCGGCAGATGAAAACGTCATGAAACTGGAAGTGCTTCCAGACGCCGATACGGTGGCCGGGCGCGCGGCTGCCATTATTGCCGGGCAGGCGCGAACTGCTTACGCCGCCCGCGGCCCCTTTGCGATCGCGGTCAGCGGCGGCCATACTCCATGGGTGATGCTGCGGCTGCTGGCGCGCGAGGACATCCCCTGGAACGGCGTCCACGTGCTGCAGGTGGACGAGCGGATAGCGCCGGCAGGCGATCCGGACCGCAACCTCACCCACTTGCGGGAAAGTCTGCTGGCGAATGCGCCGCTCCCACCTGCGCAAATCTACCCCATGCCGGTGGAATCGGCCGACCTGACGGCCGCAGCGGCCAAATATGCCGCAACGCTCGAAAAGATTGCGGGGTCGCCTGCGGTTCTCGACCTCGTACACCTGGGGCTCGGGCCGGATGGACACACCGCTTCGCTGATTCCGGGCGACCCCGTGCTGGACGTGGTTGACAGGGATGTCGCGATCACCGGCGTCTATCAAGGCAGGCAGCGGATGACGCTGACATATCCGGCGATCGACCGAGCCCGGCAGATTCTCTGGGTGGTAACGGGTAGCGAGAAGGTTAAAGCTCTCGGTCAACTGCTAGCTGCCGATTCGTCTATTCCCGCCGGCAGGGTTGCCCGCGGCCAGGCGTTGGTGCTGGCAGATGCGGCCGGGACCGGTCAGACTTCCAGCTTCCAGGGAGCGCGGTAGCGCGCATTCAAGTAGGGCTTCACTGCATCCTGTTGCACGGTCCAGTTCTGCTCGTCCCAATCGAGCCGGTGCTTAAACCGCATGGAGAGGTTGGCAAGCAGGCAAACCGTGGACGAGCGGACGCAGGTTTCGATTTCGCTGGTCGGCTTCTGGCGCGTCTTGATGCACTCGATCCAGTTTTTCCAGTGCGGCACGTTCATCTGCCGCATCTCGTTGTCGTTTTCCCACGAAGCCTCGGCGACTTTGGATTTCGCGTTTGGAATCAGCCAGCAGCCGCTGCGATTCACGAAGATAGTGGCCTCGGTGCCGTGGATGGTCGTCCCCGCGCCCTGGTTGCGGCCGAACAGCGGCAGAGGATTGCACGTGCGGCTCTCGTAAGTAACCAGGAACTTCGGGTAATAAAAAGTGGCGTGCATGGTGTCCGGTGTTTCGGTGTTATCGCGCACGTAAAACTTGTCGCCCAGCGCCGCCACCGCGGTGGGCATCACTTCGCCGAAGCACTGGTGCAGCGGGTCGATGAGATGCACGCCCCAATCGGTCATGGCGCCGCCCGCATAGTCCCAGAAGTAGCGGAAGGTGGGGAAGGTAGCGGCCTTGACGCCCCAGCGGTTCAGATTGAAAGGTACCTTGGGGGCCGGCCCGAGCCACATTTCCCAATCCAGATCCGGCGGCGGGTCGCTATCGGGTGGGTTGCCGAACCCCTTGCGCGCCGTGGAACCGCTCTGGAAGGTGTGGCAGAAAGTGACATCGCCGGCCGTGCCCGCCGCCACCAGTTCAGCCGCCTTGCGGAAATAGCCGCCGGACCGCTGCATGCTTCCCGCCTGCACCACCCGGTCATATTTGCGCGCCGCCTGCACCATCTTCTGGCCTTCTTCCACGTAAGTGCTGGCCGGCTTCTCAACCCAGACATCCTTGCCTGCCTTGCATGCTTCCACCGTCATGTAAGCGTGCCAGTGATCGGGGGTGGATATGCAAACCCCGTCGATGGATTTATCCGCCAGGACTTCGCGAAAATCCTTGACCGGCCTGGGCTCGAAACCGCGCTTTTTGGCGGCAGCGAGAGCGCGCTCCAGGTG
>Ga0187817_10001530_pt1 | contig 11426 bp, 12 predicted proteins | sample NC_wetland_sal_i_17_FD_132431 | JGI IMG/M metagenome (GOLD analysis project Ga0187817, IMG submission 132431) | Wetland sediment microbial communities from Neuse River Estuary, North Carolina, USA - SO4_2 | ecosystem: Environmental > Aquatic > Freshwater > Wetlands > Sediment | place: USA... | reverse complement strand
TTCACGGCAAAATCCGCGGCCGCCAGAGCGATCTGGATGAATCGCCCCATCTTTTTCAGTTCTTTTTTCTCGATCCACTGGAACGGATCGAAGTTCTTCACTTCGCCCGCGATCTTGCAATCGAAGTCGGTGGTATCAAAATGCGTGATGCGGTGAATGCCGCTGCAGCCCGCGACCAGGTTTTTCCAGCTTTCTTCGGTCCCGATGCCCAGTGCACAAACCAAGCCAACGCCCGTTACGACGACACGGCGAGTCAATTCACTTGCTCCTTCATGCAGGGATTTTCCTGCGGCCTACTTGCCCTTCGAGTGTTTGTCGATGTACTCGATGGCATCCTTCACCGTGGTCATTTTCTCAGCGTCCTCGTCCGGCACCTCGATGCCGAAAGCTTCTTCGAACGCCATTACTAATTCCACCTGGTCGAGCGAATCCGCGCCCAGGTCGTCCACGAACGACGCGGTCGGTGTGACCTCGGCTTCATCCACGCCCAACTGCTCGACGATAATCTGCTTTACCCGCTCTTCTACACTGGCCATTCCAGTTCCTCCGCGACGTGCTGTCGCCCTTCTCGTTCGTACTCCACACCGTAATCCGGCTTTTCGGCCGGCCTACAATCTCTTCTACGCTGCCTGGGTAACCTGCCCATTCTAGATTCCCTGCCCACCAAGGTCAACTTAAAGGCCGCGCTTGTTATGCCAAATACATCCCGCCGTTTACATCGAGCACGTGCCCGGTGATGTAGCCGGCTTCATCGCTGGCTAAAAACACGATGGCGGCGGCCACGTCGCGAGCGGTGCCCATACGACCCAGCGGGATGCGTTCCTTCAACTCTTCTTTCACTTTGTCGGAAAGCACATCCGTCATAGGAGTTTCGATGAATCCCGGCGCCACGGCATTCACGGTGACATTGCGCGAAGCGATCTCCATGGCGATCGCTTTGGTCAAACCGATCAGGCCCGCTTTCGCCGCGACGTAGTTAGCCTGCCCGGCGTTCCCCATTCGCGCCACCACCGACGCGATGTTGATGATGCGACCAGCGCGGGCCCGCATCATGGTAGGCAGGGCTTGCTGAGTACACAGATGCGCTCCGGTCAAGTTTGTGCGGATCACCGTTTCCCAATCTTCCTGCTTCATGCGCATCGCCAGACCATCCCGGGTGACCGCCGCGTTATTCACCAGGATGTCCAGCTTCGCAAACTTCTCCAGCACCAGCTTAAATCCAGCCTTCACCTGTTCCGCATCGGCAACATCCATCTTGACGACCAGTGCCGCGCTGCCTCTGCCTGTGATTTCTTCGGCCAGCGTCGTAAGTTTCTGTTCGTTGCGTGCCGCGATCGCCACATTCGCCCCAGATTCCGCCAAGACCAGCGCAGTTTCGCGCCCAATGCCTTGGGAGGCCCCGGTCACCAACGCTACTTTTCCCGCCAAGCTGAACATCAATCATCTCCACGCACTGCCTGAGCGCGCAGTTTTAGGTATTAAGTAATAAGTTTTAAGTTCGTAGCCCACGCCCAACCTTCTGGCACACTTGGTCTTACTTAGAACTAAGAACTTGCACCTTCTCTCCACTTGTTATCGGTTTCCTCCGTACTGATAACTGAAAACTGATTACTGACAACCAGATCACGTCTTACTTAAAACTTGAAACTAACAACTTAAAACTGCCCTCACGCTGCGTCAGACTTCGCTCCGGTGATCTTGTCGAGCGTTCCCGCCAAACTTTTTTCGTCCTCCACATTCAGAGTAGTCACCGAGCGCTCGATCTGGCGCATCAATCCGGTCAGCACTTTGCCGGGTCCAACCTCCACAAATGTGTTCACGCCCTCATCCAGCAGCATGCGCATGGACTCTTCCCAACGCACCGGCATGGTCACTTGCCGTACGAGCGCGCTGCGGGCCTCGTCGCCCTTGCGGATAGAATCCGCATCGACATTGGTCACCAAAGGCATCTGCAAATCCGCAAATTTGATGGCGTTCAAATCCTTTTCCAGCTTCTCTTGCGCGGGCAGCATCAAAGCCGAGTGGAACGGTGCGGACACGGCCAGCACCACCGCCCTTTTCGCGCCAGATTGCGATGCAATCTCTACGGCGCGTTTCACTGCCCCGACATGTCCGGAAATCACCGTTTGCTCCGGTGAATTCAGATTCGCAGGAGAACATACTTCCCCTTGAGCGGCGCGCTTGCACACGTCCAGCACCACTGTGGGAGAGAGGCCCATGATGGCCGCCATGCTGCCCTGACTCGCCGGAACAGCTTCCTGCATATACGTTCCGCGTTTCCTAACCAACTTCACCGCGTCCGCGAAGGTCAGAGATCCCGCTGCGACCAGCCCTGAATATTCGCCCAAGCTATGTCCGGCCACGTAATCCGCAGTGATGCCCTTCTCGGCCAAAACGCGGAAAGCGGCCACAGAAACCGCCAAGATCGCCGGTTGCGTATTCGCCGTTAACTTCAGTTCGTCTTCCGTGCCTTCAAAGCACAGTTTCGAAACCGAAATGCCTAATGCCTTGTCGGCTTCGTCGAACACCGCGCGCGCCGACGCGTACTTCTCCGCCAATTCCTTGCCCATTCCGGAATATTGCGACGCTTGACCTGGAAATAAGAACGCAACTTTACCCATAACCAACTCCTCTCTCCTTCCCTCACGCTTTCACGGTGGTCAGGGAGAGCTCCTGTTCGATTTTCTCGTTCACACGCGCCCGCGCAAGACCCGCGGCCACGCGTATGGCGTTCTTCATGGCATTGGCATTCGACTTACCGTGCGCAATCACGCACACGCCGCGAACCCCCAACAACGGCGCTCCTCCATATTCGGAGTAGTCCATCGTCCGCTTAATGCCCTTGAACGCACCTCTGGATAAAACATAGCCCAACTGCGATGCCAACGATCCCTTGTACGTTTTGCGAAGAAGCTTCACGATTTCCATCGCCAACCCTTCGCAAATCTTCAGTGCGATGTTCCCTACAAAACCATCGCAAACAATCACGTCCACTTTGCCCGAAAACAGGTCGTTCCCTTCCACGTTTCCGACGAACAGCACGGGCAAGTCCTTCAGCCGGTCATATACTGCGCGCGTCAGTTCGTTGCCCTTAATCTCTTCTTCCCCAATGGAGAGCAGCCCCACCCGCGGCTTTCGGCTCCCAAACGTCAACCGGTAATAGATCTCTCCCATAACCGCGAACTGCAGCAAATGCTCAGGCTTCGAATCCACGTTCGCTCCAACATCCAGAAGGACCGAAACTCCGCCCTTGGCATTCGGAAACGGCGCCGCCAAAGCCACACGATCCACCGCTTCCAGAGTTCCCATGATGAACTTCGCCGTGGTCATCACCGCGCCGGTGTTGCCTGCGCTCACGAAGGCCTCGGCCAAACCATCCTTCACCAACCGCGAACCCACGTGCACGGAGCTGTCTTTCTTCCGCCGGAAAGCCTGCGCCGGGTGATCCTCCATGGTGATCACTTCCGTTGCCGGCACGATCTCTACCGCCCCCGCGGGCCGCGAAAGCGAGGAAAGGTGCTCGCGAATAACCTCTGGCTGGCCCACCAGGAGCACCCGAAGGCCGTACTCTTGCGCCGCCAGAACACTCCCCTCCACTTCAGGCTGGGGTGCGTGGTCTCCCCCCATTGCATCGACCGCGATGGTGATCATGGGAATTTTTCCAGCGACTCTGGATAGTTCGGTGGGCACCAACTGCGGTGCCGATCAGGACTTCGAGAGCCCGGTCTCCACCTGCGCTCTTACTTCGTGTCGTGTACCGGTCTTCCCTTGTAATACCCACAATGCGGGCAAGCCCGATGCGGTTGCTTCATCTCGTGGCAGTTGGGACACTTGGCCAGAGCCGGAGCAAAAAGCCCGTCGTGGGCACGCCTGGTGCTGGTGCGCCGCTTGGAATGTCGTCGTTTTGGATTTGGCATTACACTACTCCTTGTTTTGCGCCCCGCTCGCGGCTACACACAACGCCTGACCGATTGAGGTCGGATTCTATGGGCTTTCCGCCCGGAAATCTATTGTTTCTTGAGCCAGTCCTGCTTCAGTCGCGCGAGGGGAGCCAGGCGCGGATCGGAGGAGTGCGTCTCACAGCGGCACTCTTCGTGGTTCAGGTTGGCACCGCAACTCGGGCACAACCCCCGGCAATCGCTCTGGCAGATTACTTTCATCGGCAATGACAGCAGCACCTGTTCCTTCAGCACATCGGCCAGGAACAAGCCTTCTCCTTCGAAAAAACCTATCTCCGTCTCATCATCCTTCAGCCGCTCCTCCTCTTGCCTGGTTACCTTGGAAAGCGGCTGATAGAACAAGTCGAAATCTCTATGAATCTCCTCGATTACCGGCTCCAGGCAGCGAGCGCAGACCATCTCGATCTTGGTCTCTAGCTCTCCTGCAATGCGGATCTGCCCATCCAGCAATTCTGCGGTCGCGGTGACTTCCAGGGGCTCCGCCTGTCTTACTTCGCTGATTCCGTAATCGATGCTTCCGGGAGCATAACTCTTCCGGATGCGCACTTTGCGGACGGCAAGCTCCTTAACGTCGAGGAACATATCTGCAGCGCCTCCGGCGCGTACGCTCATGCCTTTCCATTATTTCGGCAGTTGTCGCGTAAGTCAAGAAAGGCTAGGCCTTACAGCCTGGTCGGGGAAACCAATCGGTCAGCCATGCTTCCTAGTACTCATTCGGATGTACCCGTGAACTAAGCCTTCTTTAGTGGTTCCTTCAAATATCCATTGACGAGCTTCACGTAAGCCGGAAATGCCACTTCCGGCTCCTCAATGTCGGGGTGCCACACCTTTTCCCATTCAAAACAGTAGTACCCCTTGTAGCCAATTTCCCGCAGCGCCATGACCTGCCGTTCCATGGGCACTTCACCCGTTCCCGGCAACACGTACTTTCTTCCCCCTTTTCCATCCGGCACGGAATCTTTCAGGTGCGTGTGCCGGATCCACGGTCCCAAGGCAGCTACCGTCTGTTCCGGCTGCTCGTGTCCATCGACGAACGTGTGGTGTGCATCCCAGAGCAGCGCTACATTCTTGGAATCAGCTCGCGTTAGGACTTCTTTCAATGTCGGCGACTCTACAAAATCTCCGTGAGATTCCAGAATGACGGTGACGCCCCGTGGCCCGGCATATTCCCCTAATTGATGCAGGCCGTCGGAGACCAGCGCGAGCACCTCTTCCCTTGGCCCACGTATCTGATTGCCGAAGACGCGAACGTAGGGCACATCGAGCGCCGATGCCAGATCAATGAATCTCTTGGCATCGGCGAGTTGCTTCGCGCGTTCCGCGGGATCGGCGTGATGCATTTCGGCGGAGCTGCCTAGGTCGGAAATCTTCAGTCCGTGATCCGCCACTTGCCGTTTTGTCTCGGGAATTTGCGTAGCGGCGAATTCCGGCAGGGCAGGCAAGTCCATCTTCCCCATGATTCCCCGTAGCTCAACGGCCGCGAATCCATTGGCTTGCGCGTACTCCAACACTTTCTTCCATTCCCAGCCCGGACAGCCCAGGGTCGAAAACGCCAGCGGCAAACGTTCTTCGCTCGCCCACGCAATGCCGCTTAACAACGTAGTTGCTGCACTGGCTGCCAAAAACTCCCTTCGCGTAATCTCCATAAGACTCTCCTGTTTTGCGCCTTCAATCTGACACTTTCACCGCCCGCCTTTCCGCTCTCCTCCTGCCCCTTCGTGTTATACGTTCACCTTCGACGATGAGAAACAGAAGCAGTCTACTCGAAATAGACGGCACGAATGAGCTTGAGGTTAAGGAATTGGCGGGATGCTCTTTTCTATTTCTGATTTCTATTTTCCAAATCCTTACGCCTCTTGAATCACTTTCAGCAATCCGTTCATCGATTCCCTGCTCGATTCCTCTTTGTTCTTCGCCGCGTTCAAGTAGTGCGTCTCCAGCGACATCGTTCCTTCGTACCCATCTTTGATCAGCGCGCGGAATTGTCCGACGAAATCAATCTTCCCACTGCCGATGGGCATCCAATGCGTTTCGCCGCCGGACACATTTGCTGCCGCGTCTTTCAGGTGCATGTGCCACATACGTTTCTTATCCAGCGCGTCGTAGCCGCCAGGAAAGGGGTTTTCTCCCGCATCGTACGCGTTCCCGGGATCCCAATTTGCTCCCAATGACGGTGATTTCACCGCGCGCAGCATGGCTCCAGATTCAACTCCTGTTGCCACATTGCAGGAAAACTCGTTCTCCAGAACCAGGCGAATGTTTTCCTTTTTCGCAATTGCGGCGCTTCGATCCAATTCCTTGGCTACGCGGTCAAACACACTTTTCGGATCAGGCACGCGCAGAAACGCAAAAATTCTGACTTTATCGGTGCCGAAATCCTTGGCTCGAGCGATGGCTCGTTCCAGGATGGCGCGCTGCTGGGAAAAGTCGCTCTGCAGCGGATCGGGCTTGCCTTCCGCAAATTTTGACTCGGTGCCCGGCAGCAGCGTCTTGAAATAAGGCGAATCCACCACGGAAATTTTTATGTCGTGTTTCGCCAACAGATCTTGGGCTCTCTTCACCTCATCTGGCGTCAAGTCCATCACATATTTGTTCCACAGAAAACGCAGTTCGGCCCACTGCAACCCGAATCCTTTGATCCACGCAAGCGCTTGTTCGAAATCCTGCGTGATCTCGTCGGTAATTACGCCTAGTTTGAATCGCTTCACATCTGCCGCCTTAACGGGCAGCGCGCTCAGCAACGCCGCAACCGCCCCGCTCGCCACAAATTCTCGCCGTTTCATGGAACCCCCTTGGCTGGCCCTCATCGTAATTGCCGGCTGACCTCGCGTCAATCGGAGCGCTTCCAACCGGATTACTGTAAGAGGCATGCTATCATTCACTCAATACTTCACCGTTGGGAGCTTACCGAATGAAACTCTGCCTGCGGGTTGGTGCACTCGTCGCATTGTTCTCCGTCGCGGCATTTCCCATTCTCGCCAGCACCAAAATCATCCATCGTTGGGTGATCACTGGTCTTCCCATACCACAGTTCCACAAGATGCTCGTCGCCAGCATTGGGGAAAATTATCTGATCCGGCAACAATTTGAAGATCAAATGAAGAAACTGCTGGCGAAATACGGAGTCGAAGGTGTTCAGAGTTACATGGTCTTGCCTCCCAAGAATGAAATGATGGAAGGCGAACTGAAGCAGCGGATCAAGGAAAGCTCACTGGATAGCGTGATGGTGGTCCGGCCAAAAGCGGTCCGCAAGGAAACGCAGGAGATCGTTACCGGCGGAGTCTACGTGCCGCCGCCAGGCTATTACACATTCTGGCCCTACTGGAACATGGCCTATGGCAATTTCTATGCCACCAGCTCCGACACCAAGGAAAATGTCATCGTGCGCGTAGAATTCAATCTGTATAGCACCAAAGATGAAAAGCTGGTTTGGAGCGGCGAAACCGACACGATTTACTCCAATGATTTCGACAAGCTGGCAAAGGAATACGCGCAAACGCTGGTGAACCAACTCAAGAAAGACAAACTCATCCGCAAGAAATAGGGTTTGTGCTGCACTGTGGCGCAGCGCGAGTCTGCGAGCCCTGCGGCTTTTCTCTTCTTTTGCACGTCGTATGTTTACTAGACTCTGTATCGTGTCTCGGCTCCGTCACACCGAACCACCTCATCTTTTCTTTTGTCATCCCGACCGGCTTAACGCCGCAACACCAAGCAGCTTGCAATCATATCGTGCAGAGCCTGCTTGCGTTCCGTGAAACCCGCCATGATGTAGCCTATGAACAAGGGGATCATATTGGTGATAAATTTCGCGAAAAATCGCCCGCTGGCACGGGCAAACGACACGCGATATCCAGCAAGATCGGTAACGTATATCCCCAGCATCTGCTTGCCCCAGGTCCCTTGCTTCTCTCCGCTTTCCAGATAAGCAAAATAGAGCCACTGTCCGAGTATCGCCACACCCACAAAAATGAATATCACAGACAGTAAAGCACCAATCTGCTCGGGGTCGGGCCGTTCTCCCATTTCGCGGGGCAATGACGAAAATAGCGCCATTCCTCCCATCAGGAAAAACAATGGAACGATCAACACGAGCGCGGCGACTCCAATGATGAATCCATCAATCAGGTGGGCAACCAGGCGCAGCCAAAAACCCGCGTACGTCACGTTGGTGGCGTAGGTGATTGCTCCTACGCCGGCGGGCGCCGCGACGGCCATCGGCGCGGCAGTTGCACTCGCCAGCGTGGTGCGGGCAACCGGGTTTCCGCATGCCTGACAAAATGCCGTATCTGCTGCGAGCGCGGCACCACACTTGGAACAGAACACGTTGGCCTCCACACGTTCCTGCAGTTGGGATGCGTCTTGCGCCTATTCTCTTATAATTTTGCAGAGGAGGGAATTAACTTATTCGCAGCCTTCGCGCTCGAATAGATGAAGCAGCTTCTGCGCGTCGGTATTGCCTTTTCGGGCAGCCGCGCTCAGCAGAATGCGCGTCTGATCGCAGTTGCGAGCCACCCCTTTTCCGTGCCAGTACAGTTCAGCAAGTGTCAGTTCCGCGCTGGCATTGCCCTTTTCCACCGAGATCCAAAGCAATCGCACCGCTTCAGAGGTATCTCCGGCGTGCAGCAATTGCTGCGCTTTTGAATATTCCATCGAACCCGTTTCCGGAGTTGTATCCGAAGCCGCTGGGGAGGCAGGCCCGGAAAGAGGGGTAACCGCTGGAGCCGGAGTCGACGGAACGGGAGGAACAGTCTCCTTGCTGCTCTCCGAGTTTTCCTGCTTCGATGGCGGCCCAGCCGAACTACTGGCCGTCGTCGTCGCGGGACCCGAAGAATTCGAAGCCGGCGGATTGGCCTCGTCGCCCGAAGCTACCTCGTTTGGTGGTGGCAATGCAATTTGGGTCGCCTGCGCGCCGCTGATCTGCTGGCCTAGCCAGACCAGCCCTTGTCCGACCATCTGGTGGTAGGCGTAAACGGCCACGGCCGCGGCAAGTAGAATCATGATCGTGATTGCGCGCGATGGCGTGAACGATCCGCTGCGGCGCGGTTCAAACATCTCGTGTCCCTGGTGCGGCGAATACAACGGTTCGAGTACCGGCGCTTGATGGGACTGACTCGCGGCTCTTTTCGGTGGCTGCATCAGAATTTTCGAAATATCAGGCAGAGGCGGTTGGGCATGCTGCTCCGGAGAGTGCGGCCCAGGAATTCGCCGGCCCGATGGATCCGAGCGAAATGTATTCTCGAACGAATCACGGGCGACGGAATTCGATCCAAACTTGCCGGCCGCAGGTTCATGTGCGGGAGCCGAGCTCGAAGTCCCCGGGAACGGAATCGGCTCCACAGGAGTCCGCCATTCCCGCTCGTCATGAATATCGGCCGATTTCTCTTCGGATAGTTCCTGAAAACCGCCCGCAAGCTCGGTCTCTGGCGGTTGCAGTGGCCACATGGATTTGTTCGGCTTTGGCGCACTTCCGCGTGGGGGCGAATTGCGAAGTTCCTCGCGGAGTTGATCGAAGTTCTGTGCGTTTGGAGCTACGGCCTGCTCCTCTTTTTTGCTTTCTGGGGACTCCACTACGTCGTTCAGCCAGTTTTGAATCTGCTTGCGCGCTTGAGGAGCGAGTTCGGTAAATCGGATGCCCGCCACGCGGCCCTTGTCCTCGACCCAGACGATTTCTCCTTCTCCTTCAATCCGGGTTGATTCACTGAGGAGGAAAGAGAAGGGAGTCTTTTCTCCCGAGGTCATGGGCATCATGGCCCGAACGGCAAAGCCATCCTCGGAAATGTCGCGCACCATGCCCCCATTGGCGGCGCTCAACTCCACATAGATGAGCCGAGGCGGACGTTTCCGCAGGTTTTTGCGACGCTCGGTGCTGACGGTGTCCAGAGACATTCCACCACATTTTACCGCGATAATTGACGGTTCGATAGTTGGGATTACCGGAGTCCGCGACCCAAATCGGGAGCAGAATCGCGGCGCTAAGCTAACTCACATCCATTCAGTGATTTAATAATTTCCCGCCAGCCATCGGTAGAGAATGGTAGGATTCCTGTGCAGTATCCGCCCCTTCTATCCCCAAGAAATCCGCGAGATCAGCGAATTGGCCGTAAGGAGAATCTGTTATGCGCTGGACACCAGGAGGAGTGAGCGGTGATATCGAAGACCGTCGCGGTCAATCCGGCGGGGGTGGCGGCGGTTTTGGGGCATGCACATTGGCATAGGAGGATTACTGATCCTCCTGGTTCTCAGCGTAGTTTTTAAGCAGAACTTTCTCGCTTTGCTTGGCGGCGGTGGGACATCAGGGACCGGTTCCGCGGCGGTCAGCACTCCAGATCCCGCGCGCGATGCGGCAGAGAAGCCGCTAGTGCAGTTTGTTTCCTTTGTGCTCGACGACACGCAAAAGACCTGGGAGCAATTGCTGCCGCAACAAGCCGGCACGCCGTACCGTCACGCCAAGCTGGTGCTCTTTCGCGATTACACGCAATCCGGTTGCGGCGGAGCGGAATCCGCCACCGGGCCGTTCTACTGTCCAGCCGATGAAAAGGTGTATATCGACCTTTCCTTCTACGATGAACTGAAGCGCCGCTTTGGCGCGCCCGGGGAATTCGCGCAAGCCTACGTGCTCGCTCACGAAGTCGGACACCATGTCCAAAAACTCATCGGCGTGGAAAGCAAAGTACGGCAATTCCAGAGTCGAAACCCCGGCTCCGCAAATGCTGTTTCCGTACAAATGGAGCTCCAGGCCGATTGTCTGGCGGGAGTGTGGGCGCATACCACGCAGCAGCGCGGTCTACTGGAACAAGGAGATGTGCAATCTGCCCTGGGAGCGGCGGCCGCAGTTGGCGATGATCACATTCAGCAGATGACCCGTGGCCACGTGCAACCTGAAACCTTCACGCATGGCACTTCCCAGCAGCGCATGGATTGGTTCAATCGTGGCCTGAATTCCGGCTCGATTTCCGCCTGCAACACTTTTGCGCAGTAGGCCTTATGTCCACCGCTGAGCCGCAGTACTCGAACTGCGTTTCTAAGGCTTCGATGCGATTTTCTGCGCTCCCGGCACGCCCGGATCGCGTATCTTCTCAATCGCCGCTTTTGCCGCTTTCGCTTTTTCGGGATCGACCCAGGAATCCTGTGTTACGAAGGTCGTCTGCGTGGGCAGCGCCACTACTACGCCAGCCTTTTCTAATGCGTCCATGATCGACAGCAACAGACCCTCCTGGGCGGACAGATACCCGGTGTAGTCACTCTCCAGGATGTAGCAAAAATCTCAATCTCCAACGCATAATCGGCAAAGCGAATAAACCGCGCTCGGGATGTGGAGTCTTCCACCTTCGGATTGTCCAGCATGAGTTGCCGGATCTCCTCCAGCACGAAGCGGACGTGCTCGGGGGAAAGGTCGTAGCGCAGCCGGATCACTTGCTGGCAGAGGAACTTGTCGCGAAACCGCAAATTTTCGATGGTTGCGGTAGC
>Ga0187817_10001529_pt1 | contig 11438 bp, 9 predicted proteins | sample NC_wetland_sal_i_17_FD_132431 | JGI IMG/M metagenome (GOLD analysis project Ga0187817, IMG submission 132431) | Wetland sediment microbial communities from Neuse River Estuary, North Carolina, USA - SO4_2 | ecosystem: Environmental > Aquatic > Freshwater > Wetlands > Sediment | place: USA: North... | reverse complement strand
GGTTCCATTCCTGGATGGCGCGCTCCCAATGCGCTGCCGCCAGCTTCAGGCGTCCGGTCTTCTGGTACAGATCGCCCAGGTGTTGCTGCACAGTGGGATCCGTTCCCATGTGCTGGGAGGCTTTTAGCAAACTGTCTTCTGCGAGCTCATACTTTCCCTGCTTGAAATAAGCCCATCCCAGGGAGTCCAGGTAAGCGCCATTGGCCGGTTCCAGGTCAACCGCTTTCTTGATCATGATGAGCGCTTCATCCAGTTTCTGACCGCGGTCAGCGAGCATATAGCCGAGGTAATTCAGCACTGCGGCATTCTGGGGATCATTGGCCAGGACCTTGCGGAATGTTTCTTCCGCCTGGTCGTACTTCTTTTGACGCTCATAGGTCGATCCGCGCAGGAACTCCACGTATTCTTTGTCTTCGTCTTTGACCGAGAGCTCCGATGCCTTGTCGAGAGCAGCTTCGGACTCGGACCAGCGCTTGAGCCGGCTGTACATCTGAGCCAGCGTGATGTAAACCTCGCGATCTTCGGGAGTGCCCTTTAGCAGCGACCTCACCTGCTGCAGGCCTTCTTCGGTCTGACCCATATCCGCAAGCTGGGCGGCATAAACCATTTTCAGCCCACGATCGTTGGGCAGCTTCTGCACCGCTTCCTTAGCGACGTCGGTCGCTGCCTGCCACTGCTTGGTTTCGCGTTCTGTGTCAATGATCTGCTGGTAGCCCCGCTCGGCATTGTCATCGCCGAGGAGCAACATCTTGCGGAAGGTGTCAATCGCCAGCTGGCTGTTATTCTGGTCGCGGTAAATGACTCCCAGCCGTTCGAGAAACACTGCGCGGTTGTTCTTCTCGTCCTTACTGTAGTTGGCGTCGGCCTTGTCGGTTTTCTTCAGCAAGTCCTGCAGGGTTTGAGCCGCCTCCTCGTAGCGTCCCTGTGCCTGATAGACGGCGGCCATGCTGTACGGCACTTCCATCGAGTCCGGCACGACCGCCTGTGCCTGTTTCAGATTGTCGAGCGCAAGGTCGAACTTCCCTTGCTTGCGATAGATTTCCGCCATACGCAAGCGGGTCTGCGGATCCTCCGGGTTGGCATCGGCGATGATCTGGAACTGCTCGAGCGCGGCATCGGCCTGGCCGTCGTTCAGCAGGTTCTGGGCCAGACCTCGAATGGCATCCAGATTTTCACGGTCGAGGGCAGCGGCCTTGCGGTAGGCGTCAATCGCCTTCTTGTATTCCTTCTGCTGCTCGTAGGTGTAACCGAGAACCGCGTACAACTTGGCCGAACGGGAGGCGTCGGGCACCTTGCTCAAAACTTCGGCAGCGTGCGCCGAGTCCCCCTCCTCGGTGTAAAGCAGCGCCAGCGCTGTAACGGTTTCTTCAGAGTCCGGATCCAATTTAACCGCGGTCTTGAACTCGTCTTCTGCCTTTTGCAAATCGTTGTTCCGCCCGTAGAGCCGTCCCAACAACAAGTGGTCGTCCACGCTGTCCGGCTCAAGTTTCACGATCTCCTGGTACTGCTCAATCGCGAGTTTCAGGACGCTCTCGGACCCGCTTCCACCCGTAGAATCGCCCAGAGACCGCAGGTAAATCCGGCCCAGCAGCTTGTGCGCCTCCAAGTTGCCAGGATCGCGCTTCAGAATGTCCTGCGCTTCCAGCACGGCATCGCGAATCCGGCCGGTTCTGGCATAAAGCTCGGCTAGTCCGGCAGTCAGGTACTCAGACGTGGGATCCGCCTCTATCGCGAGACGGTACTCATCGATGGCCTTACTGGCCACCTCGCTGCGACCGTACATCGCGAGCTGCTCTTCATACATGTGCCCGAGGGCGTAGTGGTAGTAGCTGGCCGCCCTGTCGACCTTGCGGGAAGCCGAGCCAGCCGGCTTGGGGCTTGTGGTGGCCGGAGCTGCGGCCGGTGCGGGTGCCTGCTGCGCGGCCGTGCTCAAGGCCATCGCCAGCACAAAAATAGGGCAGTACATTCTTTTCATCAAGGACCTTCAGACTCCCAAAGCCATAGCGATTGGATGCTGCACCGCTGTCGGCGGGTGCTCAGGTTATTGTAAACCTTCGTCAATCCGATTGTGAAAAACAGGCGGCCGGGCCAGATTCGGAGGTACAGGGACTGACAGCACCTGGCAATTCGCGTTTAGCACTTAGCGTGCCCTCCAGCCTTGCCGTATTCGGCAACCACCCGGTCTGGCCAAGTGCTAAGCGCCAATTGCTAAGAGCTCTTTCAGTGCCGGAAATGCCTCACCCCGGTGAAGATCATGGCCAAGCCAAGGCGATCCGCTGCCTCGACCACCTCCTGGTCGCGAACCGATCCACCGGGCTGAATGATGGCAGTCGCACCCGCCTTTGCGATTTCCTCCACTCCATCGGGAAACGGAAAGAAGGCATCCGAGGCGGCCACGGTCCCTTTCAGCGGTAACACCGCCTTCATCGCACCGATTCTGCAGGAATCCACCCGGCTCATCTGCCCGGCGCCCACCCCGACGGTCTGCCCATCGCGGGCATACAGAATGGCATTGGATTTCACATGCTTGCAAACCTTCCAGGCAAACAACAAAGCGCACTTTTCCTCCACCGTGGGCTGGCGCTTGGTCACCACTTTCAGGTCAGCCTCCCCGAGTTGGCGTAAGTCAGCGTCCTGCAGCAGAATTCCACCCGAGACGTTCTTCAACACCCAGTTCTGTGGTGCGTTCGCTATCTCGACCAGCCGGAGGTTCTTCTTGGCCGCGAACTTGCCCAAGGCGACAGCGTCGAAGCCAGGAGCCGCGATCACCTCCGCAAATAGCTTCGTCATCTCTTCCGCCGTGTTGCTGTCGACGGTACGGTTCACACCGATCACCCCGCCAAAAGCAGAGACCGGATCGCATTTCAGGGCTTTCTTGTATGCCTCGGTGAGAGTTTCGCCTGTGGCTGTCCCAGAGGGGTTGGTATGTTTGACAATTACACACACCGGCTCCTGGAATTCCTGCGCCAGGTCCCACGCTGCCTGCAGATCGACAATGTTGTTGTAGGAAAGTTCTTTGCCCTGGATTTGGCGCCCGTTGGCCACTCCCAGCCCCGAGCCATCGGAATACATGGCGGCTTTCTGATGAGGGTTTTCGCCGTAACGCAGATCCATGCACTTGCGGAATGACAAACGGAGGATCTGCGGAAACCCGGCTGAGTCTCGGAATTCGAAATGCCCGTTGGCGCTGACGCGCTCCAAAGTCGATGCAATGGCGGAATCGTAGGCCGCGGTTGTAGCGAATGCCTTTTGTGCAAGGCGCCATTTCGTGGTGGACGACAATTCACCGCCTGACCGGGCCAGTTCACCGGCAATTGCATCGTAGTCAGCCGGGGAAGTCACGACTGCGACATCCTGGAAATTCTTGGCGGCGGAGCGGATCATCGACGGCCCGCCGATGTCGATGTTCTCGATCAGCTCTTCAAAGTGCACGCCCGGTTTGGCTGCCGTCTTTTCGAACGCATAGAGATTGACCACGACCATGTCAATCGGCTCGATTTTGTGCTCGGCCACAGCAGCGCGGTGTGCCGGATTCTCACGACGATGCAGAATCCCTCCGTGCACCTTGGGATGCAACGTCTTTACCCGGCCATCGAGCATCTCGGGAAAACCAGTGAGGTCGGAGATGTCCTTGACTGGGATGCCGGAGTCTCGCAGCAACTTCGCCGTGCCTCCGGTAGAAATCAGCTCTACGCCGAGACTCGCCAGCTTACGGGCAAACTCAACCAGCCCGGTTTTGTCAGTGACACTCAGAATGGCACGCTGGATCCTGGGCATTCCGGTCCTCAAATGAAGGGGATGATCAACTTGACGGAGTAACCGGAAATTCTATCAGCAATCGGGCAAGATGGAGGACGGGCGTGGACGCCCGTCGGCCTCTGCACGGGCGAGACGCCCGCGTCTACATTTCTAGACTTTGGCTTTCGCTTTCAACCGAACTTCGCCGTTCTGGGTTTCAACCGTGTATTCGACGGCCTGACAACCATATTGCTTGCTAATCTGCTCGGTCTTTTTCTGGACGAAGGAAGTGAAGCTGTCGAGGTTTCCGGCGCTGGCGTTGCCCGCCTTCTTTTTCGCTTCGGACAGGGCCAGATACAGCTTTTGGACCTGATCGCGCTCGGCGCTCGGATCTGAGCACTGAATGGTAAGCGGTCCGGCCCCAACCCCAGCAGCTGCCGCCTTTGCCACACCGTACGCCGGATGGTGTTGCGGCCCTTGTTCCTCCGCCGGGCGAACTCCCTGCACCGAGAGCAGTGCATCCTGCGGACGCCGATAGCCCTCCTCGCGGATGCGGCCCTTTTTCCGCCACAGATCGCTGTAAATGGCGAACCTTTGCGCCATTTCGTTGTAGCGAAATCGCTGACTGAAGTTCAGCTTTCCCCCGTCGCTGAACTTACGCAAAAGGCTTACCACCTTCCACTCGATGTCGGTGGGCGGTTTCTTGGTCGGGTTGCTGAAATAGATTTCGTACTCGATCTTGAGCCGGCGCATTTGCGACTCAAGAAGATTCAGTTCTTCGTCAACGGTCACCGGGAGCTCTCCGAGTGACAGTTTAGGGCCTGAATCGAGGGGGAACCTAGGTTACTTCGGGGCTGGAACGAAAGTACCTGGCAGTCACTAAGTCGCCAGCTTTCAGCCAAAATGGCATGGCTATTCTAGGGGGTGGCTAAATGCCGAGTGCTGACTGCTGAAAACTGGATGCTTACCTCGCGGAGTTTGCCGCCATCTTCTTTACCATCGCCAGGACGAGCTTCCGATCACTTTCATTGAGGTTGGTGGCATAGCGGCGAATCTGGCTGAGGAACCGGACTTCATCGTCTGAGAGCTGAGGCAATCCCTTGGCGCCGTTGCTGTGTCCCGAGTCGGCGAAGAATTGAGAGAGAGGGAGTTCCATCGCCCCGGCAATTTTCGAGAGCGTGTCGAGTGAAGGGACGGTATGGCCATTCTCCACGCGCGAGAGATAGCAGCGCAGCAGGCCGGTACGCTTTTCAATGTCGCCCTGGGACATCCCTTTTTGTAGTCGGTAGTTTCTGATCGTCTCGCCGATGTTCATAGAGAAACAGCCCAACTTAGCTCTCCGGGATTGGGGAATAGTAACCAGAGTAGTACCGTCTGGCAAGTGGATTTTCGCTGTGTGGTTATCGGTCATGAAGCCAGCCCCTAAGCCGATACCCGACAACACCAGTTCCTTACTCCGAAACCGGAAACTTTAGCTGTTACTGCTTAAGGTTGCTGGCGAGGAAGTTAACCGTACGCTGCCATGCATCGGCTGCATCGCCCGCACGATAACCCGTTTTGTTGTTTGGATTTTCGAACGCGTGACCGGCGTCGGGATAAATGACGATTTCCACTTTCTTCCCCTGCTGCTTTAACAACTGCTCGAATTTCTTCACATCCTCGACCGGGATACCGCGGTCCTGGCCGCCAAAAATACCCAGCACGGACGCACCGACACTCTTGACGGACTCAGAATCAGTCGCGAGATGTCCGTAGTTGATGACATCCGCCCGTAGTGTAGGTTCCTGGAGAGCCACATCGAGGGAATACCCTCCGCCCATGCACCATCCGATCGCTCCCAGGCGATCCTTCTTCACATTCGACTGCGATTTGAGAAATTCCACCGCGGCACGCAAGTCGCGCTTGGCACGGTCTTCCGGGACACCACGCATGATCTCGTGAGCTTCATCGGGAGTGGTCGCTACCTTGCCTCGATACAGGTCAACCGCCAGTGTGACGTAGCCTTGATCGGCCAGCTTTGAGCCCTGCTCCTTCACCCAGTCGTTTAGCCCCCACCACTCGTGGATTACCACAATCGCCGGGAAGGGCCCTTTTCCCTCCGGCGTGGATAGGACGCCCTGGACGGTTTCATCGCCGCTCGTGTAGGAAACCGTCTTTGAGGTTGCCGCGAAACCCGTCACTGTCAAAAAAGATATCAGCAGATGGAGAAAAATCTTCTTCATGATCATGTCCTTCCTCAAGTACGTCCAACATCATCGGCGGCAATGGCCGTATTCACAGCTTCAACTCCATATACAGCGTGCCGGGCATGGGGTTTGCCCGATAGGGCGCGATCTCCCGGAAACCCAATTTCCGATACAGACCGACCGCATCCCTCATCACCGGTTCCACCGTATCGAGCCGCATCCGCTCGTATCCGGCCTTTTGCGCTTCTCTAATGACGCCCTCCGCCAGAACGCGGCCCAGGCCCTTTCCACGAAATTGCGGACGCAGGTAGAGCCGCTTCATTTCGCAGACTCCCGCTTCGAACTTGTGCAGGGCCACACAACCAGCGACTTCGCCTCCGAAGTCGGCAAGCAACAAACGCCCCTCTGGCGGAGCATAATCACCGGGGAGCCCAGCCAGTTCTTTATCAAAATTCTGGAAGCAGAGGCTGAACCCCAGCGACTTCGCATACTCGAGGAACAAGTCGCGAACTTGGGCGATCTGGGCAGGCAACTCAGCCTGACAGACTGAAAAATCCTTAGGGACAGCAGAGGGCATTGAGGCGAATCGTTCTTCCGTGCTCCGGTCCGTGGCCATAGCCCCTCTGTGTCCTAAGTGGTTAGGCTTTCACTATCCCATCAGCATTCCGCCATTCACGTTCAACACGTGGCCGGTGACGTAGGAAGCTTCCTCCGAAGCAAGAAATGCCACCGCGTTCGCCACGTCTCTGGGCGTGCCGATTCGTCCCAAAGGAATATTCTTGAGAGCGTTTTGCCGGAAGTCCTCGGAAAGAACCGAGGTCATAGCGCTTTCGATGAACCCTGGCGCCACCGCGTTGCAAGTTATGTTGCGTGACCCGACCTCCCGCGCAATGGCCATGGTCAATCCGATCAGCCCCGCCTTGGACGCCGCGTAATTGGCCTGGCCTGCCTGTCCCATCTGACCAAAGATAGAAGTTATGTTGACAATGCGCCCCCAGCGTTGCTTAAGCATGGACCCGATCACTTGTTGAATACAAAGATAGGCTGACGTCAGGTTGGTGTTGAGCACGGAATCCCAGTCGGCGCGCTTCATCCGCATCACCAGCTGGTCGTGAGTGATGCCCGCGTTGTTCACCAGAATGTCGACCTTGCCGAACTCCGCCAGAACGGACTTGAATGCGGACTTGATCTGCTCTTCATCACCAACGTCTACCACAAACGCCGCGGCTTTCCCGCCCTTGCCGGCGATCTCTCCCACCAGTTCGTGCAGTTTCTCCTGATTGCGAGCCGCGACTGCGACAGTGCCTCCCGCTTCTGCAAGCTTGAGAGCACATACCCGACCAATCCCCTGGGATGCGCCCGTCACTAGCGCAACCCGGCCCGAGAGGCTCATGATTCTCTCCTTACGATTGGAAGCGGAAATTATAGCCGGAGCGGGGCAGTGATGACAGAACTGACGTTGGAAGCGCGTAAATCGAACCCTTTTGCCGCGAGGTCAATTGAAATTACAGAGCAGGCATGGGTTGAGCCGTCGTAGATACCGCGACCGGTTGGTAGTCGCGCTGGTAGATGTCCACGACGGCGCGCCCCACCAGTCGAGTTTGCGCCTCCGAGTGGATATGTACCGGAAAGGTGAACGACTCAATATCGGCGTAGTCCTGAACAAACTCGACCTTCTTGATAAACAGTGACGGAGATTTCACGAGCCTGCCCTCGGCGCGCACAATGCTGCCGCTGTAGGCATCGAGATAAATGTGGCCTTTGAACAGCCCCGCTCGCTTGTGCCGCGGCTTCACGTGATACAGGTGCACCACACGTCCGTTTAACTCGTGCGTCCCCTTGTAGGAGAACTTGTAATTCTCCGGGGTGACAGCGTTCAGCGACGGGTCGTCCTTCTCGACGTGACTTACCTCGGACTGAAGCAGCCGAAGAATGACGTTGGTTTTGACAAAGTTGTCTCCGGTGAAACGAACTGCCTTAAACGCTAGCGTTCGCGGAGCAGAATACTGCCGCTGCAGTTCGTATTCGCCATACTGTTGAGTGTCGGGAAGTTCAGCCCGGATCACGGTAGTGGCGGAATAGGAAGTCAGCTGAGCCGACTGCACCACCGCACGGCCTCGGAAAACCTGCAGGGCAAGCTCCGGCGCCATGCGCGGAAGCGCCACCGGCACTGCCAGCGTGATGGCGGTCACCGGATCGTTGCCCGCGTAACTGGCAGCACTGCTGGAAGTCGCGAACAGTGGCGGTAAGCCTTTAGAATCACTACCAGTGGCCGGGAGCCACACAGCTTGCGCAACCGCCAGGGATGTCAGGCAGAAAAATAGGGCAAAAAGCTTAATAAAAAGACGCTGCATGAATGAATGACGGAGTAGTTCTCTTATATATGATTCCGGCGCCAAAGAAAAGTTACAAAAGAATCACACCACCCAGTAAGATTTCAATCGCCGCCAATCTGAGGTCTGCGATGTCTGAAGCGAACGAGACCATCCACCCCACCAACGGAAATCGCCCTTCCGACGCACCTGCAGTAGAAGTTTTCGCGGTGTATGGCGCGGAGCCCGAAATCCAAGCGTACGCCATGGCCAAGTACTCGCGCTCGGCTCTTTCCATGAAGGAGTCGCTCAAGGAGATCAGCCAGCAGAAAGCGGAAAAATTCCTCAACACCTTCTACTTCCAGTACGGCCACCGCTCCATCGCGGATTTAGCGCACATCGCCCTCGCCATCGAGCGGCTTTCGATCCTGGCGGCCATCGCGGTGGCTGACGAACAGCGTTGGGACGGGCAAGAACGCTCCACCCGCTACCAGGATTTCAAGAAGAGCGGATATTTCGTTCCAGACTTCGGAGACGACCAGGAAGCCGCAGCGCTCTATCGGAACACCATTGCAGACCTATTCGCGGAATACGAGTCGCTTTCGGTAAGAATGGCGCTGTATCTCGCCAGCATCGTTCCCAAGCCGGAGGAGATGAAGCAAGAAGCCTACGAACGGACCTTGCGGGCGCGGGCTTTTGATATCTCACGTTATCTCCTGCCCCTGGCCACCAATACCTCGCTGGGCGAAATCGTAAATGCACGAACTCTGGAGAGCCAGGTTTCCCACCTGCTCTCGCACCCGCACACAGAAGTACGCTACCTGGGAGAGTTGCTGAAACAGGCTGCCACTTCGCCCGCCTACAACGTCAATGAAGCAGCGCTGCGTGACCTGGTGAAGCAGATTCGAGATATCTCATCCGAACTGGGTGCGCGAGCCGAACAAGAGCTGCTGCGGGAAGTCCGCGTGGCTCCGACGCTGGTCAAGTACGCCGATCCCAACCCCTATGAAATGGAAACCCGGCGTGAACTGCGGCAAATCGCAAGAGAGCTCATGGGGAGCCTGCCGATCGAACCGACTCCGCTCGTCGATCTGCTGGACCAAGAGCCATTGGAAGTCGAACTGGCTACGACTTTGGTCTATGAGCATAGCCATTACTCCTACCGGCAGCTGCGCAAGGCGGTCGAGTCGGCTGGCGAACCCATTCGCCGCGAGATCATCGACGCCGGCTTGCGTCATCGCGGCAAACATGACGAACTGCTGCGGCCCTTCTGTGCCGGACAGCAGTTCCGCTTCGACATCCTGATGGACATTGGCGGCTTCCGCGACATGCATCGTCACCGCCGCTGCGTCCAGATTGGCCAGGAGTTCACCACCAAACATGGCTACGAAACGCCGGACGAAGTGGAAGCCGCCGGAGCGCGCGAGAATTACGATGCGCTGATGCAGCGCGCTGCAGAGGCGGTTCAGCAGTTGGCCAAACGATCTGGATCCGAAGCCGACGAAAATTCCCAGTACGCGATTCCGCTGGCCTTCCGCAAAAGAACCCTGTTCAAGATGGATTTTGCTGAAGTCGTCTATATCTCTGAGCTGCGAACGACTACTGCCGGTCATGCCTCATATCGTAGGGTAGCGTTTGACATGTTTAAGACGGTTGCGAAGAAACACCCCCCACTGGCGAAGTACTTCCGCGTGCCGGCCAGCCTCGAAGAGCGCGACCTGCTCAAGCGATAGTGGCGTGGTGCCCCACATCTCCAGTTGCAGCTGGCCGATCTTGCGACGATACCAGTCAGGAGGAAGGCGCTCGGGGAGATCGGCACCAGCCGCGGCAGAGGCGAGAAGTAAGAGTTAATGCGGCGGCTCCAGCTGCCGTGCGCAGGAAGCTTCGGCGTCCCGTTATGTCCATCAGAGCTCCGGGTTTCAGGGGACCAAGCGAACTCCAGAATCCAGGTGGGTCGAGGACTTTTACGTGTACATCACTTTCCTGTCGCCCTTCACAATCCTTCCCACCGTGTAAGCTTTCTCTCCCACCTTCTCCAGCACGCTTTGTGCTTTCTTGAACTTCTTGGACGGAATCACCAGCAGCATGCCTAGTCCCATGTTGAAAGTGCGCAGCATCTCTTCTTGTGGGACGCTGCCCAGCTTTTGTAGGTGCTCAAAGATCGGCAAGACCGGCCAGGTGCCCAGCTCCACGATGGCGGCCACGCCGCGTGGCAGAACCCGGGGTAGATTCTCCGTGATGCCGCCGCCGGTAATGTGCGCCATCGCCGATACGCACTCGGCGGCCAGGAGTTTCTTAATCACCGGCCAGTAGCTCCGGTGCGTCTGCATCAGCTCATTGCCGGCTTTTCCTTTCAGTTCGTTGACATACGTGTCCGGCGTGTAACCGGCGACCTCGAAGAACAGCTTACGCGCCAGCGAGTAGCCGTTAGTGTGCAGGCCGGTTGAAGCCAGACCCAGGATTACGTCGCCTACTTCGACCGCCTTGCCCGTGATGATCCGTTCGCGTTCGACAACCCCCACGATAAAACCCGCCAGATCGTACTCGCCCTCGGGATAGAAGCCGGGCATCTCCGCAGTCTCGCCGCCGATCAGCGCACATCCGTTGTGTTTGCAGGCTTCCGCCAGCCCCTCGATGATTTTCTCCGCCACTTCTGGCTCCAGCTTCCCGGTCGCCAGATAGTCCATGAAAAAGAGCGGTGCCGCGCCCTGCACCGCGATGTCGTTGACGCAGTGGTTCACCAGGTCGGCGCCAACCGCGTGATGCATTTTCATTTCGAAAGCGATCTTCAGCTTGGTGCCGACGCCGTCCACGCTCGAGACCAGCACCGGATCCAAGTACTTGGTTTTATCGATCGAAAACAGGCCGCCAAAGCCGCCGATCTCGCTCAATACGCCCTTGGTGAACGTCTTATGAGCGAGGTACTTGATACGCTTTTTGGTGCGATTGGCACGGTCGATATCTACGCCGGCGTCGGCGTAGGTAATAGGCGTGGCGTTCGATGAACTCTCAGTCACTGGTCATTCCGTTTGTTGGATTGCCGGGGATTGCTGTGCCTGTTGCCACACGGAAGAAAACTCTAACGTCCTAAGAGGGCTCATTCTAGCACGTTCGGAGTCGAAGGAAGTGGCGCGTGCTAAGGAAGCGAAGGCTGAGAATGCACTCAGCCCGAGCGGCATAACCCACCACGGCCGGGCGAACT
>Ga0187817_10001528_pt1 | contig 11439 bp, 5 predicted proteins | sample NC_wetland_sal_i_17_FD_132431 | JGI IMG/M metagenome (GOLD analysis project Ga0187817, IMG submission 132431) | Wetland sediment microbial communities from Neuse River Estuary, North Carolina, USA - SO4_2 | ecosystem: Environmental > Aquatic > Freshwater > Wetlands > Sediment | place: USA: North... | reverse complement strand
GTTGTGCAAAAGGTGGTGCAATTGGTTGATCACCCCGGCGGGAAAAGCGCCGTCCGTGAGGACTCCCCCAGCTGCGCTCAGTTTGATGTGAACTGTCCGTCCGCCCCGCTGGGCGGGGCAAACTCGCAGGAAGGAAGGCTCGGAAATCACTGCTGCGTCGGCGCTAAAACCCTTCAACCGTCCGGCCAGCGTCCCATTCACGCCGCCGAATTCCTCATCCACCACGGTCTCGAAAACCAGGTCGCCGGCCATTTCGATACCCAGCGCGTGGAGCGCCTCGATGATGAACAAGTTTGTGCCCACGCCGCCTTTCATGTCGTTCGAGCCACGGCCGTAAAGCCGGTTTCCCTCGACCTCGCCCCCGAAGGGATCGCGGGTCCAGGGTTGCGTGCCGCGCGGGACCGTATCGATGTGGCCGGAAAGGATCAGCGATCGCCCACCGCCGCGCCCCTTACGTCGCGCACCCAGGTTCGGCCTGCCCCGATAATCCCGTCCGGGCCAAAATAGCGGATGCTCCTGCAAGCCGGAAACCTCGCTGAGCTCATAAAGCGTCGGGTTCAAGTCCTGCTTGCGAAGAAACTCCGCCGCGTATTGCTGGCAGGCGCCTTCGTTGCCTGTGGGCGGCGTGTTCTCTGAGGGGATGCGCACGAGATCGCGAATAATCTCCATGAGACGATCGCGATGTGTCTCGACGTAGGAGCAGAGCTGCTTCTCGAGAGATGCATCTACAAGCATAAAAGAATCTCCTCTCCGTCAGGTCACGGCGAGAACCGGGTAGCGCGGACCCCCGGTTTTGGGGTCCGCGGCTCGTCCCCAGGCCGAAGGAAAAACCGCGCACCCCAAAACCGGGGGTCCGCGCTACCCGTCTGCCGCCGTGAGTCGGGGTGGCAAAGCCGCCCTGAACAATCCCACGAGCTCCTGATTTTGAGCCCTGGGAGAGATCAAAGCCATCCGCTCAGATCTTCAGAGCCCGCGGGGGATTTCGAAATCCCCGCGTGAGGCCGGCGAGATAGATCATGCCTAGCCCCAGCCAGATGAACCCGACCGCTTTAGCCTTTGTTGTAAGGCTCATCCACACGTAAATGCAAACCACCGCCCCCAGCAAAGGAAAGACCAGATTGGTCAAGGTCTTCAGCCCCGCCCGCTCTCGCCGCCGGAAATAATAGTGCCGAATGACGCTGAGGTTCACCAGGATGAATCCCACGAATGCCCCGAAGTTCAGCAGTTCGACCGCAAGCTGGAACCGCATGAGCAGGGAGCCAACCAGTGTGAACGTTGCCATCACATATATGCTGCGGGTAGGCGTCGAGTAGCGCGGGCTTACATAACCAAAGATGGAGCGGGAAATTACGCCGTCGCGCCCCATGCCGAAAAGCAGCCGCGACGCGCCGGCCTGGCCGGTGAGGGCGCTGGCGAGGCCCGCAACCAGAAGCACAAAGGTGATCCAGCCGAGCATCCAGGCGCCGCCCAAAACCCTACTGATGTCGAGTATGGCTGTCTCGCTCTGGGGAAAAGAGGTATAGTCCGGCCAAACGAGAGCCGCGAGATACACGGTCAGAAAACAAAAAACCGTCTGAATTATACACACGGCGACGGTGGCAATGGCGATGTTCCGCTCCGGATTCTGCGTGTCCTCTGCCAGGGTCGAGACAGCATCAAAGCCAATGTAGGAAAGCGCCGCAATGCCTGCCCCAAGCATCAACGGACGCAGGGCAAACGCGCTTCGGTTGAGGATCGCCGTCCCAACCAACAGGCCGGCCCAACCATGCGTTTGCACAACGCGCAGGCCTGCCAGGGCGACAAACAGAGCTGCCGAGAAGGTCATGATCGCCATCATGACCCGGCTGGCCTGCGCCGTCACCCTGATGCCGCGCACATTGATGATGGTGATGGAGATGGTGAAGAGCACCGCCCAGAACGAATAAGGAACGCGTGGCAGAAGGCGAGCAGCGGTAAGACCTGCGTACACCACGCTCAAGAGCGGAATCAGGAAATAATCGAGGATCATTGCCCAACCCGCCAGGAATCCCACGTGTTCATTGAGAGATCGCTGGGCGTATGTATAAGTAGAGCCTGCGGCGGGGAACGCTCCCGCCATCTTGCCATAGCTCGCCGCCGTGAACAGCATCGCGACCATAGCCACCAGGTAAGCCAGCGCGGCATGACCGTGGGATGTTTGTTGCACAATACCGTACACGGGATAGGGCGCTGTAGGGGTGAGGATCACCAACCCGTAGAGAATGAGGTCACGCAGAGAGAGGACACGCTTGAACTCGGGCTTATATCCCAGCGCTTCCAGCGTCGCGTCTGCAACTTGATCAGCCATTCGGCGAAGCCCCATCTGTCGCCGAGAGCTGCCCTAGCCCGTTCGGCATTTTTGCAAGGGGTGCAGAGTCGGTCGTGGGCGTCGTGCCCCAGTATGATATGCGAGCGAGGGCGAACAGTCTACTGCCTGCAAGGTTATGTCTCAGTTTGGCGTAGGGGCGGCCCTTGTGGCCGCCCTCTGGGGTTTCTACAATGGGAATCAATGTTGAAACGATGAAGGAATAGAAGTAGCATTTCATTGAGGGCTTAAATACAACCCAACTTCGTGGTGTGCTCGATCAGAAGAACAACGTGCTATAAAACTAGTGCCACGGGGCGATGAGAACAAGCCGGTTGTTCGAGGGCGATGTTTTATGGATCGTCGTTATTTCATGGCGCTCCTCAGTAGCGGCCTCTTGCTTCCACGGGCGCTCGAAGCAGAGCACCACGTGATTTCTGTCGACCCCCTGGAAGTGGAATTTGATTTGAGTTCGCTCCAGGGGCGGTATACCTCGGTCGAAGACTTCTATATCCGCAATCACTTTGCCGCGCCCTCAACCGTGGAGTCTGCGACTTTAAGGATCGAAGGCGCGGCGAAGAAGCCTTGCGAACTCACGCCGGCGGACCTCGCGCCGCTCCGCGAGCGGGAATTCGGCGCGGTGCTCGAATGCGCGGGGAATCGAGTGGGGTCGACAGGCCTGATCAGCAACGGAGCTTTTTCCGGGTGGCCGCTTAAGGGCGTGCTGGACCTTACTGGCCCAACCGCCAAGGCGGAGCATATCCATATCTTTGGCCGTGATGGCTACAAGCGCAGCGTTCCTCTGGACCGGGCGTTAGCCGACGGTGTCTTGGTGACACGCCTGAACTCGCGCCCCTTGACCCGCGAGCACGGCGCGCCGTGGCGACTGGTTTTTCCGGGCTGGTATGGGATGGATTCGGTGAAATGGGTGGAACGGATTGTTCTGGCTCGCGAACCCTTGCCCGCCGAAGGCGGCATTTATCAGCAAACCCTCCGAGCTCCCAACGGCGAACTGGAGCGGAAGCCTCTGCCACGACTTCAAGTGAAGTCCGTGATCGTGGACCCACTGCCGGGCACTGTCTTGAGACGAGGGAGATTCGAGGTTCGCGGTCTTGCCTGGTCAGGGACAGGCAGGATCGATTCCGTTGAGGTGAGCGCCGATTCCGGCGCTGCCTGGCACCTCGCGACACTCGACTCGGGTACAGGCTTTGAGTGGGCCGTCTGGAAAGCTTCCCTGGAATTACTTCAGCGGGGAGCGGTGGAGTTAGTTGTCCGAGCCAAGGATACGAAAGGCATGACGCAACCGCCCGAGCGCGACTCGACGCGGTTAGATGGATACACGAACAACTGGTATCACCGGGTTCGCTGTGTGGTGGTTTAGGGGGATTTCAGGTCTATGGGTGGGCCGCAGGCCCATGACCACCCGGAACGACATGCCGGTTTCTTTAAGGATCCTGCCAGGGAGCTAAAACGATTAAACGCTTTGATTTTTTTTACGCGGCAATAACCATTCTATCCGTTCCCTTTCTCGGAATTGCCCAAAATCGCTGGCCGGGTGCGGCCCATTCGGCCACGGTGCACGCCAGCAGCACCGATTGGCACTTGAAAGGCGAGGGAGTGGTCTGTTGCCCTTGTGCAGTTCCCTGCCCTTGCCGCACGAACGGAAGCCCGACCTACGGGCACTGCGAGGCAACTCTCTACCTGCGCGTGCAAGAGGGGTACTACGGAAAAGTCAACTTCAAGAATCTCGATGTCGTGGACACGAGTGGATCCTGCGGGATGAGTTACGAGAAGCTCTCTGCCGTTTATATGGATGAATCGACCCCGCCGGAAGTATTGGAGGCGTTTCTGCAATTACTGGCGAGCTTCTCCGCAACAAAGACCGTCGAATTCTCCTACGTGCGGGAAGTGCCGATCCATGCGCAGGTCACCGGTGGGCGCCTGTTTCAGGTTTCGATACCGGAAATCCTCGAAGTGATTGTGGACCGGAACTGGGGCCAGGCGGAGCCTCCCTTCCCGTCCTATGCCGCCCAGGACCGCTTCGCGAATGCCCTTCAATACATCCAAAACATTCGCTACCGCATGCACGATGAGGGAGCCAAGTTGCACTTCGACTATAGCCGGCGACAAGCTAACTACCGTTCGATCGACCTCGACGCCAGTGACTATCGCGCGAAGCGGATGCTCGTGCAGTATCTGGATGGCAGCGGCTGGTTCAACGCTCCTATGCTCAGGATCATTAACGAACAACACCTGCTGCTTCCCGACCTGGGAGGCATTCAGCGGGAAGCCGCGCATCTACGAGAGGCGCGAGGAGGATCGCAGTGAGGCTGCAGGCGCCAGGAACTGCGCTGCTACTTGTTTTACTCGTGCTGTTTACTCCGCACGGCCCGCTGCTGGCCCAATCCCCCCAAGAGATGCTCCGGGAAGGCAAGGGTGCGCTAGAGGCAAACGACTTCCAGCGTGCCCGGAAAATCTTCGCGGATTTGGTCGCAGAGGAACCCTCGGCAGCGAACTACGGCTACCTTGGCGTGTCGGAATTATCTGCCGGCGATGTCACGCAAGCGATCACGCACTTCAAGCAATCTCAGCAGTTGGGCAATGATTCTGCCACCTTGCATTATTACCTGGGGGTGGCGTATCTGAAGCACCAGGAGCAGAATGCCGCCATCCGTGAACTGCGGCGCGCCCTCCTCCTGGACCCCAAGCTTTACCTGGCAAACTCATCGTTGGGCGTGGCACTGCTCAACGCCGGAAGACCCCAAGAGGCGCTTCCCCACCTGGAGCAGGCGCGCAACCACTTCCCCAAGGACGCCGAGATCAGGGCCAGTCTGGTGCGGCCGGAATTCGAGGCGGGCGAGACATCCCGAGCGCTTGCGAGCATCGACGAAGCGCTGGAGGCCATTCCCGAGGATTCCCGCCTGGATGCCACACTGGCCTTCCTGTGCCTGCATCACCACCAGGCGCAAAAGGCGCGGCACTTGCTGGAAAACGCCAGTGAGTTGAACCCGCAGGACGCTACGTTAAAGTTGCTGCTTGCTGACGCGAGCATCAAGGCAGGCGAACCTGTTGAGGCGTTGGCGGTCCTGAAGGACCTACCAGAGGAAGCAGGAAGCCGAGGAGAATTGGCTTTCCTGCGGGGCAATGCTTACTTACTGGCCGGCGCCACTCAACAGGCTGCTCCCTACCTATCGGCGGCGGTGAACGCCGACCCTACGAATGTTACCTATCTGTTTGCTTACGCTGGGTTGCAAGGGACGGAGCGGCTTTACGCGGACGCTCTCTCCACGCTCACCAAAGCGCGTCAATTAGATCCCCAAGCGGAGAGCATTCCATATCAAATGGCCGTCACCTACGCCTTCCTGCACCGTTATCCAGAGGCCAACCAAACTTGCGAAGAAGCTCTTCGCCTCACGCATGAACCCGGCGAGATTTACTTCCTGAGCGGTGTTATCCAGCTCGAGGCGGGGGACTTTCAGGCCGCGGAGTCATCTCTTCGCCAAGCCGTGACTGGGAATCTTCGGGTTGCGTCTTACCATGCGGCGCTCGGCGTGGCCTTGTTTCAAGCGGGCCGTCTTGCGGCGAGCCGCGAGGAACTGGACAGGGCCCTGGCTCTCGATCCAGAGGCGGCTCCGCCATACCTTTGGCGAGCCCGGCTGATGGCGCGGCAAGGCCAGACCGCCAAAGCGCTCGCAGACTACGAAACCTGCACGGCGCTCGCGCCCGATACCGCCAAGGCCTATCAGGAGTCGGAGATGCTTTATCGGCAGGCCGGCCAAACGGAAAAGGCCGCGGCTGCCCACACTAAGTACATCGCGTTGAAAGCCGAAAAAGCTGAAGCCGAACGCGACCCCTCTTTCCTCGAGCAGCTTTGGCTGACGCGCCTCCGCGAGGGCCTGGGCCAGGTGGGTTTCGGGCCGTAGAGCGGGCCTTCTGCCGGGGCCTGCGCAGGCTCGAACCCGTTGCGAGAATCGGGTAAACGCTGCCCTACGTTCACCAGAAGAACTTCAGGGCAAATTGAATCACGCGGCCGGAATTTGCGCCGAGGATCTGGCCAAAGCTCGAGTCGGTTACCGTGTTGTCCGGGTTGTTGAAATTAACCTGGTTGAAGATATTAAAGAATTCACTCCGGAATTGAACTCGGTAACGTTCCTTGAATGGGAAGTCCTTGAGGATTCCAATGTCTGTGCTGTTGAAGGCCGGCCCGCTCAGGATGTTCCGTCCGGACTGCCCGTATTGCCCCAAGAGGTTATAGGGAATACCGTCGGGCGTGCAATTCTGTTGCTCGATTACTTGCGGGTTAAAGGGGTGAGGGGTAAAGGTGCAGATAGGGCTGACGAAGGCGCCGGTGTTGAAGAACTCGTTGACCATTGCGGCCCGGCTTGAGTGATTGAGCGCAATCGGTTGGCCGGTGCGGAAGGCGTGTTCGGCCGCTCCGGTCCCATTCACTGCCACGTCGGCGCCACTGTAGAAGGTAATCGGTGCTCCGCTTTGAATCGTGGTTATGCCGCTGAACGTCCATCCGCCCAGCATGACGTTCTTCCAATGCTCGCTGAACTTCACCGGCGGTGACCACAGGTACGACGCCACAAAGGCATTGCGGCGGTCCCAATCCGCGCGGCCGCGCAGGCTGCGCAGGTTGAAGGGATCAGCGGTCGTGCCTCCCGCCTCGCAAATGTAGGAGCACATATCTTCCGCCTTTGCGAGAGTATAAGAGGCATCGACTGACATGCCCTTGCTCAATCGCTGCACCACATGAGCCTGGAAGCTGTGATACCAGCTCCGATAATCGTTGCCGAGCGTCCAACTCGTGGGAGCAATGATCCCCGGTTCAAAGAGGGCTCGGTTGTTGACGTTTTCGAGTGAGGAGACGGTGGTTTCTACCCCGGTGGTGGAATCGTAAGTCGTGCCCGGAGTGAAGACGGCGGGGTTAAAATCCCGCAAGTTATTCAGCTTGGTTCCAATCTTGCCAATATAGCTCACCTCGACCATGGTGTTGGAGGGGAATTGCCTTTGAATGTTGAGATTCCATCCCTGCCAATAAGGGGTCGTCAGAGATCCATCAACAAAATAGCCCAGCGCGGGCAAGGGGAAAAGCGGGCAATTGACCAAGGGCGCAGTGGGAATCGGCACGCATCCAAACTTGCCGCTGAGAACTACCGGGGGCGGGGTCGCGCCCACCGAGCCAAACGGGTCACTGAAAAGTCCGTTGTAAAGGCTTTCGACTCCGGTGTAGGGAGGGTTTTGCTGGGCCATGGTGTCGGCATTGAGCTGTTCGAAGAAAACGCCATAGGCACCACGCACGCTCGTTTTGCCATTTCCAGAGACGTCCCAGGCAAAGCCCAAGCGGGGAGCGAAATTATGATATTTTGCCGGGACAATAGAACGGGTGATGCCGCGATCACCTGGGAAGACTATGCCGGGGGGCGCATCCGGCACCACGGTTGATTGCTCTCCCGCTTTGAAGGTGTCAATACGGTCATATTTGTCATGCCAAAACAATTCGGGTTCCCAACGCAGGCCGTACGACAGGGTCAGGCGCGGCGTCACCTTGAACTGATCTTGAATAAAAGCAGACGGGGAAACCGTGATGTCATCATTCTGCGCAACCCCAAACCCCACGTTCATATTGTAGTAAGCGCCCAGCATGAAGTCGGCGATGGGGTCCCCGGAGCGCGATCCATTGAAATTAAACGAGGGCGGGCCCAGGAATCGTTGCAGGAAATGCATGGGCATAATCTCGCCCCCAAACTTCAGCGTATGCCGCCCTTTGAGCCAAGTCAGGTCGTCCCGAAAATCATAACTGTTGCCAATGTAGATCGTGGCGCTCGTCCCGGCCGAGCCCATGAGCAAATTACCACCCACATTCAGGTTGATACTGTTCGGGCTCACGTACTCGGGCATGTTCAGGTCGAGCGATTCGTTGCTGATGGACGGGTAAGACGTTTGAAAAGTACTGGTGCGCAAGAAGGCGATGGTAGCCTGATTGACCAGGTGTGGGTTGATCGTGTACGTGTCGCCCAGCGTCACGGAATCGGTCTCGGCCCCGGACCGGAAGTGGTTAAAGGTGATAATATTCCCGCCGTCTGACGCGTCGGTAAAGGTGTTGTGATCAAGAAAAAAGTGTCCAAATAGCACGTGTTTGGAAGACAGGTTCGCGTCGATTCGGCCAAAATAATTGTAGTTGTTCACCGGCTGCGCTGCGAACGTGACCAGCGTGCCCGTAGGCGAGGTCGGAATGTACTGGAGCAGTTTCTGGGTGGTCGCGCTGATGCAACTTGCGGCAATGATATTGTTGGCCACGCACGGTGCTCCACCCGGCGTCGTTAAGGGGGCGCCGGTAAGCGGGCTGCTGGGGTTAGACAGCACTGTCCCAGGCAAATCGGCCGTGAAGTCACCGTTTACCTCGGCGGGAGTGGGGACGGTGGCCACGTTGGAGACGCCCTGGGGCCGCTTGATCAAGGCTTGAAATGACCCGAAATAAAAGAGCTTGTTCTTCATGATGGGTCCGCCCACGGCCCCGCCAAACTGATTCTCTTTATCCAGGGGCACGGTAGGGGCAAAGAAGTTACGCGCATTCAAGTCCTCATTGCGCAGAAACTCCCACACATCGCCGTGGAAAGCATTGGTTCCTGCCTTCGAGACGACCGCTGTCTGCGAGCCGGAGTTGCGGCCGTACTGGGCATCGAAATTCGCCGTCTGCATGCGGAATTCTTGAACGGCGTCGGGGGGCGGATAATTCATCCCTGTATTGCGCGATGCATTAAGAAAGTACGCCCCATCAAAAGTAAATAGGTTGACGTTGGCCCGTCCGCCATTGACATCCATCGTAGGGCCGCTCCGTGTGTCGTCCAGAGACTCGGGCGCGGAAACGTTGAGGACACCGGGTACGATCCCGGCAAGCCCGATCACATTGCGGCCGTCGAGAGGCAAGTCGACAATGCGCCGGTCGTCCACCAGCCCTGAAACGGTGGCGGAGGTCGTATCCACCAGCGGTGCCTCCCCCGTCACGGTCATTTTCTGCGACACCGAGCCGACCGCCAGCGTCGCATCCACGCGCAGGTTCTGACGTACCGTGAGTACCAAGCCTTCCTGGGTGTAACGGCGGAACCCCGGGGTTTCCACGCTCAGCGTGTAGGTTCCGGGCGCGAGTTCAGGAAAGTTGTAAAAGCCCTCGACGTTAGTTTGGGTGGTAAACGTAGTACCGCGTTCGACGAGCGTGGCCGTAACCTTAGCCTGCGGCACTACAGCGCCGCTCGCATCTTTGACATACCCACTCATGGTGCCCGTGGCCTGCGCTCGCAGAAATGCGGGTGTAAGCAGAACAACGAACCCCAGCACTGCCCCGGTCACGAGGTTCGACAGCCATCTGCCACGCCTATTCATAACAACCCCCTTAGGCTCCGCCCCCTAACTACAAAATGTCTCACGCGCAAGGAACATCTCGACGGCCCCTGCCAACCTAGACTTATTGGTTTTTATTTAGCCCCTGTTGTCGTTCCTGAAAAACTCTCTAACGAGCCAAATCATATGTTGGAGGGCAGTAGCTGTCAAGCTCGTTTTCTTGTAGCAAATTGGGCCATTGTCGGCCAGGAGCGAAGAGGTTATCCTTCCAGTGAAGGACATAACATCTTCCCACGGGGCTTAGAGTGCCAGAGCGACGGCCATGGATCAAAAGTGCGTACGCGCTTGTTCTAGGGGCGACTCTTGCGTTCGCTCCTGCCGTATCAGGACGGCCACAAGGGCCGCCCTTGCAGGACCAAGACTTGGAAAGGGATCCGGGCTGCTATCTGGCCGGGGGAATTGAGGCGTTTGAAAGAGGAGACCTGGTACAGGCCGAGCGGGAATTCCGCGGCGCCGTCAAAGCATCTTCGGGTCTCCCGGAAGTGCGAGAGAATTTGGCCATAACTCTGGCTCGAGAGGCAAAGCTGGACGAAGCCGTGGCGGAGTTCAACGAAGTACTGGCAGACCGCCCTAATTGGCCCGAGCCAAATTACAAACTGGGCTTGGTGTTGCTTCAGAAAAACGATCTGGACGGTGCTCAGCAGCATTTCCGCAAGGCGTTGGAACTGAAACCCGCCTATCCCGAGGCTTTAAACAGCTTAGGACTGACTCTGGAGAAACAGGGGAATGCGGAAGGGGCGGAGGAGAAATTCCGCGCGGCGATTAAATTCAATCCGGACTATGTTGAAGCTCGAAACAACCTGGGAGAGCTCTTGGCCGGCGAGGGGGAAACGGACAAGGCAATTGCGGAATTTCGCGCCATCATCGCGATGCAGCCCAAATTCTCTCCCGCTCGCCTGAATCTCGGCTCGGCCTTATGGAAGAAGCATGAATTGGAAGCAGCGGAATACGAATTCCGCGAAGCAGCCGGCCTGGGGAGTGCCGAGGCCCAGATGCGCTTGGGCGCCGTGCTGGGTGAAGAAGGCCGGCTCGCGGAGGCTTTAGATGCCCAGCGAAAGGCTGTTGAGCTTTTGCCCGAAGACGCTCAAGCCCACTTTTTGTTTGCGGGTGGCTTGCAGGAGAGTGGCGACCTGGCAGGCGCGGCCCGGGAATTTCGCCAAGCCGCGAAACTCGAACCCAACTGGGTGGATGCCCAATTGAATCTGGGAATCGCCTTGCGCCAGATGGGTGATCGGCCCGGCGCTTTAGACGTCCTCAAGAATGCCGAGAAACTAGACGAGTCGAGCACGGACATTCATTACCAAATCGGCTTCACTTTGCAGAGGCTAGGAGCGTTAGCAGAGGCGGAGAAGGAATTGCGGCGCTCCATAGCCCTGCAACCAAACAACGCTCAGGCCTATTATATTTTGGGCCAGACGCTGGCCCAAATGGGCAGACACGCGGACTCCGCGGCTGCCTTCGCGGAAGTTGAACGTCTGCATCGCGGGAGCGCCACTTTCGCGCAAGCCGTCACGCAATATAATGTGGGACTGCAGGAACTCGGGAAGGGAAATCTGAGCGCGTCATGCGAGGCCTTCAAGGCAGCGTTGTTGCTCTGGCCGGACTTTGCCCAGGCGCATACCAATCTCGGTGGGGTTCTGCTGAAGCTTGGAGACGTGAAAGGCGCGATCGGGCAGCTTCGCTCAGCCATCGATTTGAATCCCGACGAGGCT
>Ga0187817_10001525_pt1 | contig 11444 bp, 6 predicted proteins | sample NC_wetland_sal_i_17_FD_132431 | JGI IMG/M metagenome (GOLD analysis project Ga0187817, IMG submission 132431) | Wetland sediment microbial communities from Neuse River Estuary, North Carolina, USA - SO4_2 | ecosystem: Environmental > Aquatic > Freshwater > Wetlands > Sediment | place: USA: North... | reverse complement strand
CTATGCTGAAGTTGCGGACGATGTACGTCGATAATCACGACCAGATACACCGCAATTACATTACGCATCTGCTCTCCGCCGAGGAGCCCGTCGCGGCCGGGGAGAACGGGCTGTTCAAGCTGGAAAAGGATCCGCGCGTCACGCGGCTCGGCGCGTGGCTGCGCCAGACCAGCCTGGATGAGCTTCCGCAACTGCTCAACGTGCTGCGGGGCGACATGTCCCTGGTCGGGCCGCGGCCCGTGCTGCCCTGGGAGGCGGAGATGTTCGAGGAGCGCTACCAGCGGCGCTTCCTGGTCAAGCCCGGCATCTCCGGCCTCTGGCAGGTGAGCGGCCGCAGCCGGCTCACGATGAAGGAAGCCCTGGAGCTCGACATCGAGTACACGGATCGCCAGAGCCTGGCCCTGGACCTGAGCATCATCCTCCGCACCGTGCCGGCCATCCTGCGGGGGGCCTCCAGGTGACGACAGCCGGTGTACTGGACGGCAACCCGGAGCCCGTCGACGAAGACTCGGAGCTGGCCACCCCGGAAGGGGCGGTCGGCGATTCGATGTCGGTCGCCGTGTGGACGGTTGTCAGCCGGGTCACCGGAGTCCTGCGCGGCATCACCATCGCCGCGGTGCTCGGCGCGACATACTTCGCCAACACCTACCAGTTCACCAACTCCCTGCCGAACCTGGTCTTCTATGGCCTGCTGGCCGGGTCGATGTTCGCCTCGCTCCTGATCCCCGCCCTCGTGCACCACATCGACAGCGGGGACCGGAAGGCGGTGGCCCGCACGGCGGGCGGCCTCCTCGGCGTGGCGGTGGTCGGCATGCTGGCGCTCGTCCCGATCGCGGCGGTCGCGGCCCCCTGGCTGCTCCGGCTGGGCTCGGCCGGTGCCGCCAACGCGGCGGTCGCGCAGGCCCAGGTTCACGACGGGACCATCCTGGTGCTGCTCCTCCTGCCGCAGGTGCCGCTGTACGCCGTGGTGGGCACGGCGACGGCGGTGCAGAACGCGCACCGCCGCTTCGCGCTGGCGGCGGCCGCGCCGGCCCTGGAGAACCTCGGCACCATCGCCGTCCTGGGCATCGTGGCCGTGCTCTATTCCCGCACGGCCACGCAGCAGCATAACGTCCCGTTCTCGCTGCTGATCCTGCTCGGTGCGGGCACCACCGGCGCGGTCCTGCTGCACGCGAGCGTCCAGTGGTGGGGCGCCAGGCGGGTGGGCGTCACCCTGGTCCCGAACGCTGGCTGGCGTGACCCCGAGGTACGCTCGACGATCCACCGGGCGCTGCCGGCCGCGGCTCAGGCCGCGATGTCGGCTCTGCAGGTCGGGGCGCTGCTGGTCGTCGCCGACCGGGTGGCGGGCGGTGTCGTCGCGTTCCAGCTGGGGATCAACTTCTATTCCCTGCCGATCGCGGTCGGCGCCACCCCGGTAGCGCTCGCGCTGGTGCCGAGACTGTCCAGGATGACGGCGCCGGACCAGGCCGGGCTGTTCCGGGATACCTACGTACGCGGCCTGGGCTTTGCGTCGTTCCTGGTCGTCCCCGCGGCGACGGCCTATGTGGTCATCGCCTCGCCGCTGGCCGGCGTGATAGGGTTCGGGGCCTTCGCCCGGGGCGGCGGCCGCGCGCTGATCGCGGCCGCACTGGCCGGCCTGGCGCTGGCCGTGGTCGGCGAGACGCTGTTCGCGGTCTCCTCCTACGCCTTCTACGCGCGCAAGAACGCCGGCTATCCGCTGCGCGGGATGGTCATCCAGACTCTCGTGTGCGGTGCGGGCATTGCTGTCGTCGTGCACCTGCGCGGCACGGCGCTGCTCGCCGGCCTCGGCCTCGCGTTTTCCGCCGGCACCGTCGCGGCGGCAGGCTACCTGGTGTACCAGCTGCGCCGGGAGTTGCCGCACGGCGGCGAGCCGGCGCTGCGGCCGCTGCTGCGGACCTTCGCCTGCGCGGCCATCATGGCCGTGCCCGTGTGGGCGGCCGCGCACTTTGCCGCCGGCCCGCTGCGGAGCAGCGCGGGACACGTGGGCGCGATATTCGTGATCTGCGCGGCCGGCGCCGGCATCTACTTCGCGGCGCAGGCGGCCATGCGCGCCCCGGAGATGCAGTGGCTCGGCGGGGCGCTGCTGGGACGATTCCGCCGCGGGCCGGGTACGGCCCGCGGGCCCGCGGGCCCGGCCCGCGTGCTCACGGGACCCGCTCCCGCGCTCGCGGGCCCCGCTGGCCGGAGCTTGTTCGGGGGGTTCTCCTACGGGCCGGTCGCCAGCGCGATGTACGTGATGGGGCCGGTGCTCCGCCGGCGCCGGCTCGACGCCGTGATGCTGCTCGCGCCCCTGGCGGCCGGGTTCCTGATCGGCGTCAAGCTAAAGTACGCGGTGGCCCTCGTGGTCATGCTGATCCTCATCGGCTTGGTCATGCTCAGGCCGCACATCGGGGCCTACCTGATGGTCTTCCTGACCCCGCTCGTCGTCGGCCTCAACGCGGGCTCCGTCGTCCCCGGGCTGCGGGCGAACGAGGGCCTCATGGTCGTGGTCGGCATCGGCGTCAGCTTGCGCTGGCTGGTGCGAGTCCGCACCGGGGAAGTCAAGTGGCCGCGGGTCAGCGCCGTTGACCTCAGCATCCTCGCGCTGTGCATCTTCAGTTCCGTGGTGCCCCTGGTGATGATGGTCGTCCGGCAGCGCCCGATCACCGCTGACGACGTGCTCTACGCCATCGTGCTGTGGAAGCTGTTCGCGGAGTACGTGATCGTGCGGCTGGCGGTCACCACGCGCGAGCAGGCGATGCGCTGCCTGGTGCTGCTGCTGGTGTCGGGGGCGATCGTCAGCCTCATCGGCATGGCCCAGGCCCTCGGCGTGGGCCCCGTCAACGCGTTTCTCAACAAGACCACCTCGACGGGAAACCTGGCCGCCGTGGAGGGCAGCTCCCGCGGCGGTTCCCTGGTGGGGCTGCCTGCCGCAGCGGCCGACCTGGCCATCCTCAACCTGGGCATCGCGCTCGCGATGATCGTCCGCGGTTACCCGTACCGCAAGTGGCTGGGCGCGCTCGCCGTCATCTATGCGTTCGGCGTCATCGCTGCGGCGGAATTCTCCACGATAATCGGCTTGGTCGTGGCCGTCGTGGCGCTTATGATCCTGACGAAGTCCGCCCGGCTCGCCGCCTATGCGGTTCCGGTCGCGGCCGTGGGCGCGGTCGTGCTCTGGCCCATCATCTCGATCCGGCTGTCGGGCTTCCACTCCGCGGCCGGCCTTCCGCTGAGCTGGGTCTACCGGCTGATCAACCTGCGGACCTTCTTCTGGCCGGTGTTGTTCTCGGACAGCAACTGGATCCTGGGCGTGGAGCCGGCGGCCCGCATCGCCACCCCGCTGCGGGCCGTAGGCTACGTCTGGATCGAGAGCGGCTATACCTGGCTGCTGTGGGGTGGCGGGATCCCGCTGCTGCTCAGCTACTTTGCGTTCGCGGGCAGCGTGCTGCGCCGGAGCGTGGCTTACGCGCGGCGCGCCGATCCGGCCGGGGTGGCCGCCACCGCGGTGGCCGCGGCCATCTGCGCCCAGGTGGTAGTGATGACGTTCGACCCTCACCTGACCTACCGCGGCTCGGGCGACGAGATATTCATGATGCTGGCTCTCATCCGCGCCCTGCCCTCACGGCGCCGGCCAGGCCGCCACCGCGAGCAGCCCGGCACCGCGGCGGTCCCCGTCCGCGAACTGCAGGGAGTGGCCGCATGAACGTAGCACGGCATTCACCGCGAGCGATCGTCAGATCCGCTCGGCTAACACAGCTATCTTGGTCCATAGCGGCAGATAAGCACCCAAGAGGAAAAGGATTGGCGGTTCGGCAGTCATGACATTGCTGCGTAGACATGGCCTGTGGGTGATAATCGCCACGGTTGTCGGCATCGCGGGAGCGTGGCTATACCACGCATCCCAGACGCCCGTATACCTCTCGACCGCTCAGGTCGACGTGGAACCGAATGCCGCCATCGGGACGCCGGTGACACCGAACATGGCGACCGAACAGCAGGTCGCGACGTCCGGGGTGGTCCTGGGCCGCACCGCGGCCGCGCTCGGCGTATCGACCCAGAACCTGGCGGGAAACTTGTCCGCCAAGGTGTCGAGCACGGCGACCGTGCTGTCGATCAGCTGCACGGGACCGTCCCCCCGTGCCGCCCAGAACTGCGCTCAGGACGCGGCGACGGCCTACGTCGGCTTCCGTAACCTTCTGTCGGCGAGCAAAGTCCAGCAGGCGCGTGACCCGTACCACGTCACGCTCGTGACCAACGCGAGCCTGCCGGCGAACCCGGCCGGAGTGGGGAAGAAGATCCTGCTGCCGATCGGAGCCATTCTGGGCCTGGCGCTGGGCCTCGGCGGGATCGTCATCCGCGATCGTTTCGATAACCGGGTGCGCGACCGCGCCGACCTGGAAAGATACCTGGAAGCCCCGGTGCTGGCCGGGATACCGCGGGTGCGGCGTGTGGACCCGGCGTTCGTCTTCGCCCGCGCCCCGGAATCCCGGGGGGCCGAGGCATACCGTTATCTGCGTTCCCGCATCGCCCCGGTCTGGGATGGCGGGCGGATGCTCTTGGTGGCCGGCCCGCAGGGTCTCGAGGGCTGCACCAGCGTGGCCGCCAACCTGGCGCAATCTCTGGCGCAGGCCGGAACGTCGGTCATCCTGGTCGACGCTGACCTGAGGCATCCGGGGCGTCGCCAGTTTGGTGCCCGTCGGTCGCTGAGCCAGGTCTTCGAGGCGACGGACAGGCCCGGCTTGAGTGAGTTGCTGGCCGGAACGGCGACGCTGGACGATGTCGCGTTGCCGACCGGCGTGCCCGGGCTGCGGTTCGTGGCCGCGGGTAAGTCGGCGGACCGGATAATGGATGTCTTCGAGACGGCCAAGCTGACCGGCGCTTTCAAGAACATGAAAGCCGCCACCGACATGGTGATTGTCGACAGCGCGCCAGTGCTGGCGGTCTCCGATACGGTTTCTCTCGCCCATGCGAGCGACGTCGTGCTGATGGTGGCCGATGTCCGGCGCACCGACCGGGGGGCGGTCAGCGCGGCTGCGCACATGATCCAGGCGAGCGGGCCGCCGGTCGTTGGCGTCCTCAACGAGGAGCGGGCAGGCGTGAACGGCTGGGTAACTGCCCGCGTGGAACGCGAGCCGGAATGGCTGGCCGACCGTACGCCGGCGGTGCCTGACCGGCAGCCCTCATGGCGACCGGACGGCAACGGCAACGGGCAGCGGCCGGCCGCCGTGCTCGGCGCCCTGCCCACGCTGTCCTACGAGCTCACCGACACCATGCCGTTCCGGCTGACCGACCCGGGCGCGGATCCCAAGAACGGGTAGCGGCCGGGTATCCTCCGGGCGCCATCCGGAGGATACCCGGCGTGCACGTGCTAAGGCACGGGGTGGTACTCGTCGGCGGTGGCGAACCTTATCCGGGCCCTGGCCGAGGCCGGGCCTTCGATCTGCCAGCCGTCGCCGGCCCGGCGGAGGCTGGAGGAAGCGCGCTCCCGCCACCAGGCCGCGACCTGCATCGGCAGCGCATGCCAGACCGTGCTGTCACCGTGGAAGGCCTCCAGCAGTGACCGGTAGGCGTCCGCCACCCGGTCCCGGGCGTAGTCAGGGTGGGTCAGGACCAGCACCATCGCGTTACGCTCGCGCAGGAGGCGGGCCTTGCGGAGCCACAAGTCCGCGTCGTGATGCTGGAGGATGGAGAACACCGTGTGGTCCTGCGGCAGCGTTATCGGCAGTTCCACCAGGCTTTCGTTGAAGTACGGAAGGTAGCTGCAGCAGCCGCCGGGCTGCGGCTCATAGGGATCGGTGTCGGTGTAGGACGAGTCATACTCGAAGCCCAGCCGTGGCATCATTTCCCACTGCCGCTGAGTAGCCGGGGAGCGGAACCCGACGGCCTGCCACCGGTCGGCGTACTCCCGGATCATCGGCAGCCGCTTGGCCAGCAGCCGTCGCGAGCCGAGATCGCGTCCGTCATGCCGGAGGCCATGCACCCCCACCTCGCACCCCTCCTGCCGCAGGGCGTGAAGCGTGTCGTCGGGCACCTGGTAGCGCAGCGGGACGAAGTTCCACGACGACCGGTAGCCCAGCTCTCGTTCCGGCCCGCGCAGGAGGTCGATGTCGCGGCAACCAGCATCGGTCTCCACGTCATGCGTCAGGACCAGCGCCCACGACCGGCCGTCCGGCCAGGGATCGAGGAACGGCACCGGCTGGCCGGCCAGCCCCGCCACCAGACCGAACAGCCATGCGTAGAAGGTATGCAGGCTGTCCTCGACCGGCCAGCTGGGAAACGATGACCGGCCCTGCACCCGGGTATAGGCGCGGCGCAGGCGCAGCTGAACCGGGCGGGGCAGAACCGGGCGGACGAGGTAGTAGCCGCGCAGCAGCGCATCGCGGCCGCTCAGCGTCACCGGCGAGCGGCCAGACCGTTCGTAACCCTCCGACCAGAACTGCAGCATCACCTCGCCCGGATCGAAGGGCAGGAAAACGCTGCCGTCGTCATCGCGCCAGATGGCGGCCTGCGGCTGGCCCTCCTCGCCGAGGATCTGCTCGGCCGGGGACCAGCCCCGGCCGAACTGGCTGAGCGTGTCGGGTACCGTCCCGCCGAGCGCGACGTGCGCGAAGAAGGTGAAATCCCGCAGGCGGTAGCGGCCGATCGCGGGCCGCGCCGGAGAGCCGGCCTGCGTTCCGGGCCACAGCAGCGATCGCGGCCGGCCGCCGGATTGATCCGCGATGCGCAGCTCGTGCACCGAGAAGGGCAGCCGCTCACCATGCCCGGCGGTGAGCTCCGGCCGGACAGCATAGGGGACGCGGAAGTAATCGAAGAAGGCAAACGGATGGCATGACTCGAACACTTGGCCCCTCCTCCTGTATCAGCTGTCCAGCCCGAAGCCAGGCTGTTCCCAGGCCTTTTGCTGCATCAGCGCCTTGACCCGGTCGATGTACTGGCTGGCCGCGGGAGTGTGCCAGCTACCCGCGAACCAGCGCCCCACGCAGCCCCACAGATCGCCCGCCTGGTAGGGCTGTCCCGGCGGTGCGGAGTTCCTCAGCCAGATCTCGTCCCCGTTGAAGCACGATCTCCAGATGGCGTAGGTAACGTCGGCGTTCATCGCCGTCGACTGGGCGATGCCAGGCCAGGCTGCCTTCCACAGGACGTATTTGGTCTGCAGGATGCCGTAGCTTTCCGGGCACTGGCCCGGCGTGCCGTCTGCTCCGAGGTCATGGCCCGGCGGGCAGAGTGTGGGGTCGCCTGTGTAATCGCCGAGATCGTTCTGCTGCCAGGAACTCTCGGCCGCAGCCTGGGCGAAGACGACGTTCTGGTTGATCCCCCACTTGCAGGCCGCCCACTCCAGGATCTGCTGCGTCGTGCCGGTGAAGTCACCGGTGATCAGCGGGGCGAGCAGGCTCGCCTGCGGGCTGTCGCCGGGGGGGAACAGCTCGGGACCGACGCGCTGACCGACGGTCCGGTTGTACGCCGCGTTGGCGGGCACGTTCTCCTGGCTCGCGAACCCGCGCACCCGGCGGGCGCAGTACGTCCCCGACGGGAGCTGGGCGCCGGGCGGCAGGGTACGGAAGTCGACAGGTGGCGTCCGCAGCCTCGACGCGTCGGATGACTGCGCCGCCCTCGGCGCTCGGGAGGGTGAAGAGCAGCCCGCGACTGCGGTACCGAGGGCCACGGCGATCAGCACCGCGACACGTATGAGCCGATGGCGCCCATGGTTCATGACGATCACTTCAACGCGACTGAGGTACGGCCAAGGTACCTGGAGAGGAGTTATGCGTGGTCGCCTGCACCGGCCATGGACAGATTGTCCGGGCCTGCCCGGCCCGTGGTTGCTGTGCCCGTGGTTGCTGTGCCCGCATCACGCCCATCACTGTATCGGCCCGGCTTTGCGCAGAGCTGTCGGATGACGCCGGCATAAGCACGTGCCTGGTGATCCCACGCCAGTTCATCCCGGACCCTGGCCCGTCCGGTCTCGCCGAGTTCACGGCGCCGCTCCGGGCTGCTCAGGAGAGCCTCGATGGCCTGGCCATGAGCCTTGATGTCGCCGGCCTCGGCGAGCACGGCCGCGCCGCCGGCCAGCGCGCGGGTTTCCTGCAGGTCGAAGGCTACGACGGGAAGGCCGAACGCCATGTATTCGTAGAGCTTCACGGGCGACACATCGGCTTGCAGGCTCGCGTCCAGCCCGATATCCGCGGTCGCCAAGTACCGGAAGACCTCCTGCGGGAGCTGGAGACCGGTGAAGTGCACCCACTCATCAAGGTCCAGCCGGTGCGCGAGCTCCTGGTTGCTCGCCAGGCACTCGCCGGGCCCGATGATCGTGAACTGGCAGTCTTTCCGGCCCAGGTCGTGCACCACGTGGTCGATCGACTGTACGAGCAGATCGACCCGGTCCTGCCGTCCCATCGAGCCGACCCAGCAGCACAGATAGCGGCGCCCTCGCTTCAGGGACTCATCCGCCTTGGCCTCGGTCACGTGGGTGAGCACCGGCCCGTTCCGCACTATCTGCACATGGCTGACCGGCAGCCCCGATTCTTTGAGCGCGCGGGACCTCTGGTACTCGTTGGTGCAGATTATGCGGTCGGCGCTGCGGTGGCTCAGCTGCTCGCAGGTCCGCAAGGCGGAGAGCAGGGCGGGCCGGACCTGATCGAACCGGGCCGCGTAAAGCACGGGGAGCAGGTCGCGCTGGTCGATCAGTACGCGGACACCGAGCCATTTGAGCACCCAGGCCAGCGGGAAATATATGTCCGGCGGCGCGCAGAACTGGACGACATCGATTCCGCCGGTCAGCAGCGCCCGGAACGAGAGGAACGCGGCGGCGAGAAAGGCATACCCGTACTCCGCGAGATAACCGAGCAGGCCCTGCCCGTCGAGCGACATCGGGTATTCCAGAACCCGCACTCCAGGGCGTCCCCGAAACTGGTCGTTACCCGGGAGCCCGTCTCCGAGCACTGCGGTGATGGCGTCGGCCTTGCGCGTGATCAGGGTGACCGAGTAGCCGTTTTCGAGCAGTGTGTCGACCTGCTTGCGGACCCGGTGAGACGTCCAGGCAGGCTCGTTTTCGAGGATGATCAGCACCCGTCCTGGCACGCCGCGCCTGCCCCGGCGCCGTCTGTTACGCCCCGCCATTTATCAACAGCCTCAGCTCTCCGAAGGTCATCATGGGTTCCAGGTGGCTCAGCACCTGCCTCAGCCGGGAAAGGCAACACGGTCGCAGCTGTGGACCCTGGGGCACCGGCTCACGCCGAACGCCCCGGCTTCGGGCGGCCACACCATCACTTTGTCCTGACGGCGCTCATCTTTGCAGCCCTACCTGACGTAGCTCTCCTCACCAACGTGAGGGTTGTTCCGCGACCCTCCGATCCCGTTTCATGTTTCCCGTACGGATCTGTTGCTTCTTGCTTCCCGTACGGACCTGTGGCCACATCGAAACTACCCAGGGGTGGGGGGGACACATTGAGGATCGCATGCGTCGGCGGCGGGCCCGCGGGCCTCTACTCCGCGCTTCTGCTGAAGCTCCGTGAACCTCGGCACGACATCACCGTCTTCGAACGGAGTGCTCAGGGCCCGGCTCGCGGCCTGGGCGTCGTGTTCTGGGACGACCTGCTGAAAAAGCTCTACCGTGCCGACCCCGAGTCGGCCCGGGAGATCGAACGGGTAGCGCTCCCCTGGGATACTCAGGTCGTGGACGTGGACGGCACGAAAGTGCTGAATAACGTGGGCCGCAGTTACGGCATCAAACGCCAGCATCTGCTGGACATCCTGGCTCGCCGGGCCACGGACGCGGGCGTGCATATCGAGTTCGGTCACGAGGTTACGGCCCCTTCGCAGCTACCCGAGGTGGACCTCATCGTGGCCAGCGACGGGGTGAACAGCCGGATCCGGAATCAGACCGAGGGCCTCGGGACCGAGGTGAAACTGGGCCGGAACAAGTACATCTGGCTGGCCACGGATAAGGTCTTCGAGGCCTTTACGTGGCCCTTCGTCCGCACGGAGAGCGGCTGGGTATGGGCTAACGCCTACGGTGTCGACACGCAGTCGAGTACGTTTGTCGTGGAATGCTCAGCTAAAACATGGGCCGGCCTCGGTTTCGACACGATGCCGCACCAGGACTGCCTTTCCCGCCTGGAGAAGATCTTCGAACATCAGCTGGACGGCCATCAGCTGGTCGGCCAGACGTCCAGCGACACCAACGTCCAGTGGCTGAATTTCCGTAACGTCACGAATGAACACTGGCAGGCCGGCCGGACCGTCCTGGCGGGAGACGCCGCCCATACCACTCACTTCACCATCGGATCGGGGACGACGCTGGCCATCGAGGACGCCATCGCCCTGGCCGATAACCTGCAGCGTCACCGCGATATGACGGCAGCTCTCGAGGCGTATGAGAAGGAACGCCAGGCTGCGATCTTGCAACCGCAGATTGCGGCGCGCTTCAGCGCGCAATGGTTCGAGAACGTCGACCGCTACATCGGTCTTGAACCGCGTCAGTTCGCCATCGTTCTGCGCAGGCGGCGATCGCCAGTGCTTCCGCACCTTTCCCCGCGGCTCTACTACTGGTTCTGGCTTTCCCTGACGTCACACGAACCCCCGGCCGTGCGCCGCATTCGCAAGCGGACAGCGCGGAGGGCCGGCCAGGTCTACCACCGGTTCACCCAGCTTCGGCGGTTATGCCGCCGCTGGCCGTGGGGCATCGCCTCAGGCGGCGTACCGGTACAGTGCCTCGCCGGCCGCGCGGCAGAGCACCAGCGGGCCACGACGGATGGCAGACGCCAGCAGCCGGCCGGCCCTCCCGTGGCTCGTGGACTCACAGTCCGTCGGGCCGCCCAGGGTTCCGTAGACGAGAGGTTCCTCGACGGCTCCCCATGACCGCTTATAAGCACGCAGTCCCTCATTGCCGGCGTCCGTCCGGCCGAAGTCGAACCACCGGCAATCCCGCTCACAGGCGGCCTGCACAGCGTGCCAGATGATCAGGTTGTTGGGCCGCATCGACCATGCCGCCTCGTCCGAGGCAATGAACTTCCCGATCATCGTGCCGTTCCAGGCCAGCACCACGCCGGCCGCGACGGGCTGGCCAGCCGCTTCCGCGATGAGCACCAGTCCCAGCCCCGTGCTGATCAGGGACTCCCATACCAGGCGGAAGAAGCGGCGTGGCTGGACCGGTACTCCCAGCCGGCGCCGGTTCCGCAGATGCAGCCGGTAGAAGACGTCGGTCAGGTCTTCCGCGCGAGTCGCGCGGCGAACCGTGACTCCCCGGCGTTCGGCCTGCCGGATGTGGGTCCGTGTCTTGCTCGGGAAACCCGCGAAGACCCGGTCCGGATCTTCGTCGAGCGGGATCCCGTGCCGGAACGCGTTGCCGCAGGTTGCGGTGCCCGCCAGCGGCGACCGCACGTCCACCCGCCGGATGCCCGCGGCCTTGCTCTCCTGCTCGAGGGCCGAGCAGAGCAGCGCTTCCT
>Ga0187817_10001523_pt1 | contig 11451 bp, 11 predicted proteins | sample NC_wetland_sal_i_17_FD_132431 | JGI IMG/M metagenome (GOLD analysis project Ga0187817, IMG submission 132431) | Wetland sediment microbial communities from Neuse River Estuary, North Carolina, USA - SO4_2 | ecosystem: Environmental > Aquatic > Freshwater > Wetlands > Sediment | place: USA... | reverse complement strand
GTGACGAATGGTGACGAGTTGGGCCAATGCGCGGGCGGACTGCCGGGAACTTCTCAGCAGATTCAATAAGATAAATGGTAGGCACGAGGAGACTCGAACTCCTGACCTCTACCGTGTCAAGGTAGCGCTCTAACCAACTGAGCTACGCGCCTCCATGAACGTGTTGACCTCTGACGGTGTTTCACACCTGTAAGACGTCACCCTTGGACGTTAGTTTACCGCGTTCGAACCGTTCCGTAAAATCGCCTACGGCACCGACTTTTGCGCTCCACGATAAGCGAATTCACACTTTGCGCTTTCGCCCCCTCGGCGCACTCGTCCGCTGATGGTAGTCGGACGGGTTCCAGGTGCCCATTGTTCACTCGTAGCGTAGTGCCTCTACAGGATCCAGTCGCGAGGCTTTCATCGCGGGATAAATGCCAAAGAACAGGCCGACGCTCATGGAGGCCGTCACCGCGGCGACCACCGCCCAGAGCGGCACCGCCGAAGGCAAACTTGGCAATAGCTTGTTGATCAGGAAGCTGATGCCCGCGCCCAGTGAGACACCGATGATTCCGCCGCTGCCGGTCAGGGTAATAGCTTCGGTGAGGAACTGGCGGATGATGTCCCTGCGTCGGGCGCCGATGGCCTTGCGTACTCCGATTTCACGGGTGCGTTCAGTGACCGACATGAGCATGATGTTCATCACCCCAACTCCGCCGATCAGAAGTCCGATGGAACTGATCACAACCACCGCAATGGCAATCGCCCCCGTGATCTGACGGAATTGACGCGCAATCGCCTCTGAACTGGAAATTGCGAAATTATTTGGCTTGTTGATCGCAACTGCTCTGCGCCGCCGCATCAGGCCGATGATTTCGTCCTCGGCCTGCGCCTTTCTGCCGGGGAACGCTTGCGCACCAATGAAGTTTTCGTCATCCTGCGGATTGTGTTTCCGGTAGGCCCCGTACGGCACCACCACGACTCTGTCCGCCGATTCATCTTTGAAGAACTGGCCTTTACGCTTTTCCAGCACGCCGACGACCTGGTAGAAAGCACCTCCGACCTCGATGGACTTGCCCAGCGGATTTTCCTCGTGGAACAACCCCTCGGCCAAGTCGTGCCCGATTACCGCTACATCCATGTGATGCAGGTTTTCTGCTTCGGTAAAGAAGCGGCCTTTCTCCGGATTGGCGTTGTAGACCCATTCGTAAGACGGAATGGTGCCCGTAAATTGAATCCCGTAAACCTCGTTTCGTTTGTATCGCGCGGGCACCACGGTGATGGGTTGGCCAGGTTCCAGTCGCGGGGACACCTCTACGGTGACATCCTTCACGTCGGGGCACTCATCCCGAATAGCCATCGTGTCTTCATAGGTCAGCGGCTTGCGGTTGCGTTCCTCCGCGGTGAGCGTGCCTCGAAAACCGAAATCATAGCGAAAAACGAACAGCGTGTCGGTGCCATATTGATCGAGAAATCCGCGAATATCCTGGTCCAGGCCCACCATAATGGAGGCAACAGCTACGATGGCCATGATTCCGATGACCACCCCCAATACAGTCAGCAGCGACCTCGTCTTGTGCTGGCGAAGAGAATCAAATGCCAAGCGCGTGCTTTCGCTGATTTCAAGCCGCACGGTTGAAATCCTTTCAAGAAGGCTACAAAAAGCTCCTAAACCTCAAAGCGCAAAGCCTCGATGGGATCCAGTTTGGAGGCCCGGTTCGCGGGATACAGTCCGAAGAACAATCCCACCGCCGTTGACACTGCGAGCGACAAAACCACTGCGCCGATTGGCACCTGGGATGGCACAGGCGTGAACACCCTCACCAGAGTGGAGAGAAGATAGGCAATGGCAATGCCTGTCGCGCCTCCCACGGCTGCCATCACTGCGGATTCCACCAGGAACTGCATCAGGATGTCGCGCCTGCGCGCTCCCAGCGATTTGCGCACGCCAATCTCGCGGGTGCGCTCGGTCACACTGGCCAGCATCACATTCATGATCACCACGCCGCCGATGACCAGGAACACTGAAACCACTCCGACCATGGTCGCGGCAATGGCGCCGGTCAGGTTCTTCCACAAGCTCATAATGGTGTCAGACGCCAGAATGCCAAAATTGTCATCAGCCTTGGGATCGAGGTGGCGACGGGCGCGCATTATGGTGCGGGCCTCATCCTCGGTCTCCTTCATCCATTCCGGGCCTCGCGCCTGGATGTTGATGGCCAGATCCAGACCCTGTCCGTGTTCGCCATACCGTTTCAAGAACGTCCGGATCGGGATATAGACAAAATTGTCCTGGGATTGTCCGAAAACGGTTCCGATCGGCTTGGCTACGCCCACGACCTGAAAGCCCATGCCGTCGACATAGATCGTCTTGCCGATGGGATCGACTGTGGGAAACAGCTTGGTTGCCACGTCTTGTCCGATGAATGTGACCGTTGCCCTGCCTTCATTGTCCGCATCGGTTATGTAGCGGCCGGTTTCCGGCTCCTCCACATCCATGTCGGCTATGTTGGCCGTCACCCCGCGGACATTAATGTCGTCCAATGCCTGTGTTCCCAGGCGGACTTTGCCGTTGGTTCGCGTCTCCAGCCCGACGGCCCGAGGCAGCCTCATTCCGTCATGCAGAGCCTCGAAGTCCTCCCAAGTGATATTGCGATTGCGGCGCATGGCTTTGAGGAAGTCCTGCTGGTTGGTGATGATGGGGAAACGCATCACGAGACAGACATTGGATCCAAGATTGGCAACCCGATTCTGAATGTAAAGGTTTGCGCCAGTGATAACCGACACGACAAGGATGAGCACCGACACCGACAAAGTAACGCCCAGCAGGGTCAGAGCAGAGCGCAGCTTGTGCGCCCGCAATGCGGCCAGAGCCTCGAACGCCGGGTCGCGGAACACGGAGCCGTGACGCCTGAGTTTTTCTCTAACTCGCGAGATACTGAACTTCCGGACGCTTACCTGCGAAACCGCGGCTTCCGTCGTTGTCGAATGGGTACGGTCCACACTGTAATCGTATACGAGCCTTGGCCGAAAATGGTTCCGCGCAGTCCCAAACCGGCTCCCGGCGGCTTGGAAGCGTTGGTGCTACCGGAATCGATGGTCATAAGTTCGGGTGCTGGGATTTTGTTTACATCACGGGAAACTCGTCGCAAACCGGCTTGCGGAGGGGTCACTTCTAATCTTCCACAATGGCAAGCAAGACGGATTGCCAAGCTATCGGAAAATGCAAGAAAGGAAGAAGTGGCCAGGATGCTGGCCGATGCCAAACAGCAACGTAACTATCGGGCCTGTCGAAATGGTTACGGTTATTGCGATCGCTCTCATCTGACTCCGTCAGAAGCCAGCGCCATCCAGGCCGAGACTACGCAAGTTTCCCGCTAGGAGTTTAGGAGCAGCAAGCACATAGGTCTTAGATCGGCCGCGGAGAATATCGATATCCGGGCCGCTACGACGGTGAGGAGGTGAGGACGCGTTGCGGATAGTCGTCACATGGTTGTTGGTCGTAGTGGCCGCTCTCACCCACGCGGCCGCGCTGGCGTGACACGAGTATGGGGAGCGGCTCAGAGCCCTTAGGGGAGCAAAAGATCAGTTGCGACGCAGACTCTTCAGCCTGTGAGCTGCACATTCTGGAGGCATCCAGCCATTTGGGATATTACCCCAGTTACTTCGCGGCACTCGCCAAACGCCGATCTCGATGCGGCTCTGTCCGAGGTTGCCCAGTGCCGAGCTCACATTTCTCCCCCACTTTAGCGCCACAGGTAGGACAACGCACCGCAATTGCTCGTTTCTGTTTTGCTGTCATAGCTTCATAATGGAACATTGCTCGCCAATAAGATGTTCAATTGTGATCAGTTCATTCCAATGCGCCGATATTCTTGCGTCCTCGGCATCATAATCCTTCCCAGGTGAATCTAGCTCAGACGCAGAAGTCCGGACCTGTCATTTTTTATTCTCCTGAGTGTGTCGAGAGAGCGACGACCGCTAATTCGAAGCTCTCATTCTTAGGTCGCGGCGGCTGAAGTCTCAACCAATTCACATCGAAGCGACCACATCCAGCCGATTGGCATTCGTCATCGTGTGCATGCCGTGGAACCTCCGGCGAACACGATTCGACCCTAAAAGCTCTCGAACGCTGAGATTCGGGCGACACTTCGAAGCGGATGAGAGGCGTTAGCCCGCGAACAAAGAAAGGTGAAAGTTTATGCCGTTAATTCAGCTCCTGGAAGTTCTCATCGTGGTGGGTGTTCTGTTGTGGCTGGTCAATCGCTTCATTCCTATGCAAGCATCCATCAAGTCAATCTTGAAGGGCGTCGTGGTCATTGCCGTCGTGCTGTGGCTGCTGAATGTATTTGGACTGTTTCACTCGCTTTCCGCGATCCACATCGGAAAAGGATGACGAACTGGAAAGAGACAGCTTAGGGACATTGGCACCAAGACAAGATTGCGTCGACATCAGTGTCTCCTTTTCAGCGTACTGTTCTTGATCGATCGGCACGGTCTGATCCGCATCTCTCTGAATCACAGCATGGAAACCTCGATCTTTCGAGGTCATGTTGCCAGCTTGAACAAAGGCACGAAGGGTTCCAAACCAAGATTTCGCCACATCGAGCTAACTACTTCTGGTAACCATGAATAGCGTCGGGGCTGAGTTCTTGCGAGCGATCCTGTAAACGCAAAACTGTCAGTCGTTTGACAGTGACCAATTGACTGACAAACGAGCGTAACTGAAATGAAAGCAGTGATAGTCGAGCTCGGTGAAAGCACCAACACCGATAACGCCAAGTGCAAAGTGCGGGCGAGCCTAGGAGCTCAATTCGAGGACCCCGATGCGAGCCTCAGGCACATTGCTGTGCGGTGCGCGAAATGCCCAGTCTTCGCATCCGGAAATACAACGTGGATCGCTTGATCCCCAACCGGACCGCAGCTCCTCTGGAACCTCCCACGACCCATTTCGTTTGCTCCAGGGTCTTACAGATGTGCGCCCGCTCGGCATCTTCCAGCGTGACCGGAATCCCGGCGATTGGCGTCGGGTTCGATTTCAGATCCTTCAGAGGCGCACACAAAGTCCGCCCCGGACTCAAAATGACGCTGCGTTCGATAAAGTTGCGCAACTCGCGGATGTTTCCCGGCCAGGAATATTCGCACATGACTTCCATGGCTTCTTCCGGCACGTCTTCAATGTCCTTGTTCATGCCCTCGGCAAACGTCCGTACATAGTGCATCACTAAGGCTGGGATGTCTTCCCGACGTTCGCGCAGGGGAGGAACTGAGATCGGGAATACGTTGAGCCGATAATACAAATCGCTGCGGAACTGCCCGCTGGCAACCAGCGCGGGGAGATCGCGATGGGTTGCTGCAATCAGCCGGACGTCAGCCCGCAGCGTCTGCGAGCCGCCCAAGCGCTCGAACTCACCTTCCTGAAGGACACGCAGCAACTTGGCTTGCAGTTCCATGTGGATATCGCCCACTTCATCCAGAAACAGCGAACCTCGGTCGGCGGATTCGAAGCGGCCGACTCGGCGGGTGACTGCACCGGTGAAAGCTCCGCGCTCATGGCCGAACAGTTCGCCCTCGAGCAATCCGAGAGGAATGGCGGCGCAGTTGAGTTTGATGAAGGGACGGGAGCGTCGCAGGCTGTGGCGATGAACGGCCTGGGCGATTAGCTCTTTCCCTGTGCCTGTCTCGCCATGAATCAGTACAGAAGAATTCGTGGCGGCGACCGTGAGCGCGAGTTCCAACGCTTTTCGAAGTGCCGGACTCGACCCGACAACGCCCCTGATCGGACTGCCGTCGCTGTCGTTGGACTCCGAATCGGACAAAGAAACGACCCGTAAAGGAGGCGTCGTGTCGTTCGGACCAAAGGGCTCAGGTTGATCGATCCACTGATATGGCGAACTCATAAGTCATTCCTCCTGCTCCGCTCCGAGTGTTTTGTTGCTTTGACTCCGAGACGTCGATTCCCAGACGATGAGCAATTAACAATCTCGAGTGTGATTGTGGCGTGAGTGCTCAGCTGCAGACAACGGCAAATGGGCGGATTTTGGAATCACTATATTGGACGGACTCGCTCCCCATATTGGACGATGAGGTCTAGCGAGACAACGGTCTGATTTGTTTCCTGCCGAAGAGGAGGGCGTCGATAGACCAAGCACCAGGTCCAATCATCGCGATGGTGGCTCCGAGGGTTGCCAAGACAAGGGGTAGCCAGATATCGCCCCCTCCTGAGAAAACGATCCACAACTCACGCCCCGCAACTATTGCGCCAGCGACTGGGGTCCAGAAGCCGAGGAGCAGAAGAATCGCCGCGGCAGCCTCGATCAACTGCAGTGCAACTGAGGCAGCTGGCGCCGGCCCCTGAAGGCGCGTGATTAGACAACACAACAAGGCTGCTGCCGTCACTAAGCGCTGGAGCATGAGACCGATACCAGGAAATCCGCTGGCAAATGTGGAAAATAACCGTTGCAAAGAGGCCCCCACTTACTGTTTCCATCAACAGGGTAGCTTCCTTGCAATAGCGGCGGAAACGGCTGAAAGACGGTGCGCGCAATCATCATTTTGGCGGACTACAACTCGATGATGCCACGCTTTTCGCCTATCGTGACCGCATGAGCCCGGTCATTGGCGCCCAGTTTGGACAGTATATTTGCCACATGGCTCTTGGCCGTTGCTTCGCCGATTGAGAGTTGATCGGCAATCAGTTTGTTGGAGTTTCCGGCGGCGATCAGCCGCAGCACATCGACTTCGCGCGGGCTCAAGGAATCGTCTGCTGCGTGTTCAGCCAGTTCCGCTGCGATCTCGGGGGGTATTCTTTTTTGCCCGGCGTGGACGGCGCGAATCGTCTCCAGAAGTTCAAGATGTACGTCTCCTTTCAATATATAAGCACGTGCACCTGCCCTCAGAGCCCTCAATACCTGAGCATCCCCGGTGTACGTCGTCAACACTACGATGCGGGCGTCGGGAAATTCGCTTCGAATCTCGATAATTGCTTCCGTACCATTCATGTCCGGCATCTGGAGGTCCATCAGGGTTACATCTGGACGGTGCAATCGGAACATTCGGATAGCTTCTTGTCCGTTGGATGCCTCCGCAACCAGTTTCATGTCTGCTTCCGCATTGACCAGGGTTGCGATCCCCTTGCGCAAGAGAGCGTGGTCGTCCACGGTAAGGACTCGGATGAGATTAGGAGGGTTGCTCATGACTCTTTGTCCCTGCGGAATAGCTTGAATCGGGAGTTATCATGCGTATCCTTGTAGGCAATAGCCGCGGGCACCGTTAACTCCACTTCGGTTCCCGCTCCGGCTTCGCTCCAAATACGTAAGTGCGCTCCAATCCGCTCTGCGCGCTCACTGACTCCCGGCAACCCCCAATGCCCGGGACGTCTGCTCAGCTCGAGAACCTTGGGATCTATGCCCTTTCCGTCATCGCGCAGTCGCAGGCGAAGCTGGTTCTTATCATAGCGGATCTCAGTTTCAATTTGGTTTGCTCTTGCGTGCCGGAAGGCATTGCGCATCACCTCGCGAGCAATCCGGTACACTTCGTCCTGCAACACCGGGGACAGCTTTTGCGGTTCGCCTTCCACGATCACGCGGAACGCTGGTGAGCTCTGAGTTTCCCCCTGAGCGCCCGCTAGGTCCTCCCCGGCCGCCTCCAGCAATTGGGCCAGATCACCTTCGCCAACCGGCTGTGAGCGTAAATCGTGAATCTCGTCGCGGCTTTCGGCGATGGCATCCCGCGTACCGGAAATCGCCTCGTCGAGAGTTTTCACAGCTTTCTCTGGGCTGCGGGGCAGCATGTTTCGAGCCGCCTGAAACTGAAACATCAAGCCGTGGAAGCTCTGCAGAAGTGTGTCGTGCAGCTCGCGAGCGATTCGTGTCCGTTCCGCCAGCCTCGCTTCAAATCGAGCGCTAAGGACCCGCGTCAGCTGATGCATGCGTAGGCGGTAGACGGCTATGGCAGCGAGTCCAGCGCAAAGCACGAGCCCCAACCGAAACCACCACGTTTGCCAAAGAGTTGGCGTTACTGCAAACCCCACCGCAGCCTCAGCACCGTTCCACAGCCCGTCACTATTCGAAGCGATGACGCGAAAGCGATATGAGCCCGGACTGAGATTCGTGTATATGGCGGTTCGTATGGTTGTAGGCTCGCTCCAATCATGATCAAATCCATCCAGCCGATATCGGTACCGAACACGCTCAGGGTTGGAGAGACTCACTCCTGCGTAATCAAATGTGACCCTCTGACGAGCAGACGAAATCCGAATGGGAAGCCTGGGGTCAAGAGCATTCCCATCCACGGAGGCTGTCTCGACGTGAACCAGAGCTGGCGCGGAGTTATCGACAGCCCGGTTTGGATTTACCACAGAGAGGCCACGATTCATGGAGAACCAAATTCTCCCCATAGAGTCCGCGACGACAGACTGATGACGCTTTACTCCTTCTGTACCCAGCAGGCCATCGGTAAGTCCATATTCCCGCACATCCGCGTCACCGGACCCGCTCCTCAACAGTCCGCTTCGTTTCAGGCGGAGGACATGATTTGAACTTGCGATCCACAACCATCCATTTCTGTCTTCCGCGATGCCGAATATCGGCTCGCGCAGCGGTTCCGACACGTCGATTGGGACCTGGACGTGATCCGAAATAAGGAAGGCAAGACCGGCAGCGCTGCCGATCCAGAGTACCCCGGTGGAATCCGCCAGTACGCAGTTCAGGTCGGCTGAAGGCAGGCCCTCTTTGACAGTGAAAATACGCCATCGGCCATTTCGGAAAGCGCTCAGGCCATTCGACGTTGCAATCCATACCGTGCCGTCGGGACTCTCCGTTATCGAAGTAACCGTATTGGACGGCAAGCCATTGGCGGTCGTGTAGGTTGAGAAGCGTCCTTTCCTGAATGCGCTGACTCCGCCACCCAGTGTGCCCGCCCACACGGTTCCATCACGACTTTGGTGTACGGCATAAACGCTGTTTTGGGCGAGTCCGTCCCACTGCGTATAAGTCTTGCCTGCAAACGAGCCGCCGCTGGGACGAAGAAACGTAAGTCCACCGCGTTGTCGCCCCACCCACAATTCGTTTTCACGGCCTGAAATGGAATAGACGACGTCCCTAGCCAGACCGGCGCTAGTCACGCTTCCATGCTCTCCCCCCTTGGTCCAGTGCAGTCCGCCCTCCAGCGGAGCGAACCAGGTGCGGCCTTCGGTGTCCACATAAATCGGTCCATTACTTTCTGATGGCAAACCATCCGCAACTGAGTAGGTGACGAACGCGCTATCACGCAGACGTTGAATGCCAGAGGTACCTCCCACCCATCGGTTGCCTTCGCGATCTTCGAAGACCGCCGTTACCCCTCCCTCGGCATGGGGGCCGGCCGGGTCCCCTGAGACACCCTGGGAGTTGACCCGAATCAGACCGCCGGATGTGGCCACCCAGATGTTCGAGTCGCGGTCTCGAATCATGGAGAACACCTCAACGTCGAGAAGAGCTGAAGGCACGCCGCTGCGCGTCACTTTAGCCCCATTCCAGTGCAGCACGCCTTGACTGGTCCCAATCCACAAATCGTGTCCCTCAAGGGGCAGGAAGCTGGTGACCTTCCTGCTGGGCAGCCATTTCGAGAGCTCGGAGGTCTTGCCCTCACTCAGGACAAATAGACCTCTATCCTCTGTACCCAGCCAGATTTTGGAATCAGTCGTTGCCACCATCGAGACCACTGCGGAAGTGGGTCCGGCCAGTCGGTGCGAAGTGACGCCAGTGGACCAACTGAGGCTCGAAGACCTTTCGTCAGGCGGAACTCCGTTGGCCCTGGCTACCGGATCTGCGTACACTGGCCCTGACTGAACCCTCTGAAATTGCGCGCCATTGTATATAAGTGTGCCTTTGGCAAGCGATGACACCAAAACCCCACCGGCTGTGTTCCGACAAATGGCCGTTATTCCATTTTCGGCCTCGCCCCGACTGAGCTCGAAAATTCCGCCGTGGTAGCGCAAAAGTTTGGTACTTCGCAAAAGGACCCAGAGATTGCCCTGCTCATCCGGGAGAAGGTTCGCCACTGGACCGACCGGAAATGCATTCGGGGTTGCCTGCTCGAATTTCCGGAAGTTCAAGCCATCGAAACGGATCAGCCCCTTATCTGTTCCAATCCAAAGGTAGCCATCGGGAGTCTGGACGATAGCGGAGATAGAGCCGCCCGGGAAGCCCTTCTCAGTTCCCCACGAGTCGCGAACGTATTGTGAGAGGACCCGGCTGGGATCGAGGGCTGACGCGGAGGTCGGTAAGCACAATCCCGCGAGTACAGCGATGGCAAATTGGAATGACCGACACCCTGCCCAACCTACGTCACGGAAGGTATTCAAACTTGTCAATCACAACCTCGCTGCCTTTCTGTATTGGATACTTCTCGCTCGGCACGATGTAGAACACTAAATAGGCTCTCTCCCGACCCGGCGAAGGTATGCTCGAAGTGAATTCATGTTGAGCGATCACAGTTGTTCCAGAGACAGATGGTCCCTTCACGCTCTTGAAGCTTGCGCGTCCAGATTCCCAGCGCATCAGATGCGTAACGGGACCGGACGGAACGTTAAACTGAAACACATTCCTCGGGATGTAGAACGGCTGGACGCCGTATTGGGCATTGTTCTTACTGGCAGCGTCGCCCCAGCGGCTGATCTCTACATCCAGTTCACGGTAGTACTGGTCCCCTCCCGACTCATCGAACGTGATCATACTGAATACGACGGCAGGCTCGAAATGTGAAGCATCTCGCACGGTTACTGCATAGGTGCCGTATCCAAGACCGCGATTCAGGAAGACTTCTGCACACGCCCCGCTCAGACTTCTTGACGATGCGCAGGTGCAGCGCCGTCAGAATCCACCCATGCATTGTCGGGGTCGTAAAGATTATTCATGCCTCCTCGATCGCTGGCGATAGTGCGCACGCTCCAGTCGTATCCGCTGAAATGAAGGGGTTTGGTGGGAGCGAACTGAGGTGTGCCAATGCCCTTGACGATGCTTACCAGGACTACAGGACCGCCTTGCGTCGGCGCTACATCGATGGTTGGAGGCGGACTGTAGCCCGGGTCGACTAGCAGTGCAGCGTACTCGAATCCGAGGTGAGTCTCCGTGCTCCACGGCGCTGGAAGTCTCTAGCGGGTCCGTCTTAAAAGTGAAATCGATGGATGGTACTCGAACCTCGGCTTCTAGTTGTGCCAAGGCTTTGAAGCCTTCGAATCGATACTGCCGCATTGGATCTTCGTAGTTGACCCGTTCGTCACCTGCTCTAAACACCAATTTGAAATCGAGAAATGCTGGAGTGCTTTCCGCATCCATCGCCGGCCAACGAGGTTGATCGATAATTGGCAGGTTGACCATCTGCAAGGTCGCAACCTTGCCATCAGTGCTGAAACTCAGTCCATCGGACGGGACTGGAGTTACCCAGTACAGCCCTTCTGGAGATATTGGGGAATGGAAATCATGAATT
>Ga0187817_10001521_pt1 | contig 11454 bp, 7 predicted proteins | sample NC_wetland_sal_i_17_FD_132431 | JGI IMG/M metagenome (GOLD analysis project Ga0187817, IMG submission 132431) | Wetland sediment microbial communities from Neuse River Estuary, North Carolina, USA - SO4_2 | ecosystem: Environmental > Aquatic > Freshwater > Wetlands > Sediment | place: USA: North... | reverse complement strand
GGAGGCGACCTTTGGCGCGCTGCGCACCAACCTCCGCGCACATCTCCGTTTTGTGCGTGTCGTCGTCAGGGTGGGCGACTACAAGCAGGACAGCTACTTCAGACAGGGCGAGGGTGCGACGGATTACGTGCCGCTGGATGACGACGAGCTCGCTCTGCGCCACCACCTGTGGCTCGCGACCGACAAAGCCTACAAGGCGGCCACGGAGGCTCTGGCCGCCAAGCAGGCACAGTTGAAACAATTAAACGTCGAGCATCCGGTAGATGATTTTGCGCACGCGGAGCCGGTGCAGTTTATGGGGCCGCCGGTCAAACTGGACATTGATCCCACTCCCTGGCTGAAGACCCTGCAAGACGCAACGGCGCTCTACAAAACCGACCCGCAAACCGAGTCTATTGATTCCTCTCTCCAGTTCCAGACTACGAACCGCTTTTTCGTAAACTCGGAAGGAACCGTGGTCCGCAGCGGTCAGGCCTCCTACGAGGTGTCCTTCACAGCAAGTACACAGGCGGCCGACGGCATGCAACTGGAGCGCTCGGTCACGTACGCAGTGCCCGATAGCAAGGACCTGCCTACCGCCGAAGCGTTTCTTGCGCACGCTACGAAACTGCTGGGCGATTTGAAGGATTTGCGGGCTGCACCGGTGGCCGACGAAGAATACCGCGGGCCCGTCCTGTTCTCGGCCGGCGCGGCCTCCGCCGTCTTTGCCGATTTGGTGGGCGAGAACATCCTCGGGCGGAAGCCGGGCTTAGGGCAGCCGGCTCGTACCAGGGGCGCCTTCGCCTCCAGCTATAAGAGCCGGGTGCTTCCGGAATTCCTCTCCGTGGTCGATGATCCCACGCTGGCTTCGTTCAACGGCAGATCATTACTGGGCAACTACGAAGTGGATGACGAGGGAGTGCGAGCCATGCGGGTTTCGGTCATCGAGAAAGGCAAACTCGCGAACTATCTTCTGGGTCGAGAACCCATTTTGGATTTCCCTACCTCCAATGGTCACGGACGGGCCCGCCTGCCGGTCAACTCCCCGGGGCCCAGTTTGGGGAACATGCTGGTAAGTTCCTCTGAGGCCGTGCCAGAAGAAGACCTGAAGAAGAAACTCCTCGAGCTTTGCCAACAGCGCGAGCTTCCGTATGGATATTTTGTGGATAGCATAGGTGTAGCACGCGCGCCTCGGCTGCTCTACAAGATATGGGTCAAAGACGGGCACGAGGAGCTTGTTCGCGGCGCGGTATTCGGTGACCTGGATGCGCGAGCGCTGCGCAATGACCTGATCGCTGCCGGCAGTGACCTGAGGGTCCTGAACCGAGTACAGAATGTTCCGCACAGCATTGTGACTCCTTCCATCTTGTTCGATGAACTGGAAGTGAAGCGCCAGGACATCCAAAAGTCGAAACTTCCAGAGTACCCTCCTCCGCCAGCATCGCAAAGCGAGTAAACGGATCTCCGAAAAGGCCGCACCAATTCCATCCGAGCGAGTAGCGGGCGCAGAGTCCCTGGTGTTGGGGCTCTGCCGTTCTTCCTGTGCGGCGTGCGGAATAGGGCGTAGAGTGCAGGGCTGGCGCAGACGTGCCGTTTTTTGGCATGTCTGCGCCCCTGTCTGTTGAGTCCCCCACCTGTTGATGCGGAGGGGCGCATACATCACGACAAACTGCGTCGTGACGTATGCGCCACCCACGTGCACGAAGGAAGGGCTTGACAACCAACCTCTATATATGTAGACTTTGGCACGGGTGCCCTTCACTGAGCTCTCCGAGGTGGAACATGCGAAATCTGATCCTGACAGCCGCGCTTTTATGCGCGTTTCCTGTCTTGGCCCGGGCACAGAATCCTGACTCTCAGTACCACTGGCAAGCCTACTTCATACCATTCGCCGACGCACCGGCGAAGCTTTCCCTCCAGATAGCGGGTTCAGCTCCAAAAGAACTCCCAACCAACACCAACGCTCACCAGTTCGGTGCCGGAGGAGAATTGTTGGACAACGGAGTCGGCGTGGGTGGCGAAATCTTGAGCTCGACGCAACCGTTTGAAGGTTCGAGTTTACGAACCTGGATCGGCTCAGTTGATTTGTCTTACCACTTTGGGGCCAGCACGAAAAGACGCAAAGTCGAACCCTTTCTGACAGGGGGCTATACCTTCTACTACGTCTCCAACGTCGGGCTATCGCACGAGGACGGCGGCAATTTCGGTGGTGGAGTCAACTTCTGGCTATCGCGCCTTGCCGCTCTGCGTTTAGAGGTTCGGGATGATATTGGCGGCCAATTTCTGAGCGTAGAATTTCAACCCCTAGGAAACTACTTCCTGCGCTCTTCACGACATCTCGTCGGCTTCCGCATTGGCGTAACGTTCAGATAGCGGTCTCGATTCAGAGGGGCGCATGCATCACGACAAACTGCGTCGTGACGTATGCGCCACCCGCGGACCCCCGACGACGTAAAGCGTTCTCTCGAGCCCATGGACACGCCGCGGACCCCAAACCCAGGGGTCCGCGCTACCCCTGCCGGAACTACGCTCCGATGTACTTGGCGTAGACGCTTCGGGCCACGGCGGGGTCGTGCGTGCCTTTAATGATGGCCCGGCCATCGGGGAAAATCGTCAATTCGTAGGCGTCGACCGAGAAAATGAGCAGGAACTCGTTGGCGCGCACGCGGCCAAACTGCTCCAGACGAGCTTTCAACTCCGCAAGGTCCAACTGGCGAGACGCTGCGGCGTGAATCTGCACGGAGTCGCGCCCGCAGAGGCTGGTGTGCATCGGGGCGGTTCTGCTGAGGTAGGCAAACTCTTTGGCGCCGCAAACCCGGCACTGAGGGTCTCTGCGCGGCCGGACTTCCTGAAGCTGGTTCTTCCAGATGTCATAGGCAAGCATGGCTCCGTGCAGCTCCTGCGGCCGGCCCAGAAGGATTTTCAGCGCTTCCGTCACCTGGATGGCCGCCACCCAGGAAACCGCTGGGCCGATCACGCCCACCGTGTCGCACGTGTCATAGGCGCCCTCGGGCGGACTGGGGAAAAGGCACGCCAAGCAGGCTGTGCGGCCGGGAAGGATGGTCATGGTCATACCGTAGCTGGCCACCACCGCCCCGTAGATCCAGGGAAGAGCGAGTTTCGCGGAGACCTCGTTCAGCAAGTAGCGCGCCTCGAAGTTGTCCGTGGCGTCCAGAATTACTTGGAAACCGCTGACGAGTTTTTCGATGTTCCGATTATCCACGTCTTTCACCAGACCCTCGACCCTGATCTCAGAATTGATCTGTCTCAGCTTGCGCGCCGCAGCAATGGCTTTTGGCATGCGCTCCCTGGCATCCGCCTCGTCGTAGAGAATCTGGCGCTGGAGATTTGATTCCTCGACAAAGTCGCGGTCCACGATGCGCAGCGTTCCCACGCCCGCGCGCGCCAGTGCGCTGGCCTGGGCCGTCCCAAGCGCCCCACAACCCAATATCATCACCTTGGATTCGAGAAGCTTTTCTTGCCCATCCGCGCCGATGGGAGGAAATAGAATCTGCCGGGAGTATTTTTCGCGGTTCATCATTTCAACTCGAGCCGTTAACTAGAAGTTTACCCTGGGGCTGAGAATTACACCAGCCTTGGAGTGCGGCAGCGGAGCCTGTGGAGCTGCCGCCTTGACGACTTGAGCGCATCCAACAATTCCACGCGACCTCCCCTAACGCCGCCTTACGCAAGGAGGGGAATTTCGAACTCCCCTCCTCATGTGAGGAGGGGTTGGGGGTGGAGGGACTCGCGCGCGCGAGATCGAAGGCGGCAGCTCCGCAGGCTCCGCTGCCGCAGTCCAAGAAAAAAACCCTGGACGAGTGCAAGCAGTGGAGCGATGATTAAGGCAACCTGAACGTCCGGTGACAAGGGATCCTGCCCGGGTTCCGTGTCCGGCCCGACCCCCTGCCCAGTGTTTTGTAAAATGACCGAACCATTGCCATTTGAGGAAGAACGCCGATTGATGATCGAAATCCAACTGCGGTATCGCGGCATCCGCGACGAAAAGGTCCTGGACGCCATGTTCCGGGTCCCGCGCCACGAGTTTGTCCCGCCGGCTCTGGTGAAGGCTGCTTACGACGATCGACCCTTGCCGCTTGGCGAAGCGGAAACCATCTCCCAACCCTACATTGTTGCGGCCATGACTGAAGCAGCCCACGTGCAGCCAGGAGACAAGGCGCTGGAGGTGGGGACCGGGAGCGGGTATCAGGCAGCCATCCTGGCCTACCTGGGGGCTAGAGTTTACACCATAGAACGTAATGCCGTGCTCGCGAACTCAGCACGCGAACGCCTGGCACGGCTCGGGTACGACGGAGTGGAAGTCATTGTGGGCGACGGTAGCGAGGGTTATCCACCAGCGGCGCCTTATGCCATCATCCTTGTCACTGCTGCCGCGCCCATTGTCCCGCCCGCCTTGCTCGAGCAACTGGCAGAACAAGGCCGCTTGGTGATTCCTGTTGGGGACCTTCGGCATCAGGACCTTCTGCTCAACCTCAAACAGGCTGGAGAAGTCAAGACGAGCGTCCTCGACCCTTGCCAGTTTGTGCCGCTCATCGGGAAGGGCGGCTGGCCTGAGAAGGAATGGCGGCTGATGTAAATTCGCTCCCGGCCCTTCGATTTTTCTTGACTCGAAATAAATCGGACTTTATTATCACCCTAACGCTGGAAAGGAGGTGATCCATGTCGATAGAAAGTAACCTTAGCGAGGGTGCTGAGGCTTAGGCGTCAAGCATGTGCCCACTTGTGGGAACCTCTCGCTAGCGACGGAGGGTTAGTGGCAAGGGCGCTGTGGGGCGCCGCTCCCCGATGAAGGAGGGAGAAAAGCCAAACCCAATCAGTATCCCGGGCCCCTGGTCGTGCGGTCAGCGTACGGCCAGGGGCTTTTCGTTTGGCGAGTCGAGGAGTCGAGAAGTCAAGAGTCGAAAGTTGAGTGTCGAGAGTCAAAAGGCGAAGATCATAGCCACCTTGCCCTCGACTCCGGGCCAGAACCCAGGATGAAAGCCCTCTCCCGTGGGGAGAGGGTGGACCGCGACGGCGTATTCTCCAGCCGCCGCGGGACGGGCCTTCGCCCGCCGAAGGGTTATGCACGCTCCCGGCGCACAGCCCGCTATGGCCCGCAGGCAGGTGAGGGGTCGGTTCCGCGCCGGGGTGGGATCCGGCCGGAGGCCTGGGGCGCACCAGCCCAACCACCCTCTGCCCCCTCCTTATCCAAGGAGGGGAGTCATGATGCGTAGTGCCGGCCCGAAGACTTGTGAAATCTGCACCCTTTACTCGTCACCAGTGACGAGGACCTCTACAACGCGCTCAAGAACCATCTGGAGTTAGGGATCGAGGTCCTTCGCCCCCGCGAGGCCCTTCAGCGCGCGCTGAGTAGTGCTGCTGACTGATCGCAGCGATCCCGTCTACGATGCGGGCTTGACCTGCTGGCGCGGAGCCCGAGAGAAGCGACGTATTCTCATCATCTCAAACGATTCCAGGATGACCTTAGTGGCCATCTCAGTCAGGTGATACTGCGGCATCTCTTCGCGGCGCACCCAGCGCGCGTCCGTAACGTCGGAAGCGGGCTTGAGTTGTCCGCCCTTCAGCCGGCAAACGTAATCCACGATCACGTAGTGGTACTTGACGCGCTCCCCTTCCCGCGTGATGCGATCGAACGCCGCCGCGATTTCCAGCGGCTCGACCTCCAACCCGGTTTCTTCCTTCAATTCGCGCCGCACCCCTTCCGCCAATTCCTCACCAAGCTCGAGCATTCCGCCGGGTATGGACCACTGGCCCTTGAGCGGCTCGCAGCCGCGTCGAATGAGCAGGGCGCGCTGGCGATGAATAACCACTCCGCCCACGCCCACGATGGGACGATCCGGATACTCGCGTTTCATGGTTTCACTCGGCACCCGCTTGGTCACTGCACGCCCTACATACGCAGTCATTCCCGCCAAAGCGGGAATCCAGCCCTCTGCCAGCGCATTCACCGAGGCTTTCCGGTGGATTCCCGCTTTCGCGGGAATGACTGCGCAACTCTATTCGTTGGCTGCCCGCGCCACAAGCTCATACAAAACCTTCACCCCTCTCCGGAGCTGGTCGACGGGCACGCGCTCATTGGGTGCGTGCTCGGTGGCGTCCACTTCCGGTGTCACTTCCAGGGTGTTGAAACCGTAGCAAGTAATTCCCAGCGGGCGGTACATCTGGCTCTCAGTGTAACCGGCGCCCAGGGCCGGCGCAACAATCGCTTGCGGATTGTATTGGTGCACCACCTGCTCGATCAGCCGGTAAAGGCTGGTGTTTGTGGAAGAGGAGTTTGCAGGCTTGAAGCGGTTAGCAAACGTAATGCTAATGGAATCATCCGCCAACACGCTGCGAAGCTGGTCTAGAAACACTTTGGGATCTTCGCCCGGAAGCAGCCGCACATCCAGCTCGGCGTAAGCGGTTTCCGGAATCACGTTGGTCTGAGGCCCACCACGGAGGACGGTGAGTGAAACCGTATCCCGCAGCAGGAAATTGTATTCCTCGCCCCGGCTGATGCTTCGGGCGAATGCCGGGACCTGAAGCGCTTTTTGGATGTCGCGAAACTCTGCGGCCCGCGGTTCAGGCTCGAGCCCTGCGATCGTGCGGAAGTACTGCTCCACGGAGGGCAGCAGGCGGATGGGCGGTTGCCAGTCTGCTATTCGGGCGAGGGCCTTTACCAGCCGGTCTGGCGCGGAGTCCGCAATCGGGATGGAACCGTGGCCGCCTCGACCGGTTGCGGTGAGGCGAAGCCAGAAAGGTGCCTTCTCCCCCACGCCCACCTCATAAACTGTCCTCCGGCCCTTGATGATGAGGTTGGTGCCACCCTCCGTAATGAGGTAATCCGCGTTCCGCACCAATTCCGGATGGTTCTCCAGCATCCAGGCACTACCCGTGTCGTTGACTTCTTCGTCCGAAGTGGCCAGGAAAATCAGGTCGCGCATCAGGTGCAGGTGTTGCCGGGCGGCGATCAGCATCACCATTGCCTGAAGCAATCCCTCGTCCTTCATATCTTGCGCACCCCGCCCGTACATTTCCCCGTTCAATACTTCGCCGGAAAAAGGCGGTAGCCGCCAGTCGCTGGGGTCGGCTTGCACCACATCCATGTGGTTCAGCAAGATCAACGGTCTGAGCGTTCCATCACCTTTGATGACTGCGTAGATATCGGCTCGCCCGGGGGCGTAGGGATAGATGGTGCTTGGAATTCCCGCCTTCTCGAAAAGCCGGTGAAAGAATTCTGCTGCGGCCAGTTCGTTCCCGGGGGGATTCGAAGTGTTAATGCGCAAGTACTCGTGCATTAACTGCACGGTCTCATCCTGGTAAGGTGGCCATTCAATCGCCCGGAAGTATTCATCAAGTTGGGCTTGAGCGAAGGCGGAAAAAGATAGCGTGGCCAGAACCATCAGGATGGGGAGCAGCTGAAGTTTACACGGGGCCACACGCGTAGCGGATTGGTTTTGGGAATCATCCATATTGTTAGAGAGCTGTAGCACCGGCCTTCAGGTCGGCAGTTTGCGACTTAGAGAGCTGTGGCAGCGCTGGCCCTCAGGTCGGCATTCTGCATCCTGTTCGGTCGGCACTCTCTGACTATATCAGATGACCCGATTGAGGCAAGCATTGAAGTCCGCGGGTTAAGTTCGGGGTGGCAGCTCCGCTGCCGCGCTCCAAGGCAGGATAGGGTGAACTTGAACTGGATTCGAACATGGCTCACGTGTGTGACGTTCTATTATCCCGCCTTCTGGCTCTCTCTTTTCCTGGTGCACGCACTGCCCTCCCTGATCCAGGTCGTGCTGCATCACGAGCAACTCAAGGTCTTGCAATTTTCATCCTTCATGGCTCTCGCGGTGAGCGGACCGGCGGCCAGCCTTGTTCCCTCCCCATATCGACAAGCCTCCGATGCCCGGGCGCTACTCGAGGTCGTTTTCATCGCCAGCGCATTTGCGATTCTTCTCGCGCTCTTTGGCCAAGCCCATCGCCTCCAGACCGGGCTCGCTCTCGCCATGTTGGGCGAAGTTGGGATGGCGACTTGGCTGTGGCGATCGTTCGACCACCCCGCAATGTCACCTCGAAGCATCCTCGTCTCCGCCTTCTTTTTCGGCTTCATGAGTTTGGGGCTTCGCTGGATACTCACTGCTCATGGAAGCTCGCGCTATTGGGTGCGGGTTGGCAGCCTGCTTGCTGATTTCGTGCTTCCCCTCGCCCTCGCCGGGATGGCAGGATTGCTGCTCCATTATCCTTGGCTCACCCGGCAGTTTCTTAGGCTGCTCATTCCCGCCGTATTGGCCTCGCTGCTCGTCAGTTCCTTCCCTCCATCGCGGCCGGTTCGCGACCCGTCGCCTGCCTGGGGGCCGAAGCCCTTCGGTTGGCACAGGGGCGAAGGCTTTGGGCTGCATGGTGAACCGCCCCGACAGGTTCCTGACCCACAAGGAATTGGTTGGTGGTCCGTTGTAGCAGGCCTTGTCACCACCATGGCCTTTTTCGCTGCTGTTTCTTGGGGAGGCCAAGCGGTCACGGGCGCGTTCGAGCGCGCCAGGAGTGCCGCCAATCAAGCGGTGATGGCCTCCTTCCCCAAAGCTCGCGCTGATCTTCCCTATCCCAGGCTTTTTTTCCAAAAGGGTGTCAACTTCACGGCCGAGTTCCCGGACGTTTACGCCTCCGAAGGCGCCCGGCAGATGCTGGAACTGTTGCCGCAGTTCGGCGTGAACGCGATTGCACTGGTTCCGTACGGGTGGTCCTCCGCCCATCCTCCGCGTGTGGTCCTTCCCCGCCAGGGGCAAGGCTGGGAAAGCGACGAAGGCATCGAAGAACTCACGCGCGTGGCGCACGCGCTGGGCGTGAAAGTTCTGCTGAAGCCCGCGGTGTGGCAAGCCGACAACCTGGATATTCCATCGGCTGCCGACCGGGCGTTGTGGTTCGACCAGTACAAGGCCTTCCTCGAGCATTACGCTCAGCTCGCGACGACGATCCATGCCGACGTCTTTTGTGTGGGCGGGGAGCTCGTGCACCTGACGCCTTACGAGGCGGAGTGGCGCAGACTGATTTCCCGGGTCCGTCAGTTGTACCCCGGCCCCCTAGTCTATGCCGCCAACTTTGGACAGGAATTTGAGCAGGTCGCCTTTTGGGACGCTCTCGATTACATCGGCCTCCAGGAATACTACCCCCTTCCTGACAATCTCGCGGCCGAGTCCGTGGTTAAGCAAGTGGAGGTGGTGCAGCAGAAATACCATCGTCCCGTGATCTTCACCGAAATCGGATTTCCAAGTTTGGAAGACGCGAACCGCCACCCCTGGGATGACTCGCTCGACACTCAGATCTCGCTTCGGGCGCAAGCGGCTTGTTACCAGGCGATTTTCCGGGCTTTCTACAAACTGCCGTGGTTCGAAGGGATGTATTGGTGGAAAATCGAAACGAATGGGAGCGGCGGCGCACAAGATCGTTCGCACACGCCTTGGGGCAAGCCTGCGATGGAGGAGATGAAGCATTGGTACAATGAACGCGGACGGTAACCTGTAGGGGGACGGCTTGCCGTTCGCCGCGTCAGCCGTCACGCCACTCAACTGCGAAAGTGGCTCAAGCCCTAGGGGTGTCCAATTTCGCAATCCCCCTGGGCGCTCGACGCGGCTCTGCCGCCCCGATTTGCGGAAAGCCTCCGGCTTTCCGGCCAATTCCGCACCTTATCTCCTCCGCGCAGGCTGGAAGGCTGAGCCTTCCAGCCTGCGCGTAGGAAGCTGACCAGTAGGCACGTCCCTCGGAAAGGCAAAGCCTTTCCGCAAGGCGAGCGGCAGAGCCGCAATGCATCACTCGGCGGATAGGTGGTGATTTGGACAGGCAGGGGCATACCCTACCCCCACAAGTCCTGTAAAATTCTTGCGTTTTTTCAGTCAAAACCTTTATAGTCAACTCGTTGAAATCCGCGAGAACAGGGATTGGGGACGATTTCTTGGCTAAACCCACCACACCGCGAATTTTCGTCACGCTGGCGGGTCCCAGCCTGGCGGCACTCGAAGCGCAGGCCGGCCACTTGAGCGCGGCTGCTGTGGGCTTCGAGTTGCGCTTGGACTATCTCCAGGACTTCACCCAGTTGGAGGCCTCACTCCACCAAATGCTTGTGCGCTTGCATACGCCCCAAGCCATCGCCACCTGCCGAAAGGAGGAGGCAGGCGGAGGTTTCAAGGGAAGCGTGGAGGAGCAGGTCGCGGTGCTGGCTGCGGCGGTGCGCGCGGGTTGTCAGCGGGTGGACATCGAGTTCGAGTCCATCAAGGAAGCAGGATCGAAGCTGCTGGGGCAATTTCATCCGGCCAAGGTTATCGCTTCCTATCACAACTACCGCAGAACGCCTTCGCTGGGCGGGGTGTATCGCCAACTGGCACGCCTCCCGGTGGAGATGATCAAACTAGCGACGCAAGCCCAGCACTTGCGCAACAATCTTGAAATCCGACAACTGCTCAAAACCCATCACCACCGGAGCCCGAAGCTGGTGGCGTTAGCCATGGGCGCGTCGGGCATTCCCTCGCGATTGTTGGCTCTGCTTTGGGGCTCGGCAATCACTTATGCTTCCCCGGGAAACCATGCGGTGGTGCCCGGCCAGGTTCCCGCGGACCTGATGCGCTCCATTTATCGGGTAGAGAGGCTAAACCAGCGCACCCTGCTTTATGGCGTTGTCGGCTCACACGCTTCGATTTCCCTTTCGCCTGCGATGCAAAATGCGGCTTTCCAGGCCAAGCATGCGAATGCTGTTTTCCTGCCCTGCGAGACCAATCAATTCTCGGACTTCCTCGCCTTCGCGCGCCAAGCGGGCCTGTCGGGCTTCTCGGTGACCATGCCCTACAAGCGGGCAATTCTTCGTTCGCTCGATTGGGCCGATCCGCTCGCCACTCGCATTGGGGCGTGCAATACCGTTGCCGTCCAGCGTGGCAAATGGATGGGCTGGAATACTGACGCCGCGGCGGTGGTCGAAGTGCTCACGAAGCGGTTGAGGCTGTCGGGCAGCCGCATGTTGGTTCTGGGCGCGGGCGGAGCGGCTCGCGCCGCTGCCTACGCTTTGCGCACCGAGGGCGCAAAAGTCATTGTCGCCGCGCGCCGCGAGGAAATGGCGCGGCGCCTGGCGCGCGCGGTCGAGGGTGAAGCGGTCTCCTGGGAAGGCGCCGAGGGGCTGGAAGTAGATGCGGTGATCAATGCTACTCCCGTCGGCATGTATCCCCGCGTGAATGAGTCACCGCTCGATTTGGCGCGTCTGCGCGCCCGCCTGGTTTTCGATATGGTGTATTACCCGCTCGCCACGCGCTTCATCGCGGAGGCCAGAGGGCGAGGCTTGATCACTATTTCCGGGCTTGAAATGCTCGTGGCACAAGGCGCGCGTCAATTCGAAGTTTGGACCGGGCTCACCGCCCCACGCGCCCTGATGGAGCAAGCCGTGCGGCAGGTGTTAGATCGATCGGTGGGCTAGCAGTCAGTCGACAGTCGACAGTCAACAGT
>Ga0187817_10001520_pt1 | contig 11457 bp, 5 predicted proteins | sample NC_wetland_sal_i_17_FD_132431 | JGI IMG/M metagenome (GOLD analysis project Ga0187817, IMG submission 132431) | Wetland sediment microbial communities from Neuse River Estuary, North Carolina, USA - SO4_2 | ecosystem: Environmental > Aquatic > Freshwater > Wetlands > Sediment | place: USA: North... | reverse complement strand
GGGGGACATGACTGGGCGAACGAAGTCCCCGAAGGGATCACCTCCGCGGTTTGCGAGTGTCCACAGTCCGAAAGAAAACTTATGTTCTGGCTTTGGTTGGTACGACGCGTTGTTAATCATGGTCTTCTCCTCACCGAAGGTCGGCGCCTATTAAAAGAATCAAACACACCAGTAAGAGCTTCGTAGTTCCCTTTGACGCTCCAACCAACATGGCAAGGTGAGATGGAACGGCTGTGTCTTGAACAAAGGAGGGGAACGCTTCGAAAGAAGGCTCGAACCCTTGGCGCGTGAGACCCGACGAATGTCCCGAGCGAACTCATTTTGACCTAGCGTGTACGTTAACGGCAAAACTATAGTATCATCGGCGCAGTGAATTGCAAGGATGCAAATAATTGATGCTTCTAAGGAGTTTTCGGTGAAGCCAGTGCGGCTGCTCCGCGATGCTCGTGTTTGCCTTCTCGTTCTCTATTGCCACTGTTTCTATTCGTGCTGCTCGCGAGGGACATAAAGAATGTCTGCTGGTGTCCTCAGGAGAGACGGGCATCACACAGGAGTGCCTCCCATGAAGAAGCAATCCAAATCCGCGGTACTATCCGGCCGCCGCAAATTGTCGCCTGGATACAAGAATCCGAAGTGGCCTACCGCCCGACGGGTGAAAGACCTGCTATCCCGAATGACCCTTGACGAGAAGGCCGCTCAGATGGTGTGCATCTGGAGAGAAAAAGTAGGCACGCTGGTCGATGCGGAAGGCAATTTCGATTACGAAAAAGCGAAGACCGCGTTCTCCAGTGGTCATGGGTTGGGACAGTTCGGCCGCCCAAGCGATTCCGGGAAGGGGAAGAACGCCCGAGAGATGGGGGAGCTCACGAACGCGGTGCAGAAATTTTTCCGCGAAAATAGTCGCTTGGGGATCCCGGTAATAGTGCATGAAGAGTGCCTGCATGGACACGCGGCAGTGGACGGCACGAGTTTCCCGCAGCCGATTGCCTTAGGTGCGACTTTCAATCCTCAGTTGGTGGAATCGCTCTATTCCATGACCGCGCTGGAGGCGCGCCTACGGGGAGCACACCAGGCATTAACGCCGGTTGTAGACGTAGCAAGAGATCCCCGCTGGGGTCGCGTAGAGGAAACTTACGGCGAAGATCCTTACCTTGTATCGCGGCTCGGCATCGCGGCGGTTCGCGGATTCCAGGGCGATTGCAGCTTCCGAGACAAACGCCATATGATTGCCACTCTGAAACACTTTGTCGGGCACGGCCAGCCTGAGTCTGGCATGAACTGTGCGCCCGCCAACGTTTCGATGCGCGTGCTGCGTGAGACTTTTCTCTATACCTTCAAGGAAGTGCTGAAGCACGCGGGGGCCATCAGCGTCATGCCGTCTTATAACGAGGTCGATGGCGTGCCCTCTCACAAGAATAAGTGGCTGTTGCGCGACGTGCTGCGCAAAGAGTGGGGCTTTAAAGGATTTGTGGTTTCGGACTACTTCGCGATCTGGGAACTTGGATATCGCCCTGATACGCATGGCCACTTCGTTGCAAAGGACAAACTGGACTCGTGCGTCCAGGCCGTTCGGGCGGGAGTGAACATCGAATTGCCGGACCCGGACTGCTACCTGCATCTTGTGGAGTTGGTGCGCAAAGGAGTGCTGAAGGAATCGGAACTCGATGAACTTGTGGCACCGATGCTCTTCTGGAAATTCCAGATGGGCTTATTCGAAGACCCTTACGTCGATCCCGGCGAGGCGGAACGTGTCGTGGGTTGCGAGGCGCATCGCGAACTCGCGCTTACCGCAGCTCGCGAGGCCATCACTTTACTGAAAAACGACGGTAGCCTGGCTCCGCTGAAAATGAGCGCGATCAAATCAATCGCAGTGATTGGACCGAATGCAAACCGCACTCTGCTCGGTGGCTACAGCGGCGTGCCAAAACGCGAGGTGACTGTATTCGAGGGCATTAAGGAGAAAGTAGGGAACCGCGTAAAGGTCCTGTACAGCGAGGGCTGCAAAATCACCATTGGGGGCTCCTGGAACCAGGATGAGGTGGTCCCCAGCGATCCCGAAGAAGACCGCAAGGAAATCATGGAGGCGAATAAGGTAGCCAAGGACGCGGATGTGATTGTGCTGGCGATCGGGGGCAATGAGCAGACGTCGCGGGAGGCATGGTCACTTCAACATATGGGCGACCGCACTAGCCTCGACTTAATTGGCAGGCAGGAAGAGTTAGTGAAGGCAATGGTAGCCACAGGAAAGCCGGTCATTGTCTTTTTGTTCAACGGCCGTCCACTCACGATCAATTATGTCAGCCAGAATGTGCCGGTAATTTACGAATGCTGGTATCTCGGCCAGGAGACGGGGCGGGCTATCGCCGACGTGTTGTTCGGGGATTACAACCCGGGCGGAAAATTGCCCATCACCATACCTCGCTCGGTGGGCCATGTTCCTGCGTTTTATAACTACAAGCCGTCGGCGCGACGGGGCTATCTCTTTGACGATGTCTCGCCGCTCTACGCGTTTGGCTATGGCCTTAGTTATACGAAATTCGCTATCCAGAACCCTCGCTTGAAAACGAAAACGATCCGGAGAGACGGCTCGACCAAGGTTTTAGTAGACGTCAAAAATAACGGAACCCGCGAAGGGGCGGAGGTTGTTCAACTCTATATACGGGACCTCGTCAGTTCCGTTACCAGGCCGGTCAAAGAGCTCAAGGGTTTTCGTAAAGTTCGTCTGCAGCCTGGCGAGAGCACCACAGTCACGTTTGAAATCACATCGGAGCATCTGGCTTTCTATGACATCAACATGAAATACGTCGTGGAACCCGGCGACTTTGAAATCATGGTCGGCAACTCTTCACGAGATGCAGATCTGCAAAAGCTGCTCCTGCAGGTAAGAGAGTAGGGCGGCGTCAACCGACGGAGCAAAGGCGCCAGGCAGGCGCGAAGAAAACGAGGCGAGTATGACCCAAAAGCTTTCCTTCACAGAGAAGGTCGGTTACAGCCTTGGAGACATGGCTGCGAATTTCATTTTCCAGGCCATGCTCGCGCTTCAATTAAGCTTTTACACCGATACCTTTGGGTTGTCCGCCAGAGCTGCAGGGACACTGTTTCTGGTGGTTGGCTTAGGTGCTGCGGCGCTTAATCCAGTCATGGGCCTTGTCGCGGATCGCACGAATACGCGCTGGGGCAAATTCCGTCCGTGGCTTCTCTGGACGGCAGTGCCGTTCGGCATCATCAGTGTTCTCACCTTTACCACTCCCCACCTCAGCCCGAGCGGCAAGCTCGTTTACGCGTACGCGACGTACGCACTACTACGGCTCATCTATACGATCAACAACGTGCCCTACGCTGCGTTGACCGGCGTTATCACAGGTGATCCCGACGAGCGAACCAGCCTTTCCTCTTTCCGTCAGATCTTTGCCAATTCCGCAGGCTTCATTGTTCAGGGGTTGGCTATTCCCATGCGCGACTACTTCGGTCGCGGCGACAATGCCCGAGGTTACCAGTTGACCATGGGTCTGTTCTCCGTCCTATGCGTCATTTTCTTCATTATTACGTTCGCGACGACCAAGGAACGAATTCAGCCCGACCCGCACCAGAAGACTTCTCTCGGGCAAGACCTCAAAGACCTATTCAAGAACCGGCCCTGGATCGCGCTCTTTGGGGTGACTATTTTCTATTTCGCCGCGATCTCGATTCGCAGCAGTGTAATGCTGCCCTTCTTCAAGTACTGTGCCGGAAACGAAAAACTCTTTAGTTGGTTCAACGGCTTTGGCCTGACGTCGCTCCTGATCGGCGTTGCTGTTTCGAACTCACTGTCGATTCGGGTCGGCAAACGCAACCTCTTCATTCTGAGCATGGTGCTGACGGCGATCTTCAATGTCATGCTGTTCTTTTTTGCATCGACAGCAATTGTACCTATATTCGCGTCCGAAATCCTGCGCCAGTTCGCTTACGGTTGGTCGTGCCCACTTCTGTGGGCGATGATGGCCGATGTTGCCGATTACGGAGAATGGAAAACGGGCCGCCGCGCAACCGCAACGGTCACTTCCGCTGTTGTATTTGCGCTGTGGGCTGGCCTTGCTCTCGGCGGCGCGATTGCCGGCTGGCTGTTCTCGTCCTACGGCTATGTGCCGAATGCCCTGCAGACCGGCCGCGCTCTAATGGGCATCCGCCTGACGGCGAGCGTCTATGCAAGTCTGGCATTTGTGGCCACCGCACTCTGTCTGCTCTTTTATCCCATTACCCGGGAAGCAAATCTCAAGATTGCGGATGATCTGACGGAAAGGCGCAAGAGCTATGCGCCTGCGGTCTCGTGAGTCAACCGTCGGGAAAAAGGGCCGCAACCTGCTGCCGCCTTGGGAAGGGAGTGCCAAGATGAGCGTTACCTCGCGATCGATATTGCTTGCTGGGTTCGCGTTGATTTTTCTAATTTGCAAAGCGGATAGCCCCTCCACTCTTAAAGATGCCTACAGGGGCGTCTTCTGGATCGGCGCGGCAGTCAACTCTGCGCAATTTACCGAACAAGACTCTCGCGGGGCTGCTCTCGTCAGGAGAGAGTTCAACTCCATCACCCCGGAAAACGCTCTCAAGTGGGAGAACATTCATCCCCATCCAGATACCTATGCATTCGATCTCCCTGACCAATACGTCGCCTTTGGCGAGCGCAATCAACTCTATGTCGTCGGTCATTGTCTGGTCTGGCATAACCAGGTACCCGACTGGGTTTTCCGGGATGAACAGGGCAATCCCGTCGTTCGTGAAGTTCTTCTGAAGCGCATGCATGATCATATTCAGTCCGTCGTGGGCCGATACAAGGGCAGGATCAAAAGTTGGGATGTTGTCAACGAGGCTCTCAATGAGGACGGCACCCTTCGCCACTCACCCTGGTTGAATATTATCGGAGACGACTACATTGCCAAAGCATTTCAATACGCGCACGAGGCCGATCCCAACGCCGAACTCACCTACAATGATTATTCTCTGGAGAACGAACCCAAGCGCAATGGCGCAATCGCACTGATCCGGAATCTGCGGGAACAGGGCATTCCTGTTACATCTGTCGGGCTGCAGGGCCATGACAGTCTCACGTGGCCCTCGGTCGAGCAGCAGGATGCCACCATTTCAGCATTCGCAAAGCTGGGCGTGAAAATAGTCATCTCTGAACTCGATATCGACGTTTTGCCCCGTGCAACTGCTCAGGAAAGCGCGGACATATCCATGAACATCGAACAGGACCCGAAACTCAATCCGTATGTGAATGGACTGCCGGATTCCGTGCAACAGGCACTCGCGCAACGATACGCCGAGTTGTTCCGCGTGTTCTTAAAACACCGTGACGTTATAACCAGAGTGACTTTTTGGGGCGTCTCGGATGGGGATTCTTGGCGGAACAACTGGCCTGTAAAGGGCCGCACCAGCTATCCCCTGCTCTTCGATCGTACCGGTCGTCCCAAGCCAGCTTTCGATGCAGTGGTTCAAGTGGCCGCTGGACAAACGGCGCAGTAGTTGATGCGCGGAGATTTGCTTCATGATTATCCTGGATGATTTCTTAGCGTCACCCGAAACGCGTGGCAAGAGAGCGTTCGGCAACTCCACGGCAAAATATTGGTCTGTTGTTAACGTACACGCATTCATCGCCCCGGCGCCAATTTTCGGGGCCCATTCACTTGCGTTAGCATTAGAATGCGCATAGAACATCAGCATGGCCAAACAGCCACGAGGAATTCACCTGATAGCCGAGATGGCCGATGTTTCTATCGGCACTGTTGATCGGGCTCTTCATGGGCGCGAGGGAATCAAGGAATCCACTCGTCAGCGGGTTCTGCAAATAGCCAGGCAGATCGGGTACACGCCAAACTTGGCGGCGCGAGCGTTGTCCGTCGCTCGGGCAAATGCGCGGATTGGCGTATGCATGCCTCGAGAGATTCACTTTTTCTATGATCAGCTCTGGAATGGCGTACTGGATGAAGAAAAACGTGTCTCTCAACTCGGCGTTCAATTCATCAATCGTTCCGTGCAGGTACTCGGAGAAGGAGAGCCCGAGGCATTTAAAGCGCTGATGGACAGTGGCGTCGACGGAATCATTTTAACGGCTGGAAATCCAAAAGAACTTAAGCCGCTGATCGACGCCGCCGAGGACAAGGGAACGCGTGTTGTTTGCGTGTCTACTGATGCGCCCGAAAGCCAGCGATCCGGCATCGTTTGCGTTGAACCTTACTTGAACGGATGCCTGGCTGGAGAGCTCATGGGGAAATTTGTTGCGCCTGGCTCGAAGGTCGCTGTGGTTGCTGGAATGTTGATGGCGGAAGACCATCGTAAGAAAGCCGATGGTTTTTCGGATGCCTTCCCGCGCCACTGCGCTGGAGGAAAGATCGTTGCAGTGATTGAAGGACACGAAGACGAGGATGAAAGCTTCCAAAAAACCTTCGATTTGCTACGACGGATACCGACACTCGCGGGAATTTATGTCAACACAGTGAATTGTCTGCCGGTTTGCCGTGCTCTTGGAGCGCGGGGCCTCGGAGGAAAAGTAAAGCTTATTACCACCGACCTTTTCGCGGAGATGTCACCGTATTTCCGAAAAGGCACGATTGCAGCCTCGATTTACCAACACCCGTACCGGCAGGGGCAAATAGCCGTCCGGCTTTTGGCCGACAATCTCACCAATAAAGTGAATTTTCCGCCCTCCGTGCACCTCAGCCCGGGTGTGGTCATGTCCTCCAACTTGCACCTGTTCCGGGAACTCAGGCTTACGGACGCAAAACTAGGCGACGCGGCTCATAAGAGCGCCGTCGCTATCTAGCAAGAAAATCGCTAGCCATCATCAGCCTGTTTCATCCTTGTCATCCCCATATATCCCTTGGCATGGCCCGTCCTATGGGCCCACTCCTGTGTGGGAATAGCTATACCTTGGGAACGCGGTTACCACCATGAAATGTGTCAGTTAGGCGGTCGGGTGGTCAGACGGTCATCGCGCTGAAGCGAGGCCGCATGTGTCAACTATTTGCAAATTCTTTTCATGGAATCGAAAAAACTCTTGACATGGAAAGGAGCTGGGAGGATGCTTCGTGTACGTTAACGGTGCATTAATCCTGTCGGGGTGTGGAGGAACAGTAATGAAATCTTCGTCCTCGTCTTGCTTGATTACCATGTTCAACGCCAAAGCTATTTGGCTAGGTCGTGCAGTTTTTCTTTTACTTTTGCTTCTTGGATTGCCTCTTTTTGTGGCCGCACAGGAGGCAACGGTCGTGGGGACGGTCACGGACCCGAGCGGGAGCGTAGTTCCCAACGTGACGATCACGATTACCAACGTAAAAACGGGAGCGCTTCGCAGCCTGACCACGAACGACGTGGGTCAGTATGTGGCTCCGGGGTTGCCGATCGGCACTTACAATTTGAAGGCGGAGTCTTCCGGCTTCAAGGTGGAAGAGTCCACGGGAGTGGTGTTGAACGTTAACGACCGCGTGCGCATTGATTTTCAGATGAAGATGGGCACGAAGGCGGAGACGGTTTCGGTGGAATCGAACACCATCGCGGTGCAGACGGACAGCAGCGAGATAAGCTCGTTGTCCAGCGGCACGCAGATGTCGGAACTTTCCACGAACGGCCGCAGTATTTACACGTATGTAATTTTGACGCCGGGCGCTTCGAACCTGATGCCCTCGTTTCAGGCTCCGACGTCGGTGGGCGCCAACGCCAACGTGAGCTTTAACGGGAACCGTCCGGGGCACAACGTGTACCTGTTGGACGGCGGTGAGAACTATGATCGCGGATCGGGCGGCACCTCGAGCATCGCGCCATCGATCGACGCTATTGCCGAGACGCAAACACTCACTTCGAACTACGGCGCTGATTACGGTCTTTCTTCGGGCGGCACAATCAGTTCCGCGGTGAAGTCCGGCACCAAGGATTTCCATTTCTCATTGTGGGAATTTTTCCGCAACAACGATTTGGACGCGCGGAATTACTTTAACCCTGTCCCGCAGAAGGTTGCCGAACTTCGCTACAACCTGTATGGGTTCAACGTCGGCGGCCCGGTGACGTTCGGGAAGCTGTACAACCCGAACAAGAACAAGACATTCTTCTTCTACAACATGGAATGGCGCAGCCTGATTCAGGGGCAAGTGCTCAATCAGACCGTTCCCGAGGCATCGACGTACGGTGGAGATTTTGCCGCCGCGGTGCCTGCAAACTCGAAGGATGTTAATGGGGTGGTGATTCCAAACTCGGGCCTGCATGTGCCTTGTGCGAATCAACTCTCCTCGACGCTACAACAGGCGTTCACGAAGGCGGGTCTGACCTTCAGCACTCCTGCGGCAAACGGCTCCTGCTCCGTGAACACTGGCGCGACCGTGGCCAATAACCCAACTTTCGTGGCGTTCCCGAACAACGCGATTCCGACGAGCCTGCTGAATGCCAATGCGCAGGCACTGCTGACGGCCGGTGGGAAATATGGCGGTATCTTCCCGGCACCCAACAATGGCGCGCAGTTCCAGGGCGGCAATAATGTGCCCACGAACGTGCGGGAAGAGATAGTCCGGATCGATGAAAACGTCACCGACAAGTTCACGATCTTTGGCCATTTCGTGGCCGAGCAGGTGAACCAGAACTACGGCACGACGATGTGGAGCAGCGATAACGTGCCCTCCATCGGGAACACCTTCGGAAATCCTTCCTACGCCGGGGTGGTGCATACGGCGTATGTGATCAACCCGAACCTGGTGAACGAGGCGTCGTTCAATTACAACGGGAACCGCATTGCGATTCTGCCTTTTGGCTTGGTCACCGCGCCCAGCGATTTCACCTTCAACCGTTACTTTGACGGGCCGAACGCCCTAGACCGCATCCCCACGATCCAGTTGGGCGGGAGCACCGGATCGTATTACACGGCCAATTGGACACCGTGGAACAACGTGGCGGACAGCTACCAGCTTCGCGATGACGTTTCCTGGACCAAGGGCCGGCACCAGATCAAAATAGGCGGCAACTGGCTGCTGTATAAGAAGGTCCAGGACTGGTTCCAGAACACGGAAGGCGGTTTCAATTTCAACGGCAATTACACGGGCAACGACTTTGCCGATTACCTGTTGGGCTATGCCAACAGCTACAACGAGAACGCGGTCAAGAGTTCAGGCCACTGGAACAACATTTCTATCGGCCTGTACGTCCAGGACAACTACCGCGTGAACAACCGGCTGACCTTGAACCTGGGACTGCGGTGGGATGGAATACCGCATACCTACGAAGCAAACAATGTGATGTCCAACTTCTATCCGAACCTGTACAACGCGGCGGACAAAGCCATCCTGAACTCGGGCGACCAGAGCATCAGCTCCACGAGCCCGGGACTGGGAACCAGTCCGAACCCGATTCTGTCGAGTCTGCCACTGTATCTGAACGGCATGGGCATTTGCGGGAAGGACGGGCTGCCCTCTGGCTGTGTGAACGGCGCATGGCTGAACTTCGGACCGCGTCTTGGCTTTGCCTATGATCTGACGGGAACAGGCAAGACCGTGATCCGTGGCGGCTACGCCATCATGTACGAGCGCGTACAAGGAAACGACGTGTACAACATGGCAGGCAACGTTCCGTTCGCAGCGGGCGTGACCTTCCCGAACGTGTCACTGTCCAATCCCGGAACCAGCGTTCTGACCGGCCAAACCGTTGCCGCATCGATTCCGATCAGCGGCATTACCGGCATGGAACAGAACAATTACGCGGCTCCCCGAAGCACGCAATTCAGCCTGGGCATCCAACAAGCCATCGGCAAGTCGGTGCTGTCGGCGTCTTATGTAGGCACGCAGAACCGCCATCAGAACTACTACTCGGAGACCAACCTGGTGCCGCAAAGCTTGCTGCCAGGCATGGTCAGCACCTCGGCGCTGGCGCAAACCTACAATGCCTACGTCACGTACCCTGGCTACAGCAGCGTCAGGCTCGGGGAGGACGAGGCCAATAGCGACTACAACGCGCTTCAGCTCTCCTTCCGCGGCACAACACTGCACAACGACTTGACCTATCAGGTGGGCTACACCTATTCGCACACGAACGATTCGTTCAACAGCGGGGGAAGCGGCGGAGACCTCTACAACGTTTCCGACCCCTATCTGGGATGGAAGTATGATTTTGGACCGTCGGCGTTTGACATCCGGAACAGCTTCTTTACCAACTTCGTGTACGAGATCCCGCTGCTGAAGAACAGCACCAACCGTCTGCTGAAGACCAGCCTGGGCGGATGGGAAGTCTCGGGCATCGTCACCGCCATCACTGGTGCGCCACTGAATATCGGCGTGACCGGGCAGAACGTGTGCAGCGTGGTTCCCAACTGCGCCAACCGTCCGAACATCAGCGGATCGATGAGCAATCCGCATACCGTCAACGAATGGTTTGACACCGCGGTCTTTTCCATGCCGGCAGCGGGCACCTGGGGCGACACACCGCGCAACTACGTGCGTGGCCCAGGCCGTCAAAACTGGAACGTTTCCCTGTTCAAGAACTTCGTGTTCAACGAAACCCGCGGCACCAACCTGCAATTCCGCGCGGAGTTCTTCAACCTCTGGAACCATACACAGTGGCAGGGCGACACCTTCAACGGCGGTATCAGCACCAACCTGGGTTCAAGCAACTTCGGTGCAATTACCAGCGCTTATGACCCCCGGACGATCCAGCTAGCCTTGAAGTTCACGTTCTAGGCCTGGGTCCTTTTAGCAGCTAACCCCAAAACGGCGTGGCGGGTCACCCCCCCCGCCCCGCCGTTTTTGTTTTGTGAGCCAGCTTACCGGCATAGGAAGCCACAGAGAAAATCAATGTACACATCACGCTGGCTATCCTGCGCGCTACTGTTACCGTTTCTTGTCGTTCCTTTCTTTCGTGACACCTATCCTCCACCAGTACATCTGACGGCGGAGCAGGATCATCAACGCCTGTTGGATCTGCTGCACATTAGTTCGCTACGACGTGGTCCCGACGGCGACCCAAAATCGCCTAACGCAGCAAACTTCGACGAGTCCAAAGTCAATCCCAAACTGAATCTCCCGGATGCACTATTGCTAGAAAACGGGCAGAGAGTGACGACGCCGGAAATGTGGTGGAAATTGCGCCGTCCAGAAATCGTGGAAGAGTTCAACCGCGAAGTTTACGGGCGAGTCCCTAGGAATACGCCGAAAGTGAATTGGGAGATCACCGGCACCACCGAAGAAGTAAACGAAGGCCTAAAGGTCGTCACGAAAAAACTCGTCGGTCACGTCGACAACTCCTCGTATCCACTCATTAAGGTCGATATTCAATTGACCCTGACAACCCCTGCTAAAGCTAACGGGCCGGTTCCGGTGATGATGGAATTTGGTCTATGCCCTGAGGTGTTAGAGGCGATGCGAAAGCGCCTCTCCGAAGCCCAACGTGCCGCTTTGGCCGGTAGCGGGCCCACCTGGCAAGAACAAGTCCTCAAAAAAGGCTGGGGATACG
>Ga0187817_10001517_pt1 | contig 11460 bp, 6 predicted proteins | sample NC_wetland_sal_i_17_FD_132431 | JGI IMG/M metagenome (GOLD analysis project Ga0187817, IMG submission 132431) | Wetland sediment microbial communities from Neuse River Estuary, North Carolina, USA - SO4_2 | ecosystem: Environmental > Aquatic > Freshwater > Wetlands > Sediment | place: USA: North... | reverse complement strand
TTTGTGGTGTAACAACGCGGCCAGCACGCGCAAGCGTTCGAGCACGGCGATACCAACGGACTCGATATCGCTGGCGCGGAAACCGCTATCGGGCTGGCCGCCATTGTTTAGGGCTGCGGCGACCAGGCCGCGGAATTCGTCATCGAGACGGATGGGCTTGTCCTTGGAATCGGGCTGCACCCACTCGACCCCCCCGAGCATCACGCCCATGCGCTCCGCGGAAAGTATGGTGATGGCCGGAGGAAGCGAACCGGCCTCGCCGTGCGCGTCCGTGGCCGCCAGGATGATGCTGTCCTTCGTAGCGCAAATCACTACGCGCCCCTCGGCCAGATTCACCGCGACTTCCTGATCGCTCGATTCCTGCGCTAACACAGCCGGAGGAAGAAACCACAGATGCACACAGATGAACACTGATAAGAACATGACAATCAAAGGGAAGGGAAAACTGGGATTGGGATCTCGCGTCACCATGTCACAATTCCGTAATCAGAAATCTTTTTCTTTATCCGTGTTTATCTGTGTGCATCTGGGGTTGCAAAGATTTTTCTTTCCGCGCGATGGCCTGCAGCGCCGTGAAGGCCACCACGTTGGCGACATCTTCCGCCGAACAGCCGCGCGAAAGGTCGTTTGCCGGCCGGTCCAGCCCTTGCAGAATCGGGCCAAGCGCCTGCGCGCCCCCCAATCGCTCGACCAGCTTGTAGGCGATGTTGCCGGAATCGAGGTCCGGGAAGATCAGTACATTCGCATGTCCGGCGACGCGCGAGCCCGGCGCCTTTGAATCGCCGACACGCGGTACGAGCGCTGCATCGGCCTGGAGTTCGCCGTCCGCGGCGAGTTCCGGCGCGCGAGCCTGCAGGATGCGCAGAGCCTCCCTGACTTTTTCGACGCGTGTGTGCTTCGCCGATCCCTTGGTGGAAAAGGAAAGCAAGGCGACGCGCGGATCCGCGTCAAGAATCGCGCACGCATTTTCCGCAGTGGCGCGCGCGATTTCCGCAAGCTCCGAGGAACTGGGGTCCGGTACGACCGCGCAATCCGCAAAAAGCAATGCGCCGGAAATTCCCAGGTCGAGCTCCGGCCGCTGGGGGACAATCATGACGAAAAAACTGGAAACCAGTTTCGCCTCCGGCGCAAGGCCGATAGCGTGCAGAGCCGCGCGCACGGTCTCGCCCGTGGTGTTGGCCGCGCCTCCCACGGTCCCGTCAACTTCACCGGCGGCAACGCTTAACGCCGCATGGTAGAGAGGAAGCCGCGCAATGTCTCTCGCCTCATCGAGGGAGATGCCGTGCGCGCGACGGCGTTCGTAATAGATCTGGGCGTATGCCTCCGCGCGCGGGCTCGTCGCGGGATCCTCGATCGCGGTGCCTTCGAGCGCCTCATGCAAATCCGCGGCAATCGAGCCGATGATTTGCTTCCGGCCGAGCAAGGTAATTTTCGCGAAGCCCTCTCTGGCAATCGCCGCCGCGGCGGAAACAATGCGCGGGTCTTCGCCCTCCGACAAAATGATGCGCTGAGGGCGCACGCGTGCGCGGGCTTTGAGTCTCTCGACCAGAGTCATCACACGCCCAAGTTATCACAGGTTTGCGAGTCTCGCCGATTTCTGTAGAATGGAGGCTCACACGCATCGATTGAGTGCGAACGAGTGAGGCCCCTGGCACGATTGCCGGGCGGCGCCTGCGGGCGAGGAAGGCGGAAACTATCCGACACAAAGGCAAGAAACTGAAGGATATTCTGGACGCGCACGAGAAATTCCATAAGGGCCATCCGGGCGGGGAGCGCGCCGATCTGGCGGGCGCGGACCTTTCCGGCGCGGATTTGAAGAAACGCGATTTGACCGGGGCCAACCTGGCGGGAAGCAACCTGCGAAAGGCCGACCTGCGCGGAGCGAAGCTCAGCCACGCGGATTTGAGCGGGGCGAACCTGCGTCAGGCCGATTTGCGGAATTGCGACTTTACGGAAACCAGTCTCGAAGGCGCAGATTTGAGCGAGGCCGATCTGAGCGGCACGGAACTGTTTCGCGGCGATTTGCGCTCCGCGAAGCTTCACAAAACGATTTTGCGGGGCACCGTTCTGCGGCAGGCAATTCTTCGCGGCGCAGATTTTTCCGGGTCCGACCTGGCGCTCGCTAGCTTCCGTGAAATCGATCTCACCGAAGTCAAGCTGGACGGCGCCGACTTGAAGGACGCCGTGGTCAGGGACATTCGAAAGGCCTGATTACTTCCCCGTGGCAGAAGCTGAGGATTCAGCAGTGCGCGTGAGCCCGCGCCGCCGCACATCAATTCCGAGCCGCTTGATCTTCTGATTCAGCGTGGAAAGCGGGATCTGAAAGTTTTCCGCCGCTTCGGTTTGATTCCATTCCGTGCGTTCGAGCATGTCGCAGATCACCCGCCGCTCGATTTCATCGATAATCTGAAACAAGGACGCTTTAGAGCTGTCGGCCCCGGCGCGCGAACCGTGCTCGCCCAGCAGCGGCGGCATGAATTCGGAAAGCCGCAAACGGATGCCGCCTCCGAGTTCCTTCGTTTGCACGCTTTCGGGCAAGAGATCGACGTCCAGCTGCTCTTGCGATGAGAGAACCACAGCGCGCTCGACGACGTTTTCGAGTTCGCGCACATTTCCCGGCCAATCGTAATCCACCAGAAGCCGGAGCGCCGCCGGGGTAAAACGCGCCAAGGGGCGTTTATTCTCGGCGGAAAAAATGCGCAGGAAATGATCGAGCAGAAGATGAACGTCCTCCTTCCGCTCGCGAAGCGGCGGCAGCGGGATCGCGATCACGTTCAGGCGATGATAGAGGTCTTCGCGGAAACGCCCCTCGCGCACGAGATTGAGCAGCTGCACGTTGCAGGCGGCGATGATGCGGACGTCGACCTTGATCGTCTCCGTGCCTCCAAGCCGCATGAATTCGCGCTCCTGAATCACACGGAGCAATTTGGCCTGGGTCTCCGGTCCGATCGTCGAAATCTCGTCGAAAAAAATTGTGCCTTGGTCGGCGACTTCAAACAGCCCCTTCTTCGAAGCCACTGCGCTCGTAAAAGCACCCTTCACGTGCCCGAAGAGCTGCGATTCGAGCAGGTCCACGGGAATGGAGCCCGTATTGATCGGAACAAAGGGTTTGTCCGCGCGCGCCGACGCCGAATGAATCGCCTTGGCGATCAACTCCTTGCCCGTTCCGCTCTCGCCGTGAATCAGCACCGTCGAACGCGAAGGCGCCACCTGCGCGACCAGATCGAGCACCGCGAGCATCTTTTCACTTTTCCCGATGATGTTCGGAAAGTTGTAGCGCTGCTTCAGGGCGCGTTTGAGCTGGACGTTCTCTTCGCGCAGGCGGCGGCCCTCCACGGCCTGCGCCACCTGGACCAGCAATTCGTCGTTGGACCACGGCTTGGTAATGTAATCCTGCGCGCCGCTTTTGAACGCGGCCCGCGCCATGTCAATGGAGCCGTAGGCGGTGATCAGGATGACGGATAAGCTCGGATCGCGCCGGCGGATGTCGCGCAGCAAGTCCAATCCGTTGCGTCCAGGAAGGCTGACGTCGAGCAGCACGAGGTCGAACGGCGCTTCCTCAAGCTTCGCGAGGCCCGCTTCGCCCGTTTCGGCACTGGATGTCGAGTAGCCTTCCAAATTCAGCAGAAGTTCCAGGCCTTCCCGAATTTCGGATTCGTCGTCGACAACCAGGATGGAGCCCTTAGACATGTACCGCTTTCCGCGCCACCGGGAATTCCAGCCGGAACGATGTGCCTTTGCCTGGGGTGGAGCGCACGTCCACCTTCCCGGCGTGCTCCTTGACGATGCCATAGCTCACCGAAAGGCCCAGGCCGGTGCCGCGCCCAGAGGATTTCGTGGTGAAAAAGGGATCGAAGATTCGGTTCAGGTTTTCGCGGGGGATGCCGGCGCCGGTATCGATGATTTCCACTTCCACCGATCCATTGTGTGCCGCTGTGCGGATCTCGACGACACCGCCCGACGGCATCGCGTCGCGAGCGTTCAGAAAGAGGTTGAGGAAAACCTGCTGCAATTTGTTGGTCGAGCCCAGCACCGCGGGCAATTCCTGCTGCAAGTTGCGCGTCACCTGCACCTGCGCCGTTCGGAACGGGTGCGCGACGAGCGTCAGCACTTCTTCCACCACGGAATTCAAATTTACTTCGGTGAATTCCGTCGCGCCCGTGCGCGAGAAGTTCAGCAGGTTATTGACAATCTCGCTCGCGCGGAAGGTCTGCTTGACCACTTTCTCGATCAGCTGGTGTCGCGGGTCGCCGCTGGGAAGCTGCTTGGCCAACATCTGAATGTAATTGGAGATCACGGCCAGCGGCGTATTCACTTCGTGGGCCACGCCTGCGGCCAGCAAACCGAGAGAGGTGAGCTTCTCGTTCTGAAACACCTGCTCCTCGAGCCGCATCCGCTGCGTGACATCGTCGAACAGGATGAGCCGGCCGATCCGGTCCCCGGATTTTCCAACCAGCGGCGCAATCGAAACGTTGACGACCAGATTGCGCCCTTCGCGATTCTGCATGTGGAATTTGTAGAGACTGGAGATGCGCTCATCGCCGGAACGCGCCGTAATTTCCTCCATCAGATCGGGGGGAAGCACGTCCTCAAGCTTGCGGCCCACGGCTTCCTCGCGAGGCACGCCGATCAGCCCTTCGAGTTGCGTGTTCCAGGATTCCACCGCGCCGCCGAAATCCACTGCCAGCACACCGACGTTCATCGATTCCACGATGTTTTCGGAAAAATCCTTGAGCCGCTCAATCTGCGCTGCTTTTTGTTCCAGTGAGCTGTAGAGCTGGGCATTGTCCAGCGCGATGGCCAGATACCCGGCAATCGTATGCAGTAGCTCGACGTCCTCGCTCGACAAAAAGTCGCCGTCGACCGTTTTTCCGAGGCCCAGTACGGCGATCGAGTGATCGCGAATCTGGCAGGGAATGAAATAATTCAAATCCAGCTGCTCGAGAGTGTGCCGCACGGAGGGAGAAGATTCCCTCGCGGCGCGCGCCGACTCAAAAAACAGGATGCCCTGCGCGGAAGGTTTGGTCGCGCTGTCGAGGAAACTCAAATCGAGCGCGCCCGTGTATCGCACTCCGACGGACCGCGCGATGCGGTACGTGCCGGGATGGCTTTCGTCCTCGATGAAAATTGCCAGCCGGTCCACCAACAGCGCCTGCGAGATTCGATCCATCACCGATGCGAGCATCGGGTCAAGGCGCACTTCCGAGGTAAGCGTGCGGCCAAACTCAATCAGCGTGCGGCGATAGTCGAGGCGGTCCCGGTAAAAAAAGCGGTCCAGGCGCGCTTGAATCCAGTCGCGAAACGGCTGGAACAAAAATGCGGCGACCACGATGGCGATCACGCCGCCCATCATTCCGGAAGGCCACGCGGTGTGGAAGAGCGCGCCGATGAGCGCGACAATCGCGATGTACACGGCCACCACGCCGCCGCTCGCGGCCGTGTACGCAAGCCCGCGCTTGAAGATGATGTCCACATCCATCAGCCGGTAGCGGATGATGGCGTAACCAAAACTCAGCGGGATCAGCACCAGCGAAATCGTGGAGAAATTCATCCACGGCCGCGGCACCAGTCCCAGGAAAAAGGGCACGATGTAGAGCAACAGAAACGGAACGATGCCTGCGAGTGCGCCACCGGTCACCCACTTCAGCTGCTGCCGCAGGATCCCCGACGATGCGCGGCGATAACTGGTGACAAAAACGAGGGCGGCCAGCAGAAAATAAATCCCGAGGCAAGCCAAATCGAGCCGGTCGAGAGTATTTCGCGCGGCGATCGAAGGCATGAAACCCAATTCACGAAGCCCGACGAGAACTCGCACCAGCAAGAGAATTCCAGGCACCCCATAGACGGCGCCCAGGATCGCGCCGCGGCCTTTCGTGACGGGGCGCCGCTCCGGAAATACCAGTGCAAAATGCAGGAGCAGCGCCGGCTGCAAGAGCCGCGCCACAATCGCGACCCAATAGATTTCCCAGTCGAAAGTGGTCAGCTTTCCCGTGTACTGGAAGGTGTACAGGACGAAAGACACCAGGCAAAAAATGTAGAAATGCACGGCCCGCGTTGCGTTCCAGCGCCGGGCAAAAATGAAGAAGCCGATGAAGAGATAAAGCACGCCAACGACGGTCAGATAATTTTCTATCGATGCGGGCCGCTCGACGGGCTGGACGACGAGTTGCGCTTCAAATTTTTTGCCGCCTCGCTCAATCTGGTAGTGGGCGATCGACCACAGCCCGATCCTCCACAAGCGCTTCGTGACATCGATCGGGCTGTAAATCGGAACGTCATTGATGGCGAGAACTCGGTCACCGGTTCGCAATCCGGCGTTTGCGGCGGGAGAATTCGGCGAGACATGCCAGGCAAGGACCCCGGGTTGCGCTTCGATCCAGGACACGCCGTCGTCGGGCGCTGTGAACATGGACCGCTGCTGAAAATTGATGATGCCGAAGACAATCGCGGCAAGAGTCGCCAGGGCGAGCACGGCTGCGCCCAGCCGAACCCAAAGACTGTCGTTGATCGGAGTGCTCAGCACTTAATTCCTACAGCATCCTGACACGGACGATTTTGTGCAACCTGGCTTCCAGATTATATAAGTTATCTTAAATCAGTAACCACATGAAAATAAATCGAATAGATATGGGTCGAACGCGGGAAGGGGGACAGAACTTCCTGGCCTCCATTTTATGGAAGCCGCTTTCCTGTTTTCAATAGGGCCCGGCTCAACTAAAACTGGAAGCTAACACCACCCCGGAACGACCGCAAAACTGGTACCAGCATCATTGGAGAACTCTGCCCGTTCACCGTCACGTATCCTTGCGCCAGGATATTGCTGAAATCAGCCAGCGCTTCCCAGCGTCCATTCAATCCAGGCAGGGGCTGGCGAACGGAAAGGTGCAGGTTTGGATCCAAGTCGTAGGCCGCCTCGCCAAATTGATCCATGTGCGACAGCGCGGTACCCGAGACCCATTTGTAGCTTGCTGAAAACTGCGTCTTAGATCGCTGAATCTTCCCGGACACCCGGGCCGCCACGCTGTGGTGGTTGCTGGTCATGAAACTATCGCGCAGATTACCAGAGGCCGTATTCAACTCGCTTCCCGGCGTAAGAGCGCCCGCCCAGGCATAGATTGCGGCAATCTCCCAGTCGTCCGAGAGCTTCTGGCGGTACGCCGCCCGGCCGCCCCAGGAACTGGAATTGCCGCCGTCATAGAGGAATGCAGGTGAGAACGCGTCCTGCACGAATTCCGGGCTTGCCGTGGCTCCGGCCCCGAAAATGGCTTGATCTCTTGTCGAATCATGGAACGCAGCAAGTTCAAAGGTGGAGCGGTTGCTCATCTTTCGCTTGACCGAAATCTCCTGATGCCAGCCGCCCTCCAAGACTGGGCTGCCATTGCGGAACAAGACGGGGGGGAGACTGTCGAGTTCGCCAATCGCCGATTCCAGCTCACCCGTCCGCCCCCACAGTTCGGAGGGAGGATTAGCGGCAAGGACCAACGAAGCCGTCAGGCTCGGAGCCAGTCTCGCATTCAACTGCGCGTGAGGACGCAGCGAGGAAACCGAAGTGATGATGCCAGCACGAAGATACTCAGCTCCTGCGCGCAAGACGAATCGGTCGCCCAGATCGAGCTGCTCGGTTTGATCGATCCGCATGCCCCTGAATTCCATGCCTTCGGCGCCAAATTTGGATTGGCGGAAAACGAATACGGTTTCGGGGCCGGTTCCCGCGTTGCCGGACGGAAGCCAAACACTGGCAAACGAGCCTGACGCTCCTCTGTCGTAATTCATCTGGCCGGCGACAAGCATGTGCCCCAGGTTGCCCAGCTGCTGATCGTAGGAAACTGCAGTCGCGGGAGAGTTCGGGAAATTGGGAGCGGATCCGGGCCGCAATGCGCCATTCGTCACCTGGACCAGCGCGCGAGGTCCCTGTGCACCGGAAGTGTCCTCCCCGCCCAGACTGCTTGAACTGATCGCACTGCCGGAATCATGCCATTGCAGGATCGTGCGAGTCGCGGTCGAAGAACGCAGCACCCATTTCCAGTCGTCCTGTTCGGCGGGCACATCGGATTTGCGGCGGAGCGTATCCAGCGAAGAGAACACGGTCTCCACTTGCACGCGCAGCAGGGTAGTCAGATTTGACATGACGGCGACGTGGTGTTCCATCGCCGGCAGGAAGCCAGCGACGGAGACGCGCACAGCATATTCACCCGGTTTCAGATGATCCGTGAAAAACGCGCCATATTGATTGGAGAGGATTTGCGCTACGGTGCGGCCGCCCGCGTCTTCGGAGATCAGCCAAACGCTGGCGCCCATCTGCGGCGTGCCAGACGGATCCAGGACGACGCCCGAAATCGTGCCGTAGCCCTGCTTCGCTTCTGCCGAAGCGGCTAAGACCAGCACTGCAATCATGACCCAGCCCAGAGTTCGATGGATCGACTTCATGGGGACTGGTTACCTTCCTGTGGCTCCGTTCGCTGCCACATTCTGATACACGGCCGGCGGAGTGACGGTGAAATCCGCAGTGCGCGAAATCGTCTGGTTATCCACAAGATCGGTGGCTTGCACTTCCAGTTTGTACTTCCCCGGAGGAAGCGTCTTGGGTTGGATTACTTGCTGGACTGTGATCTGCTCGCCGTTCTGCTTCAGTTCATCACCGGTCTTTACTTGATGGGAAACGGTCTGGTCTCCCTGAGTCACCTTGAAGTCCAGGGACACGTTGTTCTTGTGGGTCCTTTCATCCACCTTCAAATTGTAAAACTGCAGGTAGATGTCGAGCGCCTGATCGGCATGGAATTCCGAGTCCAGCTTGGGGCGAACCTTCGTTGAGCCCAGCACGAATTGCCCCACGCCCACATCCTTGGACGAAACAGGTTCCATCTGGTCGGCAAGAATCAGCGAGCTGGCTTCCAGCTTGTCGTCGGGAATCGGAGAAACCGCCAGCCGCGTGTTCACCACGCCCACGTTCCCGCTGTTCACGTCCTTGATTACCAAATCGAGCTTGTACAAGCCCGGGCGGAGAGGAACGGCCTTCTGGTAAATCGAAAAGCCCTTGAGCGAAGGCTCCAGCAAGGAATCCGGGAAATCGCGCTGGATCACGTCTTCGAACGTCTGGATCACGCGCCCGGTCATCGAGCTGATCCGCCCGAACAAATTGAGCGACGCGGATTGGACGCCGTCGTGATCGCGGAAGGTCATTTGCTTGTTCTGAATCTGCACCGTCACCGGGACAAGAATCGTGTCGCCTGTAATCCTCATGAAGTCGAATCGATAGTCGAACGTGATCTGATTGCGAAGGATGCGCGAGCTGACGACTTCTTCAAGGTCCTTGAATTTGACCGGCGGAGGCGCCTGCACCTTCGCAAATTGTTCCAGGCGGGTGAATTCATCCTGGCTCTGGAGTCCCGCCGTTCCAGCTGGCCCCAAGGGCGCCGTGGAACCGTCCGATCGAGTAAAGCGCGCAGCCTGGCTGGACATTCCCATCTCTTCCAGCATGCTCGGCCCGCCCCCGGGAACGTGGGACATAGCGTCCTTTTCGCCGGGGTCCATGGTGATATGAAATTCGCCGGTGCCGGTGGGATCCACGAACTCGATGGTGATGTTTTGCCCGATCCCTTCCATGTAGTGGTACGTCCAGTCTTCATACGCGTACGTCGTTGTTTGTCCCCCACCCTCGGAAATCGGGCGGTTGTAAATTTCACCCTGCGTGTGGGATTCGGTCTCATCCGCCGGGCCCCACATGATATAAATTCGGCCGCGATCTGTCCTCCAACCGGGAATGCCAGAGGAGAACCGCTCGTTGGCGTAGGCGATGCGGCGGTAGTGTTCTTCTTTGAATTCGTTCTCGACGGTGTCCGGAGTGGGATCGCGCCTTTGCCAGAATGCCTCGATGAATTGCTCGCGCTCTTCGTTAGTCTGAAGTTGCAGGAACGCGGAGCGTTCTTCGTCACTAATAATGTAAGGGACTTCCTCTTCCAGCCACTTCTTATAGGGGGTGGCGAGCTCCTTTTCGAGCTTCCTCAGGTTTTTCTTGCCCTTGCCGTTGTCATCTGCCTTTTTCTTCCCACTATCCTGCTGCTTATCCGTGGGTGTGCCAGTTTGATCCTTATTCTGATCCTGAGCGTAGGAAAGCGCGCAGAAAGGCAGCAGCAATGCTCCGCCCATCAGTAACATAACTGAAATGCGTCGCAAGCGGTTCATAAGACTACCTCACCCCTAATTCGGAAGTTCGATTCTATCCCCAGCCTTTGCAACCGTCAATCGAGGAATCGCCACATCTGATCCCCGCCCTAAAGGCGCTTGAATCCCCTCCGATGGAACGCCCAGGTTGGACCGATGACTACTAAGAATTCCGCTGGGGCTGCCGGGTTGCCCGCTCTTTTTGCTTTCTCGCCGTCTATGCCCCTGGTTCGAAAGGATCTCAGGCGCTCGTCCAACGTTCCTGCTACACCAAGAATCAAAAGAAATTGACGAGTATCTGACCCGTTAAGGGTCGAAAGTCAAATTACTTTCTTCCAAATCGAAATGCCTGTAAAATTCCATGTTGAGTGGGGCCCGGTTCGGGCACCTGCCCGGGCCAGGAGAATTCCGGCCTCACACGCGAACACTTCGGACATGCACACTCGCTGGGCTCGCCGTTTGACCGGCCCAATCTGCTGTGTGCCATCGGGAAACTTTTGAAGTTCTTCGGGCGTAAGTATTAGGGTGGTGGTTGGAGGCAGTAACTCGGAACTCAGGGTCAGACCTGCAAACCCATGAACACATGGAAAAAAATCGGGTTTGGTGCGGGTGTCGCCGCCGCCTTGGCCGGTGGTACGTGGCTGGCCATCTGGCAAATCAATAAGAGCGTTGTAACGGTGCAGACGGCCCCAGCGCTGCGGCAGGACCTGACTTCCGTGGTCACCGCCTCGGGCGAAGTCAAACCCCTCACCTACACCAACGTTCTTGGGGAAGGGATCGGCAAGATCACGGAAATCGTGGTGAAGGAAGGCGACCACGTCAAAAAAGGCGACATCCTGTTGCGCCTGGAAAGCGTGCAGCCCGCCGCCGACGTCAATGCGCAGCGCGCCGGCATCGCGGCGGCCGAAGCGGGGGTGAGATCCGCCGAGGCCAACGATGTTTCGGCGCAGGCGGACATTAAGTCTCGCGCGGCGGACATGGAGCACGCGAAACTCGATTGGGACCGCGGGCAAATTCTGTTCAAGGAAGGCCTGATTCCCAAGCAGGATTACGATACTCAGAAGGCCACGTATGACGGCGCTGTGGCGGCCCTGGCATCCGCCCAAGCCCGCGCCGAGCAAGCCCGCGCGCAACTGGGCCAGGCGCGCTCCACGCTGACTCAGAATCAAGCCATGCTGGGCCGCCTGAGCGACATCTTGAACAAAACCACCTACACGGCGCCGATTAACGGAGTCGTGACCTACATCGCCGTTCGCGTCGGCGAAAACGTCGTTCCCGGCATCCAGAATGCCACCGGAA
>Ga0187817_10001512_pt1 | contig 11484 bp, 7 predicted proteins | sample NC_wetland_sal_i_17_FD_132431 | JGI IMG/M metagenome (GOLD analysis project Ga0187817, IMG submission 132431) | Wetland sediment microbial communities from Neuse River Estuary, North Carolina, USA - SO4_2 | ecosystem: Environmental > Aquatic > Freshwater > Wetlands > Sediment | place: USA: North... | reverse complement strand
CAGGCGTACATTCCACTTAGTGTTAACCGACCCGCCCATGAACACACGATGGTGAACGTCGGTGGCTGCCGGGCCGTACTCGCCCGAGTAGTTGTACGGATTTGCCGGAAAGGTACCCAGGCCATCGGTATTGCTCATCGCGTGGCTGAACGTGTAAAACCCAAACAATGAGATATTCGCATTCAGCCGCGAATTGATGTTCGTGATCAACTGGTTCTGGTTATACAGGCCCGAAGACTCCATCAGGAAAATGGGGTCGGGGTTTCCGTATGGATATACGGGGTTGGCGGGATATGTTCCGGGTAGCGGCGCATTGATATCTGTGGAGCGCAACTGGTGCAGCCCGTGCGCATTGGTGTAAGTCACTGCAAGCGTAGTATGCCGCGGTAACTGGCGTTCCACACTCGCCGCCGACTGCATCAGATAGGGTGCGCGCAGCGTAGCGCTGAGCTTTTCTATGGTTTGGATCGATTGGAAACCCGCCAGACTGGAAATGGGCGGAATGTTCGGGAAGAAATCCGGATTGTTCACCACATATTGCTGCTGCACGATTCCGTTATAGCGTTCCGCGGTCAGGATGTTCGATAGATCGAAGCGGTCGTAGAACATTCCGAACCCGGCGCGCAGCACGGTTTTCGCGGCGGTCTTTCCCTTGGCACCCGGCGCCCAGGCAATTCCGACGCGCGGCGCAATATCGTGCCAGTCGTGGATGTTGGTCTGCGTTTCCCACCGCAGGCCAAGGCTCAAGGTGAGATTGGGACGAACCCGCCAGTCGTCGCCCGCGAATGCGCCGAGATCGGCCTGACCGCCATAGACGCCCGGAATGCCCGAGCTAATCGTGAACTGGGTGGGTACCCCGCCCGGCAATCCGAGCAACGTGCGGCGATACTGCTCGATGGAAGTAATGATCGTCGTTTCCCCGGGGATTGCCTGATCGTCGGCACCCAGAACCGGCGCCAGGCCGCCGCTGAAAATGAAGGTGCCGCCAAAATTCTGGGGCGAGATGTTATTGTCGGTCTCTCCGCGCACCCGAGCCCCGAAACGCCAAGCGTGCTTGCCGTGGTTGATCGACGTATAATTCTGAAACTCGTAGGTGTTCTCGGCGTCCAGCGCCCGCCCGATTTGCGCGCCCCCGCCATTGAAAGATCCCAGTACCTGAATCCCCGGCGTCAGGCTCGAAGACACATTTTCCGTGCCGTCGCGAAAATACTGAAAGCGCGACTCGTTGATTACGTTGGTGCTCAGCACCGCGGTCTCTGTAATCTGCACGGTGTGATGGATGCTCTGGGTGTTATATCCGCGAGAAATCAGATTGAACGCGCCAATGCCGGCATCGTCGATATTCATGCTGGACCACCGGTATCGAACCGACAGCGTGTTGTTTTGACTGATCTGATAATCGATGCGGGGGCTCACCATCACGCGGTGCTGCGGTGAGGCAAACACATTGGTGAACGGGTTGGGCACCAGCGTTTGTGGATCGAGCGTGACGGCGTTGATGATGGAGCCGTTGTCCACCGAGTCGTGGCGCACATCCAGAAAGAACGAGGCTCGCTTGTTGATCGGCCCGCTCACGTTTCCGCCGTATTCTTTCAGCAGGAAAGGCGCCTTCTGCGCGGCGTAAGGATTGCGCGAGTTCCACACCTGATCGCCGAAATTGTAATAGGCGGATCCGTGAAACTTGTCCGTCCCCGGCTTGGTGAAGATTTCAATGCGCCCATAGCCCAGCTTGTCGTACTCCGGAGAAAAGGGATTCTGGTTGATGCGGATCTCGCGAATCGAGTCCTTAGGCGGCAGTTCGCCTCCACTGAATCCGTCAATGAAGATGGATCCGCCGTTAGGGCCGGCCGACGGTCCGGCCAACGCCTGGAGATCCGATTCCAAGTCCTCAGGATCGTCCGACAGTGCGTCCAAATCTTCGCCGCTGATCACCAGCGCGCTGGCGTTGTTCGAGGCTTCGGGGGTCACGGTCGGCCCGGCGTTCTCCTGGACCGTCACCTCCTGCACCGTGGATGCCACCTTCAATTGCAGGTTCAGCGTCTGCGCGCCCCCGCTCAATGCAATTTTGATCGAGTGCGCCATCGCCAGGTCCGGCGCCGCTGCCTGCACCGTGTAATTGCCCGGCGGAAGGCCGGCAAATGAGTACGAGCCATCGCTCCCTGTGGTGACGGATCTCACCAGACCCAGCGGGCCGTTCACCGTGACTTTGGCGCCGGGAACAACGGCGCCGGTTTCATCCGTAACCTGGCCATGCAACACGGCCGTTTGAGCCACAACCGGGCAAGCGGCTAAGAGAACCGTTAAGAGTATGTAAATCAGCTTCATGGGATGATTTCCACAGGGTCGCGAAGCACCCATGTTGTGGTGAGTCAAATAGATGGCGATGAAACTAAACTCCGGGTTACCCTTAAATCCTACACTTTCAAACCTGAACGCACGATGAACGGCGCTCGGTTACACCTGTAATCCGCTTAGACGGTCGCGCAACTCGTCCCTGACTCGCCGAAACGCTGCCAGTCGCTGTCCTTCCGAGCCTTCGACCGCAGCGGGATCCTCGAAGCTCCAGTGAATCCGCGTGGTGGCCGCGTGAAATACCGGACAGTTGTCCCGAGCGTGATCGCAGACCGTCACCACGTAATCAAAGCGCTGGCCGGCAAATTCGTCCACGGATTTGGAGCGATGGCCCGAAATCTCAATGCCCAACTCCCGCATCACCGCAATGGCCTCCGGCCTCACCTGGGTCGGTTTCGTTCCCGCGCTGAACACCTCGAAGCGGTCACCGGCGTCGTGCCGCAGCAACCCCTCCGCCATTTGACTGCGAGCTGAATTGCCGGTGCAGAGAATGAGGACGCGCTTTTTCGGCATCTGGTTATCGGATCAAGGAGCGGCCGATGCCACCGTCACGGGAAACCAATGGCGCGTGCGGTTGCAGGCTCCGCAAACGGAGAGCATGACAGGTACTTCAACAAGCACACCGACCACGGTTGCCAGCGCGGCTCCGGATTCCGGACCGAAGAGCGCAATCGCAGTGGCGACCGCGAGCTCAAAAAAGTTGGATGCTCCAATGAGCGCTCCGGGCGCAGCGACCGAGTGGTCTACCCTGAACAGTTTCATTAACCCGTAGGTCAGCGAAGCGTTGAAATACACCTGAAGCGTGATCGGTACCGCAATCAGCACCACGTGGAAGAACCTGTGCGTGATGTTGTCTGCCTGGAAGGCGAAGATAAGGACGAGCGTGGCAAGAAGTGCCGCAATAGTCAGAGGAGCAAATCGAGGCAAAAGCGTCTTCTCAAACCAGGGTTTACCGCGCGTCCGGATGAACCACGTTCGCAGCAGCGTGCCTGCGGCCAGCGGAATCACAATGAAGATCAAGACCGAGTAAAGCAGCACCTGAAACGGCACCCGCAACGACGAGGCGCCGCTGACCAGCAACTGCACGATAGGTACGAACAGAACCAGCATGATCAGATCGTTCACCGAGACTTGCACCAGCGTGTAGGCCGGATCCCCATCGGTCAGATGGCTCCAGACGAAAACCATGGCGGTGCAGGGTGCTGCAGCGAGGATGATGCACCCGGCAATGTACTGATCGGCTTCTGAAGAGCCGATAAAAGCCGAAAACACCAGCCGGAAGAAAAACCAGGCCACAGCCGCCATGGAGAATGGTTTCACCACCCAGTTGACGAGCAGCGTTACCAGGAGCCCGGCGGGCCGGCGTCCGACATTGCGCACGGCCAGGAAGTCCACCTTCATCATCATCGGCGTGATCATTAACCAGATGAGCACGGCGATGGGTATGTTAATCTGGCTCCCCCGGCCGAATTCGAGCGCGCGCAGGGATTGGGTCAGCGGCGGCAGTGCCTTTCCGAGGGCAATACCCGCCACCATGCAGAGCGCCACCCAGACCGACAGGTAGCGCTCGAAAAACGCCAGTCTCTTCTTTGCCGCAGGCACAGCCGTGGCCGTGGAGACGGTTGCCGCCATGCGCTCACCTCTGCGGTTTTTCCGCGCGCACAAAGGCGCTCATGAACTTGCCGGCGACCTTGGGCGCGAGAGAGTCCACATCGAAGCCCTGATCGGCGAGGAAGGCCCGCGCATCTTCGATGTTATACACGCGCGTAGGCTCGATGGCGATATTTTCAAATCCGGCCTTTGCCAGTTTGTCCACGTACTCGGATTGCTCCAAAGCGCCGGCAATGCAGCCCACCCACAGCTCCATGCTGCGCCGCACTTCCGCCGGCACATCCCCGCGCACCACCACGTCTGAGACCGCGAACCGGCCACCCGGCTTCAGCACCCGGAACGCCTCGCGCAGCACGCGGTCCTTGTCGGCCGAGAGGTTAATCACGCAATTCGAGACAATCACATCCATCGAATCATCCGGCAGCGGGATGTTTTCGATCTCGCCTTTCAGAAACTCCACGTTCTCGATGCCCGACTTCTTCAGGTTCTCCCTCGCAAGCTCGAGCATTTCATCCGTCATGTCGAGCCCATAGGCTTTCCCTGTGGGGCCGACGCGCCTTGCCGAAAGCAGGACATCGATCCCCCCGCCCGAGCCCAAATCGAGGACCGTCTCTCCCGGGTTGAGCTTGGCCAGGGCCGTAGGATTGCCGCAGCCGAGAGAGGCCCGCACGGCTTCCTCGGGGAGCACGCTGGTCTCGCCGGCGTCGTACAAACCAGAAGTGATCGGGTCTGCACCACATTGGCTCGATGGCGCCGATCCGCAGCAAGAACTGCCGCCCATATGCACCCGCAGCGCTGCCTGCCCGTACTTTTCTTTCACGACTTCCTTAACGTCCATGGCTTCTCCTATTTGCAACAACTGACGATCGCTTCCGGATCCAGAGCGCGATTCCGTTTGCAGCACTCCGCGAACAGAAACCCCAGCAATTCCTGCAACGCTTGGCAGTTGGCCGTGTACCACAGGAACGTCCCTTCGCGCCGCACCTTGACGAGATCCTCGTTCTTGAGCTTCTCGAGATGATGGGAGAGCGTGGAATTCGGAATCTCCAGCTCGCTCTGGATCTCCCCCACCACCAGGCCTTCGGGATGCGCGTAGAGCAGCAGTTGCATGATGCGCAACCGCGCCTCCGTGCCCATGGCTGAAAGCATGTCGGCATACCGCGCCACCTCTTCCGCCGTTTTCTTGCTTCTCACGTTCTCCTCTTATTTCGATACTAATGGAAATATGAAAACATGGCAAGAGTTTTTTCCCGCTGACAAGCTATCTTTCAAATCGCGATCTGCGAGCCGGCGCAGAGCTCTGGTCCTCGCCGCGTCTCCCCGTCGCCGTGTCCCCGTGTCCGGGATGCGAAGCATCCCCCGGTGCGCAGCGCCGGTGTTACTTCTTCATCCACTCCGGCTGCAGCAGCGCCCGCACCCCCGGCTTATCTAGATCCGCCCTGACAATCGACCGCGCCGGCAACTCCATCCGCTTCGCAGGATTTCGTCCGCCCAATTTCTCCGCCAGCGACTTCACGGCTTCGTAGCCGATGCGAAACGGGTCCTGCACCATCATCACGTCGATGGTCCCATCCCTGAGCGCCGCTACATGCTCGTCGCTGAAATCGAACGTAACCAGCTTGATTTTCCCCGAAAGCCCCCGGCTTTTGATCGCTTGGATCGCGCCCAGCGAACTCGCTTCGCTCGAAGCGAAGATCCCTGCCAGTTCCGGATGCGCCGTGAGAATGTCCTCGGCCGCCGTGCGGGACCGCGCGCGATCCGACATCCCATACTGCCGCGCCGCAATCACCACGCCGGGAAATTCCTTCGCCACTGTATCCTCGAAGCCGCGCTCGCGCAGCACCGTCGAGGTTCCGCCCGGCTTGTGCATCACCATCCCCACCTCACCCTTGCCGCCAATCAGCCGGGCCAGCGTTCGCGCCGCCGTGCAACCGGCTCCGTAATTGTCCGTGGCAATGAAGCTGGTATAGTCTTCCACGTTCACGCCTGAATCGAACACGGTCACCGGGATCCCGGCGCGAATCGCGCGCTCCACCGGCGCCGCCAACGCCCGTTCGTCGGTGGCCGAGATGGCCAGCGCATCCACATGACGCGTCACCATCGCATCCACAATCTGAATCTGCCGCGCGTGGTCCGTCTCCTCGTTCGGACCGTTCCACAGCACATTCACATGGAAATCGCGGGCCGCGCGGTCAACGCCCGCGTGGATGGACACAAAAAACAGGTGCGATGTGGCCTTGGGAACCACACCGATCAGCTTTTCGCTCGATCCCCGGCAACCAGCAAAAAACCCCACCCCGCCGAAGATGAGGGACCGCCGCGCGAACACCCGTTCACACACCGAACTGCCTCAGGTGATGATCCGCGTGCAGGGCCAGGTTCTTCATCTCAGAAATCGTACAACGGCCCGCGCCGCAGCGAGCGGATATGAGCGCGTTGATGGAATCAGCCTTGCAACTCTGATTAGGTTCCTGATATGTGGGCCAGGCTTTTGAGCCTGCGGACCCGCTTTCCAGCGGGTCCAGCCAGCCGGTACGCTAAATTGCACCGCAAAATAATGGGGACCATCAAACGCCTGGCCTAGGGAACTTCAACTTAGACCGCCCGGAAAGCCGCGAGGATCTCTTTTTTGGCTGCCGCGCGCGCCGGAAAGAACCCTCCGAGAATTCCCATCAGCATCCCGAATCCCACGCCGGCCGCCATCACTTCCGGAGTCATGCGAAGGCTGAAAGAGATCTCGCTGAACGTCACAAAGCTCCCGATGCGCGTCTGAAAGTTGTTCAGCGGCAGGGCCAGCAGGCACCCGAGCACGCCACCCGCGAGGGAAAGGATGACCGATTCCACCAGGAAGCTCGTCAGAATTCCGGCGCGCGAGAACCCCAGCACGCGCAGCACCCCGATATCGGCGCTGCGCCGCGCCACCGCCGCATACATCGTGTTCATGGCTGCGAAGCTGCTGCCCACTGCCATGATGGTGCATACCAGCAGCCCCATGTACCGCACCGGCGTAGCCGAAACCATCTGCGATTCGTAGTATTCCCGCTCGCTTTGCGTGGCGATGTTGAAGCGCGGGTCACCCTCCAGGCTGTTGCGCAACGCCTGCATCGCCACGGGATCCTCGGCCCGGATTAGCGCGGCGCTCAAATACTCTGTGCGGCTATAATCCGCGCTGATCTGGTTGAGGTCGGCATAAATCTCGCTGCTGGCGCTGGAACGCCCGCCATCCATGACGCCCACCACGTCCCATTGCCCGCGGCCAAACCGCACCCGCGATCCCAGGCCGGCTTTGGGATAACGCGCCGCGATGTTCTTGCCCACCACCAGCTCTCTCTTCCCGGGCGTGAAGTACCGTCCGGCAAGCAGATGTACCTGATCGCGCATCTCGATCCCCACCGGCGTAAGGCCGCGTACATTGATGTTCATGCCTTCAGCCGCTTTGCCGTTCCCCAGGTTGTTGATCATGGTCACCATCTCGAGGGAAGCCATCGGCTCGCCGTTCCGGTCGCATGCGATTCCCGGCTTGAATTTCATCACCTGAAAATCGGAGCGCGTCACCACGCTCATCAATTCCGCCGTCGAACCCTTGCGCATCACCAGCACGTTGAGTGGCCGGCCGCTCGCCTCAAACGCGGAGCGCAGCCCCTCCACCAGCGACAACACCGCCACCAGCACCGCGACGGTCAAGGCAATCCCGCCCACCGTCAGCACCGTGGTTGTCTTGCGCACCAGCAGGTTCCGCAAATTGTAACTGATGGGAATCGCCATGGTTTAATCCGTGAACCGCAGGCAAGTCGTAATCGGCCGCCGCGAGGCGTTCCACGCTGGGAAAAAGGAACTTGCCACTCCCACCAGAACCGCCAGCAGAAGGCTTCCGCCGAGCACCCACGACGGAACCGCCAGGTTTTTCAAGCTGATAAACATGACTGGGACGTGCCGAATCGCCGAAATAATCGCCGCGGCAATCCCCAGGCCTAGAATGCCGCCCGTCAAGGCGATCAGCACCGATTCGCTCAGCAGGATTCCGAGAACGGCTTGCGGCGTGTATCCGAGCGTCTTGAGAATGCCGACTTCGCGCACCCGCTCGCGAACCGACATCGCCATGGTGTTGGCCGAAACCAGCAGAACCGTGAAGGTCAGGGCCCCGCAAACGCTGATGAGCATCAGCTTTACGTCACCCAGATAAGACAAAAATCCCAGTGTGAAGGCTTTCTCCGTCTCGGTCTTTGTCTCCGACGGCGAGTTGGCGAACATCGCGTCGACCCCTTCGATGACGGCCGGCACCGCTTCCGGGCTCTCCGCCCTTAGAATGAACATTCCGACTTCGTCCAGGTGGCGGAAGAATTTCTGCGCCATGCTCTCGCGCAGATACTCATAATTGAAAAGCAAACCGCCGTCGTCATTCGGATTCTCGTAGATCCCACGAACTGTCAGTTCCAAAGTCACGGGAAAGATATCGCCCACCAGAGTGATCCGGTCACCCACGTGGAAATTCAACCGTTGGGCAACTCCCAACCCCACAACGCACGCCGATCGCTCCGTTACGAAAGCTTTCAATTGTTCCTGAGGAATCCGGTAGTTGGGGGAAACGGCAAAAAACTTGGCAGGTTCGACTGCAAAGCGCGCATAGTAGTTTTTCATATCGCGCGAATCTTTGTACATTCCGCCGAAGTACTGGAAAACCGTGACGTCCTGGACCCCTTTCATCTGCCGGATGCGCGCCTCGTACGATGCCGGCATCCAATTTGTAATCGAAATGCGGTTTCGGACTATGAGTCGCAACGCTTGATCCGGGCTGGGCTGATTGACAAAAAAAATGTGGTACATGGACATCAGCACGCCCAGCAGGCAAAACGACGCGGCAACACTGAGCACCGTCAGCGAGCTGCGGCGCCGGTTGCGCAAGGCATTCTTCACCACAAGCGGCCAATAGCGGAGCATTTGATTCCGAACGCTGCATCTGTCCTTCCGCGTGAAATTCGGACTCGAATCGCCAGGAATCAGCTTTTTCCAACCCCACGAACAGGTTGCACTTGTGTGCTAATACCCAGTAGGGTGTGTTCACCCATGTCGCGTATTCAGACAGCCCTCTCCCAAAATCGAACATCCCCTGCCCTGCGGCTTCGCGGAAGTCGTTTATCCCGCAGAGATTACACTCCAGGAGAGCGGAACTGGAATTGCGGTCACCTCCGGTGATCCCGTGAAAAGCCTGCTCCAAGACTTCCGCTACGCTACGCGGATGCTGGCGAAAAATCCCGGCGTCACTGCCGTGGCGGTGCTCGCCCTGGCATTGGGTATCGGCGTCAACACCTCGTGCTTCCTGTGGCTGGACGCCCTGGTTCTGCACCCCCTGCCGTTCCCCCAGATCGAGCGCGTCATGACGCTCTGGGAAACCATTCCCAAGCTTCAAGCGGAGCGCGATGCCGTGGCACCCGCCAACTTTCTGGACTGGCTGAACCAAAGCCACTCCTTCGAGCACCTCGCAGCTTACAGCGGCTGGGACGCGACCCTGACGGGTGTCGATGAACCCGAACGCGTACAGGTATTCCGGGTCACGCCAAGCTTCTTTCCGCTTCTGGGAATGAAACCGGGGCTGGGCCGGACGTTTTCGAGCGACGAGGCCGTGCCGGGCCATGACGCGGTAGTCGTGGTGAGCCACAGTTTCTGGCAGCAGCGCCTCGGAGCAGCGTCCGACGCCATGGGACGGAAAATCTCCCTCACCGGCCGGACCTACACCGTGGTCGGTGTGATGCCGGACGATTTCGATTTCCCGCTGGCTACAGACCTGTGGGTGCCCCTGGCTTTGACCCCAGAGGAGCGAAACCAGCGCGCCGCCCACACCTTGGCGGTGCTGGGCCGCATGAAACCGCAGATACCCGTGGCTCAGGCCCGCGCCGAAATGGAAACCATCGCCAGGCGGCTCGAGCAGCAATACCCGCAGACCAACGAAGCGCGCGACATCAAGGTCGTGCCGTTGCGTGAGCTGACCAATATCGGCACCGACCGGTTCGTGATGACGCTCGTGGGCGCCGCGGCCTTCGTGCTGTTGCTCGCCTGCGCCAACGTCGCCAACCTGCAACTGGCTCGCGCCGCCGGCCGGCAGAAAGAGATGGCGGTCCGGGCCGCCCTCGGCGCGAGTGGATTCCGGATTACACGCCAACTGCTCATCGAGAATATTCTTCTGGCGCTGGCAGCCGGGGGCTTCGGGCTGGTGCTGGCTGACTGGAACCACGACTGGTCGATGTCCTCGATACCGCCGCAAGTGTTCCGGTGGGTCGCCGGCATGAGAACCCTGCATTTCGAGGCCAGTGACTTTGTCTTCACGCTGGCGGCGTCCCTAGCGGCCGGCATTTTGTGCGGCGTTCCTGCCATCGTCCAAACCCTCCGGCTACGGGCATCCTTCGGCGAGGCTCTTAAGGAAGGTGGCCGGACGTCCAGTTCCGGTCCTTCCCGGAGCCGGCTGCGCGCAGCGCTGGTGGTTGCCGAAGTAGCGCTGGCTCTCGTGCTTCTGGTGGGAGCCGGCTTGATGGTCAAGACGTTCCACCGCATGCTCACGATTAAGGCCGGATTCAATCCGAACAACCTGCTGACGATGCAGGTTGCTCTGCCCGCGGTGAATTATCGCGAAGATGCTCAGGTGGCGGCGTTCTATGATCGTGTGCTGCGCGGTCTCGAAAGCACGCCGCAGGTGAAGGCGGCGGGCGGCGTGGGTTTCTTAGGAATCGCCGAAGGTCTCTACATCGAGGGAAAACCCGAACCCCGGCCCGGCGAGCCGCGGCCCAACATCCGCACAGTGAGCGAGCATTACAACGAAGCTATGGGAATCCCCATCCTGCGAGGGCGTGCGATCTCCGCCGCAGACGGAGCTGAATCCCCGCGCGTGGCCGTGATCAGCGAGTCGGTGGCTAACCACTACTGGCCCGCCTCGGACCCCATCGGCCACCGGATCAAATTGGGCAATGCTCAGTCGCCGTGGCTCACCGTAGTGGGCGTCTGCGGCGACGTCAAGGACTGGTTTAGCGGGCAACCCATACCAAGGGCGGTCATTCCTTACCGCCAAGCGCCGCAGCGTTCGATGATTCTGTACATCCGGACCACCGGCGATCCGCTGCTGGCGGTGAAAGCCGCTCGGGCCGAGGTTCGCAACGCCGACCCGAATCAGGCCGTTTTCGATGTCAAGAGCATGGAGCAGGAACTCGCGGACGAAACCTCGGGCGTTCGGGCCTCCGCGCAAACCATGAGCATGTATGCAGTCATCGCCCTGTTGCTGGCGGCCACCGGCATCTACGCTGTGATTTCTTATGCCGTGGTTCAGCGCACCCACGAAATCGGCGTTCGCCTTGCGTTGGGCGCGGGGCGGAGCAGCATCGTTCGCATGATCGTGGCTCAGGCCTTCCGGCTGGCAGCGCTGGGCCTCGCCATCGGCGTGCCGGTGGCGTACATGCTGACCCGCATCATGTCGAGTGCGCTGTATAACACCGTGGCGCTCGATCCGCTCACCTTCGCCGCGTTCACGGGCGTGCT
>Ga0187817_10001511_pt1 | contig 11485 bp, 10 predicted proteins | sample NC_wetland_sal_i_17_FD_132431 | JGI IMG/M metagenome (GOLD analysis project Ga0187817, IMG submission 132431) | Wetland sediment microbial communities from Neuse River Estuary, North Carolina, USA - SO4_2 | ecosystem: Environmental > Aquatic > Freshwater > Wetlands > Sediment | place: USA... | reverse complement strand
TGAAGTGCCGTTTTGCGCAAACAGGAAAAAGTTGGCACTTCCGAGGAGGGAAAGGACGACAAATCCTAACATCACTCTTGAATATGCGCTGGCCAACCTCTTTCGCCTCAAAGGAATTTCGCGGGACCCACTTCGTCCCGTGGCCAGTATCATCACTTGAGTTTCTCCAACGTCGACGACCGGAACGGTTCAGTTCTTGGTCTCGGCGGATCTGTCATAGTCTCTTCCAAGCGAGAGTGGAGGCGAGCGTTGTCGCAAAAAGCCAACATGAACGTTCATTCATTCGGGACTCACGGTGTAGTCTCGCCCTTCCCAGCGGTCGTCCACCGTCCAGTAAAAGGTGAATCGAATCGGCGCCTGCTGTTCATTAGTGATTGGGATATCTACGAAGTTGATCTCCGACAGTGCCGCGGACGATGGAGTAATCTTCGCCGACCGCCACTCGTCGTCCGACCAATGCAGACAGAAGGCGGCTGGAACTTGAACTCGAAGAATATGGCCTCGCTTGACGCGGCGAACCTGCCGGTTCGGTTTCCATATCTCCAGCAACTTCCGTGGCTTGGCGTTTCCGACGTACCGACTTGCTATGTCCGGAACCAAGTCGAATGCTCGCTTGTCCAATGTGGACCGAAGCAATTTGATGTACTCTGCATGAGCCCACATCAATGGCATAGCCGAACCCGTCGGCCGACCAAGAAACATGTACGCTTTCGGTTGATCCGGCTCATCCCAGACCTGCTCGGGGAGGAGGCCGCAAGCGGAGGCAAAGCCTTCCATGGCTCGAATGAACGGCCTTGCGTCGTGACCAGCGCTGATCTCGTAGTGACCGCGTTCTCCGGTCAGCAGCGGCCAGGCGCGACCTTTTCCCCACCCAACGAATGAGCCTCCATCCTCTCGCTGGCCATAACCATCATGGTTGTAGCGATGCCAGGTCGGACCGAAAGGCGTCTCCACCTTCAGTACGGAGTCAACAACTCTAAGGGAATCCAAAATCAGTGGGTCATGGGGCTTTCTGATTCCATAGCGAACGAGTTCAAGAAAGCCCGCGTCCACGATATCTCTTGCTGGAAACGAATCTTGTGCGCCTGGTGGAAGGTTGGCGATCCTTAGGACTCCTGAATTTGGATCTTCCGCAGGATTTGGGTTCTCGACGTATTCGGGAAGAATCCGTATAAAGTGCCGATGAATTCCGGGCAGGAGTGATCCCTGGGTTGTGACTGTCCAGGTTTCAATATGAGTTTCCAGGAAATCGGCATATTCTTCCAAGAATGTTGCCGTTGCTTCGTCTCCTCGGTCACGTGCAAAACATGCCGCGCCGATTAGAGCTGCAATGTTCGACGCCAGTGTAGAGGGTGAATAACCTCCCACCTCCTCCCATCGTTCTTGCTGAGCGACGGGTCCGTGACGCACCAGATAAGAGGCTGCACGCAGAATCATTGGGTAGGGATCGAAGTCCCGCAAGGCGTTCTGCCGCTTGAGCTGCCAAGCGAGCAAAATCGGGAAAGCAACTTCGTCAAGCTGAATCCCTTTCCAATAGGGTCGTCCATCGATCCAGAAGTTCTGAGGGAAGCCTCCGTCTTGTTGTTGGGACGTGAAAAGATAGATGAGCGCCCGCAATGGCGTCACACAATCACCGGCGGCGAGCAGGGCTGAAGCACTGTTGACCATGTCACGGGTCCAGACTAGATGGTATCCACCCTGGTCCGAGTCCCCCTTTGCTTCGCCCCAAGGGATCGAAAGTGACGCGATAAAGGCACCTGGATACGACTTGTCTTCGTGCGCGAGAAGCAGACCAAAACTCGCGTGATACAGGCTCCCTTGGTCGCCCGAGATTTTCTCTAGCGGGAGAATGCCCGCGCTCGCGCGGTTCCATTCCTCCTCGTACAGCTTGTGATGCTCTGTGAAAGGGATACCGAGCGCCTGAAGAAGCGTCGTAATGGCATGGTGCTGCGTTTCTCCAAAAGCCAATCCCAAGGTGAACTCGTAGCAAGGATTCAGGTCTAGCTGGCCTGTAAGCGCAATGTTACCGTTAAGGGCCTTGTCAAACTCCCAGTCCATCTGGAGATTGCCCGCCAGATCCGTCCATCCATCGCTCCGGCCAACATATCCGCATGAAACGCGGCCAAAGGGGATTGTGGCGGCCAGAGCCAGCCATGTCCCCTGTTTCTCCGCTACGAGGATCTTTCGACCGTGTAACTCGACAACGTAACCGTTGTTCCCCCATCCGCCGACTTCAAGATGAGGCGCACAAAGGACATAAACCTTTAGCTTCGAGAGAAGGGTTTCATTACCAATGAACCGCGTGCGCTCTAGAATGCAATCAAGGTGAGGCTCAGTGATGATTTCTTTTTGAATGGCGTAGCGGTCGTCCGGATCGGAGTTAGTACAGCGGTAACCCAAAGCATGTTCCGAAATACGCTCGACCGCCGATCTAAGTTGACGCTTCTCCTCATGAAAGAAGCTTTCTCCATCCGTGACCAGATATTGAAGGTCTCGTAGCTGTGGACGATCCACTGTGGGGTAGTAGACTTCGGTGACAATACCATTCCAAAAGGTAAACCAGATTCGGCTGGACGCGGCGTAAGCGGTTCCTACCCCATCCTTCCCTCCATGAGTCCAGCGGGGCTCGATGCCAGGTCCTCCAAATGCGTTCCCGTCGCCCCCAGCTTCATCTTGCTGTCCCTTTGCGCTCAAACCCGTCGCACTCATTGGCCGGGTATCGCGGCTTCCGAGAATTTAGAACCATCGATTGAAAGCAGGATTCTCATGATTTGCTCCTACGTCTGCTCAGCGAACGGTACGCCGTTCGTTGTTCTTTACTGTCCTAACGCAACGGCGCCGGCAATGACTTCAAATACGCGATAATTGCTCGCGCGTCGGCATGACTCATGTGGTAGATGTGCATGGGCGGCCGTAAAGTCTCGCCTTCAGGCCCGATTCCTTTCTCCAGGACGCGTTCGGCCTCCTCCTCCGTAAAACTCGGAAGGCCCGCCAATGCCGGAGCGTGGTCAGCCCAATTTGGGATGGGCCGCACCGGCATGATCCAGATCGGCGCGCCCTGTAGCCAAGCCTCACGGTCCAACTCACCCCGTGCATTCCGGCGTGTGTGGCATTCCGCGCACTTTGCTACCTCTTCTACAAGATACCGGCCGCGTTCGACTTCGATTTTGTCTGCGGGCGGGTTATTTGGCTTTGTCGAGCCAATTGAAGCCGCAAGGGCAGCGGTCAGGAACAGCATGGGAAAAACTAGCTTTCGATGCAGAGCTTGCATAGTTCCTCCAGGCAAACGGTACTTTCCGCATAGAGCGGCAAACAACCGATAACCGCGTACGAAAAAGGGGCTGTCAGAAAGTTTAGATACGCTTACCTCCTCGTCGAAACACTTACTGACGGCTCATGAGAATCTGCCAGACCTGATCTTTCCGAGAGCGGAAGCTAGCCGCGGCTGCCATCAAGTAGTATTTCCACATTCGATAGAACCGCTCGTCATAGCGCGCTTGAAGATTTCTCCAATGTTGCTGAAAATTCTGGAACCAAGCCATAACCGTTCGATCGTAATCGGTTGCCCAGTTTTCCCAATCCTCCAATCCAAACAACCCTTCGATGGCTGCACTAATCTGGGCAGCTGAGGGGAGATGCGAATTCGGGAAAATATATTTGTCGATCCAAGGATCGGTCGTATGAACAGAACGGTTAGCCCCGATTGTAGAGAAAAAGAACAAGCCACCGGGGCGCAAAGCCCGGTGTACGACCTGAAAAAAAGTCCTGTAGTTCTTGTAGCCGACGTGCTCGAACATGCCCAGAGAAGCGATGCGGTCGAAGGTCCCGTCAACGTCGCGGTAGTCCTGCAACCGGATTTCGATGGGCAGGCCCTCGCACGTGCGCTGCGCCAACTGCATTTGTTCTCGGGAAAGGGTGATACCCACAACCTCGGCGCGGTATCTCTCGGCAGCAAACTTAGCCAAGCCGCCCCAACCGCAACCGATGTCGAGAAGCGTCATTTTGGGTTGAAGAGCAAGTTTGCGACAAACGAAATCCAGCTTCGCTTCCTGAGCTTCGTCGAGGTTGAAAGCGTTGTCCCAACGCGCGCAGGTGTAAACCATGCGATGGTCGAGCATGTTCTGGAAGAGCTCGTTGCCAAGGTCATAGTGCTGTTCGGCCACGCGCTTCGCTCGCGATCTGGTTTGCTGATTCAGGGTAGTAGCTACCAGATGCCGCAGTACCAATCGCCAATCCCAGGAGCTGTTCCGATTGAGCTCGGCGCTGAGAACCCTCGAAAAGAATTGATCTAGTGCAGGGCAATCCCACCAGCCATCCATGTAGGACTCGCCGAGGCCGAGTGATCCGAGCCGCACGACGCAAGCATAGAATTGATCGTTGTTGACGCTGATATCCCATTGGCGATCCCCGCCGATCCTTATGTCTGCCAGAAGGAATATCTTCTGCACTCGCTCCTTCAAATTGCCGCGGAACATAACAAACGCTCCTCAAGCTAAAAATAATTCTTCGGCTTATCCAGAAGTTTTGACGGCAGTTTGTAGTCATCGATCACAAGCAAAAGCCTCATGGCCCACTCCTGCCCTGTCTTCACGGAGCCTCAGAACGCAGCACCTGAAGTCTCGTCGCACGTGTTGAATGTGAATGCCGTTCCTCAGTTCAAGAGTATTCACTTTAAGAACAGTCCGCGACTTAGCAAATTGGGATTTCAAGGGAGTTGCGTTCATCTCAGTCCGTCAGTCTTTTTCCTCAAAGACATCGCGTCGTCCTACGCCTTCAGGGCCTGCAAGATTCCCAGATAATGAATAAGATCGTCTCGTGAGAGCGTCCCCAATAGCCTCTTATCTGTCATGACTGGGAGTTGGTCGACGCCATTTCTGCCCATCTTTTCCATCGCTGTCCATAACTCTGCATCAGGCCTGATCCATTGCATTTGTCCCGCCGGGATCACAGCCTGGAGAGCAGTTGTGGTCGGCCATTGGGCGCGCGGCACCTGCCTGATGGCATGTAGAGTGAGCAGGCCGAGGACCTCAGAATCGCTCATGACCACAAAGCTCGTCCGCCCGCTGCCCAAGATGTGGTCCTGCACTACTCTTTCGAGTGTAGTGTGGGCAGAAATGGCAGTGTAGTCCCCTCCCATGGCTTCTGAGACCTTGTGGCCGGCCAATAGTCCCTGCATCACCTGCTGTTGGACTTGCGCTACGGCGGCGCTTTCGAGAAACCAGCCAATGAACGCTATCCAGAGACCATTGAAAAAGTTTCCCCGCAACGCAAGCCATACACCGAAAGCTATGAACAGGAAGCCGAAGAAACGTCCCGTATTGGCTGCAATCAGGGTTGCTTTCCGGAAATCATGAGTAACGCCCCACAGGATCGCGCGAAAAATGCGTCCACCATCCAACGGAAATCCGGGGATGAGGTTAAAGAGGGCAAGCATGCCGTTGATGAGGGCCAAATATTTTGCCGTGGCCAGGAGCGGGCTGATAGCAGTCACAAGAGGCTGCAGCAAAGCGCACAATGCTGCTATGGCAAAACTGACAACGGGCCCCGCAATCGCGATCGAAAACTCGGCTCCAGCGCTTGGAGCCTCACCAGCTATTTGTGAGACGCCGCCGAAAATGAACAACGTGATGCGGGGCACATGAACCTTGTAGCGCATGGCCACAACCGAATGTCCCAACTCGTGGAGTAACACACTCACGAAGAACATGACCGCTGTGAGAGCACCCAAGAGCCAATACTCCACAGTGCTCCAGTTTTTGAACTCACTTGGGAAATAGGTGACAGCCAACACCCACGTCAGCAACCCAAACACCAGGAACCAGGAATAGTCGAGGTCGATAACGATACCGAAGATTCGTCCCAATGGAATTGTATGGCGGAACATCTCTCACCTGCCTTTAGTGCCCAGACGCAATCCGCGGCCTCGTTGTGAAATCGCGTATTGTTATTCTCCGCAACGGAGTACCGCGATCGAGGCGTCGGGTCTCGCCGGCGCGTCCCGAAGCTATCGCCCTGACGACGCCGCTTTCGATTTTCCGCTGGGCTTGTTGGCAGCGACGACTTTGGGCATTACGATTTCAAGCGTTTCGCCTTTGAGTCTCGCCGAGGCCCGAGATGGATCCACATCCACGGGCAACTCCTCCATTCGGAAGATCCGCTGGGTTCTCTTCTCGGTGTGCGCAGGCTCGTCACCTCCGCATATCACGTCCAACCCTCTTTCACCGCTGACCATCAAGCGACGAGGCCCAACACTGACCTTGATTTGATCGGCCGTAAAGGAGCACGGCAATTCGGCCTTAAAGACGATGGCGTCGGCCGATTCCTTCAAATCGTGCCGATACGCATGCAAGACTTCTACTTCGGCTTCGATCCAGTCATCGATGGCGTGACCATGGACACAGCCGTGGCTCTCGAACAGCTCATAGGCGCGCCGAGCAATCATGTTTTGTATTTCATTTTTTCGGTTGAGCAGAACGTCAGTGGCAACAAGTTTCACTAGTGTAGTGGCTTCGCGTCGCTGCGGTGTTGATTGTTCTTTCATTTTCCGTCTCCTTTTGCTTTTCTTCCGCCGAGGTAGTGCAACTCGGAACAAGGTGACCTCCCAGCTTGAAGTACCGATTCAAGTGCTAGCGCAGGTCCAGGCGGGCTCGCAATAAGCAAGACGTCACGGTAGACGTAAACGTGCCCTCCGTTTGGTCGCGAGGATTTACGCATGGCCTAATTTCTGACCACTATCTGATGCTCGACCCTTGGGCAGGCTCGCCACTCGGGCAGGCGACGCAAAATGGTGACGCGCTGAGGACAGAAATGAGCGTCCGAGAGACTCCACCCAGACGCTGCCACGGTCAAGTGCGTCCACCATCAAAATGTACAGCACAATTAAAACTGCCAAAATTACATAGACGACTGTGAACAAGAAAAGAGCCGAAAGCAGCTCACCGACAAAATAGCTTTGGAAAGATATGAAGGTCACCAGGATCGCCAGAATCCATTTCAGTTTCCGGCGGTCTCTCAATAAGACATAGCTTCTCTTGCTCACATCCCAAACCGCTGAGAGAAGTAATTGCCAGACAGCGAAGCGTGCAACGTTGATGACGGCTGTCTCGGGCCGTACGCTACGTCCCGATGATGAATTCCATTCCACAGCGCTACCATTTTTGAACTGCACTCAGCTTGTGGCAATGGGTCGTTTATACTTCCTGGAGGAACGGCTGTAATATTCCCGGAAATCAATGACCGTGGTACCCGTTGCAGATGAGGTACGACGGATGATTCGAATTATCACAATCGAGCGCGAATTCGGATGCGGTGGCCCGGAGGTCGCACGTAGACTTGCCGCGCTGCTGGGCTGGAAGCTGTGGGACGAACTGCTGACTCTCGAAATCGCACCATTGACAAAGAGTGCACCGGAAGCTGTCGAACGACGGGAATGGAGGAAGGACCCGCTCGTCTACCGCGTGTTCAAGTCTTTCGTGGGCGGTGCATTCGAAGGCAGCCTGCCACCGCTTGGCCAACTGGAGCTTCTTGATGCAGACCGGATCGCAAAGGTCTCGGAACAGGTCGTCAGGGAAGCATCCATCGATGGGCCGTGTGTGATTGTCGGCAGAGGGTCACAGTATTTTCTGAAACATCGCGAAGATGTGTTTCGCGTTTTTCTTTATGCTCCTCGACAAGAAAGGATTCGTAGGCTGATTTCTGCCGGCAAACCCCAGGGCGAGGCGATTGAGCAGGTCGAGACGATCGATCGGGAACGCGCGGCGTTCATTAAGAAATATTTCGGCCTTGACTGGCCGGATCGCCACCTCTATCACGTAATGCTCAATACCATGATTGGTGACGCCCGGGTAGTGGATTTGATTCATCACTTTGTTCAGCAATTCGATCGATGAACGTCCGGCTCCGGCCCGCAACTCTTAGAATGAGCCGTCGGGGACCCAGATTCCCAATCTTTTCGACCTCACTCCGGTGATACGACGATGAAACGCGTCGAGTCAGCACGGCCCACAAGCAGCAGGATCGGTTGATTATCAGTTCCGGCCAAAGCCCGCTCGTATTCCGCGACGTTGCGGACAGGTTTGCGGTTTACTTCCTGGATTACGTCTCCGCGTTCCAGATCTGCGGTCGCCGCTGCGCTTGAAGGATCGACCGAAGTGATGACCACTCCGGCAGTGCTGGTGGGGACTCCCAGTTGACGCGCGATCGCCGGCGTGAGGTTCTCGACTTGAATGCCCCGCAGGGCAGAGGTGCTCGCTGTTCCGCTCGCTGATTGCTCTGGCTTCTCGGAGCATTCGCTGAGCGTGACCGCAACTTCGCGCGTCTGGCCGTTGCGAGCGATCTTCAGATGCACCGTTGAGCCCGGAGCCATTTCAGAGATGTGCACACTCAGGTCCTCGGGTCCGCTGACCGCTTGCCCGTTCAACGCCAGGATGATGTCGCCTCTTTCGATCCCCGCCTTTGCTGCCGGGCTCCCAACCGTCACGTCTGAGAGCAATGCGCCGCCGCCTTGATTTAGGCCGAAAGCCTTGGCCATATCAGCATCGACACTCTGGATTGTGACACCCAGTTGACCCCTGACTACTTTCCCATGCTCCACGATCTGTTCCATCACGTTGTGCGCCATGTCGATGGGAATCGCGAAGCCGACACCTTGGCTTCCCCCTCCGCCTCCCGTGATGATTGCAGTGTTGATCCCAACCAGGTCGCCGTGGAGATCTAGAAGTGCGCCGCCGGAATTGCCCGGGTTGATAGCTGCGTCCGTCTGAATGAAATCTTCATAGTGTTCAAGCGCGCCCCCAAGCCCGCGCCCGGTGGCGCTGACAATTCCCATGGTCGCCGTTTCTCCGACGCCGAAGGGATCTCCGATGGCAAACACCACATCGCCGACCCTCAGTTTGGAGGAATCTCCTAACGTCAGGGAAGGCAGCCCACTGGCGTCGATTTTTAATACAGCTATGTCAGTTCTTGAGTCTGTTCCAATCACCTTCGCCTTGAATTTTTTCTTGTCCTGCGTAAACACCTCAACGTCGGATGCGCCTGAGACCACATGGTCGTTCGTAAGGATGTAGCCATCTGGATTCACAACGACTCCGGAACCGAGGCTATACTCGCGCTCGGTCTCCGGCCTAGTGGGCTGGCGGTCAAACTGATTTCCGAAGAACTGCCGGAAGAAGGGGTCGCTGAACAAGCCTGGAAAATTGTTTCGTTGTTTGACCATCTTTGTAGATGAAATATTCACCACTGCTGGTAACGCGGGGTCAATGACCGGGGCATATCCGTTTTTGAACTCTGCGAGGCCCAGGGGAGCAGGATCTTTGTCAATTTTCAGCGGGACTTTGTCGGCTGCAGACATATTGAGCTCAAGTCCTGTGCCCATGGCCGCAACGAACACTCCAAGAACGAGGAAGGCAAGAAACGAAATAATTGCAATGTTCCACCGCCGAAGTCTTGCCTTGGTCCCTGGTTCCTGGGGCACTGGGAGCAAGTTCCACCGCTCCCGGCTAGAATTGGTACTTCGCATGGCACTTCTCCTTTGCAATTCCTAGAACCGTAAATTTGTAGCAACCGTCTTCCTTGCGAGGCGGCTTCGAGTGGCCGGGCTGTACTTTTCCTTCTGAAGGTTTGCGTATGCCAAAAATCGCCAAGATGCGATCGCGCTCAAGTTTCCGCATGGCCTTTTCCACCAGATGTTCGACTCGACCTGGGCGTCCGAGCATGACTTCGGTCTGCGACGGCGGTCTGATCACCGAATCCCGACGGAACATCTGTGCGCCGATCCATGAGGCGGCCCGAAGGGCTGTTTGAACTCGCGGAAAGTTTGTCGTGAAGGACTTCGTGCAATCGGATTCCAAACTCTGCGGGGCTCATTCCTGGTTTGTCCGACCGATCCTGTCCCTTGAAAACGGCAGTCGTCCACCAGCAGCCATCTTCGACCGCATTGGAGAAAAACATTGTTGTCTCCGTGTTGCGAAGAGGAGCGATGAGCTGGTGAGCAGTCCCGTCAGAAAGCACAAACTCACTTAGGACCAGGTCAAATCGATGGCGCCGGAGGAACTCGAGCGCTTCTTTTTGGGAGGTTGCGATGCGGATGTCGCACCCTCGTTTGAGCAGGTACCGTTCGAGGGTGGAGGCTTTTCGTGCGCTATTCCCCACAAGAAGAACCATCACTCCCCGGACACCCATATTCCTCCTCCAGCAGTTGCGGCCGAAGCTCGGCCGTGCGGTCGCACTTCCGAAAGCTTGAAGAGAATGCGGTGAGAAAGGACTTCCTCGACTTGTCTGAGGAATGCCGTCATGGCAGGACCAAAGAAACGCTTCGTTCCGCGCGTCTACCCAATAGGATGTATCGTATTACGATATGGTTGTGCGGGCGTTCCGCACTATATCGCACTACGATATAACAGCAGAGTGCAGTTCCCCACTCTGCGAAAAGCTTGTCGCTTGGTGCGCCCTTCAACAGGTAGCGCAAGCGAAAAGGTTTATGCGATGGAAGATCCCTCGCTTGTTGTGTATTCCTTTATCTCTCCTTGTAGGCTCTTCACCATGCGTTCAGTTCTGAAACTTGCGGTCGTGAGCCGCATCGGCCATCTCGCGCTGTTCCGTGGCCGTCAGACGCACGGGATCGCACATTTCGGATCCATCGAGGCACTCGCGAAGATTACGGTCGCGGGCTGCCCGCGCGACATCCTGTTGTTCTTGGCTGCTCAACTGAGCGTGGTCGCACTCGCCCAACGCTTCCAGACAATTCTGCAGGTTGCGGTCGTGATCGGCGTCCGCCACCTGTTGTTTTTGGTCGGCACTGAGTTGCGTCGGGTCGCACTCGCCCGTTCCGTCCAGGCAGGCCTGGAGGTTGCGGACATGCGCTGCCTGTGCGACCTGTTGTCGCTCCCGGTCATGGAGCCGGGCCAGGTTACACTCACCAATACTGTCCATGCAGTTCTGCAAGTTCCGATCGTGGTTTTCTCGCGCAACCTCCTGTTGTTGTTCGGCATTCAATTGCTTTTGATCGCAGTCGGAGAACCCGTTGAAACAATCCGAAAAATTGCGGTCCTGAGCAACGCGTCGAACTGCTTGTCGTTCCTGCGCATTCAGTATCGCGTGATCGCACGCCGAGAATTCGTCCAGACAGTTTTCAAATTCTTTTGAATGCAAGCGCTGCCAACTTTGGGCCGCCGTGTGCAAAGGTGCACCGCCAGCTGTCAGCAGGGCGAAGAAGATCCACGGAGTGAATTTCATGGATTGCCTCCAAGGGCTACTATCGAGACCGCATGCACGCACCGATCGCGCCATCACCGGCCTGTGGAAGAGCTACCTCCGAAACATTGCGCAGTGCGCCGGCTAGGCGGCAGAACGATGTCATGTCGAGTTTCAACGTCGCCCAATCGAAGATAAGAAGGTCTCCTCCGGCAAGCCGGCGGCGTTTCCACGGTGCAGCGCCTGTCTCTACATAACGAATAGATGCGTGGTGGCGTCCCACGGTTGACCCGCG
>Ga0187817_10001510_pt1 | contig 11489 bp, 11 predicted proteins | sample NC_wetland_sal_i_17_FD_132431 | JGI IMG/M metagenome (GOLD analysis project Ga0187817, IMG submission 132431) | Wetland sediment microbial communities from Neuse River Estuary, North Carolina, USA - SO4_2 | ecosystem: Environmental > Aquatic > Freshwater > Wetlands > Sediment | place: USA... | reverse complement strand
GCAGCCGGAGAGGCAAAACGGTGGGACAATAGAGGTAGTCAGTTGCCCTGTTGGCACGCCCTGCGCGTGCAAAGGAGGGTCTCATGCTGGCGACGCGGAATCGTCTCAATCGCAATCCCTATTTTCATTTTCACCCGCTGCATACGCTGTTCTCTCTGGTCGGCGCCTTGCTTCTGTTTGGCCTGCTGGTGTGGTTCCTGGCGGTCCCGGCGCGCTAGCAGAGTGTCCACCGCGCAATAAGCCGTGGGAGTCGTGCGGTCTTCTGTCACATCCCTGAGAGATGCGCGTAAAACGCCAACGATGTTAAATGTTGGCGACAAGCACGCAGGAAATCCTCTATCGCCGCCATCGAAATTTAGAATTAGACAGGATCGTGAGCCTGCCGCTAGGGTAGGTCATGGACCCCTTAACAGCAGTTGAAGACTCACATGTTGATGTACTTCATGAGATCGGCGTTCGTCTGGGAACGGCGGACGGATTTCATGAAGTGTTGAGCCGCGTGGTCGAATTCGCTTCCGCGCTGGTGAAATGCGACTCCTGCCTGATCTACGTCCTCGACGGCGACGAACTCGTGCTGCGCGCCTCGAAAAACCCGCATCCGGAGGTTGTGGACCGCCTGAAACTGCGCGTGGGGCAGGGCATTACCGGATGGGTGGCGGAGCACGCCGAACCCGTGGCCATTCCAGAAAGGGCGGCGCAGGATCCCCGCTTTCAATTCTTCCGCGAATTGCCGGAGGACGGCTACGAGGGATTTCTTTCCGTGCCGCTCATGTGCCGCGGACGCGTGATGGGCGTGATCAATTTACAGCATCGCCAGCATCATGTGTACCGTCCGCGCGAAATTCGCGTGATCTCGACCATCGGGTTTCTCGTGGGCGCGGAAATCGAGATGGCGCGGCTGGAAGAGGCCAACTCGACGCTGGCCGAGAAACTGCAAACGCGCAAGATCGTCGAGCGCGCCAAGGGCATTCTGCAGCGCGATCTCGGCTTGAGTGAAGAGCAAGCCTACCTCACCTTGCAGCGCCAGAGCCGGCAAATGCGCAAACCGATGAAGGAGATTGCTGAAGCCATTGTCCTGAGCGATGAGGTAAGGGGAAATTCCCCGGAGCGACCGGCCTAGCTGTTGTTACTCTCATCCATCTAGCCCGCTCGAACCTCCCGAACAAAAAACCGAGGGCGGATGCCTGATCAGGTCTCCGCCCTGGGCCGCTTTTGCGCTATTGCATTGCGGCGGGTGGCGCAGCTTTGGCTACCTCCTTCTCCGCATGCAATGGCACTGAGAAATGCAGCCTCATGCCGAGTTCCGGCAGGTACATCGCGCTGACGTAACTGCCTTCCGGCGTTTTCTCCAGAACCAACTGGTTCAAGTCAGAGGGCCTGGTCTCGCCTGTCTCGCGCACCAGGAACATAAACCCAGTGCGCGGGCCGCTGAGTTTGCTCAGCCGGAGCACTTCCATTCCGTCGCTTAGAGAGTATTGATAGTCTCCGGCAGGGACCACCGCGTTCTGCCAGTGCACATCATGAGGGAGCGTGAACCGGCCTTGCAGAGGCCCCTGGGCGCGGGCCAGGCAGGGCGCGAAGCTCAGGGTGGTTAGCGCCAGCAGGGTGGCGTAAGCGAATTTGCGAATCGAAATCATTGAATCTCCTGTTCTGCCCTTCGTCGTCTTGCGACGGGAAGGGCGGGCTGAAGAGCACGCTCCCCGTGCGATTTCGAGGGGCGTGGGCTCAGTTTTTGGTGGAGAACAACGAGGTCAGGAGATCTGCCATGCCGCGGACAAGGCGGGCATGCAAACATCAGCTTCGCAGCGGCGGCTGCTGAGCCGGCTCCGAAGTAAATCCACTATGCAACAGGATTCTGTGCAGAGTCCAATTCAAAGAATCTATGGAAGCGATCACCTTCATACGCTTGATCGGACATCGTTTGCCGTTCCTTACGTACAGCGATTTCCTAATCCGCAGCCTTCCGACTTGCTCGCCGAGGCACTACGGGTGAGATACGCGTCCCAGGCAGGCGCGCCGCCCGAGTACCAGGCGAACCCTGCTCGATGACCAGGGCACGCCATTGAACCGGCATCTTCTGCGTTTGGCGCGCATTCGCTTGCTAATCAGACCTTGACCATGAGACTATTTCTGCTTGGTGACGGTGGCGAGCCACCGCCACCAGAAGAGGAAATCATGTATCAAAAACGTCCGGGAGTTTTCATGGCCGACTGGTGGGATGCCGACGGCCGTCGTCATCGCAAACAGTTCGCAAATTCCGCGGCAGCACGTGAACACGAGCATCGCGAGACCGCTCTAGCCCATGCCGAGCGGGCCAGCCGCGAAATCAGATTGGCAGGACGAGCCGGTGGCAGTAAACGCTCCCGCTCGAAGGCTGACAACGGCACCATCGAGCCGGCGAAAGGGAAGCTGGGAGTGATGATTCCCGGCATGGGCGCGGTGGCGACCACATTCGTCGCCGGCGTCGAGGCCATCCGCCAAGGCCTGGCCAAGCCCATCGGGTCGCTCACCCAGATGGGCACCGTGCGCCTGGGCAAGCGCACCGACGGCCGCTCGCCGAAGATCAAGGAATTCGTGCCTCTGGCCGGGCTCGACGACCTGGTCTTTACCGGATGGGACATCTTCGAAGACAACATGTACGAAGCCGCCTCGAATGCAGGCGTGCTCGACCATCGCCTGCTCGAGCAATTGAAGCCTTTCCTGTCGTCGGTGACGCCGCGGGCCGCCGTGTTCGATCACAATTACGTCAAGAAGATTGACGGCCCCAACGTGAAGAAGGGCAAAACTAAGATGGATCTGGCCGAGCAGTTGCGCGCCGACATCCGCGACTTTAAAAAGACCAGCGGCGCCAGCCGCCTGATCACCATGTGGTGTGCCTCGACCGAGTCGTATATCGAGCCCACCGCGGCGCACCAGTCGCTCAAGTCGTTTGAGAAGGCGCTCCACGAGAACGACGAAATGATCGCGCCCTCGATGATTTACGCTTACGCCTCGCTGATGGAAGGCGTGCCCTTCGCCAACGGCGCTCCCAACCTGACCGTCGACCTTCCGGTGATGCTGGAGCTATCGCGGAAGAACGATGCTCCCATCTGCGGCAAAGACTTCAAGACCGGCCAGACTCTGATGAAGACTGTGCTGGCCCCGGCGTTCAAGGCGCGACTGCTCGGTCTGAGCGGCTGGTACTCGACCAACATCCTGGGCAATCGCGATGGCGAAGTGCTCGACGATCCCGGGTCTTTTAAAACGAAGGAGGAATCGAAACTGGGCGTGCTCGAGCACATCCTGCAGCCCGGTCTTTATCCCGAACTCTACGGCAATATCTTCCACAAGGTTCGCATTAATTATTACCCTCCCCGTGGTGATAATAAAGAGGGTTGGGACAACATTGATATCTTCGGATGGCTCGGCTATCCCATGCAGATCAAGGTGGACTTCCTCTGCCGCGACTCGATTCTGGCCGCGCCCATCGTGCTCGATCTTGTGATGTTCCTCGTTCTGGCGCAGCGGTGTTCGGAGCTGCGCGGACGTGGCATTCAGGAATGGTTAAGCTTTTACTTTAAGTCTCCCATGACGGTGCCGGGCCTGTATCCCGAGCACGATCTGTTCATTCAGTTGATGAAGCTGAAGAACACATTGCGACATTTGAAGGGAGAGGAACTGATCACGCACCTGGGGTTGGAGTATTACGACTGAAGTTGTGTAGCCTGAGAATGTGTGGGCGCGGGCGACTCGCCCGCGCTGCCTGTGTCAACGGCGGCCTGGCCGCGAGGACACCATTACGGACGTAGTCATTTCTTTTCGAGCGACACCTTCAACTTAAGAACGAACACATCCGTGTTGCCGTGCGACTGCGGCTGGGCCGCATTCTGGGTAATCCATCGCGGATGACCAATCGCGTTGCCGGCAACCCACACATCACCCGCCGCATCGGCGTGAACCGCGACTGCCGTGTTGTTCATCGGAGCGATGTCGGCAGCCACATTGCCGCCAAGGAAAGTCCCGTACGTCGCTCTGCCACTGGCGGCAGAGAGCCGCAGCAGCACCATGTCGCTGCCCCGACCGGGATAGCGTGCCAGCGCCCCCGCAGTGACGGGAAAATCCCGGGAATAACTCGATCCGCAGACAAACAAGCTGGCGGGCAGTCCAGCCGTAATGCCGGAGATTCTGGTTTCGTCAGAGCCCCCGAAATGTCTGTACCAATCCATGTGTCCCGCCCTGTGTCCCGCGCTGAGTCTGAGCGCGAAACCTGTAACACGGTTTCCAACAGAAGCAGAACCGGCGACGTAGACGTGTCCGCCGCGGTCGACCGCCAGCGCGGCAGGCTGGCCGGCAAATCGGACACAAAGTGGGTCCTTGCCCGGGCTCAGGCCAACCACGAATCCGTAGGGTCGCGGGGGCAGGGGCCCCGAACAGGGAAGATCCTCTGAGTCCGAACTTCCCGCAGCCCAGATCGTTCCGTCGGGCGCAATCGCGATGGAGCTGAACCAGTCAGCTCCTGACCCGCCGAATCTTCTGATCCATATCAGACTGCCCTCGGGGCTGAGCAGCGCGACGAAACCGTCAGATTCCCCGCGTGGACTAGTTCCCAGCAAGTCCGGCGACCGAGTCCACCCGGCGATAACGGCGCGGCCACCTCCGTCGATCGCAACGGCGTTGACACTGTCGGCGTCGGACCCGCCTAAATACGTCGCATACACCGCGCGCGATCCGGACGCATCCAGTTTCACCACATAGCCGTCGCAGGGTTCCAGCCCGTGGCCGCCGCCTCCAAGTTTGCGTTGCATTGCATTTTCCGTGACCGGGAAGTCGAACGAGCAGGTCGAGCCTACGATCACTGCGCTGCCGGAGGATTCAACCGCAACACCGTTAGCCGAGCTCCGCCACGAACCGCCCATGAACGTGGAATACACGAAGCGGTCTCCGGCAGGGCTGAGTTTCGTCACGAAGCCCACGGAGTCATCGTTATTCACAGTGGTCCGCGTTTTGAAGGCCCCGGGCGTAACCGGGAAGTCGGGCGAGGGCGTGGTGCCCGCGACCCAGACGTTTCCCGTGGAATCAACCGCCAGCGCCGACGCGACATCCTTGTCGCGTCCACCGACGTAGGTGCCGTAAATCACACGGGGGGGTGCCTGGACCAGCGTAGGACCAGCAGCGGCACGATGGGCCGGGATAGGAGGGGCCGAGAGAAGCAGAATGAGGCCCGCCAGTGCAGGGATCGGAAACATTTGAGTCTCAGACACCACACCGAGCGGCATAGTTCCCGGGGAGCCCGAATTTCACTGACATCGCGTATGGCTTCGGCAGCGAATGCATGGGCCACGAAACAACCTTGACCGGCTGGGATTTCTGCCCCCGCGTCGGACCTCCGCATACCTACCCGGGAAGTAAGGTCGGGCCTCGCGGAGGCGGCGGCAGCTGGCCGCTGGCCGCTGTTAAGCTGCCGGGGCTCCGACCAGCTGCCCCCTTGCAAAACCTGGGTCCCCGGATAACCCCAGACGGGTCTCAATGCGTCTAATTATACGGACCAAGATTGGGACTTGGTGTCTCCCGACCGGGCGTATAATCAGGCACAAGGAGTACCCTATGAGACTCAGATGGCTGGCAATCGCGGTGGCGCTGGCGGCGTTCAGCGCCGGGCCCTGGACGCAGGCACAGACTCAGAATCCGACTCCGAGTCAGGATCCGACCCAAACCCAGACTCCGACCCAGACTCCGACCCAGACTCAACCCCAGACGCAGACACCCACACAGAATCCGGCTCCGGACGAGGGCAAGGGCCCGAAGGCAGCCGATGTGCAGAATGCGCCGAAACCGGCGCCGGCGACCTTGCCCACGCAAGACGACAGCCAGATCAAGCACAATGGCGGCAAGACCGACGTGGATGCGGTGGGGAATCGCAACGTGGGTTGCGGACGCGGCGTCGGCAACTGGTACTCCGTGGAGGGCCAGGTCGCCATGGGTCGAAAATATGCCCAGGAGATCGAGTCGCAGGTCAAACTGGTGAACGACCCGGTGGTGACCGAATATGTGAACCGCATCGGTCAGAATCTGGTGCGCAACTCTGACGCGCAGGTGCCCTTCACCATCAAGGTCATTGATTCCGACGTGGTGAACGCGATGGCGCTGCCAGGCGGATTCTTTTACGTCAACTCCGGCTTGATTCTGGCCGCGGACGAGGAAGCCGAAATGGCAGGCGTGATGGCCCATGAGATCGCTCACGTAGCGGCCTGCCACTACGGGCGTGAAATGACGCGGGCCAACCTGCTGCAGATGATGTCCATTCCGTTCATCTTCATGGGCGGCTGGATTGGTTATGCGGGTTACGAAGCGGCCGGCTTGGGCATTCCGCTGACGTTCCTGCACTTCTCGCGCGGGTTCGAAGCCGAAGCCGATTACCTGGGCATCGAGTATATGTATCGCGCCGGATATGATCCGTCGGCGTTCGTTTCGTTCTTTGAAAAGATCCAGGCGATGGAGAAGAAGAAGCCCGGGACGCTGTCGAAGGCCTTTGATACGCACCCGCAGACTCCGGACCGGATCGAGAAGTCGCAGGAGGAGATTCGCAAGATCCTTCCCGCCAAGCAGCAATATGTCGTGACCACATCGGAATTCGATGAGGTGAAGGCGCGCTTGGCGGCGATCGAGAACAAGCACAAACTGCTTGATCAGAAGGATTCCAACAAGCCCAGCCTGCGCCGGACTGCGAATCCCAGCGACAATAATGGGGATAGTAAGCAGGATGACGACCGTCCGACGCTGAAGCGGCGGGACGATTCCTCGAACTAGGTAAGGAAGCGAGCCAAACGCGCGATTTTTGCGTCGCGAAGAACGCGACGCATCGCGCGGCTCGCCCGGATCCTTCGCTGCGCCAAGAACGCTTGCTCAGGATGACCAGCAATGTCACCGGCGGCTCCGGCCGCCGGTTTTGTTTTGTTGGAAAACAAGGCTGTGGCGTCGGTGCCGGTTCGGTCCTCCGAAGTTGCCAACCGGACGGTCGTTTTCTCCCGAAGTCACACCAACATGTGATTCCAGTCACAGATTGGCCTTGAAAACGGACATACGCTCGGCTACGTTAGTACTACGCCCGCTAGGAGAGCCCATCCATGCCAGAGAACAGTCTTACTATTACGGATAATCGCACCAGCAAGACATACACCGTCCCGGTGGAGAACGGCACGATCCGGGCGATGGATTTGCGCCAGATCAAAACCGACCCGGAAGACTTCGGGTTGATGACTTACGATCCGGCATTTATGAACACGGCGTCCTGCCGCAGCAAAATCACGTTTATTGACGGCGACAAGGGGATCCTCCGCTATCGCGGCTATCCCATCGAAGTCCTCGCCGAGCACTGCACGTTTCTGGAAGTGGCTTACCTGTTGCTGTTCGGAGAATTGCCCACCGAGCAAGAACTGAAGTCCTGGGTGTACGAGATCACGCACCACACCATGCTGCACGAGACGACGAAAAAATTCATGGAGGGTTTCCGCTACGATGCTCACCCCATGGCGATGTTCGTCAGCACGGTGGCTGCGCTCTCCAGCGTGTATCCGGAAGCACGGCAAGTGCTGGACCCGGCCAACCGGATGCTGCAGACCAAGCGGCTGATTGGGAAGGTCCCCACGATCGCGGCAATGTCGTACAGACATTCGGTGGGCTTCCCGTATGTGTATCCGGATAACGACCTCACCTATCCGGAAAACTTCATGAACATGTTGTGGAAGAAAGTCGAGCCCAAGTATCTGGCGCATCCCGCTATTTCGCGAGCGCTCGACATTCTATTCATCCTGCACGCCGACCATGAGCAGAATTGCGGCACCAATGCCATGCGCTCGGTGAGCAGTTCCCAGGCCGATCCTTACCTGTCCACCGCGGCCGCCGCTTCGGGCCTTGCCGGACCGTTGCACGGCGGAGCCAATGAAGAAGTCCTCAGAATGCTTGACGAGATCGGTTCCAAAGACAAGGTTTGGGATTACGTCAAGAAGGTGAAGGAAGGACACGGCAAGCTGATGGGCTTCGGACATCGCGTCTACAAGAACTACGATCCGCGGGCTCGTATCCTGAAGTGGGCGGCGGAGAAAGTGTTCGAGGTGACGGGGCGCAATGCCAAGCTCGATATCGCGCTGGAGTTGGAAAAGATCGCGCTGGAAGATGAGTATTTCATCAAGCGCAAACTCTATCCCAACGTGGATTTCTACTCCGGGATCATCTACCAGGCGATGGGTTTCCGGCCGGAGATGTTCACCGTGCTGTTTGCCATCCCGCGCACCGCAGGCTGGCTGTCACAATGGCAGGAACTGATCACCGATCCCGAGCAGAAGATCGCCCGGCCGCGTCAGATCTACACGGGATATGACGTCCGCGAGTTCGTGCCGATAGAGAAGAGATCACCCGCGAAGATTGCGGCTGACTGAACTCGCCTGCTTCCCGAAAAACTTGCCCCGCTTTTTATAGCGGGGCATTCTTTTTTGCCCTTTTTGGCGGAAACATCGCGACCAGCGACTCCGCCCAGTTCAGGCGGCGTGCTTGGCCAGTTCGGCCAGGTGTTCGCGATGCGAATCGGGCGAGGTGATGACCTTCATTTCCTTCCAGTCATAGGGAAACTCTCGGCCGCAATCGAGACAAGCCACGTAGGTTCCGGTCAGAGCCGCGGCCTGGGGGCGGCGCGCTCCTCTGCGAATGGTCACAGGAAAGCTGTAGCGGTCGTGCCGGCAGCCAAACAATACATCGTACAGTTTTTCAAACATGACCCCACCTTCCACATGCGGGATGTTCTCCCGCGAACCTGTTCGAATAAGTGGCGCCCCCTCTAGGCGATTTCCAAACGCCACCGCTGAGTACTTAGATTCATCCGAAGCACAAAGGGTTTCGACTTTCGACAGATGTACGCGCGGAATCGTACAAGTAGCGTAGTGGGAGTGACTTAGCGTGGTGCGAAAAAAACTGCAGCTTGTTCCAAAATGGGAAAATCCAGAAGAATTACTTTTTTACCAGCGCCGCGGCGTGACTTCGACGGATGACCGGGCGCGCGGTGATTTCGAGTTGAGCTGCGCGGGCTGCAGCCAGTTCAGCTTCGAACGCAGCATCGTTCACGTGGCCACGCGGTTCGGCGAGCAGCAGACTCGCACCCGGCTTGGAAGCTCGCGCCACTTCGGCGAAGAAGCGCTGCGCGTCGGGGAATTCATGCACCATGGCGAAGGCAAGCGTGAAGTCTAACTTGCCCGTCAAATCATCGAGAGCCATGGTGTCCGCAGACGAGAGGCGCGCGTCGATGCGATCGAGAACGCCGGCTTTCACCGCGCGGCGCTTTAGAACGGCGATCATTTTTGGCTGCAGATCCACGGCCACCACGCGGCCCGAGGCGCCCACCATACGCGCGAGCGGAATGGTAAAGAATCCCATGCCGGGGCCGGGTTCGAGCACAGTCATACCCTCGCGAACGTAGGGTCTGAGAATTTCGTTTGGGTCGCCTTGCCCCCAGCGGCGAATCGGGCTGAGGAGAAAATATCCGATCCACGGAGGACAAACGCGTTGCGACATGAACTAATGATACGGATCGGCAAAAGGAAAAGCAGTGATTCTGGTTACACGCTCTGCGGCCCGCGTTTTTTCTGCTGCTGGCACTTGGTCATGATGGCGGAACGCAGCCGGCTGCGCAGATCTTCGGGAAGTTCGTAGAGCTGGGAGTCGCGGTAGATTTCGATGGTCTTCTTGGTCGTGTCGCAAACCACATAGCAGTTGTGGCACCAGGAGAGGTGGTTCTCCAACTCGACTTTTGTCTTGTCGTCGAGGACGCCGTCCAAATAATTGGTCAGTTCGTGCAAAAATTCAGAGCATTTCACTGGGTCCCATCTCCACTCTCGCGTTTCTGGAAGTACCGTCCCAACCGTTCGCGCAGCTGCAGGCGAGCCCGCAACAGCCGCGATTTGACGGCGGGCACGCTCAATTCCAGCGCGGCTGCCGTTTCTTCGGTCGACAGTCCCTCCACGTCCCTCAACACAAACACCGTCCGGAACCCTGGGGGCAGGCCCTGGATAGTCTTGCTCAAAATCTCGCGTAACTCCGCCTGCGTGTACTGCTGCTCAGGATTGGGGCTCCAATCCGCGATCTCGCGGGGCAGGGAATCATCTTCGGTCTTGATGTCCTCGTCCAGCGAAACCGTGCGCTCCGGCTTGCGTCGGCGCAACTTCATCAACGCTTCGTTGACGGCGATGCGCACCAGCCAGGTATAGAACTTCGACTGCTCCTGGAACTTGGTCAGGTTGCTGTAAGCCTTGAGGAATGCTTCCTGCACCACGTCCTCAGCGTCTTCACGATTCTGCGTGATGTGCTGCGCAATGCGGAAGACGTTGCGGTCATAACGCCGGACCAATTCCTCGAAAGCCGAGTCGTCGCCCTGCTTGGCTGCCCGTACCAGCGCCAGTTCGTCGCTAACGGGCTCTACTAGTTTGTTTTGGATAGCTCCCATGGCTCTAGCGATGCAAGTTTTTTCACGCGACACACGAACGTAACGCAACGGCCAACGCGAACTGTTATTTTACTTGGTAACCCGGTCTTTTGCCCAACGGCTTTGAAGTAGGCGCTGGGCAGGGGTTTAGAGTAGATTCAGAGAAGCGGTGGCTGCTCCGGACGAGCAGGTACTATGGTACCCTGCCACTGGCATGCAAGTTCCGTATAATCAGCAGTTAGAGCAGTGTTTCCCGGTTGCGGAAGGGTTGGAGCCGGGAGCGGTTTTCTGAACATGGCCGAGAGCAAGAAACTTCAGCAAATCGTCGAACGCGCAGTGGCGCAGGTTCTCGAACGCCAATTGCCCAAGTTGCAAGCAGAACTGGTCGAGCGTGTGTTGGAGGTCTTGCCCGCGTCGACCGCTGTTTCCGCGCCGGCAGCCGCGGGCGGCACCGGAAGCCTGGTGCAAGCCATCGCCAGCGTTCACGCCGGCACCACGCAGAAAGAAATCCTTCGCGCCTTGCTCGATGCGGGCAGCGCGAACGCGGCTCGTGTCGCGCTGTTTGTGGTGAAGGCCGGAGCGGCCACGGGATGGCAGGGCCGCGGTTTTGGAGACGACGACGCGGTCAAAGATCTTCCGCTCGATATGAGCAGCGGCCCGGTGGCCTACGCCTTCCAGAATCGCGTCGTGACTCCGGGCAACATCGCCGAAATGGATGGCCGGTTCGTGGAGCGTTTTGGCGGACCCGCCAATGAGCAGATTCTGGTCCTGCCCCTGGTTCTCAAAGACAAAGTTGCAGCACTGCTCTATGCGGACGGTGGCGCAACCGGACTCTTGGAGGCGGCATCTCTGGAGTTGCTGGTGATCGCAACCAGCGCCTGGCTGGAAGTGACTTCGCTGCGCAAGCAAGCCCAGAGGGAGGCGCCCGAAGCCGCGCCGGCCGCAGCCACGGTCGCCGTTCCCGTGCAGACGGTGAGTGCGTTTGCCGACCCCTTCGCCGCGCACACTCCGCGGCATATCGCACCCTCGGCGCCAGAACCGG
>Ga0187817_10001509_pt1 | contig 11490 bp, 6 predicted proteins | sample NC_wetland_sal_i_17_FD_132431 | JGI IMG/M metagenome (GOLD analysis project Ga0187817, IMG submission 132431) | Wetland sediment microbial communities from Neuse River Estuary, North Carolina, USA - SO4_2 | ecosystem: Environmental > Aquatic > Freshwater > Wetlands > Sediment | place: USA: North... | reverse complement strand
AGGTCATCCGACGGGGTGGCGTACATCCGGAAACGAATGCTTCCGATCTTCACATTACGCGTGTCGGACATCCAGCCGAGAACATTGCTTTTGGCGAGCCGCCCAAAACTCCGCAGGTCACCGGAACTTACCAGGCGCCACCCGGTTTTCATTTTCGAAACGATACTCATGGTCTGCGACCTAGGCCGCCGGCTGCGTCAGCGGCCCACCCCGCCTATCGTATTATGGAAAGCAAACTTCCGAAAGTTCCTTGTGCTACACCCTGGTAGTTCTCCCACGAATCCTCCACTGAAAAAGAGCGGACGAAACGGCCGGAGCTCGGGATGCGGTGGCTCCAGTTCAGGAGCCTTTACGGTCGCGTGGGAGCGGTCGAACCATTCCCTCAAGATGCCTGCTCATTCCTGTGTGCTACCGACTGAAGGAAATCTGCCTTATCCCATACGCCCCTAAATCTATTTTCCCCGTCGTCGAGCCCCACACCAAATCCTTAATAGCAGTGCCGGCCCCGATCAGCCGACTATCTCTTTTCAGATGGAAATCTAGCTTTGACTCATCTACGAATTGAGGATTTACATCGAGACCCTTATTGTGCGAAAAGGGCGGATTATACTCTGTATCGGCATATGCTAGAGTTTTGGCGTATTGGTAAGATCCGGCCGCATCATGGTTCCAGATGATGATGGCACGATCCGGTTGCAGAAACCCGTGGCCATCCACGGATAAGATGTCGTTGAACATGATTTGATTCGTCTTATTCGCCAAATAGATGTCGGTCGCGTCGCCCGTAAACTTGTAGCAGATATTGTTAGCAAATACTACTCCATCATAGGCGGCGACCCCTTGATTATGCGACTGAAAATAGCAACGGCCTGGACCGTAAAATACATTGTTGTAGATCAGGCTACCGGTTACGGTACTGTGGCCATAGAGAGCGCTAACCTCTAATGCGATACTCTTCTCGTTTACAACGATATTTCGTCTAAGTGTGTTGGGGCCCTGAGAAATCTGGAAGGAGGGTTTATACGCAGTGATTAGCTGGCCAACGTCCTTAACAAAATTTCCCTCCACTAAATTGTTTTGAGCTCCCGCGTAAACCGCGTTCCATGCCATCCCCCATCCGCCATCCATGATATTATTAAGCCATCGATTGTAGCTGCATCCCCTCAGACAGAGGCTTACATCGTGGCCACCACGAGTCAGGTGGTTGCTCCAGATCACGTTGTCGTGCGCTGCAGCATCAGGTAAGACCACAACAAACCCTCCATTGCCCCCGGGGTTCTGGGTGCCATCGGGACTTCCGTAATCGTGCAAATAGGACCGGTAGATCAGATTGTGATCTCCTTTAATCTGAACACCACTCTGCAGAAATGTTGGGATGACTGCCGGAGAGATATTTACGTTGAGCAAGGCGTCATGGTTGCCAAAGAGCAGAGCATCAAAACTTCCTCCCAGATCCGCCGTGGATGAGGCGCAAATGATGCCATCCACTACAAGATAGTTGCCGGCTAAAACGATAACACTCGAATTCCATGATCCACCAGAAGTTATAAACGCTGTGTCCCCTGGATTGACCATTACGACAGCTTTATTACTTGCCGTGCAGGATTGTCTCATAGCGATGCCATCCTTTGCATAACTCCCTCCCATGACGATCAATTCCTGCCCGCACGTAATCGTTTTTGAGCCGTAGGCTAACGTGAGCCAGGCGTGAGATTTGTCCGGGCTGGTACCGTCATTTGAGTCTTTCCCATTCGGAGATACGTAGCGCACGGCATAGTTGGCAGTGGTGGCCGTCGCCACACCTGAGTAGACCCCATATGCGTTGCCCGAATAGCTCCTCACACGAAACCTGTAACCGGTATTTGGTCTCAGTCCCCACGCGATGAATTGCGTTGGTGAACCATCCTGAGGGTCAATATAGGTTGCGTCGGTCACCCAGTAGGGGATGCCATTTGACAGAGGATTGTAGACATGTTCCCCAGATGGATCACTGATATTGCAGAAGCCGGCATTGCGCTGCACACTCGGGTTGCAAGTGTACCCACTTGCTTTCGGTATGGGCTGCAACTCTGTGTAAGAAGAAAAGCGATGATCAACATCGGATTGAATTTCGACTAAATAGCCATCGGTCGGGGTGGACGCCGGGAGCCATGTGAGGTTGATCTGATTGGGTCCTTTCGGGGTGGCCGTGACAGATAGCCTTCCCTCCAATGGAGCTTGCCCACGCAACAGACTACTTGCCCAAAACAGAACTACTACCACGACTCTCATCACCGGGAAGGACCTCCTCAGCTCACTGTTTTGTTGTGCTTTTCCATTATCCAAGGGATGTCGTCCATGTCAAGGCTTGTCTGGAGGATCTTACGTTCGATGAAGTGTCGATAGAATCTGAAACTGGAATCGCTGCAATGTGTAGGGAGCAGCCCTTCATTTTCTGTCTCCGATGCCAGGGGCGTTATTTGATACCCATTTACTCTTTGGCGGTAAACTCAGTGTTTTCGTGCTAAAATCAGCGGCGGCGATGGCCCAAGTGTTCTGCAAAGTCCGCACGATTTGAGGGGCGCGCTGCGGACTTGCGTCCGCGAGGGGATCATGACTGGGCGTTCCAAAGTTCTGTTAACGGGCATTGTCGCGCTTTACCTGTCGCTTGCAATCGCATGCGCGTCCACCTTAATGCCGTGGTGCGACGAGGCTTGGTTCGCCGGTCCGGCCCTCAATCTTCTCTCCAAGGGGTACATGGGCACTCCGGTGCTCGACCCAACCGCCGCCTGGCATGTCCGGGACCTTACGAGAGTAGATCGTTATACATACTGGATCGAGCCTCTTTACCCGCTATCGCAGACGCTTTGGTTTCAATTCTTCAAGTTCGGATTGTTTTCGGTCCGGCTGTATTCGGTGTTTTGGGGCCTGGTGGCGCTGGCCGCATGGCTGGCTATCGTGTGGAAGCTTTCCGGCCAGATCCGCACGGCTATTCTCACCACCAGTCTGCTGGCCGTCGACTTTCAATTCGTATGGAGCGCCAGCGTAGGTCGCATGGACATGATGTGCGGCGCGCTGGGCGCCTCCGGGGTTGCTGCATTTTTATGGCTGCGCGAAAGGAATCTGGGCCTGGCCATCTTCACGGGTAACGCTTTCGTGGTTGCCGCAGGCCTGGCCCATCCGCTGGCGATCAGCGCCTGCGCCGGACTGATCGCGTTGGCACTATACTATGACCGGTCGCGGATCCGTTTCCACCACGTGGCCTTGGCCGCCCTGCCTTATCTGGTGGGCGCAGCCTGCTGGGGATGGTACATCGCTAAGGATCCAGCACTGTTCTGGGCGCAGTATAAGGGAAACGCCTCCAATCGTGTGGTGTCCGGACCTATACTGGGATGGCTGCGATCGCAGACCGTCGAGCGTTACCTGTATGTGTACGGGTTGGCACCCGACACCCACGGCTTCAGCCGCATCAAGTTGGTCGTATTGCTCTTCTACCTGGCCGGGCTGATAGGAGCACTCACCAGCCGGCGGATTCGGGGACATAAGGGTTATGGTGCGCTGTTGCTCTATTGGCTGGTTTCGTCGCTTGCAATTGCGGCGGTCGATAAGGAGATCCATACTTTCTATCTCGTACATTTCGTGATGCCCCTGGCGGCCATCACTGCGGTGTGGCTGTGTTCCGCATGGGACGCCCGGGGGGCTGCGTCGCGCTGGGCGCTGGCCGGGATCCTGACCGCGGCTTTTACCGTGCAGCTTTCCGTTGCCGGCTCACGCATCACGCAGGATCCTTATCGAAGGAACTACCTGGCCGCGACGCAGTTTCTTAAGCAGCACGCCGGCGCCGGCGATGTGATTTTCGGCAGCGCGGAGTTGGCTTTCCAACTGGGCTTCGACGGCCAGGTCATCGACGATTATCGCCTCGGATTCAAAACCGGGAAAAAGGCCTCCTTCGTGGTACTGGACCAAAACCGGTATGTGGAATGGATCGCCAATCTTGAGCACCAGGAACCTCAGGCCTATCAATACATTCAGAGCATGCTCCGCCGGGATTTCCATCTGGTGCATGTCGATGGCGCCTACCAGATCTACGCACGAAAGAGCTGATCGCCAGGAAACCGGCCTGTCATGCTGATCAGGATGGACCCGCGAAACACCTCGTTTTGGCTGCCACTGGTCCTGGTTCTGCTCATCAGCTTGTTCTATCTAACAACGCTCCGTACCGGACACGACTGGGGCGACGACTTCGCCATGTACGTGCAACAGGCGCGCAATATCGTCGAGGGTCAGCCATTGGCTCAAAGCGGCTATATTTACAATCCCCTTTATCCTCAACTCGGGCCCCCGGCCTATCCACCGGTATTTCCGTTCCTCCTTGCAGCCGTTTATAAGTTCCAAGGGCTCAATTGGATTGCCCTGAAGACCGTACCGATGATCAGTTTCCTGGCGGCACTTGGATTCTTGGCTTTCTGGTTTGGTCAAGAGCTTAAACCGGGATCGCTGCTAGTTCTGATTGCGATCCTGGGATTGAATCCGTTTTTCTATGCGTTCAAGGACCAAATCTCGGCCGATTTTCCTTTTCTGCTTTTCTTAGTAATAACGCTGATGCTGCTTGAGCGCTGCCACAAGAAGGCCGGCGGAATTCGGGCGTTGCTTGCGGGCCTGTGCATCTCCCTATGCCTGGCTACCCGTGCCGTCGGAGTGCTGCTGCTTCCCACCTTCTTACTTTGTGAATCGCTGCGAGAGCGCCGGATCACAGCGGCTGCGATTCGCGTCGGCTTGGTGGCGGGTGTTTTAATGTCTCTGTACCTGTGGACGTTTAATGGATCAGCGTCGTATCTCGACCAATTGCATATTAATTTATCAACCGTTCGACAAAACCTCTATATCCAACTCTGGCACATCTACAAGGATTTATGGGGGAATGGATGCAGTCCGGCTTTGGCGGCGGCGCTCACAGTCTCGTTGGGCCTCTTGGCCATTTTGGGGTACTTGTTTCGCCTGCGAAGAGGGTGGGATTTACGTGAGGTCTTCGTGCCAGTCTACGTAATCGCGGTGATTTTGTGGCCTACCGAGAATGATTTCCGCCTGCTCATTCCGGTGATTCCGTTCTGCTTTTTCTATGTGGCGGTTGCACTTGAAGGGGCGGAATTGGCATCAAACGCACGGCCCTGGCTGGCGTGGCTGCGGCGAGCCGGAACTCCCGCGCTATTGGCGCTGATCACAGTCTCATACGCCGAAGCCTACGCGCACCTTGAATATGGCCCGATCAAACAAGGTGTAAGCGATCCTCATTTCGTGGAAGTATGCGCATATGTTGCCACTCATGCTGCGCCTGATAGCAGATTTATCTTTGAAAAGCCTCGCATTCTCAGCCTGCTCACGAGGCGCAGTGCCTCGGGCTACTATGATGCTAAGGACCCAGGAGAATTATGGCAATACAGCCGCGCGATTGGCGCATCTTACTGGATCCTTTCTCGAACTTCGTATCGGGACCAGTTATATCTCAGGCCAGTGCTGAACTGTTATTCATCTCAGCTCGATCTGGTCTTCTCGAACTCCGGCTTTGACATGTATCAGTCACGCGAGCAAAGCAAGTCGCAAGCTGTTCGGTAGCCTGGGGTTCCGTGACGCCGTCGCTAAGCTACCGAGTCGCCGGCAGGAGACGCTGAATCCTTGCTTTGGGGATTGCCCTGTTCCAGGAAAATTGTCTGATATGTCAGCGTTCTCCGCGAGAGTAGAGTACAGTGGTTTAGCGGTACGCAAGACTGTGGAAGACCCTAAACACCTCGGGACCGGCCCGCGCAGACAGGGTTTTTGCGCCCAACCGGGCCCGGCGGAAACGTCCGCAAACACGGCCGCGAGCCGGGGCCAGCCGGCAAACGGCCAGACTCGCAATTCACAAATAGGTCAAGCGCTGGGGGCCAAATCCTTCTCCGCCAGCTCGATACGTGGCGCCATCCAGTGTTACCTGGCATGCGCAGTCTTGTTCATTTTCTATAGCCGGTTCTTCGATTTGTTTCTGTCGCAATACAAAATCCCCGCCATCACTCTGGGACTTAGTGCTCTGGCAACCCTGTTCAGTGGACATCTCTGGCAGTCCCTGCATTCTCGCATCAGTAAGCTGCTGATCCTTTTCACGGGTGTGTTGATGGTCTCCTCGATGTTTAGTATATGGCGAGGCGGTAGTCTCGAAGTCGTGATAGGGTGGGCTAAATCCCTGCTGATCTACTTCTTGATCGTCAGCCTGATTCAGGACTGGAAGCAGAGTTGGAAACTGGTCCGCAACATGGCATGGTCCATCGGCGTCCTCAGTGTATTGAGCTATATTTACGGCAGTGGAGAGAGCGGCCGTTTCCTTTTCGCTGAAGGCAAGCTTATGAATCCGAACGATTTAGCACAGGTTCTGCTGCTGGGACTGCCATTTCTCCTCATGTTGTTCTGGTGCTCCGCTATGTTCGCGCCCTCGCGGCTGATAAGCCTTGCTCTCATCGGTGTGCTGGGCGTGACTCTTCTCCGTACAGGTTCGCGAGGGGCCATGATCTCGGCTGCGATCTCTCTGCTCGTGCTTATGGCGACCGGCACATCCAAAGTCAAAATGCTGACAGCCTTGGCTCTGGCCACGGTTCTGGCATGGGGGGCTCTGGCATTGTCCCCCGCGCTCCGCGCTCGCTATCTGACCTTCTTCGATTCCACGATCGACGACACTTCTGAGCAGACTGCTCAAATGAGTCAAATTGCGGTGGACTCCGCGGTGGACCGCCGCGAATTATTGATGGAGAGCGTGAAGTTCACGCTCTTGCATCCGATACTGGGTGTGGGCCCCGGCATGTTCGCCGAAGCCCGGGAAAGAGATGCGGCGGAACAGGGAAGGCATGCCGCCTTTCTCCTCACTCACAACACCTATACTCAAGTGTCCAGCGAATGCGGCATCCCCGCCTTAGTAATCTTTGTCGCAATTGTGATTTCCATTTACCGCACGGCCACAAAGATTCATCGCCTCAGCAGCAGACGACCCGAGCCGGATCTGAAAGCGGTAGCGGCAGCGGCCATGGCCCTGAAGTATAGCCTGCTGGCTTACGCAACCACTTCATTTTTCAGCAGCGTAGCCTATCAAGCTCTCTTGCCCACCTTAGCCGGCTTGGTGGTAGCTCTAGAACACTCCGTGGCACCCCGGCTTGCTGCTCCCGCCAAGTAGCCCGGCTACCGGTTGCGTCCCTGCGGCGGATTAGAACCTGGCGGGGATCAGCCGCCATTACATGTCAACGGCGGACGTAGATCTTTTCACCCGCATGGTCGTACACGGGTCTGTACTCGTTCCAGAGCCGTGCCTTGACGTAGCGGTACACGGCCGGCTCCTCCGACTCGAAGCCCCGGAAGTACTCGCTGAAATCCACGTCTCCCACCACGATGAAGTCCGGAGTTTTGCCGCTGTGGTATCCGAGACGGGGATCGTCGAGAACGTTCCTATTAAATCCCATCGCGAAATCGAGCGCGGCAGTTCCCATAATGAGCGTGTTGTTTCCCGCATTCTTCCTCAGAAAGGTTACTGCAGGAAGGTAACTCATGCGGTAAGGATTCTGCCTGATCCGCTGGACACTGGTGAGGAGCTGAGCACCGAGAAATGCCGCTAGCAACACGGCCAGTATCGGCCGCCAGGTCGAGTGCTTGCCCCAGCTGCTTACGATCCAGATGGCCAGAAACATGTCCAACAAAGGGACGGTGTGAATCAAATAATAAGGAAGCTTTTGTCCGTCATAGACGGCCAATATAATGAAGTGAACCGCTGCCACAAGTAGTAGCGCGCCATATCCTGCCCGCGAGCGCAAGCTCTTGGAACTCAGTAAGCCGGCCAGCCCCACTCCGTGCACTAATGGAATTACCAGTTTCAGCCGGCTCAGTCCCTTTGATTCCGGCGCCAAACCAAAGTATCCGAGATAGCGATGCGCGATCTCACTCCACAGGCCCACCCACGGTGCTTTCAAGTAGCTCAACCGAGTGCCGTTCTGCATGTTCGCCGTGAACAGAGCGAGAAATAAGGGAGGATCCTGCCAAATATACAGACCCCATGCCAAGGCTCCGAGAGCGTAGGGCGCAGTTGCCAACGTCAAATCACGAAATGAAAGGCGCCGGCGATCGAAATAAAACATCAACAAAACCAGGCTCGCGAAATACAAAATACCGTTAGGATGCGTCAGCCCACTAGCGCAGACCAATCCATGGCCGGCCAGCACGGCGGCGTGCAAGTGACTCTCACGCAAGTACAGATAAGCGGCCAAGCCGGACATCCCCAGGGCGGCGTTCATCATGTCCATTCGGCCCGAAGAGCCGGCTGCAATGAACGAGGAATCCAGGGCGATCAACGCCGCCGCAAGAGCCGCCACGTCCCGATTTCCGGAGAGCAGTAGCGCGATCGCATAGAGCGCTGCTAGAGCGACCAGTCCCCATACCTCCGAAAGTGCGCGCATGGAGAACAGGGAGAAGCCAAACAGCTCGTACCATCCGGCTTGCGCGAGGAAGTGTAACGGCACCATCCAGTAGGTGTACCGGTCGATGCCCTGCCAACGCGTACCGATCGTTTCCATGACAGTGGTTCCCATGTAACCGTGGGAAACCAGATTGTAGGCTGGGCTGGCGAATAGAGCTTCATCCACCCAAGGTAGTCTGGTGAAAACGCTTCCCGTGGTCAGGAGTAAATAAAGAATCAGGGCTCCGATGATGAGCAGCGTATGGCTATAAGACTTTCTCACTAAACAATCAACCTGGTGGCGGATCGAAGTACCCCGGCCGCAGGACCTCCTTTCTTGCCTTGCTTTTGGCGATGGGGTTCATCATCGGGGCGGTGAGAATTTGGAATTCGCCCAGCGCTGCCCAGGCTCGTCAGCCCACAGGCTTCCCCAAGCCGGCGTTTCGCCGTCTTCCATACTGGGATCAATCCCACTTGCGGAATCTCTCCTTCAGGCTCATCCTGTATGAGACAAGATTGATTGTTCAATCATTATGACAGCATAAGAGACTGAAGCCGGATGCCAAGTGGAAGCCCCCTGAAGAACGCCGCCCGCGTGGCTTTTCACAAAGTCGGTGGGCTCAACATGGCGCGATGGGTGAATCGCAACGGGCTTCGAATCCTGATGTATCACCGGTTCAGCCAGCGTGAAGCGCTGGCGCGGCAGTGCGCGCACATCCGCGCTTGTTATTCGCCGGTCTCCATGTCTCAGGCCGCGGATTGGTTGGCGGGCCGCCGGCAGCTGCCTAAAAACGCGCTGGCGGTTACGGTGGACGACGGCTACCGCGATTTCTATCAAGTGGCGTATCCGGTCCTTCGCGAGTACGGGATCCCCGCAACCGTCTACCTGGTGAGCGACTTCGTTGACAGGAGTTGCTGGCTCTGGGTAGACCAGGTGCGGTATGGATTTCTACAAGCACAGGCGCCGAGTTTCCGCCTGGATTTACCCGGCCACCCGCCACGAAGTTTCCAACTGGGAACTCCCGAGATGCGCAAAGCGGCGGCGTGTGCCGTTGTTGAGGCCGCCAAGGAGATTTCAAATACCGAGCGGCTGCGGCTGCTGAAGACGTTGCCGGGGCAGTTGGAAGTTCGGTTGCCCGAGGAGGCTCCCGCGGAGTACGAAGCGCTGCGGTGGGAAGAGGTGCGCGAGATGGCCGCGGCCGGCATCGAGTTCGGAGCGCACACGCGAACGCACCCGGTGCTATCCAGATTGGCTGGGGAACGGGAGCTGGCAATTGAAATCGCGGGGTCAAAGCACCAAATCGAGCAGCAGGTTGGGCGAGCCGCGGAACACTTCTGCTATCCGAACGGAGCTTGGGACGACGTGGGGTCGAGGGCGGTGGAGGCAGTGCGGGCGGGCGGATTTCGAACCGCGGTAACCGCTGAGTCCGGTATGAATCATGTGGCGGCTGACCCGTTCCGGTTGCTTCGTATAGGAGTAGAACCGGGGTTTGAAATGGATTACTTTGAACGGTGCGCGGCCGGATTCCGGGTATGAAGAGATTGTTGGAGTTCATGCCTCAATCCGCCGAAGCCGCCACGCCCGTGCGTTCGCGCGGAGAAAAGTTCGTAGTCAACGTGCTTTGGTCCTGGACGGGTGTTGCGGCAAACCTGTTTGTGGGCTTCATCATCACCCCTTTCATCATTCGCCGTCTCGGCGCGGAGCAATATGGCATCTGGAGCTTGATCTTTTCCATCCTCGATTATTTCTGGTTTTTCGATCTAGGTCTGAATACAGCCGTGTGCAATTTCTGCGCACGCTTCATCGCGTTGAAGGACCACGACAAGATCAACCAGGTGATCAGCACCGCGCTGTTTTACTTTTCCATGGTCGCTTTGACGGTGTGGGCGATCGCTCCGTTCGTCGCCAGAAATAGTTACCGGTTCTTCAGGGTTTCGCCGGCCTATCGATCCGAGTTCGCCATTTTGATCCTGATGACGACGATCAGTTGGGGTGTGTGTATCGTGCTGCATATGTTCGTCTCGGCTCTGGATGGATTCCAGCGCTTCGATCTGACCAGCCGGATCTGGGTAGCCATGCTGGCTCTGCGTTCAGTGGGATACCTCCTCGTGTTGCAATCGGGGCACGGGCTGGTGGCGATGGCGGCTATTTTTATTGGTTCGCAGCTTCTGGGATACCTGCTTAATTTCCTGAACTTTCGGCGCGTTTTCCCACAATTGCGCATCTCGACCTCTTATGTGCGGCCGGAGATGTTCAGGGACATTCTCCGCTACGGCGTGAAGTCGTTCGCGGCGAACACCTCAACGCTGGTGCTCAATCAGAGCGGGCCCGTGATGATCGGGCACTACCTTTCGGATGCTGCAGTGGGCTTCTATGCGCTACCTGCCAAATTGCTACAGAACGCCGTCGACACCGTCTCGCGCATTGCCATCGTGACCCGCTCAAGCGCCGCTGAGTTGACTGCCAGGGGGGAGCGCGAGGCCACGCTGGCGCTAGGTGTCTATTCCAACCGCTACTCCCTGGCGGTGTTCATGCCCCTGGTGGTTTTCTTGAGCGTCTACGGCCGAGCCCTGATTCTTCGCTGGGTAGGGCCGCAAATGGCGGAACACAGCGCGCCTCTGCTGCCCGTGTTCCTGCTTTCGAACGCCCTGGTGCTGGCGGCCCAGTTCAATTCCAGTTCGTTACTGTACGGCCTGGGCGCTCATGGGGGCTACGCCCGCGGGATGATCGTGGAAGCGATTCTTTATGTCGCAGCGCTGGTGTGGGTCATACCGCGCTACGGCATCCTGGGAGTCGCCTGCGCTTCCGCGGCACTGATGATTGCCGTGCGCGGTGTCTATACGCCCTGGCTGGTGTCCCGCGCGCTGAATGCCTCCTTCCTGAAATACATGCGCGGAATCTATGCGCGACCGCTGTTGGCAGCGGTGCCGGTATGGGTTCTGGCCTGGCTTCTGCAAAAGAACTGGCTTGGGGAAGCTACTTGGCCGCAACTCACGCTGGCGGGCTTGATATGCGGCACGGTGTACTCCGCGGTGGCATTTTTCGT
>Ga0187817_10001508_pt1 | contig 11492 bp, 11 predicted proteins | sample NC_wetland_sal_i_17_FD_132431 | JGI IMG/M metagenome (GOLD analysis project Ga0187817, IMG submission 132431) | Wetland sediment microbial communities from Neuse River Estuary, North Carolina, USA - SO4_2 | ecosystem: Environmental > Aquatic > Freshwater > Wetlands > Sediment | place: USA... | reverse complement strand
CGCGGATCGCAACTGTTGAACGTGGTTTGCGGAGGCACGCTGTACGGGGACGTGCAAAAGGAAAAAGACTCGCACCGCCCCCACATCGACTACCATAATTACGATACCTACCGCCATCCGGTCTCCATCATTCCCGGTACCCCTCTCGCGCGCTGGTATCGCCGGAAAACGCTGCGGGTGAACAGCTATCATCACCAGGGAATTCGCGAACTGGCACCTCGCTTCCGGCCGATGGCGCATGCCGATGATGGGTTGATCGAGGCCTACTATGATCCCGAAACTGCTTTCCTGGTGGGACTTCAATTTCATCCCGAGCGCATGCTGAAGGAATACGCCGGGAATTGGGAGGTCTGGAAGGCTTTCGCCGCCGCAGTGCATCGCAAGCATCGGCGATAGGATTGCCGCGCGCGGCGGCGCGCAATGGAAGGAAGTCTCCGGTTACATATCTGGATGATTTCTTGCCTCTCTTCTTGTCTGTCGCGCAGCAATTGAATTAGGACTTCGAGATTTGGTGCTTGCTACTACCCGAGCATACAGGGTAATGACGAAACCATTGAATCTGTGCGGAATAAGCTTCAAATCTTTCGAGGGAGTGTAGTGACTTTGGTCACTGCCTCTTTGTGTCTCTCCGCCCACACTTTGAGCTGTCACGGAGGTGGCTATGAGTCTCACTGACGAAACCAAAGTGAAGGAGATTGCGCGTTCGAATCCAGCGGCCGGGCAAGTTCTCGAGGATGCCGGGCTTGACTACTGCTGTGGAGGCGGGAAATCACCGCATGAGGCGTGCCTGCATGCGGATGTTCCAGCCGAAGAAATCCTGAAGCGTCTGGGTGAAAACAGCAAACACACGAGCCCCGACGACGCAAACTGGACATCGGGGCCGCTGAGCGATCTGACACGACACATCCGTGAGAGGCACCATCAGTACGTTCGTGAGGCAATCGTTCGTGTTCAGATCCTCTTGGACGAGGTAAGAGCAAAGCACGGAACAAATCACGCCGAAATCGCGGACGTCTAGAGCCTTTTCGCCGAAGTAGGCCGAGAGATGATCATGCACATGCAGAAGGAGGAACAGATATTGTTCCCGTACATCGACGCGCTGGAGAAGGCGGCACGTGCGCATGGCTCTGTGGAGCCTCCGTTCTTCCAGACGGTGAGGAACCCGATTCACGCGATGATGAAAGAGCACGACGCTGCGGGAGAAATCGTGAAACAGATTCGCAAAGCAAGCTCGGAATACACGGCTCCTGCGGATGCGTGCCCGAACTACAACACGCTGTACCAGGATTTGCGGGAATTCGAAGCCGATCTTCACGAGCACGTGCATCTGGAAAATGACATCCTTTTCCCACGTGCGGTCGAGATGGAAGCTGCGGTTGCCTAAGGAGGACGCCATTTCAGTTTCACTCGAAGGTCGAGTCGTAACCGCAAGGAGCGAGCCCTATCCTCAGCCCTCTCCCGCCGAGATCATGGAAATTGCCCGCGCTCGTGAGGCCTCGCTTTCGCGTCTTCTCATAGCTTATGTCAGCTCGGGGCTTGTATTCATGTTGCTCCCGGGCACGTTCCTCGGGGTGTGGAACCTCCTTCAAATCAGCGGACGCGAAAGTGCGGCCTCGGTTTCGCCGGCATGGTTACAGGCGCACGGGCATGCGCAGGTGTTTGGCTGGATCGGGAGCTTCGTTTTTGGCATTGGTTTCTACTCGATTCCGAAGCTCCGGGGCGCGACGAAGCCGTCGTTCGGAGCGGCCTGGGCGTGCTGGGCAATCTGGACCATCGGGGTGGCGGCGCGCTGGGCAGGGAATATCTATGCGTGGCAGTGGCATGTGCTGCTTCCGCTCTCGGGGGTAGTCGAACTCGCAGCGTTCCTGATTTTCTTCAGGGCAGTTTCGCAGCATCGGCCTGAAGATTCCAGCAACGAGCGACTGGAGCCCTGGGTCTGTGTGGTGATCAGCGCAAGTGTGGGATTGATGCTGGTGCTGATTGCGAACCTGGCGGCCTGCGTCTATCTCGCGTTGCGCGGTGCAACCCCCGCGTTATCGCACGTCCCAGACCAGCGATATTTGACGCTAGTGACATGGGGTTTCTTGGTGCCGTTCGTCTGGGGATTCAGCGCCAAATGGATGCCGGTATTTCTTGGTCTCAAGCCGGTTCGTTCGAAGCTGCTCCTGAGTGCTCTCGTGGTGAACTTTGCAGGGGTTGTTTTGACGCTCCTGGGATGGGGTGCCGGAGCAACCGTGCTCTTTGTTTTGGGAACGGCCATGGCTATCGCGGCGCTTCGGATGTTCGAGACGGCACAACGGGAGCCGAAAACACGTGGCGTGCACCGAAGTTTTCCATTCTTCATTCGCATGGCCTACGGCTGGCTGTTGGTGGCAGCGCTGCTTGGGGTGGTAGCGACGCTCTGGGATTCATCGGGTGGGATTTGGGGAGCCTCTCGGCATGCGTTGACGGTCGGATTCATCGCCGTGATGGTGTTATGCGTAGGCCAGCGCATTCTGCCTGCGTTTGCGGGGATGCGGCTATTGTGGAGTACGCGGCTGATGTTTGCCGGACTCGCGCTCCTCACCCTCGGATGCACCCTTCGTGTTTCCAGCGAGGTCCTCGCATATCAGGAATATGCCGGTTGGGCGTGGTCTGTGTTACCGGTCTCGGCGCTGCTCGAATTGGCGGGGATCACGGCCTTCGCCATGAATATTTTTGGCACGTTCATTCTCGAACCGAGCCACGCGCAGAAACAGCCCTTGGTCGTGGGGATAAACTAAGTTCAGGAACTTCAAAGAGTTTGGGTGCGCCCCGAAGCGCGGGGCCAACGGAGAGGTGAAGTTGCGATGCGGATAACGCCGGACGTGCTGATGAAGGAGGTGACCAAAGATGGGGTCGCAGCAAGCACAGAGTAAGCGTGAAATGCCCATCGCGGAAGTAGTCCACTTGCTGGACCTTGTGAATTACCAGGAAGGGGCCGTCGTAAGCAGGACGCTAGTCAAGCGCGCGACAGGAACAATCACCCTGTTCGCTTTCGATGACGGCCAAGGCTTAAGTGAGCATACTGCTCCATTCGATGCATTGGGATATCTGCTGGAGGGCGAAGCGGAAATTACGGTTTCCGGCAAGCCACTGCGAACGACGGCAGGTGAGGCGGTTCTGATGCCCGCGAATCAACCTCACTCGCTGAAAGCCATCGGTAAATTCAAGATGCTGCTGACGATGGTCCGCTCGTGAGCGCCATTGAGGTTGCTTGCTGGCTCGGCTTTTTGGTTTGTGCCACACCTCTGATTGCCGAATTGAGTTATAGGAGGGAGCCTTTATGAATCAGACCGTGAAGCGGGAACTCCTCGTCGGACGCGGCTGGGTCCAAGCAATCGTCATCGTTTTTCTCTTTGGTTTTCTAGTGCTTGGTCTCCTGGCCTATCGGACCTACACTGACGAACCACCGATCCCCGCGCAGGTGATCGATCCGACCGGAAACATCGTCTTTACGCACGCGGACGTGATTGGCGGGCAAGAGATTTTTCTCCGCAATGGCTTGATGGAGTACGGCACAATCTTCGGCCATGGCGCTTACCTCGGCCCTGACTTCACAGCGGATTACCTCCATCGCGCCGCCCTCGCGGTGACGGATTACTCCGGAGGCCCGCAATCTGACCGAGCGAAGCAGCAAACGATAACGGACTTCAAGACCAACCGGTACGACCCTGCCAGCGGAAAGCTTATTTACACGGCGGCCCAGGCAGCCGCATTCGAAAAATTAGAAGACCATTATCAGGAATTTTTCTCCGAGCCGACGACGCGATTCGGTCTTCGCCCCAAAGCGATCACGGATACACAGCAAATCCGGAAGCTCACCGCATTTTTCAGCTGGTCGGCCTGGGCAGCAACGGCGCTGCGCCCGGGGCTTGCCTATTCCTATACGAACGATTGGCCGCCGGAGCCGCTCGTCGGGAACCATGCTACCGCTGACACGGTGGTCTGGAGCGTGCTTTCGCTGATTGCCTTGCTGGGCGGCATCGGGTTGTTGTTGCTCGCCTTTGGCCGGTGGAATTTTCTCGGCTGGCATGGGAAAGAACGCACTCGCATTTCTTTCCGCTCGCCTGGAGAGGTGACCCTGACGCCCGCGCAGCGAGCCACGGCCTGGTTCTTTTTCGTCATGGCTCTGCTCTTTCTGTTGCAAGCCCTGCTCGGCGGCGCCACGCAGCATTACCGGGCGGAGTTATCCAATTTTTTCGGGTTCGATCTCGCGCAAGTATTGCCGTTCAATATTGCCCGCACCTGGCATCTTCAACTGGCCATTTTTTGGGTAGCGACGTCGTTTTTGGCGGCCGGGATATTCCTGGCCCCCATGATTGCTGGACACGAACCCCGCCATCAGAACTGGCTCGCCTATGGCTTGTTGGGCGCGCTGGCTGTTGTCGTCTTCGGTAGTCTGGCCGGCGAGTACGCCGGGATCGAAGGCTGGATTCATCATTACTGGTCCTGGTTTGGCGATCAAGGCTTTGAATATTTGGACCTCGGGCGATTCTGGCAAGTTTTGCTCACCGTAGGTCTGCTCCTTTGGGTGGTAATCATGTTCCGAGGATTACGGACGCGCCTCGCACAGGAGCATATGGGAAACATGCCCTGGCTCTTTTTTTTCTCAGCGCTGTCCCTTCCTGCATTTTACGCCGTGGGTCTGCTCGCGCGGCCGGCCGAGAATTTCACGACCACGGATTTCTGGCGGTTCTGGGTCGTGCATTTGTGGGTGGAGGATTTCCTGGAGCTGTTTACGACGGTGATGGTGGCCTACTTGTTTGTCCTATTGGGAGTGGTCCACGAGCGCGTTGCCCTGACCATGATTTATCTCGACGTTCTTCTGTATTCTGCGGGAGGCATGGTCGGCACGATGCACCACGTCTATTTTTCCGGAGAGCCTGCGCTGCATATGGCCCTGGGCGCTTTCTTTTCCGCTGCCGAAGTCATCCCGCTGACCTTCTTGACGCTCGAGGCATGGAGCTTCCTGCAGCTTGGGGCGATACAGGAATCCGGATCCCGCACCACCTTTCCGCACTTTTGGGCCGTTATGTTCCTTGCAGCGGTAGGTTTCTGGAATTTTCTGGGCGCCGGCGTTTTCGGTTTCCTGATTAACCTGCCCATCGTCTCCTACTATGAAATCGGCACGGCCCTCACGCCCAACCACGGACACGCGGCCATGATGGGTGTCTACGGGATGATGGCCGTGGGCTTGGCGCTATTCTGCCTCCGATACATCGTTCCCGAAAAGCTGTGGTCCGACCGCGCCGCTAAGGTGAGTTTCTGGTCGCTGAATATCGGCCTGGCCTGGATGGTCTTCGCCTCGCTTTTTCCCCTGGGCATCCTGCAACTGTACCATTCCGTGAGCCAGGGCTATTTCGACGCACGGTCGCTTGATTTTCTCACCAACCGGACGAGTGTCCTCATCACCTGGCTCCGTCTCCCCGGGGACGTGTTGTTCATCGTCGGTGGGATTCTCCCCGTCCTCTATCTCGCCTGGCTGGGCGTTCGGCACCCCGCTCCCCAAAGGGCGCTCGAGGAATCCCAGATCAGTCTGTTCACGGAAGTCGTGGAGCCCGGCGCGAGACAGCCATGATTCACGGCATGCACTCCGATGTCTTGATGGGTGCGGCGTATGCGCTCCTTCTCGCTGGCGTGGCCGGGGTTCTCGAGTGGGTGGCCCGGCAATCGCACCGCCTGTCGGAGCAGTTCCACGTCGCCGGGTTCACCTACCATCCGCAATTGGATGCCTGGAAATGCCCCACCGGCCAGCACCTCGAACGCAGGGAATCGGATTATGGTCGCCGCGTCCTGCTGTATCAGGCGCCGGCGCATATCTGCAACGCCTGCCACTGCAAGAGCGATTGCACGGACTCCGATGACGGCAGGCAAATCGAGCATCACCTCGATTCCTGGCTACGGTCGGAAGTGCGCCGCTTCCATCGCGGACTTTCTCTCGTGCTGCTGTTGCTGGCTGCTGTGATCCTCGCTGCGGAGACCGGCAGGCAGGACAGTTCTCGCGATTGGATCGTGCTGGGAGTTCTTCTTACACTGATCTGTGGTTTCGGAGTGCGTCATCTTGCATCTTTCCTCGCTCACGAGAACTGATGCAAAGGGACACCGCGATCCTGGTTTCCCTAGCGCGCAGGCACGGCTCCCTGCTCCAATTCCTAGAGGCGCTCGGACATCTTCCGCATCATCTGCTGTGCTCCGCAAAAATTCAATTGATGCATCGGGGCTACTCATCTTGAGCGTTTCATCATCGCAATTTATGCAGTGAAACTTCAGTCGTCGAGGCCGCGGTGCGAAATTGCGTCCCGTATGGTCAAAAAACTCATCCGTGGTTAGACAAATGCTTACACGGCTGTGGAATCAATGATTTCCGGTAAGTGTTTTCCCGATGGAACTCAAGCCTCTCGAAGGTGCAATGGGTGATCGATCGTTTCACCATTGGCCAGCACTGTGTCAAGAATGCCGCGCCTCGCATGTAGGGGCAAGCCCTTCATTCTCAATTCGATGCCCAGTAAAAATAGCCAACGTACGGAATTTTTGCGGAGGACAGGCGTGCTTCGTCCGGGTGTATAGCTGTGTCGTGTTACTGGCCGCACTCGGCGCTTGGTTATTGGCCGCCAGCGCTGGCGGCCTATACCCCCCTGATTCCACCGAACACAGTTTCACGGCCGACGGCTGTGATGTAAACTCTCTCATTTACCCTGGTACAAAAACTCAGTCACGTCAGGGGAGCGCGGAAGCGGAACTAAACCCGAAGCTCTAAGCACGCCAAGTAGGCCGCAGGTGAAGAAGAGAAGAAGTCGAAATGAAGACAGGGCATCGTCAAAACCTAAAGCCCAGCCCAGAGCCGTACTCTGCAAACCAGAGATAGAAATGACGGGAATCGAGATCTTCATGCGGATTGCTGTCATGTTGCTTTGCGGCCTGTTCACGATTCTCCTGCCAGTTGCTGCCGCCACCCGGGTCACAAAAGAGGCTTTCGGCAGGATGCCGGACGGCACCGCCGTCGACCTCTTCACACTATCGAACGGTGGGATCGAAGTGCGAATTCTTACCTATGGCGGCACCATTCAGTCTCTCCAGATTCCCGATCGCCACGGGAAAATGGCCGATGTGGTGCTCGGCTATGACACCCTCGGTGGATATTTGAGCAAGGACGACCCGTACTTTGGCGCACTGATTGGACGTTTCGCGAACCGCATCGCTAACGGACGTTTTGAACTCGACGGCCATACCTACACGATTCCCACGAACAATGGTCCGAACGCCTTGCACGGTGGACCTCGCGGATTCGACAAGGTGGTGTGGAAAGCGAAGCAGATCCGGGACGGGATTGAGTTGAGCTACCTGAGTCCCGATGGCGACCAGGGATTTCCCGGGACGCTGACGGCGATTGTGCGCTACACACTCCGAGGGCATGCCCTGAGAATCAACTATACGGCGATGACAGACCGCCCCACGGAGGTGAATCTGACGAACCACACCTACTTTGCTCTTGCCGGCCAAGGCACAAACGACATCCTTGAACATGAGTTGACGATCGCTGCCAGCCGCTTCACGCCGGTCGATTCGAATTTGATTCCAACCGGAGAGCTTCGCTCGGTCGAGGGAACACCGTTTGACTTTCGCCGAACACACCGTATCGGAGAACGAATCGAGCGGGACGAAGAGCAGTTGCGGTTCGGGCGCGGCTATGATCACAACTGGGTTCTCGACAACAATTCGAGCGGAAGACTGGTCAAGGCAGCGGAACTCTACGAGAGGAACTCCGGACGCGTGCTTGAGGTGCTGACCACTCAGCCAGGCCTGCAGTTCTACAGCGGTAACTTTCTCGACGGCACGATCGTTGGGAAAGCTGGGCAGGTCTACAAGCACTATTACGGGCTTTGCCTGGAAACACAGCACTTTCCCGACTCGCCGAACCACGCGAACTTTCCCTCCACAGAGTTAAAGCCCGGCGAGAAATATCACAGTACTACGATCTTCCACTTCGGCATCCGGTAATAGGGGTTTTTCTGGCAGGTCGACGGGAGAGGAGAAGGAACTAACGTTGCAGCTTACCGGCATCGATTGGACGATTATGGTGCTGTACTTTGTTTTCGTGATTGCCATCGGGTTCGGTGTCAAGCGCAACATGAAGACGAGCGTCGACTTCTTCTTGGCGGGACGCTCAATACCCGCCTGGGTCTGCGGTCTGGCATTCATATCAGCCAATCTTGGCGCACAGGAAGTGATTGGGATGGCGGCGTCCGGGGCAAAGTACGGGATCGCCACCAGTCACTTTTACTGGGTAGGCGCTATCCCGGCCATGGTCTTTGTCGGCATTTTCATGATGCCGTTCTACTACGGGTCGCACGCACGTTCTGTGCCGGAGTATTTACGATTGCGCTTCGACGAGAAGACGCGGGGGTTAAACGCCATCTCCTTCGCCACGATGACCGTGTTTTCGTCGGGCATCTCGATGTACGCGATGGCGAAACTGATCCAGACGCTGCGCGTCTTCGATGCACCGCTGAAAGCCTTGGGACTATCGCCCGCATTGACGTTCCACGTCAGTATTGTGGTTTCCGCCGTCATCGTTCTCGCTTATATCCTTGTTGGTGGCTTAACCAGCGCAATCTATAACGAGGTACTGCAATTCTTCCTTATCGTTGCCGGCTTTTTGCCCCTGGTTCTGCTGGGGCTGAAGAATGTTGGTGGATGGAGCGGGATTCGGGCGCAGTTGCCAGCCAGCTACACGCATTCCTGGCAGGGTATGAGCAGCGCACATACAAATCCGCTCGGGGTTGAATGGTTCGGTCTCGTTATGGGCCTGGGTTTTGTGCTTTCGTTCGGCTATTGGTGTACGGACTTCCTGGTAGTGCAGCGCGCAATGGCCGCGGAGTCTATGAGTGCTGCGCGCCGAACACCACTCATCGCTGCTTTACCCAAGATGCTCTTCCCTTTTCTCGTGATCCTCCCCGGCCTCATTGCCGTGTCACTTCCGACCGCTCCGGCACAGACGACTAACGCCGGCATCCATACCGTGGTGGAGCAGTACTCTGGCAAGGGACTCATTCCAGTGAAGGTAGACGAGAGTACTGGACTCCCGAAAACGGACAGGAATGGCAGGCCCGTTCTGGACTATGACCTCGCTGTCCCCAACATGTTGCTGCATTACTTCCCGACGGGAATGCTGGGCTTGGGTCTTACGGCGCTACTCGCCAGTTTTATGTCTGGCATGGCGGGCAATGTGACCGCATTCAACACCGTCTGGACGTATGACATTTACCGGGCGTACCTGAAGAAGCAGGCCACGGACGCGCACTATCTCCTGATGGGTCGAATGGCAACGGTTTTGGGGGTTGCGCTTTCCGTCGCCGCCGCTTACGCCGCCACGCGCTTCAACAACATCATGGACTTTCTTCAGCTGGTCTTCGCATTTGTGAACGCCCCGCTGTTCGCGACATTCCTGTTGGGCATGTTCTGGAAACGCACCACTGGCCATGGCGCCTTCGCCGGCTTGGTCTCAGGTACAGCGGCAGCGGCGCTGCATCACGGCCTGACTCTTCCCGAGGGCGCCGTTGCGGGCATCAAGGGCGGCTGGCTCACAGCTGTACATGTGTATCCGAGTGAAATGGCTCAGAACTTCTGGACAGCGATTTGGGCCTGGACGACATGCTTTGTCATCACGATCCTGGTCAGCGTGATCACCGAGCCTCGCAAGGAGGAAGAGCTTGTCGGCCTGGTCTATTCCTTGACGGAGCGGACGCGCGATGAGCACCTGCCGTGGTACCAGCGGCCCACCTGGCTAGGCGTCGGAGTGCTGGCTCTTGCACTGCTGCTGAACATCGTGTTCTGGTAGGAGCAATCATGGGACTGGATATTCGTTTGCCAATAGGTTTGCTGTTCGCTGTAATCGGAGCGCTGATGGGAGGATATGGCGCGCTGAGTAACAAGGCAATCTACCAGCGTTCGCTTGGTCTTAACATCAATCTAGCCTGGGGAATAGTTTTGCTGATATTCGGGTTAACAATCCTTTTCCTTGGATATCGAGGCACGAAGGTCCGGCTGCGAGGTAAAACATCTTCTAGTGGTTCGAATTCTGAAGGCATTCACAGAAGAGATGTCTGATGCCGAGGCCTGTCGTCACCTACGGATCGATTGCTGACTCGCTGGCCGAACGGTTCCAGCGATCTTACGGGACACGTGCGGGAATCTTTCGGGCACCGGGCCGTGTCAATTTGATCGGCGAACACACCGACTACAACGACGGATTCGTGATGCCCGCAGCAATCGACTACTACACTTGGGTTGCCGCAGGGAAGCGCGACGATCGTATTTTGAATGTGTACTCTGATCAGTTTGCGGAAACTATTGAGTTGTCCCTCGACACGCTTGCGGGTGAGCCGCGGAAGCACTGGAGTGACTACATCCGCGGCGTCGCCGCAGTCCTCCAGACGGCGGGATATCCCTTGTCGGGGGCAAATCTTATCATTCATGGGCAGGTGCCTCTCGGTGCTGGATTGAGTTCTTCGGCTGCACTCGAAGTCTCAACGGCACTGGCGTTATTGTCGGTGTCGAGCCACCGATTGCCACCCCTGGAGCTGGTGAAGACGTGCCAGCGCGCGGAACACGAGTACGCGGGCACGCGATGCGGCATCATGGACCAGTTCATCACTATCTTTGGGCGTTCCGGGCATGCTCTTATGCTGGACTGTCGTTCTCTGGACTACAAGCTACTGCCAATTCCCACGGACGTACGGTTAGTCATCTGCAACACCATGGTGAAACACGCACTTGCAGCGGGTGAGTACAACCGTCGCCGTGCAGATTGCGAGGCCGGTGTGAAGATTCTGCAGCAGCATCTGCCAAACGTCCGCGCGCTGCGCGATGTCACGCCCTCCGATCTGCAAAAGTACAAGAAGGAACTGCCTGACGTGGTCTACCATCGGAGCTGCCATGTGATTAGCGAGAACCAGCGTGTACTGGCTGCGGCGGGTGCGCTTCAGTCGGGAGATCTGGCTCGGTTTGGGCAGCTGATGTACGAGTCGCATAGCAGCCTGCGCGATAATTACGAGGTTAGCTGTAAAGAGCTGGATTTGCTCGTCGAGCTGGCCTCTACGTGTGAGGGTGTGTATGGTGCGCGTATGACTGGTGGAGGATTCGGGGGATGCACGGTTAACTTGGTCCGTGAGGACGCAGAGGATCGTTTCCGACGCTGGATCACGGAAGCATACGAGAAAGGGACGGGAAACGTTCCCGATGTGTACGTGTGCTCGGCGGCCCAAGGGGCCGCGGCCTGGTAAGTATCCTTCGAGGAGAGAGCCAAGTTGAAGGATCTACAACTTGGGCAACGGGCGCGGGTTCAGCGTTCGCGAAGTGATCGAAGCTGCTCGGCGAGTGACAGGCCAGCCCATTCCAGCGGTCGAAGCGCCACGGCGTGCGGGAGATCCCGCAGTATGGTTGCGAGTTCTGAGAAAATCCGGCGAGAGCTG
>Ga0187817_10001507_pt1 | contig 11492 bp, 9 predicted proteins | sample NC_wetland_sal_i_17_FD_132431 | JGI IMG/M metagenome (GOLD analysis project Ga0187817, IMG submission 132431) | Wetland sediment microbial communities from Neuse River Estuary, North Carolina, USA - SO4_2 | ecosystem: Environmental > Aquatic > Freshwater > Wetlands > Sediment | place: USA: North... | reverse complement strand
CGGCTTTGCCAATCGCCGCCTGAGCATCGTGGGCCTCGGCGACGGCCGCCAGCCCATCTTCAACGAGGATGGCTCGGTAGCGGTCGTCTTCAACGGCGAGCTGTTCGAGTACCCCGAGCGCAAGGCCGAGCTGCAGGCCGGGGGCCACGTCTTCCGCACCCACACTGACACCGAGCTGATCGTGCACCTTTACGAGGAGCACGGGGAAGGCGTGTTCGCGGAGCTCAAAGGCCAGTTCGCGCTGGCGCTGATCGACTTCTCAAAACGCACGATCTTCCTCGCCCGCGACCGTGTCGGCATCTGCCCGCTGCACTGGTCGCAGCAGGGCGACTGGCTCTACTTCGGCTCGGAGATCAAGGCGCTGCTCGCCTCCGGCGGGGTCCCCGCCGCAGCCGACCCGCGCGGGCTCGACCACATCTTCACGTTCTTCGCCATGGGCACGCGGCGCACGATGTTCGAGGGCGTGCAGTCGGTGCTGCCCGGCCACTACCTCAAGATCGCCTTCCGCCGCGACGGCAAGCGCACCGAGGTGAGCGAGCATCGCTATTGGGACTTCGACTTCCCCGACGCGGGCGACGAGGACGATCCGGCTGACGAGGCCAAACTAATCGACGAGTTCGAGGCGATCTTCCGCCGTGCCGTCGAGATCCGGCTGCGGGCGGACGTGCCGGTCGTAGGCTACCTCTCCGGCGGCGTCGATTCCGCCTACGTGCTCGCCACCGCCTCGCGTCTGCGGAACCGCGGCATCCCGAGCTTCACCATCCAGGTGCCGGGCAAGAGCTTCGACGAGACGCAGCAGGCGCTCCAGATCGCCCGCCATGTCGGCAGCCGTCAAACGATTCTGACGAGCGATGCCAAGGTCATCTCCGACACCTACGCCAGGCTCATCGCTTCCGCCGACTGTCCCGTGCCGGACACCTCCTGCGCTGCGCTCTGGTGCCTATCGCGAGAGGTACACGATCAAGGCTACAAGGTCGCGCTCACGGGCGAAGGCTCGGACGAAGCCTTCGGCGGTTACGTCTGGTTCAAGATCCGCGCTACCAGCTACTGGTGGAACAAGGTCAGCCCAGGAGCTAGCGACAGCGTGGATCGCATCGTCCGCCGCTTCTTGCCGCCCTTCAAGAGCTTCAAGGAGCTCAAGAGCATCGACGACACGGTCGGCGGCGCGCACGCCCAGGCTGCGCTCTATCAGCTCGTCTCGAACGCGCGCGACCGCTATTTCAGCGGCGACTTGAAGGCCCGCATCGGCGACCACACGCCTTACGAGGACGTGCCGCTCGATCTCGAGCGCATGCGCCGCTGGTCACCGCTCAACCAGTCGCTCTACTACGGCTACAAGATCCACCTCGCCGGCCAGCTCCTGAACTACAAGGGCGACCGCGTGGCGATGGCCAACAGCGTCGAGACCCGCTACCCCTACCTCGACGAGGACGTGATCGCTTTCGTGTCGCGGCTCGCCCCGCGCTGGAAGCTGCGCGGCCTGCGCGACAAGTATCTCTTGCGCCACGCGGCGGCCCGCGTGCTGCCGCAGGAGGCGGCGTTCCGGCGCAAGGCCATGTTCCGCGCGCCGCTTGCGGAGACGTTCCTCGCCAACGCGCCGCCGTTCGTGCGCCAGCTGATGAGCCCCGAGGCGCTGCGCAAAACCGGCTACTTCGATCCGGAGACCGTCGCCCGCGACTACGCGCTCATCGCGTCGGGTCAGGCGAATAAGGTCGGCGTGTTCAAGCGGCTGGGCTTGAGCGGCGTCGTGGCAACCCAGCTCTGGCACCACCTCTACATCAGCGGTGGGCTATGCGAGCTGCCGAACCAATCGCCGCAGCCCCAGGTCGAGCGGCCGGCGGCCTAAGGCGGTGCATCTCGTTTCGCCCGCCATCGAACCTTTAATTAGCTTCTGGCTTATTAAAGAAAACGGCCGTAACCTTTAATTACGCGACTCGCTATTAAAGGTTAGGGCCATGGCCACTCCCCGGCTCAGCTCGCGCATCGGAACGACCGTCCTTACAAGCACGGTCGCCGAGACCGTACGTGCGTATATCCCAAAGCCTCTTCCGCCTCATCCACCGCTCGACCTCGCTCGCCTCCTTGCCCCCATCGAGCGTGCGAACCAAGCCTTGGGCCGACTCGATGGCATGACCTCCATCCTGCCTTCGACCCATCTCTTCGTCTTCATGTACGTCCGCAAAGAGGCGCTGCTCTCCTCGCAAATCGAGGGGACTCAGTCATCTCTCTCTGACCTTCTCTTGTTCGAGAGCGAGGAGGTCCCGTTTGTTCCCCTCGACGATGTGCAGGAAGTGTCCAACTACATTGCGGCCATGGACCACGGTCTCAAGCGTCTCGCCAAAGGCTTCCCCTTATCGCTTCGACTCATCAAGGAAATGCACCGGGCCCTGCTCTCGCGCGGCCGCGGCGACAGCAAGCAACCAGGAGAGTTCCGCAAGAGCCAGAACTGGATCGGCGGAACGCGACCCGGCAACGCGGCCTTCGTACCACCCCCTCCAGATCGTCTCATGGAGTGCCTCGGCGATTTGGAAGAATTCCTTCACGATCGGAAGACCTATCCCGTCCTCATCCGCGCGGCGTTAGCTCACGTACAGTTCGAAACGATTCACCCGTTTCTGGATGGCAATGGTCGTCTCGGGCGCCTCCTCATCACTTTGATGCTCTGCGAAGAAAAGACGCTGCGCGAGCCTTTGCTCTACCTCAGCCTCTTTTTCAAGACGCACAGGGACCGGTATTACGAGCTTCTTCAATCGGTCCGGACAAAAGGCGATTGGGAAGGCTGGGTTGAATTCTTTCTCGAGGGCGTTGCGGAAACCTCTGAGCAGGGCGTCTCTACGGCGCGTCGATTGCTCCAGCTCTTCGAGGACGACGAAGGCAAGATTGCGCCCCTCGGGCGCGCAGCCTCCTCAGCCCTGCGCGTTCATGCCGAACTCAAACGATCCCCCCTGCTTGCCGTGCCTTTGGCCGCCAAGAAGCTCGCCATCTCCCAGCCCACCGTTCAAAAATCGCTTGACCACCTGACGAAGCTCGGAATCGTGAAGGAGGTCACAGGCAAGCGGCGCAGCCGCTTGTATGAGTACACGCGCTATCTGCGAATTCTCGACGAAGGCACGGAGCCCTTGCGGCGCTAGCGTTTGCGGCGCATCCCGAGCGTGCGCAAGCGCAGGGCGTTGAGCTTGATGAAGCCGGCCGCGTCCTTCTGATCGTAGGCGCCCTTGTCGTCCTCGAAGGTGACAAGCGTCGAGGAATAGAGGGACTTGGGGCTCGTCCGCCCTGTGACGATGACGTTGCCCTTGTAGAGCTTCAAGCGCACCTCGCCCTCGACGTGCTCCTGGCTCTTGTCGATGGCGGCCTGCAACATCTCCCGCTCGGGCGAGAACCAGAAGCCGTAGTAGATGAGCTCCGCGTAGCGCGGCATCAGCTCGTCCTTCAAGTGCGCGGCCCCGCGGTCGAGCGTGATGGACTCCATAGCGCGGTGCGCGTGCCAGAGGATGGTGCCTCCCGGCGTCTCGTAGACGCCGCGCGACTTCATGCCGACGAAGCGGTTCTCGACGAGATCGACGCGGCCGATGCCGTTGTCGTGGCCCAGCTCATTGAGCCGGGTCAAAAGCTCGGCGGGGCTCAAGCCCTTGCCGTCGATGGAGACGGCGTCGCCCTTCTCGAAGCCGATGGTGACCGTGGTGGCCTTGTCGGGGGCCTCCTCGGGCGACATCGTGCGCTGGTAGACGTAAGGAGGCGGCTCGACCGCCGGGTCCTCGAGCACTTTGCCCTCGGAGGAGGAGTGCAAGAGATTGGCGTCGACTGAGAACGGAGCCTCTCCCCGCTTGTCCTTGGCCACCGGGATCTGGTGCTTCTCGGCAAACGCGATGAGGTCCTCGCGGCTCTTGAACTGCCACTCGCGCCACGGGGCGATGATTTTTATGCCGGGCTCCAGGGCGTAGTAGCTGAGCTCAAAACGCACCTGGTCGTTGCCCTTGCCGGTGGCGCCGTGGCAAACCGCGTCGGCCCCCGTCGCCCGCGCGATGTCGATCTGGTGCTTGGCGATGAGGGGCCTCGCGATCGAAGTGCCGAGCAGGTAAATGCCCTCATAAAGCGCGTTGGCGCGGAACATCGGGAACACGTAGTCGCGCACGAACTCCTCGCGCAGGTCCTCGATGTAGATGTTCTTCGGCTTGATGCCGAGCATCAGCGCCTTCTGCCGCGCGGGTTCCAGCTCTCCGCCCTGACCGAGATCGGCGGTGAACGTCACCACCTCGGCGCCATAGGTCTCCTGCAGCCACTTGAGGATGATCGAGGTGTCGAGGCCGCCCGAATAGGCGAGGACCACCTTTTTGATGGACTTTGGGCTTTCTGGCATGGAGGCTTTCTGGTTCTTCGGCTGGCGCGGGCGTCCATGCGGAGCACGGCGGGGGCTTATTCGGCAGCGCACTATAGGGATCAGCCGCCCCCTAGCAAGGTTACGTGAACCGCCGGAGCCAACATAAGCTTACGAAAAATTATGGAGCCCGGGTTCGTGGATCGCCTTGGCTTCGCCGTTAAATCTCGAATAGATTGGCGTTCGGCTTCTGTTCTACCTGGGGCATCGAAGGGAAACGACCATGCGTGGTGAAATTTTTGGGCGCGTAACGGCGCCTTTGGCCGCGATTGCCGCGGCCATGTTTGTGTTTGGCGTGGGCTTGACTATTGCTCAGGCGCAGGACGCCAAGCCGGCGGATACAACAAAGCCAGCGGCAACAACCCCGCCGGCAGCGACGACGACTCCGGCCAAGCCGGCGGATACGACGAAGCCGGCGGCGACAACGACAACACCGGCAACGCCTAAGGACACGAAGACGGCGGGGACACCTTCTCCTTGCAAGGGTCTCGACGAGACGGCCTGCAAGGCCAATAGCGTGTGCACCTGGTACAAGGAAGCGAAGCTGAAGGACGGCAAGACGCGCAAGGCGCACTGCCAGAAAAAACCGACGCCTGCGAAGAAGAAGGCGGCCCCAGCCACGCCTCAATAAGCGCTCAGCGCCCGTTCGCCAGCATTGCGCCGAAACTCAACGGCGTGAGGACCGCAAGCATCAGCAGATGCGCCGCGGGCCAGCCCTGTTGTGCGCTCGCGTGGCCGCCGTCAGTGCGATAGCTCGAGAAGGCCTGCCGCACCGTGACTGTCGCCACGTCCACTGCTTCCATAGCAGCCACGTTGGCTTCGGCTGCGGGCCATGCCACCGAGCGCGGTACGCCCGAGGCCATGAACATGCAGGCCATAGGCCAAGCCGCGGGAGCGGCCGCAAAGGGGAACATGCCGAGCCAGGCCGTGAAGGGATTGGCGGCCGCGCTAGAACCGCCGAACGAATAGGGCGACGGCGCGAAGCTCTGTGGGAGAGCCCACGCGAACGGATTCCAAACTGGAGGCGCGGGCTGCGAGGCCGGCACGGGCCAGCTCCATGCAAACGCAGGCTGTTGCGGCTCGCGGCGATTGGAGGGCTGGAGGGCATTCGCCCAGAAGCCCAGCACCTGATCGGCAAACGCGGCGTAGGCGGCGGTCGCAGCGGTGGCGTAGCCGAAGGCTGCGTCGGTGCAGTGGCGCGTAAAGCGCTCCTGGAGGTGTTGGTCGACCATGCGGCGTCGCCTCTCTCGCCTCGGGGCAGCCGGAGGCAGCGGGCTCGTTCATTGGCGGCGGACGAAATGCCGCACACCTCGCAACTCTAAGCGTTTAGGTGCGCTGCAACAACACGAATTAGCCGAGCTGGCTGAGAAATCCGTAAATCACGGTGCACAATCGCGGGCGCCTAGTGCGTCACGACGACTTTTTCCTCGCCCGTCGGATCGGGTGCGAGGCGCCGCCGGCGCGCGGCGCGTTCGTCCCCGCGCCGGCCTCCAGCCCGCCGCCCGGCAGCGAGCCAATAAGCGATCCCGCCCAGGAACCCCACGGCGAGGAAAGCCCGAATGGCGTACGCGTTGACGATGGAGGGCTGGCCACCGACCTCGTTGAGGTATTCCGCGCCGAAACCGGCGAGCGCGATCAGGATGCCGACGATCGCGTAGTACACCCACGAACGGATGCAGCGCCACTCGGCAACGATGAGCGCGATGAGCGCAAACGGGAACGAAAAGATTGCCGTATGCGTGGCGGCGAGCAGCGACAGCGTGCCAGCGCTGCTGAGCCGGTCGGGGCGCAGCTCGGCGGGCAGCGTCGCGATATCGAGCGGCGTAATGACGAAAGCGACAGTCGCCACGCCCGCCACCAGGCTGGCCACCGTGAAGCCGAATAGCACCCGAAAGAGGCCGCCGATCATGCCCACACCCACAGGAGAGAACTACGCGTCCCAGCTTTCAAGACTACAGGCTAAGGCGCGCCTCTCTCAATGACAAACCTGAAGCCTGCCTAACGGTCGTCGCCTCAGGCGTTGCGACCAGCGATCAGCCAGTAGACGAAACCTCCGGCAAAGCCCGCGGTGGCGAACACCTGCCATATGGCCTGCTCCGGCATCACGAGGTCCCCCGATTGCTGGACGCGGGCCAGCAGCGGCACCGCTGCCAGCGCCAGGCCCCCGCCCGCCACATAGTAGATCAGCGAGCCGATGCGGGCGATCTCGCCGACAAAAATCACGAGCAACGCCGGGATGATAGATACGCCGGCGACCAGCGCCAGCCCCTGGTCCAGCATCGAGAGCGAGGCCGTGACCGTGGCGCCGTCGGGCCCTAGCCGATGCAGTTCGCCAGTGACGCGTTCGAGCCCGAGCGTGAAGAGCACAAAGCCTGCGCTCATCGTCGCGAGAAAGAACGCGAATGCAACGACGATGATGCGGCCGACCGTCTTCCAGAACACGTGCGCTAGCCTCCGCTGCCGCGGGCGGGCGCCTCATTGCGAGCCTTGACGCGCTCGGACGCCTTGAGCTTCACGCTCGCCGACCGGAGCTGCCCGCAAGCGGCGCTAATGTCGCGGCCGCGCGGCGTGCGCACGGGGCTCGCATAGCCGGCCTTGTTGACGATCTCGGCGAAGCGCTCGATCTGCTCCCAGTCGGAGCACTCATACGGCGCGCCCGGCCACGGGTTAAAGGGAATGAGGTTGATCTTCGCCGGGATGCCAGCGAGAAGGCGCACGAGCGCACGCGCCTCGCCGAGGCTGTCGTTGATCCCCTTCAGCATCACGTACTCGAAGGTGATGCGCCGCGCATTCGACAGCCCAGGATAATCGCGGCACGCAGCCATCAGCTCGGCGATCGGATACTTACGGTTGATGGGCACGAGCTCGTCGCGCAGCTCATCGCGCGTGGCATGCAGCGAGATTGCCAGCATGGTGCCCGCTTCCGCGCCCCAGCGAACGATCTCCGGCGCGATGCCCGAGGTCGAGAGCGTGATACGGCGCTTCGAGACGGAGAGGCCTTCGCCGTCGGCGGCGACCTCCATCGCCTCCTTGACGTTGTCGAAGTTGTAGAGCGGCTCGCCCATGCCCATGAGGACGATATTGGTGATCTTGCGCTCGCCTTCCGGGAGAAGCCGCCCGTCGTCGGGGCTCGCAACCCCGCTCCAGTCGCCGATGCAGTCGCGCGCCAAGAGGATCTGCCCGACGATCTCCTGCGCGGCGAGGTTGCGCACGAGCCGTTGCGTGCCCGTGTGGCAGAAGCTGCAGGTGAGCGTGCAGCCGACCTGGCTCGAGATGCACAAGGTGCCACGGCCGGCCTCGGGGATGTAGACCGTTTCGATCTCGGGCGCCTTGGCATCATTCTTCTGCTTTTCAAGCCGCAGGAGCCATTTGCGGGTGCCGTCGACGGAGACCTGCTCGGTGACGATCTCCGGCCGCGCCAGCGAGTAGTGCTGGCTGAGCGCCGTCCGCAGCTCCTTCGACACGTCTGACATCGAGTCGAAATCGTTGACGCCCCGCACGTAGATCCAGCTCCAGAGCTGGTTGACGCGCATGCGCAGCTGCTTTTCCGGCACGCCGGCGCGCGCAAGTGCGGAGCGCAACGCATCGCGGGTCAAGCCGGCTAGCGACGGCTTCGGCGAAGCGGGGGATGGGCCCTGCGCGAGAGCTAGGCTCGGATGAGCGACGAGGACCATTGCGAAAACTGCTGCGAGCTGTGCGGTTCGGTGTTCGCGCTCTATCTAACGTGTCTTCCCGCCGCCTTAAAGACTGCAAAACCCCGCTCGCCGGCTGACCCGGCGGCGGGGCTCTCGAAATGACGTTTCTTCTCCCATGCCGGGCGCTGGTAGCGCCCCGTCTCATGCCGGTCCTTTCAGGCTGCCGGCACCCAACGTCCTGCTACGTAGCCGAAGGCAACCGCATCGGGGTGCAGCCGCGCAGACTGCCGCAGTTGTTCGGCCGCTTTCACGTCGTCTTCCTTGATCTCGACCGCCGCGCGGGCGGCGTTGACGGACGCGTGATAGCCGCTGAGCAGGATGACCCGCTTACCTCGTACCTCGATCTTCGGGCATGCCATGCGTCACCTCCTCGCAGGACGGCTGCAGCGCGGGGAAATGAGCTCGGGGGGTCTCGCTCGCCTGCCGTGCCGGCAGACACCCGCTCAAAACTGCCAACCACCTACAACGCCGACTATACGTGACATATGCGACACGCGAAATAACATTCCGTTACGGTTGAGTAAGGACAATGTTGACAAAATTAAACGCACTGCAACATGCGCCGCTGAATTTCCGAGCGGCACCTTCAGGCGCGCGCTGCATGGCAGGGATCGAATGGGGACAGAGAGCGCTCAGGGCGACAACGGTGCGCCCGGGACGGGGCCAGCGCGCAGCACGGTGCGGAAGCCGACATGGCCGGTGCTCAAGTCCACCTCCTGCGGCTGCCGCGAGGTCGGGCGGTAGCGTGCGCAATAGTTATGCGCGCAGAGATACGAGCCGCCCTTGATGACCTTGCTCGGCGTCTGACCGGCGATTAGTCCCACCTGCAGGAGGTCGGGGCCCATTGGATTGACCGCCGGCTCGTTCGAATGCCCGGCACGATACCAGTCGCTCGTCCACTCCCACACGTTGCCGATCATGTCATAGAGGCCATACCCGTTCGCCTTGAAGCAGCCCACGGGCGCCGTGCCGGCATAGCCTTCCTCGGCGCTGTTGTAGACGGGGAAAACGCCCTGCCAGGTGTTGGCGATGGGCGTTCCGTCGGGAGCATACGCACTCATCCAATCCTGCTCTTCGAACTTGCCGCCGCGCGCGGCGAACTCCCATTGTGCCTCCGTCGGCAGGTCATGCCCGAGCCAGCGCGCGTAAGCGAGCGCGTCCTCATACGCCACGTGCACGACGGGATGGTTCTCGCGGCCGACGATGGTCGAGCCGGGACCCTCGGGTTGCCGCCAGTTGGCGCCTTTGACGTACTGCCACCACTGCGCGTTGCTGCCGCTGCGGTCGACCTTCATGGGCTCAACGAAGAGGGCGGAGCCAGGCGCGAGCAGATCCTCGCTGGCGCCTGGGTGCGTCCTCGGATCGAGCCCGCGCTCGGCGAGCGTAACGTAGTGGGTCGCCGCGACGAAGCGGGCGAATTGCGCGTTCGTCACCTCGTGGCGATCGATCCAGAATCCGGCGACGCGGACGATATGCGTGAAGCGTTCTTCCGGCTGCTGGCGGTCTGAACCCATGACGAAAGTGCCGCCGGGAATGAACGCCATCCCGGCCTTCGCGTCCGTGCCCTCTGGCAGACCGGAATAGGCGGCGCACAGTTTCGGCGCAGAATCGGCGGCGACTTCCTCGGCTACGCAGGGCGCGGCTCCAAGCAACACGAGCAGACCGCTACAGAGCAGAGCGAGACGAGGCCGCATGGCGCAACCTTCCTAAGGCACGGCTAGTGTCGCGCATCGAAACGAAGCAAGCGTTAAGGGGTTGGCCGACCGACGCCTTGCTCCTCGGTGGCCTTCTTGCGCATCTCCTGCATCTTGGGGATCAGGTCGTAGACGGGAGGATTGTTCGACATGAACCCGATCTTGAACTGCGGCGGATACTTGATGAGCTCCTTCAGGTAGAAGGCGGACGCCGCCATGATCGGCACGGAGACGGGGATGTGGCGGATGCCGACGCTGACGTCCTCCTGCGGGTTGGTATAGAGATTGAAGACGATGCCGCCGCCGGAGTCGGTGAAGATTGGGCCCGAGAAGCCGCCCCAGTCGCCCTTCTGCACGACGCCGTTCTCGATCTCGGCGGTCACCACGCCCTTGAACTCGTCGATGCGGAGCGCCGAGTAGTACTGATTGAGCGTGTAGATCCGACTGCGGCGAGCGGAGAGACCATTGTCAGCGACGAGAAACGACGCCTGGTCGACGCCGTCGATGTAGGTCGTCTTGGGGAAGAGATCGGCGAGCTGGGCTCCGGGCACGCCCGCGAGCGACAGCGCCGTCGGCAGGATGTCGGCATCGTCGAACAGCCCGTCCGACTTGCGCGGGGCAATCATTCCCTTCCAGTAGACGAACGTCGGCACGCGCACGCCGCCTTCCCAGCTTGAGCCTTTGCAGCCCCGGAACGGCGTGCGCCCGTGGGGTGGAACTTCGCACTCGGGGCCGTTGTCGGAGGACAAGAGGATTAGCGTGTTTTCGAGCTCGCCGATCGCCTGCAGCTTGTTGACGAGCTGGTCGAGCGTGTAGTCCATCTGCACCATGCAGTCGCCGTACACGGTGCGCGACATCGACTTGCCGGCCCACTCGTCCGACGGATAGTTGTCGAAGTGGCAGCCGCGCGTCGCGTGGTAGAGGAAGAACGGTTGCTTCGAGCCCTTCATCTTGTCGAGGAAGGCTAAACTCGTGTCGAGCCAGTGCTTGTCGAGATCCTTGATGTAGTTGAGCTCGATCAGCTTGCCGTTCTCGCACTTCTCCTTGTCGGCCGGCGTACAGTGCACCTCGTAGTGACTGAAGTCGTCGTTCTCCACCATCTTGAATCGCTCGGGCGACAGCGCGACCTCCGGATTGAAGTAGACATCGCGCCACTCCGTGTACATGTCAGAGACACCGAGGAAGCCCACGTAATCGTCGTAGCCCACGTTCTGCGGCAGCGAGCCCTTGTTCTCGCCCATATGCCACTTGCCGACACCCTGGGTGACGTAGCCATGCTGCTTCAAAAGCAGCGGCATGGTGGTGGCGCCATCGAGACCGCCGGCCTCGCCGTACATGGGCGGGCGCAGGATGCCATGGTGCAGCGGATTCTGCCCGGTGTGGATCGTTGCGCGCGTCGGCGAGCATGACGGCGTCGAGTAGGCGGAGGTGAGCAGCAGACCCTCGGCGGCGAGCCGGTCCATGACGGGCGTGTCATTGCCGACGGCGGCTCCGCCACCATTGAAGCCGGGATCCATCCAGCCGACGTCGTCCATGAGGAAGATGAGGATGTTGGGCTTCTTGCCGGTCTTCGCCTCGAGCGCTGCGAGCTTGTCGCGCGCGGCCTTGTCCTGATCGGGGTGCGGGACGACCGGGTACATATTGTCCGCTGGCTTTACGTCCTCGAGGTGCAGGTATTGCTCGGGATGGCTGAAGCCTGGCGCCGTCGTCGGGCCCGTGGTTGCGCCG
>Ga0187817_10001504_pt1 | contig 11497 bp, 8 predicted proteins | sample NC_wetland_sal_i_17_FD_132431 | JGI IMG/M metagenome (GOLD analysis project Ga0187817, IMG submission 132431) | Wetland sediment microbial communities from Neuse River Estuary, North Carolina, USA - SO4_2 | ecosystem: Environmental > Aquatic > Freshwater > Wetlands > Sediment | place: USA: North... | reverse complement strand
GTCTTTCAGGACGCTCCATGGTCTTAGTATACGGGCGCGTGTGTTTACTTCGTCCCCAGATGCAGTGCGACCGAGCCGCCGGTGAGGCGAATAAACTCCACCGCCTGGAAGCCGGCTTTCCGCATCTCAGCGGCCAGCTCGCCGGCTGAAGGAAATTTGCCGATGGATTCCGGCAGGTATGCATACGCATCGCGCGAGCCGGAGAGCGCGCCGCCGATTATGGGCAGTATTCTCCTCGTGTAGAAGCGGTACATCCTTCCAAACAGCGTACCGCCCGGTTGCGAGAACTCGAGGATCGCCGCCATGCCGGACGGTTTCAGCACGCGGTACATCTCGGTGAGCCCGGCGTGATAATCCACCAGGTTTCGGAAGCCGAAGGCGATGGTAATGAGGTCGAGGACGCCGTCAGGCAGAGGTAAAACCAGCGCGTCGGCTTCAAACAAGGGACATATGAATCTGCGCCTCGCGATTTTTTCATGGGCCGCAATGAGCATGGGATGAGAGAAGTCACTACCCATGACAGAAGCAGCCGATTTTGACTGCAGGCCGATCAACAGGTCCCCGGTGCCGCAGCATAGATCGAGTGTGCGCGCACCCGGCCGGCGCAGGATGTGTTCCACTCGTTGGATAGCCGTGCTGCGCCAGCGCCGGTCAAGGTTGAGCGAGAGAACGTGATTCGCGAGGTCGTAGCGCGGCGCAATGCGCCCGAACATCTCGCGCACCCAACGCGAAGCTTCCCGTGGATTGGAAGTGCCCTCGGGGGTTGTGCCTTTCATGCCAGCGCGGAGCGGATCGCCGAAAGCACCATTCCATCATCGACGCCGGATACGACCGCGACTTCGCCGATCTTTTTCGGCAGCACGAAATGGATCTTCCCCTGGATGGTTTTTTTGTCTTTAACCAGCCGCGCCGCGATTCGCTCCGCGGGAATATCATGCAAACCCGCGATGGGGCCGTAGCGGTCCACTGCGTCGAGGATGCCGGCTGCATCCGGGGCATCAACGTGCCCCAGGGATCTGGCCAGGTGCACGGCGGCGCGCATTCCAAACCCAACGGCTTCGCCGTGCAGGTAGCGCTCATACGCCGTTTCGGCCTCGAGGGCGTGGCCGAACGTGTGGCCGAAGTTCAGAATGCGCCGGAGGTCCGATTCGCGCTCGTCCGTCGAAACAACCTCGGCCTTGATGCGCACCGATTCCTCAATCAGCCGGTTCACCACCGCGGGGTCTTTCGCCAGCACGGCGTCACGCTGTTCGACCAACAACTGGAATAGCGCCGCGCTGCGAATCACGCCGTACTTGATCACTTCGAACAGCCCGGCACGATACTCGCGGTCGGCCAGCGTGGAGAGCACGTCGGGATCGATGAGCACCGCGAGAGGCTGATGGAAGCTGCCGATCAGGTTCTTGCCCTCGACTAGATTGACGCCCGTCTTGCCACCGATGGCGGCGTCCACCTGAGCAAGCAGAGTGGTGGGAACCTGCACCACGGGGATGCCGCGCATGAAGATTGCCGCAAGAAAGCCGGCCATGTCGGTGACAATTCCACCGCCGAAGGCGACCACGAGGCTGGAGCGGTCTGCGCCTCTGCGCACCATCTCTTCCGCAGCGGCTTCCACGTGGGCGAGCCGCTTGCGCTCTTCGCCGGCGGGAAGGAACAGAACTTCGTGCGCCACGTTGGAAAGACCGCGCGCGATCTTGTCACCGTGGCGCTGCCAGATGTCCTGGTTCGTGACCACGAAAACCCGGCCGGACCGCGGCGGAACAAATTGCGCGACACGCGCCAGAATGCCCCGCTCCACGATGGCACAGTATTCGCGCTGCGGCGTTTGGATCGTGAACGAGGCCATATGAGATTTGTACCACGGGGGATGGCCGGGCATGCCTGAGTGGGATTGACCGGCGCGAGGGATTTTTTTGGATGTAGGGGCGGGCCTGATTCAACGTATTACCCGGGGTTGCTGGGATTTTCTTTGTCGGTTGACCACCTCGACGGATTGTCTGCAATGTAACGGCGGGCCTGATTGAGCTCGTCTTCACTGCGGATGATGTGGTCCCAATAACTGCGTTGCCAGACAGAGAAGCCCGCTTGTCTGCTGACGGCGGATTTGAACGAGCCGGTGATCACGGGTAGGGGCCGGGCATGCCCGGCCCCTACATCTAACAACACGATGCCGTGGAGATGATTCGGCATGACTACGAATTCATCCAGAGCGGCATTCGGGAAGTGTTTCGGATCTCGATCCAGCACGATGCCACGATCTGGCCAATCACAGTGCTGCGTAACTCGTCCGACTCGCTCGCACCGAACAGACATTTTCGATCCAGAGCACAGACCGTAACAAAATACGCTCCGGCTCGCGAATAGTCATAACCGGCAAAGCGCATCCGCTGACGCTTCAGGTCCACTTAGAGTGGTTCATACTGAGTTCAAGTTTTCTCCCAGCGCCGACGCGTTAAAATAGAAAAACGTGACTTCGAAGACCTTTTACATCGAGACCTTCGGCTGCCAGATGAACGCGCATGACTCCGAAAAAGTCATCGGTACGCTGGTCTCGCGAGGGTACTCGCAGGTGGAAACGCCCGAGGCCGCCGGATTGATCCTCTACAACACTTGCAGTATCCGGGACAAAGCGGAGCAGAAGGTATTCAGCCGCTTGCAGCAGTTCAAGCGCGACGCAGGTAAGGGAAAAGTGTTCGGCGTACTCGGGTGCGTGGCCCAGCAGGAGGGCGAGAAGATTTTCGAGCGGGCGCCGCACGTGAGCCTGGTGGCGGGTTCGGCCAGCTACACCAAGCTGCCGCAGATGCTGGTTCAGCTTGAATCGGGCGAACGCCGCGTGACCGGCCTGAGTCTGGACACGGACGAAACGTTCGAGACGCCGTTTACCCGGCGCGACAACCCGCACCGCGCTTACATCACGATCATTGAAGGTTGCGACAAATCCTGCGCCTATTGTGTGGTGCCGTTCACGCGCGGACCGGAGCGCAGCCGCACCAGCGAGAGCGTCATGGCCGAAGCGCGGCGGCTGGCGGAGGCGGGATACACCGAGATCCAGCTTCTGGGACAAAACGTGAACAGCTACCGCGACCCAACACCCGCGGGGTGGGATTTTGCCACTCTGCTGGCGCGTGTGGGCGAGATCCCCGGCATCCGGCGCGTGCGCTTCACCACGTCGCATCCGCGCGATTTCGTCAAGCCGATCGTGGAAGCCATCGATTCCAATCCGGTGCTTTGCGACCATGTGCATCTTCCCGTGCAATCGGGATCCGACAGCATGCTGAACGCCATGGACCGGCTCTACACGCGGGCCGAGTACATGCGGCGCATCGAGTGGCTGAAGAGCGCGCGGCGGAACATCGCCATCACCACGGACATCATCGTCGGTTTCCCGGGAGAGACGGAAGCGGATTTCCACGCGACGCTCGCTCTTCTCCACGAAGTCCAGTACGATTCGCTGTTCAGCTTCAAATACTCGCCGCGTCCCAATACCGCCGCACTGGCCATGGGAGATCAGGTTCCCGAGGAAGAAAAGACCCGCCGGCTGATGATTCTGCAGGAGCGGCAGCGCGCCATTCAAATCCGTCGCAATTCGGAAGCCATCGGCGCCGTGCAGGAAGTGATGGTGGAAGGGCGCAACCAGTCGACAGGGCAATGGATCGGACGCACGTCACAAAATCGCACGTTGAATTTCGTCTGCGAAAATGGCAACAGTGAAAACCTGACGGGACGGTATCTGAACGTTCGCGTGACACGCGCCGGCCCGAACTCGCTGGTAGGCGAGAGTGTGATGTAATGGTTGCGGAGGGAGGCGGCGGTATGGAAGTGGAAATGAAAATTCGCGGCCTGATGATGGACCCGGCCACGAACATGCCCATTGTGATTCTCAAGGACGTCAACAGTAACACCGTGCTTCCCATCTGGGTCGGCATCTACGAGGCCAATGCCATCGCACTCGAAATCGAAAAAGTTTCGACTCCCCGCCCCATGACTCACGATCTGATGAAGAGCGTGTTGCTCGGCCTGCGTACGGGAATCCGCAAGGTCGTGGTGAATGAGCTGAAGGAAGACACGTTTTACGCCGTGATCTGGCTGGAGCGCGACGGGGAACTGATCTCGGTGGATTCCCGGCCCAGCGATGCCCTCGCGCTGGCCCTGCGGCTGGATTGCCCGATCTTTGTCGAAGATGCCGTGCTCAAGAATTCCAAGCTTGCGGCCACCACTTCTGACAAAATCAACAACGAAGAGCTGCGCCGCTGGCTAGAGGGCTTGAACGACGAGGATCTCGGGCGCTACAAAATGTGAAGCGAGCGCCGTGGCGGCGCATCATCCCGTCCATTCGGCAGGCTCAGCCGTAGACAACTGCAGGAAGCCTTCGTGCGGCAGCGTGCTTACCGGCAAGCCGCCTTGCCACAGGGAAATCTGAAAACGCACAGGCGCACCGGCCGGTGCGCTGATCAAGCGCAAAGGAACCTCGATCTCGAGCAGGTCGCGCAGCGCCACGGTGATCTCGGGCTGGGTGGCGCGCGTCGCGCTTCCGTCAATGTAAATTTCAAACATCTGTGGATCGACGTTCGCCGCCGGCAAAAACCGGAGGCGCAGCTCCAGACCGCCGGCCATTTCTTCGGGGCGGCGGTCGAAATCCATCCGCAGAAAGGCTGAGGCGCCGTCGGTGCCGTAGTGCACCTCTCGCACCAGAAACTGACGGCCGTGCATGGCGCCGGAGCGCGAGTCCGCCCGGTACAAACCCGCGCCCAGCCACTCGAAGTAGGAGGTCACCTGCCCGTCGATCACCGGGTGGATAAAGCCTGTCGGATCGAGGTGGAATTCCTGCACAAAGACCTTCAAAATAGGCCGCGAGAGCCGCTCCGGCGGCTGCTGGCCGAGGGCGCGGTACACGTTGGCGAGATGGCTGCGATACAACCGGTCGAAATCCGGCCGGTCGGACGAGTCGTGTTCGGGACCGTACCACCAGCACCAGTCGCTGCCTTCGGCAATCAGCAGCTCTTCAAACGCCAGCCGCTTGTTTTCTTCGCTCACCCCTTGGGCATCGTCAAATGCCTGGCGGGCATCCAGGAGGCAGTCCCAGGCTTCGTTGTCTTCTTCGGCTCCAATCCAAACGTCGAAATTCGCATTGATCCACGAGCCCGGAAAAATGTGATCGAGCGGCTCAGAGGGAATCCGCGACAGAGCTTCGTGAACGGTCAGCGCGGTCATGTCGCCGGCCTCTGAAATTCGCCGGTACAGTTCGCGCAGGAACGGCCTTCCGTTTCGATCATAGTATTCCCAGGCGTTCTCCCCGTCGAGAATGATGGGCACCAGCGCGTCGCGGCCAGCCCCCAGAATCCCACGGCAATTCTCGCGGATTCGTGCGAGAAAGTCATCCGCGGCTTCGCGGCTGCCCATCCCCGAATAGACGAATCCAATCAAATCACTCAGGAAATGATCACGGAAAATGACGTGGAGGGAGCGGCCCTGCTGTGTCCAGCGATAGGGCCGATAGAGTCCCTCGACGCCGCTGCCGCGGCCGAGGGTACGATCCAGAACGCCGCTATCGGTGGCGCCCCACTCGAAGCCGGCTTGCGCGGCCAGATCGAAAACCTGGTCAGACACCGAGCCTTCCGAGGGCCAGAGGCCGGCCGGAGCGCGGCCGAATTCGGAGCTGATGAACTCGCGCGCCAGCCGGAGCTGCTGAGCGGCGTCCGCGGGATAGCAGTAACGCCGCGGCAGGCGGACACCAGGATGGGAAACGGACGCGATGTTGGAGTCACACAGAAGCGGCAGAATCGGATGGTAATAAGGCGTGGTCGAAATTTCTACTTGGCCCGACTCCACCGCCCGATGATAGGCGGGGATCACGAGGCCCAGAATCTGTTTCTCCTTTTCGAGCATCAGCGCCTGATCGGCCAAATCGAAATTGCGGCCCTTCTGGATCAGAGCCCGGGTCTCACCATCGTTCTCCAGGAACTCTTCATCAAACCACGCAAGCTGCGAGAGCACCTGGAGATCTCGGAACTCCTGGGTGGCGAACGCCATCTTGGCGTACGCGGCATCCTTCTGCGCCCGGCGCGCCTCGTAGAGTTCGGCATAGCGGGGAAAGCGCCGGATCATCCGGTCCGGATTGGCATGGAAAAAATGGTTGAGGATGAGATCCCGCTCTGGATCCGTAAGGGCCTCGGCGGGCTTCGCCGCACAATCCAGGGTCGGATCGCGCGCTTGTCCTGCCGCATATTCAGCCACCTGCTGCATCATGGAGGGCACCAGGTTAAACGTCTGGTGCACCTTCGGGAATTCCTTGAGGATTTGCACCATGCCGTAATAGTCTTTCAGAGCATGCAGGCGCGTCCAGGGCAGATGGTATTCCCCGGTGACCAGGTCCTTGTAAAAAGGCTGGTGCATGTGCCAGAGAAAGCACAAATAAATTTGGGGCATATTTATCGCGCGAAGTAACTGCGTGTAGGTGCAGGCGGAGCCGGGTTTCCGCGAACCGCTAGCCACAGGATATCATTCAGCTCGTTGTCGTCGATACGGTCCTCTTCGCTGAAATCCAGCCTGGAGGAACGCGACGCGGTAGGAGACGCCGCCGGGTTCCGTTCGTCCAGCGCGATACGTGGTTTCTCGGCGGTGTAGGGCGCCAGATCCGGCGTGGCGTGGAACGCCGCGTGCATCGGCCGGGCTCCGGCATCGAATTGCGTCATGGGATTGAGGCCGAGGATCAGCTCCATGGTTCGCAATACCGATGTCGTGTTGTACATGCTGGAATCCACCGCGTGGCGCCGGATGTAAGGCGACAGGATGAACGCGGGCGAGCGGTGAGAATCCACGTGGTCCGGCCCATTCTGTGCGTCGTCTTCCAGAACAAAGATCGCGGTCTTGGGCCACCAGCGGCTGTGCGAGACGCCTTCGACAATCATGCCCAGCGCGTAGTCATTATCCGCCACCAGAGAGAGCGGGGCGGGTCTTCCCGGCGTCGTGCCGAAGGTGTGGTCGTTTCCCAGCCGCATGAAAATCAGCCGGGGTATCTGGCCGCTCTTTTCGAATTCCGCCAGGTCGCGCAGGAAGACCTTGGCGCGCTCGACATCCGGATAATTCAGGTCGAAGCCTCGATACTCAGGGTTTGTTACGGTCCGCAAAACAGGGTCGCGCACCGATTCGACCTGTGTCTCGCCCGCGGCCGGTGATTTGCGGTTTTGCACGAAGTACCCGTAATTTCGCATGGTGATCCCGGCGGCCTCGGCGTTGGTCCACAGGTAGCCGGCAGCGGGTAACGCCGTAGGCTCCTGACCTTCGTAGTCATAAAGCCTGCGCCTGTTCGCGTAACTGTTGGGCCACATTTTTTGCACGTAGTCGGAAGCGATTGCGGCAGTAGACCAGTTGTGGCCGTCCGCGCTCACATCGGAGTTGACGTAGAAATTGTCCAGCAGCACAAATTCACGCGCCAGCTTGTGATGGTTCGGAGTGACCTGTTCGCCAAACAGCACTAGCGATGCGTCGCCATTGCCTTCCTTCATATCGCCCAACACCTGATCGTAGGTGCGATTCTCTTTCACGATGTAGATCACGTTTTCAATCGGCGATGGCGCACCCGGGTGGTTGGGGATGGGCCCGGCGTTTCCGGTTCCCGCATCATCCAGGCGAGCGTCGCGATAGGGCGAATCCGCTAGTGCGGTTTTCGAGTACTCGCGCAGTTGGGCATCCGTGATGGGATTGATGAACGAAGCGGTACCGGTTTGAATGCGACCCACGTATTCGACGGCGCTTGCCGCCAGATACGCGCCTTCCGGCCTGCGCAACGGATTCGGGCCTTTCGGATTGGGAAACGAGCGCAGCCCGCGGCCATTCAATACCACGAGCCTGCCGTCGCTCAGTCCGCGCGCCGCCGTCGGGTACCATCCCGTGGGAACGAAGCCGAGCACATCACTGCGGTCCTGGGAGACATCGACAACCGCCACGGCGTTGGCATCAGAACAGACCACATACAGGTGGTTCTTTTTCGCTCCCAGGGCCAGCGCGCTCGGCGTCATTCCGAGCGGCTGCCGGGGTGTCATGGCCAGATTGATGGTCTCGACCACCTGCAATTCGTTCGAGCCCGAGACGCCCACCGTGTACACACTGTTCGTATTCGACGCCGCGACAAAAAGCCGCCCCACCCACGACGGCTCGCCTTCAGCGGGTTCGTTCTTTCCGTCGCGCCAGACCATGTCGGTGGGGTGCGGTCCGATCCGCAGAGATGTAATGAGTGCGCCGGTCTCTGCCTGGTAGAGGCCCAGGGTGCCGTCGGTCCAACTGGTCACGAAGAACGATTTGCCGTCGGGTTGAAACAGAATCCGATAGGGGCGCCGGCCGGTCTTGATCCGCTCGATCACCATTCCGGATTGCGGATTGATGATCACGATCGAATCATGGTAGAGATCGGCGGCATAGATGAGCCGCCCATCGGGGGAGATCGCGACATCGCCGATAAAATCGCGATTGGTTCTCTGCTGCTCGGGCACCACGACGAAGGTGCGCGCGGGCTGCAACACGCCCTGAGCATAACTGAACTCGAAGACCGAGGCCCGCGAGCCTCCGCCCACATAAACGCGGTCCCCTTTGGGCGAGAACGTCAGGCCGAGCCAGCCGTCCGCCACCGGAACCCGCGAAGTCTCGCGCACGGACGTGGTATCCAGAACGCTGATGGACGGCGGATTGTAACCGCCGTTCAGCACCACCAGGTAGCGGCCGTCGGGCGCCAGAGCCGACGACATCGGAAACGTATCGAGCGGCACCTGGGTGCCTGCCGGCGTCAGACGCCATCCGCTGTTCAGCAGGAAGCCGCCACCGGGGAGCAGACCGACGCGTTCGGGAGGAGCCGGCTGCGACACCATAAGTGTTGCGCTCGCGATGAGCCACAGCGAGCACGCGCAAAACAGCCAAACAGATCGCAACTCAACGGTGCTGATTTTCATTCGGTGTATTTTTGTGCAATGGGAAAACGGCGACCAATACCGAAGGCCTTGGAGGTCACCTTAAGGCCGGGTGCAGCCTGCTGCCTTTTGTACTCGTTCCGGTCGACCTGATTGATGATCTGCTTCACCAGTTCGACCGGCACGCCGAGCTGTTCGGATATGTGCGGTGGAGACGCGTCCTCCTCCACGTATAGGCGCAAGATCGGATCGAGCACTTCATAAGGCGGAAGCGAGTCGGTGTCTTTTTGATTCGGCCGCAGTTCCGCGGAAGGCGCTTTCTCAAACACCGCTTCCGGTATGGCCGCCGGATGCCGCTTGTTGGCCACCCGCGACAATGAGTAGACCAGCGTTTTCGGCACATCGCTGATCACCGCGAGACCGCCGCACATATCGCCGTACAGCGTGCAATACCCCACGGCCAGTTCGCTTTTGTTTCCGGTGGTGAGCACCAGAGCGCCCCACTTGTTCGACAGAGCCATCAGCGTGACGCCGCGCAGCCGGGCCTGCAAATTCTCTTCGGTCACGTCGCGCGGCGCTCCGGCGAACAGCGGATCCAGCGTCCCGAGGTACTCTTCGTACACCGGCGTGATGGAAGCCAGCTCGAAGCGGATGCGCAGATTGGCGGCGAGCGAGCGCGCGTCCTCGATGCTCCCCGCCGAGGAGAAAGGACCGGGCATGCCGACACCGACCACGTTCTCCACACCCACGGCATCCGCTGCAATCACCGCGGTCAACGATGAGTCGATGCCGCCGCTCAACCCCACAAGCACGCGGCGGAACCCGCATTTTCGAATATAGTCGCGGGTGCCCATCACCAAAGCTTCATACGCCGCTTCGCATTCGTCGGCCAGGTTTTGGTGTTGGTCCCCTTCATTCGTCGCCAGATCGACGAACACCAGGTCCTCTTGGAAGGAAGCCGCGGACGCGATCACTTGGCCTTCCCGGTCCATGGCAAAACTCGTGCCGTCGAAGATCAGCGAATCATTGCCGCCGACTTGATTCACGTAGACCAGGGGAACACGGTTATGCCGGGCCGCCGCGGTGAAGATCTTGCGACGCAGCGTCCGTTTGCCCATGTGGTACGGCGAGGCGTTGATGCTGATCAGAAGCTGGCCTCCAGCCAGAATCAGCTCGTCGACCGGATCGCGCCGGTAGAGCTGGCGCTCCCAGAATTGCTTGTCGTTCCAGGCGTCTTCGCAGATGGTGAGGGCGACACGAGTATCGCCGGCGGACCAGAGGTTTTGATGTTCGGCAGGCATGAAGTAACGCACTTCATCGAAGACGTCATAGGTCGGCAGCAGCATCTTGCTTTGCCGGAACACCACCGTGCCGTTCTGCAATACGGCAGCACTGTTGGTGGCCCTTTTGCCCGCGGAGGATGGCGCGCGGCCCACGTATCCGCAGATGATGCGTAACGGCAGATCGGCAGTGGCGGATGCAAGGCGTTCTACGTGCTGCTCCGACCGCTCGACAAATGTCGGCTTTTCAACCAGGTCCCGCGGAGGATAGCCAGTGATGGAAAGTTCCGGGAAGACGACCAGGTCCGCTCCGAAGCCGGCGGCCTCGCGCGCCACGGACACCATTCGATCGACGTTGCCTGCGAGATCGCCAACCGTGGTATTGATCTGTCCGAGCGCGATTTTCATCGAGAATTCTATAGTGGCACAGCCAAATGGGGACGGACACCTGCGTCCCCAACTCAGATAGCCAACCCGATCCCACAATCGCACCGTGGACGCAGGTGTCCGTCCCTTATTTCGCCTTATTTCGCGCTTCAGCCTCCGATTGCGTACATCGGCCGCGGGGGCGGCACAAATCGAGTGCTGTTAATTTCGTGGCCGATCCACTTCGCCTGCACGTTGGAGCGGATCAGCTGGGCAATGTCGTCATCCGAGGCACCCGAGCGCAGCAGCGCCTTTACGTCAGTTTCTTCAATCGCGAACAGGCAATAGCGCAGCTTGCCATCGGAGGTCAGGCGGATGCGATTGCAGTTGAGGCAAAAGGGCCGCGTCACCGAGGCGATGAAGCCGACCCGGCCGCCGCCGTCCGCATAGCGATACTCTGTGGCAGGGGCGCGCGGATCGCGGTCGGGAATGTCGACCAGTGGCGAAATCTCGCGGGAGAGCACCTGGAGGATCTCGTCCGCACTCAACACTCGAGTGCGATCCCAGAGTTGCTGAGCATCAAGCGGCATGAACTCGATGAAGCGCGGCTCGATGCCCCGGTCCCGGCAGAACCGCGCCAGCGGAACAATGTCCGGCTCGGTAAGCCCCTTCACGGCTACCGCGTTCAGCTTGACCGGGCCGTAGCCGAGCCGGAGGCAGGCCTCAATCCCCGCGAGAACTCTCGCGAGATCGTCGCGCCGGGTGATTCGAATGAAGCGCTCACGATCGAGCGTATCGAGATGAATGTTAATACGGCGCAAGCCGGCTTCGTAGAGCGGCTCCGCCATCTCCGCGAGCCGCACGGCGTTGGTGGTGAGCGCGAGATCCTGGATCCCGGAATCGCCGCCAGTTTGCGGACGAGAACCGGCAGATCCCGGCGCACCAGCGGCT
>Ga0187817_10001503_pt1 | contig 11498 bp, 10 predicted proteins | sample NC_wetland_sal_i_17_FD_132431 | JGI IMG/M metagenome (GOLD analysis project Ga0187817, IMG submission 132431) | Wetland sediment microbial communities from Neuse River Estuary, North Carolina, USA - SO4_2 | ecosystem: Environmental > Aquatic > Freshwater > Wetlands > Sediment | place: USA... | reverse complement strand
GTCGCCGTGGCGGAGAGGGTAAAGTCGGAATCGAATTGATCCGAAGTCTCCGGTGCCAATTCGGTGCCAATTCCCCGTTCGTGCTAGTGAAAGAGCCCGGTTTCCCGGGCTTTTTTGACGCATTGCCACAAATTGCAAGGCTAGATGGAAGGCCTTAGGAAAGGCCTGCTAACCAGATCCCCGTTTCAGAGGCGTATTGGTGACGGATCTCGCGGAGCACAGTTCTTGGGCTGGCGCGGAGCCTGGACGGTGTTTCCGCGGGGCGCGCACGGTTCTCGTGCTCTGCTCGACCTTCCGGGACCATCGTGAGCTGCCGCGCCTTGCCCGTCCTGGCCTAAGCTACCTCTTCCATGACTATGCCGGCACGAGCTTCGAAGAGCTGATCGGCGCCCGCGCGGAAGGCCCGGCAGGCGCCGCCGATCCCATCGCTGAGGTCGCGCGCATTCGTGCCAGCATGGGGGACCGCTCCATCGCCGCCGTGGTCAGCACCGACGACTATCCTGGTAGCGCGCTTGCGGCCATCCTCGCCAAGGAATTGGGGCTGCCGGGACCAGACCCCAGCGTCAATCTCATCTGCCAGCACAAATATCTGTCGCGCGTGGCGCAAGCCCGGATCGCGCCGGGGGCGGTTCCCGCCTTCTGGCCCATCGATGTCGCCGAGCACGCGCCACTCCCCGATGGAATCGTGTTTCCGGTTTTCGCCAAGCCCGTAAAGTCCTTCTTCTCCATCGGGGCGCAACGGATCAACTCCGCAGCCGAGCTTGCCGAGGCCAAGCGCCGTTGGGCCACGCTCGACGATTTCTTCTTACCTCTGGAGCGCCTGCTTGAGCGCAAGGCAGAAATCGAGATCGGTACTACGCGCCTCATTGCCGAAGGCTTGCTCAGCGGCGACCAGGTGACGGTCGAAGGCTATGCCTATGGCGGGGAGGTGACCATCCTAGGCGTGGTCGATTCAATCTTCTTCCCGGGCACGCTTGCCTTCTCGCGCTTCGAATATCCCTCTGCACTGCCGGAAGACGTTCAGGAACGCATGGCGGATATCGCTCGCAAGGTTATGGGCGGATTCGGCTTCGACAACGGCTTATTCAACATCGAGATGATGTACGACGCGAGAGGCGACCGTATCGCCATCATCGAGATCAATCCGCGCATGGCCTCCCAGTTTGCGGACCTCTACGAGAAAGTAGATGGCACCAACGCCTACGAAATCCTCTTGGACATTGGCACTGGCGTTGCACCAGCGCCGAAGCGCCGCCAAGGTCCACATCACTTCGCGGCGAGCTGCGTGCTGCGCACCTTCCAGGATTGCCTGGTGGCCGCGCTGCCCTCTGAGGAGCAAGTCGCGGAGCTCGAACGGCTCTACCCCGATATCACGGTCGAGGTGCACGCCACGGCAGGGCGGAAGCTTTCCGATGAGCTGCAAGACGGAACGAGCTTCCGCTACGGCATCGTCAATCTTGGCGGCCGCGATCGGGAGGATGTGCTCCAGCGCTTCGCGGCGTGCCGCAAGCGGCTCAGCATTGCTCTCCTGCCCGTTGGGATGCAGCATGAGAGCATCGCATCGGTGGCCAAGCAGGCAGCCCTGGGGGTGAATTGCGGCTCGCCGGTGCGCATTGCTACCACTGGCGAATACCCGGGAGCAAAGGAGCGAAGCGTGCAAAAAATCGTCTTGCTTTCTTTCGTTCTCTGTCTTGCTGTCGGAGTGCCCCAGATTCGCGCGGGAGACGCCGAGACCATCATGGCGATCAACGCGGCCTCTGCCGCGCTCGACGACGCGTTCGAGCGCCAAAGCGCAGAGGACCTCAAGCACATGATGACGGCGACCATGTCGCGGTGACGCCTTAGTATGGCGCCCCGCAATGGGTGGCCGAGCAGATTGCTTCGCTGCCGGAGCTGAAATACACGCAGACTATTATCGGCTCGGTAAAGGTCGAGGTGCTCGGCCCGGACACCGGCATGAGGACCTTCACCGCGCAACTCGACGGGACCTTCATGGGCAAGCCGATCCCGAGCCATGTGTTCGTGACCATATGGCGAGAGATGACGGGGTGTGGCGCGAACGATTCTACCAAGTCACGGCGATGCGGCACCAGAGCCTCGCCAGAGAAAGCCCGGTCTGGCCGGTTCAGGCCTGTCGGGTCGCAGGCTGATGCGCTAAGGTCGCCCCCCGCTAAAATCCTATCGTCCCCCTCGCAAGGAAGCACGGCTTGAGGTCACTCCAACTTGCGCGTCCCCGCCAGCTTGCGCTTCTCGCAGCCCTCTCCTCAGGTCTCGTGTTGGCGAGCGGCAGCGGATTTGCCAGCGAGAGAGTGTGCCGTTCGCTGGAGCAACGTTACGAGCAGATTGAGAAGGGTGCGAGCTCCATCGAGGTCAATGCCGCGCTCTTCTCTGCTGCCGATAAGGGATGCAAGGAGCTGGCACAACATCTGCTCGAGACAGGCGCCTCGCTCGAGGCCAGAGATCGCCTCGGGATCCAGCCCTTGGGACGTGCGGCGGCGGCTGGGCAGGGCGAGCTCGTCGCTCTGTTCCTTGAGCGTGGCGCACCAATCGATGCGCGCGCCATCGACGGTTCGACGGCTCTCTATCAGGCGGCGGAGACGGGCCGGCTACCCATCGTTCGTCAATTGGTGGAGCACGGCGCGGATGTGCACCTTCCCGGGCGGAGCGGCATCACGCCGCTCTCCGCCGCAGCCTATATCGGGAGCGAACCAATCGTGGAATTGCTTATCGAGAATGGTGCCGATCCCAACGCAACCGACGGCACCCAGAAGGCTGCGATCACCTATGCGGCAGGCCGGGGCTTTCCGGAAATCGTGCGCCTGCTTCTCGACCATGGGGTGGACGTGCACACCCGCTACGGCAACGACCTGACGGCATTGATGTGGGCGGCGGGATATTCGGACGAGGCGGGCATTCAGGACATATTGAAGGTCATCACCTTGCTCCTTGACCGCGGTGCGCGCATCGACGATCAGGACAATCGGGGCCGCACCGCGCTGATGATCGCGTCGGAGCTCAACCATACGGCGGCGGTCGATCTCCTGCTTGCGCGCGGCGCAAATAAGAGCCTCCGCGACAAGCAGGGCAAGAGCGCGGCCGACCTCACCTCGCTCATGGCCGTACGCGAGAAATTGACGGCACAATAGCCGCTAGTGGCCCTCCCCGCCCAGATATTGATCGATCTGAAGACCGGCGAGATATTGCGCGAGCGCGGCGAGATCCTCTGGCGACGTCGCCTTCATCAGGTCAGACATGCCGGGATTGTTGCCGCGTGTGCCGTCGCGAAAATCCGTCATCGTTTTGATGAGGTAATCGTGTTGCTGACCCGCAAGGCGAGCCGTAGTGCCGTCGCCTTGAAAGTGGTCGAGATGGCAGCCGGTACAACCGACGGAAGAGTTTGTTTTAACTGCCGTGGCAGCGACGTCTTGGGGCGCCAGTGGCTGCTGCAAATTAGGCCATTGCAGCTTGGAAAAATATTCAGCGAGCGGAAGCAAGTCCGCTTGCTGGAGGGATGCTGCAATCGGTGACATCAGGTCGTTCTTGCGCGAACCGCTTTTGAAGTCGCGGAGCTGGTAGAACAGATAGCCGGCGTTTTGCCCCCAGATTACCGGCGTCGTCTTCAGCTGAGGAATGCCCTTCTCGCCGTGACAGGCGGTGCAGACCTTGACCTTTTCCTCGATAGGGTCGGCTGCGAACGCGCTCGTGCCCATAAATAAGGGCAGGACCAAAGGGAGAAGAAAGGCGAACTTGGCTCTCAGGGCGTCAGTAACGGGCAGCATCGACTGAGGTTCCCTTGGCATGAAAAGGACGGGGCAATTTGCCGCCCCGCCCTTCCTTGCCCCTATTCTCGTCCGTAACTTATGCGGACGATTGCAGCAGACTAATCGACCGTGAAGGCGATGATGTTATTGCCGCGTTTGAAGTCGATCTGGGTGTTTCCGCCAGCACCAACGACGACGTATTGCTTGCCGTCGACTGAGTAGGAGGCGGCCGGTGCATTGACGCCGGCACCAGCGAAGAACGACCACAAGACGTCGCCGGTTTTCGCATCGTAGGCGCGGAACCAGCCGTCGCCTTCACCCGTGAACATGAGACCACCGGCGGTGGTCAGCGCGCCGCCCATCATCGGCAGCGGCGTCTTCTTCTGCCACGCGATCTTGCCGGTGTTGTAGTCGACGGCAGTGACATTGCCGAACGACTCCTCAGTCGGGATCACCTTGAAGGCGCCGCCGAGCCAGAGCTTGCCGCCCGGATAGGGCGAGCTCGTAACCTGATAGGTCATCGGCTGATGCAGGTTGACCGCATAGGTCAGCCCAAGCTCTGGGTTGACTGCCATGACCGACCACTCGACGCCGCCATTGGCGCCGGGCAGCATGCGCGCACCTTGCGCGGTCGGCAGGGTCCACATGCCCTCTTGCGACACCATTGGTTCGGAGAAGCGAATGAGGCTGCAATCCTTCCGATTGTTGACATAGACGTGCCCGGTCTTGCCGCCGTGAATGACCGCCGGCACGACATTGCCGTCCTTGTCTTTCGCGTCGACCAGCACCGTCGGGCTTGTGTCATCGAGATCCCAGAGGTCATGGGGGATGAACTGGAAGTGGCAGACATATTTGCCAGTATCGAGATCGACCGATACGAGAGACTCCGTATAGAGATTGTCGCCCGGCCGCACCGAGCCGTCGAGGTCAGGCGAAGGATTGCCCACCACGAAGTAGACGCGGTTCGTCTTAAGGTCTACCGACGGGTTCTGCCACACGCCGCCGCCGACCGTCTTGTACGGGTCGCCGGTCTTGGCCAACTGGGCCTTCTCCGCTGCGATATCGCGATGCAAGTCTTTGCCAGTGGCGTCCGTGGTCGCCCATACGCCAACGGAGTTCTCGGGGCTCGTGTCGAAATTCCAGATGAGCTTGCCGGTCTTGGCGTCATAGGCGCGAACGAAGCCGCGGATACCGTATTCGCCGCCGTTGGTGCCGATCAGGATCTTGCCGTTGACGGCAGTCGGCGCCATCGTCTCGCTATAGCCGAGCGTGGGATCGGCGATCTGGGTTTGCCACACGATGCTGCCAGTCTTGGCGTCAAGCGCGACCAGCTTGGAATCGAGGGTGGCGAGATAGACCTTGTCGTCATAGACGGCGACGCCGCGGTTGTTGGGTCCGCAGCAATAGGTCGTGACCGGACCCATGGCGTGCTTGTAGTGCCAGTACTCCTCGCCGGTCTTGGCGTTGAGGGCGTAGACATGGTCGAATGAGGTGGTGACGTACATGACGCCGTTGACGATGATCGGCGTCGTTTCCATCGACTCCTTCACTTCCGTCTGGAAGATCCAGGCCGGGTGAAGCTTGCCAACGTTGGATGTGTTAATCTGCTTACCCGGGAAATATCGGGTTTGATCGTAGTTGCCGTTCGTATGAAGAAAGTTGTTCGAGTCGCCAGCCGCGGCGTTCAACTGATCCTGGGTTACAGGGGTTGCAGGAGCACCTTTCGTCTGAGACCAGGCCGGAGACAAACTGACCCCGGCAAGACTTAACCCCAGCGCGCCAACCAGCGCGCCGGCTACCTTGAAACTCACCATTGTTTCCTCCCTTAGGTGGTCCCGTTCAACCGAATTTCCGGCCGTTCCATGCGGTTTCCACGCGATTGAGACTGCTCGCGGCATTGCCATTTGTCAACAAAGCCATTGCGTTCCGGCCCAATCTGGTCTGCTGGCAAGCAGCCGATTGCCACATCTGCGTGAGTGTCTTGCTATTTTGCGAGCGGGCGAGCGGGTAGATTGAAGGGCAAGCGGAGCGTCAGCCGAGGCCCTGGTCTTGGTGGGTGAACGGGGTTTTGGAATGCAGTCCAGCCAGCGTCGCCAATCGCCAGAGCCGCGAAGGAGAGAGCCGAGGCAGGCTTGCAAATCTCAACGCTTTCGACCCGCGGCGTGGGCTTTGCTGCTCTTCGTTAGCGCCCACATGCCGGCTCTCGCGGAAGAGCAGCCTGAGGGATCGGCGAAGGCGCAAGCTCCTACCAGTGACGTCGTCACGGTCCCGATCGGTTATCTCAAACAGGAGGTGGAGCGGCCAATCCCGCTGTCGCGGCTGCATGTCGAGCCTGAGGACTATGGCATCGCAGGCGCGCAAATGGCGCTCAAGGACAACAACACCACTGGCCGTTTCACCAAACAGGACTTCACCCTCGACGTCGAGCGCGTGCCGATCGGCGGCGATGCCGTGGCGGCGCTACAGAAGCTCGTAGACAGCGGTCACCACTTCATCCTCGTCGACGCACCGGCGGAGACGCTTCTTGAGCTTTCGGACTCGGTCAAAGGACAGGACGTGCTGCTGTTCAATGTGCGCGCCGAGGACGAGGAGCTGCGCCAGGAAGAGTGCCGCGCCAATGTGCTCCACACGGCACCCGATCGCTACATGCTCGCCGACGCGCTCGCCCAATATCTCGTGTGGAAGAAGTGGCAGCGCTGGCTCGTGGTGAAGGGTGTATTCCCGGAGGACATCGCTTATCTTGAGGCCATTCGCAGGGCGGCGAAGCGCTTCGGCGGCACGATCGTGGAGGAGCGCGAATATAAGGAGACCCCTGGTGCCAGGCGCTCCGACACCGGAGAGCTCCAGATCCAGCAGCAGATGCCAGTGTTTACGCAAGGTGCGCCGTCTTACGACGTGGTGGTGGTCGCCGACGAGAAGGAAGTGTTCGGCCCTTACCTTCCCTTCCGCACCTGGGACCCGCGGCCGGTCGCCGGCACCGCCGGTCTCATAGCCATGAGCTGGCATCCGGCGCATGAGCAATGGGGCGCGACGCAGATGCAGAACCGCTTCCAGCGCGTAGCCAATCGCTTCATGTGGCCGGTGGACTACCAGGCTTGGATCGCCGTGCGCGCCATCGGCGAGGGCGCCACGCGCACGCATTCGGCGGATTTCGCTCCGGTCAATGCGCTGATCCGCAGTAAGGACCTCAATCTCGCGGCATTCAAGGGCCAGAAGGTCACCTTCCGCTCCTGGGACGGACAGCTCCGGCAACCGATCATCGTTGCAGGTCCAGATCTCCCCGTCTCGATGTCGCCCCAACAAGGCTTCCTGCATGAGGAGGCCGAAGTGGATACGCTCGGCGTCGATGAGCCGGAGACCAAGTGCAAGTTCAAATAGCGGTGGATGCACTAAGTCCAGCCAAGGGAGGAGATGAATGCCACGGACCGGGAGCCTTGCCATCGCCATCGTCGTGATGGGTAGCGTGAGTGGTCTCGCCGGAACTGCGCTCGCCTATACCGTCTATGTCTCAAACGAGAAGGACAACTCGATCTCGGTGATCGACAGCGCTACGCTTGAGGTCAAACACACCATCCCGGTCGGTCAGCGGCCGCGCGGCATCATACTGACCAAAGACGGCAAATCTCTCCTCGTCTGCGCGAGCGACGACGACACGGTTCAAATCCTCGATCTCGCCACGGAAGAAATCACAGGCACCTTGCCTTCCGGACCCGATCCGGAGCAGCTGAACATTCATCCCTCCGGCAGCCCGGTCTACATCGCCAATGAGGACGATGCTTTGATGACGGCAATCGACCTGGCGCAGCGCAAGGTGATTGCCGAGGTTCCCGTCGGGGTCGAGCCGGAAGGCGTGGGCGTCAGCCCCGACGGCAAGATTCTGATCGCCACGTCCGAAACTTCGAACATGGCGCATTTCATCGACACCGACACCTATCAGATTGTCGACAATGTGCTCGTCGGATCGAGGCCGCGCTATGCCGAATTTACCACCGACGGGTCGCAACTCTGGGTGACGTCGGAAGTGGCTGGGACTGTATCGGTGATCGACCCCAAGACGCGCGCGATCATCAAGACGATCGGATTCGAAATTCCGGGTGTCAGGCCCGAGAACATGCAACCGGTCGGCGTGCGCATTCTAAAGGACGGTTCGAAAGCCTTCGTGGCCTTGGGTCCGGCCAATCATGTTGCCGTCATCGATGCCAAGAAGCTCGAGGTGGAGCAGTACCTGCTCGTCGGGCAGCGGGTCTGGCAGCTCGCCTTCACGCCGGACGAGAAACTGCTGTTCACCACCAACGGTAACAGCAACGACGTCTCGGTCATCGACGTGCCGACGCTGAAGGTGATCAAGTCGATGCCTGTAGGCGGCGCGCCCTGGGGCGTCGCCATCTCGAAAAACTGAAGTCGAGGCGGCGAAGCCGCGGTCAGTGCTCGAGCCTGGCCGATGCCTTGGGCACGATGGTCCAGCCGCGGCTTGCCAGATTTTGCGCGGCAAGCGGACTCGCGGTGCCGGTGATCCAGATTTCGCCATGCGTGCCAGCATTGGAAATGAGCCCCTCGAGTTGCGGGCTCCAATAGACATAGTCCATGGGCACGATGGCGACGACCCCGCTCGCGGTCTGCATCAGCGGCGTGCCGCCGACATTGACGAAGGTCCTGACCGGCGCGACGCGCTTCACGTAGGCGGCGGTCAATTCGGCCTTGCGCCGATAGGCGAAGCCCTCGGCATAGGTCTTGGCTTGCGCGGTGCGGGCGATGAAGATCTCGCGCTGGCCGGCATTGCCGAGATGCATCATGGCTTCGACGATGACGGCCTTGTCGGTGGGGGTGAGCCATTGCGTGGCGTAGAACGCCGCGATGGTGCCTTCAGAGACGCCCATGGCAGCCAATTCCTCATGGCCAGCCTTCTCCAGATCCGCGGCGGATTTGTCGCGCAAGGCAAGGCGCAAATCGCTGCTGGTGCCGCCGACGCTTATGGCGATGCCGGCGCCGCCGGTGACAAAGGCCAGACCGGCATTGGTCGCGGTCTCGCCGATGGCGCTCGCGCTTGCCACGCGCTTGAGCTCGGCGCCCAGCGGCTCGAAGGTAGTGTAGGGATCGACGCCGAAATCATAAGCGAGCTTTCGGCGCGCTTTGCTGCCGCCTGTGAGGGACGCGATGGTTCCCTCGCGATTGGGATCCGTCGCGGACACGCCGGCATCGACCTGATTGAAGATGTTGCCGACACCTTTCACCGTGTCGCTCAACGTCTTGCCCGGCGCGGTCACGAGATCCTTCGCTGTTCCCAATGGCTTCAACGCCGTCTTTCCGGCGGAGGTCGCCAAGGTCTCGGCCCCGTTGATCTCCTCGAGATGCGCGGTCGCGGCGGCCTCGCGGACGCGCATGCGCAGGAGGTCGGTGCCCAGCACGGTGAAGGTGCCGTATTTGGTCTGCATCTGATAGTGGTTGAGGAACCCCTGCACAGTCACGGGACCGACGATCTTATGGTAAGGGCCCTGTAACAGTTCGGGGGGCAGTATTTTGGCCGCCAAAAAGGTCGGAGGCGTCTCATAGCCGCCAGCCTCCGCCTGCAAGGCTTGGACAGCGAGGATCGACAACGTGGCGGCGGCACTGGCGCCAAGATAAGCCAACGCTCTTGTTGTCATTTCACTCCCCCGCAGTACAGCCACGACAAAACACCCGAGACCGGTCCACGCGAGCGGCAGGGAGCGACTATATACGCATTTCGAGGGCGCGACTGCCCTCTAACGAAGGGCGGAGGTAGGCGGTCAGTTGGTGAGGTGCTGCGACAGTTCGGCTGGGAGCCATTCGACTGCGGCGGCATTGTCGCCGCGCGCGCCATCAAGCCCTTGCTGTGGTGTATCCCGGGCTTCCTGCGGAACGAGTGGAAGCATGCCTTCAGGCTGCTGACCCGCTAGAAGCTGCCGGTTTGCAACAGAATAACCGCACGCCCGGCGAGGGCGCGGCGGACCTTAGAGCCTTTAGCCGCCGTGAAGTCCGACTTAAGCGGCTCAGCTCGCCCGGCGCAGCTCTTGCTCGAGATTCGACGCCTGCCGCTTGATGGCTTCGGCAGCTTCGGCGGTCACCTTCTTCGACATGGCGCGAACTTGCTCGGCCTGGTGCGTTGCATGGCGCTTGATCGGCTCGGCCACGTTGGCGCTCGCATTGATGGAGAGCTCGCGGACCTCCTCGGCCTGGGATATGAGCGCCTCGAGCTGCTTGCGCCAATAGGCACCTTGTAGCTCGACGATCTCGGCGAGATTCTTCGCGCTCGCGAGGCTCTTCGCCAGATCGAAGCCCGAATTCACATTGCGCTGGGCAATGTCGATGATCTTGCGATTGAGCGCCGCGGCCGCTTGTCCCGCGGCGTCATAAGAGCGCTCGGCAGCCTCAAGGCCAGCATCGAGCGTGGCCTTGGCGCGCTCATAGGCTTCGCGCGTTTGCGTCACCGCCGTGCCGGCAAAGGCGCGCATGGCCTCCGGAATGGCGGTGTCGAATGTCATGCTCTCGAATTGGGCCATGGGATTAAACGTCTCAGTCTTCTTGTCGTTGGCGGCAGCATCGGGTTTGAAGGTCATGGTCATGGATCTACCCTCTTAGTCCCCGCCAGGATCTTGGGGGCGCAATGCCCCCGGGGGGTGCAGGATGATTGAGGCCAGTGCAAGCGCGAGGCCGGAACGGTCACGATGCGCGAACTAACACTAGGCTCGGCGTCAGCGGGCCAGCAGCATATTGGAAAGACTACCACCGTCCTGGGCACGCGTTGCTTCTCCGGTCTCACCGGAAGCCACGGCTTTACGCGCTTCTTCGGGCGCGATCCCTCCCAAGGCACCTAATAGTTAATCACGTCCGAGGCCCAAAGTCGAATCGCGTCTCGGGTTTATCGCCCTTCATCCCCACTCGGTTGAATGCGCGAGGCATCCTTGTTGGCCGAGGCCTTCCCTTGCGACAAGGACTTGTCCTGGAGTCTTGTCTTCGGCTGTGAACTTGACTTGGCGGTCGAGGTCGATCCGACCATGCTCAGCCCGGAGAGGAACGCAATCCCGCTGACGATCACCGCGGCGATGGCGACGAGCCGCAGCGCCCCGGGCAGGCTCGGTCTATCCGGCATTTCCGTCCGGACGATCCGATTGAGATAGGCAATGAAGGAGCTAAGAAGGGCGGCAATCGCGCCGACACCGAAGACGAGCATGGCGGCGGCGAGCTTCGGTTCTGCGCTCGTCTGGAAGCCGTAGACAAAGGCCCCAACCATGACGATCGCCGCCACCCCATTGAGGAGGATCATATAGCTAAGCCCACGACCGGCGATCCGATCCTGGTGCCCCTCAATGAAAATGCGATCGTGACCGATCTCTTCCTGCTCCTGGGGTCCTGTCGTCATCATCAGCCTCGATGGATTAGCCGTCCAAAGTCAGCCGCCTTAAACGTCCCTACGCGCCGCTCGTTTGACATGCCAAGTGAAGCAGCCGAAAACCCCAATTTCCCCTGAAATTGTGCCGGAAAGTCCAGAGAATTTGACGCCGCGCTGCCCGATTTTAGCCCTACCCCGGAAACTGAGGCGAATTGTGGCGGCAGTTCTCATCCAGGGGGACCAATGGAACCCCTAATTTGCCAATTTGGTGCGGGAACCTGATCTACCCCTTCGGAGTTGGGGCGAAATAAGAGGGAATGCAGCGTCAGTGAAGAAGAGTACCGCGGTGCCTTACGGCCGCGCGGTCTTTGCGTCTACGGGTTGATTGG
>Ga0187817_10001502_pt1 | contig 11504 bp, 10 predicted proteins | sample NC_wetland_sal_i_17_FD_132431 | JGI IMG/M metagenome (GOLD analysis project Ga0187817, IMG submission 132431) | Wetland sediment microbial communities from Neuse River Estuary, North Carolina, USA - SO4_2 | ecosystem: Environmental > Aquatic > Freshwater > Wetlands > Sediment | place: USA... | reverse complement strand
GGGTCGGCGAGCACATGGGGATTGTGGCCGCGTCGGAAACCGGCTCCAATGGTCGCGAGGTGTACTTGCCGCCGCATGATCGCGGTATGGCTCATCGCTCGTACCCCTCACCGGATGGAAAGTACGTCTTGGTTTCAGAGATGGACAACGGCGAATGGCTGCCCTGTCGTGTGGTGCCGCTCGACGGGAGTAGCTCCGGTAGGCAAGTAGGACCCCCAGGTGCTCCTTGCACCAGCGGGGCGTGGTCCCCGGACGGGAATTGGATCTACATTGGCGCACGCACAGGTGACAATTTTCACTTGTGGCGCCAGCGTTTCCCCGCAGGAAAACCGGAACAGATCACGTCCGGGCCGACGGCGGAAGAGGGTATCGCGGTCGCTCCCGACGGACGCTCACTCATCACCTCAGTAGGTCTGCGGCAGAGGACGGTTAAAATACACGATCCGAGCGGGGAACGCCAAGTCTCGGTTGAGGGTTATGCTTACTCCCCAGTTCTGTCGCCCGATGGAAAGCACCTGTACTACCGTGTACTGAGAGGCGGCACGTCGCCGTTTCTCGGCGCCAGTGAGTTGTGGTCCGTCGATCTCGAATCTGGTCACAATGATCTGTTATTACCAGGCTTTGCTGTCACACACTTTCGACTTTCGCACGACGGCAAGCGCATCGTATTCTCGGCTCTGGATGCCGATCGTAAGAATCGTTTGTGGATCGGTCCGGCTGATCTTCATACACCGCCTCAGCAGGTTCCAAACGCGGAGGGAGATATGGCCGATTTCGGACCGCGGGGAGAGTTGATCTTTCATGCGCTTGAAGGTACATCGACGTATGCTTTCCGAATTCGAGAAGATGGTACCGGCCTTCAGAAGCTCACTAAGCGGCAGGTCAGTCAAATCCAGGGCGTCTCACCGGATGGTCAATGGGTAATGATCATGTCACCGTCCGGTGTTGATCCAAGTCTCGAGGCAACCTGGGCGTGCCCAACTTTTGGCGGCGAAGCCATAAGGATCATCGACGGCTTGTGGCAATTCAGGTGGCAACCCGACGGAAGGATTCTTTACGCTTCGTTTTCCACCGCCATGCAGGCGGCCGGCGCAACTGGCCGGACTTACATATTTCAACTTACGCCGGGTAAGATGCTGCCGCCCATCCCGGCGGGTGGATTCCACTCTGAAAGTGAACTCGCACGCCTTTCCGCTCGACCTCCGATTGAAGTCGCTGACATCGGCGCTGGCCCCAATCAGAACGTATATGCGTATTCACGCGAGGCAGTCCAGCGCAACCTTTATCGTATCCCGCTCCACTAAAGCGAACGGATGACGCGCGATCCGGAAGTCCGTTCACTTGGGCGATAAACCGCTGACTCAGACAAATGGATTCCATCCGGTCGAGCATATCTCCCCTACTTTTGCCGGATCTCGAATCTGCCCCAAAGCCGCCAATTTGAAAAAGTTATGTACGGATACGCCGTTATTCAGGACCTATCTGCTTTCTAATAGTGTTGCCGGAAGTCTTCGCCAGCGAACGGGTATCCGCGTTTCCAGTACGGCGGGTTTTCGTTCCTGCTGGTGGATCCATGGCCGGAAAGACTGGGTCGAGAACTGATACGCTTCCGATGACCCTTTACATCGATTACGACGACGGCTATTACTTATACAATCGTGATGGAAGCGCTCCGGCGCTGGCCGTGCTCCAGCTTCTCGGCGCCGCCGTGTTTGTCTCTCTGGGACTGCCATGTGCGCATAGAATGCAGCGGAAACATTCGAGTTCTGACCGGGGCGGCAACGTGCATGTTTAAACGCCAGACGCGCTCATAGATAATGCCAACCACACTCTCGATGGCCGCCTTCTCGGTGACCCATTACCGACCGTCTCACACCTGGAGGACCTGATCGCCGCTTGGAATGTCAACGCGGTCCGCGAAAAGGCGTGGGAAATGCTGAGCAACCGATGCGTCGAACAAGGATCGCCGCCGCGATGCCGGCCGCCACGCTAAGTATTGTCATTGGGGTGCCAGGTAAACCGCACTGACTCAGTGCGTAAATTTATAACTGGATACGCGCCCCCACATTCCGACCGCCTGCAAGACCCAGATTACGACAGCAACGACAACTACCGCATTCAGAATCGTTTTGATGCTGCCTGCCATGGGAATGTAGGTGTTGATCAGCCACAACCCGACGCCGACCACGATCAGTACAAGGACGATATATACCAAGGGCATTGTTTTACTCTCCTAAACGCTGTAGAAGTCTCCCCAAAGCCAAATTAAATGCCGATGCCGACGCTCCGCCCATGCTGACGCTGCGGCGGTCATCGCCAATCGTGACCTTCAATGGAACAAGCCAAGCATGTAGGCGATGATTGTCGTTCTTCCTTTCTTCTGAATCTCTAAGCCGAGCCGATCCGGCGAAAGTTACTTGATTCCCACGGGCTGTGGTTGACGCAGACTCAGGCATGCTATGTCGTACCCCCGCCAACCGTAGAGCGAGGCGGAGCTTTGTCGCTTCTGACGTAGTCGGCCTCGCCGGTTGACGAGATATCCTGCGCATCTGTCCGTTCCAGGATCCCCTTAGCACGCTTCGCCCAGTCGGAATTCTCCGAATGGACCGAGAGAAGGATCCCACCCTCTTTTACCTGGACCTCATAGTGCTTGGCTTGGCGCTCGGGAATTCCCATGCCAATCAGCGCGCCCGTTATCCCGCCTACTGCGCCGCCCACGCCCATCCCCGCCAGGGTCGCCATGATCGGACCAGCGGCGATAAAGGGACCCAGACCCGGAATCGCCAGAGTGCCGATGCCCACCAACCATCCCAGCGCACCGCCCAGCAACGCACCCGTTCCGGCGCCTGTGGCAGCGCCCTCTGGGACCCTGGTGCCTTTGTCGTGGGCGAAGTCCTTGGAGCCTGCTCGTTCCGGAAATAGTACCGAAATGTCGCTATTCCGAAATCCAGCCTCCTTCAAAACCTCGACTGCGTTCTCGACGCTGGAGTAATTGCGGTAAATACCCAACACTGCTCTCTCTTTTCCGGCCATGTTACACCTCCTTCCTATGTTTTTAAGCACGGAGACGGGTGCCACCACTAATCCGTTAGGCACTATTTGTCCGGCCGCGCCAGTTTTGATGTTCCTGGCCACGACCGGATTTAGATTGTGACGTTTTAACGCAGGTCTATCCCGCTCGTTCGACTCGTAAATCTACTGGTTGTCGCTTCAGACGCAATGCAAGCAGTACAGATTCCTGGTGGCGCCAAAGCGTTTAGGAATTGTTTTACGAGAGCAGCGGGGGGATTATGGTGGCGAGCTATACCACGAACGGCGAGGCGTTTGTAGCGAGCAAACCGAGGCTCTGGGCCGAGAAGAAGGATCTGGGCGACTACTTCGATCTGGCACCGGACGGCAAGCGCTTCGCGGTTGTGCAGGCAGAGGTGCCGGAGCAGAAGGGTCCGCAGCAGGTCACCGTCCTGCTAAACTTCTTCGACGAATTGCGGCGGCGCGCGCCGGCAGGCAAGTGACGTCAGTTGCGGGTAGCCGCGGAAATTTCAGATAACGGTCTCATTGGCGATGGGTTAGCCGGATAGGGAACAAGTGGTCGGAAATAACCGGCTATGTGGTGAGTGAGGGGATCGCCATCACCAGCGCAAAGCAGTATTCTTTTTTCGTTGGAACTGACTTTCGTTCGAACTGACTTTGCCGGAGGGTGAAGGCCCGGCCAGCCGATCGAAACTTTCGCAGGGAAACGTTCAGCGGCGGGCCTTCACGCCAGCCGTGATTCTCTTTATCGCACTGCCCGAGGCGAAAGACAACATCGATCCGGGGTAATCCCGCTGGAACTTCTGCCGCGGCGCTGTCCGGTTTGCCATGACGATACGATCATCGGCCACGGCCGGCGACTTCGTCAGGGCCATGATGACCGGCGCGCGTGCCTGTGGGTGCGGCGCGGAATCTGTCAGCCGTGCCGCAAGACCTTCACGATCTTGCCGAATGAGCTGGCGCCGTCCGGGCGCTACACTCTGCGGTGTCGACAGCTGGCCTGTGAGCGCATCTGTGCCGGTGACTCGGTGGAGCAAGCAGCCCCGCACTGCCAAGATCCGGCCCGCCTGCCTGATCCATCCACCTTGCGCCGATGGGTACAACGGCGAGTGCTGAGTGTGTGGTGCTGGGCGAAGGCCGGAGCTGCCGGTATGCATTTTTTTTGCGGACGCCCACCATCCTTGCCTGGGATCTGAGTGCGCTGTGCCGTATTCTGGCGCTCGAGGCACGAAGTCCGTGAATCGCCAAGCTCTGGACGAACTGAAACAGCAGATTCCTCTGCTGGACTATCTACAGGCTCAGGATTGGCGGCCGGTCCGGCCTCTCAGCGGCGGTCGATGGATGGGATTGTGTCCGTTGCATGCCGATCGCAAACCCAGCTTCCTGGTGGATCCCGGCAAGAGTCTGTTCTACTGCTACGGCTGTGGTCGCGGTGGCGATGTGATCCGCTTTGCCCAGATCTATCACGACCTAAAGTTCCCGCAAGCGTTGGCGCTGCTGCGCCAATGGCGTGGCTTGGCGCCGTTGTTGCAGCAAGCGACGGATTTTTATCGCCTGCAGCTACACCGTCACACTGAGGCGGTGGCCTATCTGCAGCAACGCGGAGTCGGCTCGCCGGAACTGATCGAGCACATGCGCATCGGCTACGCACCGGGCCGCGGCTTGCGAGCCTGGCTGATGCAGTCCGGCTACCCGCTGTCGGCCCTGCAGCAAGCTGGTCTGGTTAACTCCCGCGGCTATGACGCCTACGTGCATCGCATCGTCTTTCCGCTGGAAGGCAATCTGTATGGCCGCAGTATCTCGGCTGCGGCTCCGCCGCATCGTTTCCTGCCCAGCCCCAAAGGCGGCCTATATGCGTGGGAACAGGCCCGGCGATACCCGGAAGTGATTCTGGTGGAGGGTCTATTCGACTACGCCGTTTTGTGGCAGTCCGGTTTTCATAACGTCACTTGCGCGATGGGAACCCATCTCAACGCCCGTCAGTTTCAACAACTGTGCGACGGCCCGCGCACCGTCTATCTCTGCTTCGATGCCGATTCCAACGGCAGCGGTCAACAGGCGTCACAGCAGTTAGCCCATCGTCTCCAGGCACACGGCATCCTCACTCGCCGCATCGTGCTGCCCGCAGGCCACGATCCCAACTCCTTCTTGGTCCAGGGTGGTGACGCGGGCCAGTTCCAAGCTCTTCTGGAGGCTGCTCAGCCATGCAGTTCCGCGTGATCTACCAGCACACCGCCCCCAGCGCGCACAGTCCGGCGCGGGTCGTCGAACAGAACACTGGCCGCGAGATCGGCTGGATCAATCGTTATCTGGACCGCGAGTACGTGCGCCGCCTGGCCGACAAGACCTTGCGCATCTACGCTTACAATCTGCTGCACTTTGTGCGCTGGTGGGAGAGTGTTCATCACACCGGCGAGGTGCGGGAAACGGACCTTACCGAAGCAACCCTGCGGGAGTATCTGTGCTTCCAATCCAGCCTCCAACCACGGCCTTCCGGTTCCACCATCAATGAACGGGTCGCCATCGCCGATCGCGCCCTGCGCAACGAGTTCCCCGACGCTCCCTGCCAGATCGCTCGCGGCTTTCATCAAGCCTTTTTACAGCGCAGGCCGATGGGCCTGGGCCGGCCGAGGATGGCCCTCAGCCGAATACGCGTCAAGGTAGCCAGGCACCAGATCGTTCCGCTGTCGGTCGATGAGGTGGCGCGCTTTTTGTCCAGCTTCGACACGGCGCGCGACTTGGCCATCGTCGGCTTAATGCTCCTCCAAGGACTGCGGTCCGCCGAAGTCTTGGCTTTGAATCCGGAGGACGTGTTACGTTCCGAAGCCCAGCTCCGCGTGCGCGGCAAGGGCAACAAACTTCGTTTCCTTCCGCTGGCCCCGGAGTCCGTTCAACTGCTGGATCACTATCTGCGGCTGGAGCGGCCCGATCCCTGTTCCGCCGCGCTGTTCGTCTCGCTGAAAGGACGTTCGCGCGGAGCCCGCATGACCGCTGCCGGATTGCGTTCCTTGTTCCGCCATCATCGTCACACCACCGGCGTTCCGCTCGCCAATCCCCATCGGTTTCGACACACCTTTGCCTCCGACATGGTGCGCGCCGGCGTCAGCCTGCCTGCGCTCATGCAGTTGATGGGTCATGCCGATATCCAGACCACACTGCGGTATGTGCAGGTCACTCCCCAAGACGTCTACCTGCAGTATGCTCGCGCCGTGGCCCAGCACATTCGCCCGCTTCCAAGGACTGCCTCGTGAGCGCCCGACGCCCTGCGCTGTCTCATCCGCTGGCTCCGGTCTTCGACCACGCCGTCGACTCCCTCAGCGCCGCGCTGAATCCGGAAACGATTCGCCACTACCGCGGCACCGTCCGCAAGTTCCTGACTTACCTCGGTGCCGTTCATCCCCAGGTAGACTCTCTCGATCAACTGCGCCGCGATCCCCACCTCCTCGGCTGGATGTCTTGCCTGCGCTCGCAAACGCCGCCTCTGGTCACCGCATCCTACAGCAACCGGCTCATTGATCTGCGCTCCATCTTCCAGGAACTGGATGGGACACACCCGCTTCCTGAACTCGCCCATCTGATCCGCCGCCAGGACTTTCCGCGGCTCCCCAAAAGACTGCCGCGATCGCTGACAGCGCAACAGGATCAGCTTCTCGATCAGGAGTTGCTCCGCCGCAATGATCTCGGCGGGAATGCGCTTCTCCTGATCCGTCACACCGGCATGCGCATCGGCGAGTGCGTCGATCTGTCCTACGATTGCCTCCGCTCCACTGGCCCGGATCAATGGGCCGTGCATGTCCCGCTCGGCAAACTGCAGAAAGAACGCTTGGTCCCGGTGGATCGTTTCGTTTGTGAAATCGTCCAGCGCCTGCGCTTCTTTCGCTCCCTCGATCCGCTGCCCCCCGATGGCTTCCTGTTGGCTCGTCCTGGCAGCAAGCAAGCTCTGGTGCGCCAACTCCGTGACTATCTACACCAGGTGTGTCATGCGCTCGGTTTCTCCACCCGCCTCGTGCCGCACCAGCTTCGACACACCTATGCCACTCAGATGATCCGTTCCGGTGTCAGCTTCCCAGCCTTGATGACTTTACTCGGCCACACTTCTCCCGACATGACCATGCGCTATGTCGAGGTGGCCCTCACCGATCTCCGCCGCGAGTTCGACATGGCGCAAGCCAAGCCTCGACACCTGGTTCCCCAGCCGAAAATATCGAGCGCCTCTCTGCCAGCCGGCCTGGACGGCGTCATCGACGCCTTGCTCGCCGCTCAACATGTCCTCGAAATGTTCCGTCGTGCTTTGCCCGCAGGCCCTTCACGCACTTCGCTTGTCCGCCTCTCCAACCGCCTCTCCAAAATCCTCGCCCAAGCTCGCAAACTCACCACAGCCTAAAATCGGGCACAGATTGGCCGGTTATGTCGGCCAACCTTCCATAATTCGCGCTTATGCGTACCCAAGGGAGAGTAATGGAAGGTTTCGCCGTCATCCAGGCGCTAAGTGCTTCCTAATCGGCTAAACTTAACTGATTCACTCACATGCCGCTATCTGCGGGCGACAAGCTCGGCCCCTATGAGATCCTCGCGCCTCTTGGCGCCGGCGGCATGGGCGAAGTCTATCGCGGGCGCGACACCAAGCTTGACCGCGAAGTCGCCATCAAGGTTCTTCCTGCCGCGTTGGCACAAGACCCCGAACGGCTCGCGCGATTCGAGCGCGAAGCCAAAGCTCTGGCCGCGCTCAATCATGCGAATATCGCGCAAATCTACGGGGTCGAGGAATCGGGCGGCGTCCGCGGGCTAGTCATGGAGTTGGTGCCTGGGTCAATTCTCAAAGGCCCTCTGCCGCTGGAGACCGCGCTCCACTACGCCAAACAAATCGCCGAGGCGTTGGAAGCCGCGCACGAAAAAGGGATCACCCATCGCGATCTGAAACCGGCCAACGTCATGGTCACGCCAGAAGGCGCAATCAAAGTGCTCGATTTCGGACTTGCCTCGACGCCCAGCCGCGAGGGGTCCAGCGACCCGGCCAGCTCTCCCACGATGACCATGGCGACCCAAGCAGGCTTGATCATGGGCACGGCGGCGTACATGAGTCCCGAGCAGGCCGCCGGGAAAGTTGTGGACAAGCGCTCCGACATCTGGAGCTTCGGCGTGGTGCTCTTCCAGATGCTGACCGGCCGGCCGCTGTTTGAGGGCGAGACGGTCTCGCATACCCTGGCCGACGTACTTCGGGCGCCTATCGATTTAGCGAAGCTTCCGGCGACTACACCCGCGCCCATACGAGACCTGCTCGCGCGCTGCCTGGACCGGGACGTGAAGTTGAGATTGCGCGACATCGGCGAGGCGCGCGTCGCGATTCAGAAATATCTCGCCGACCCGACCAGCGCCTCCCAGGAGCCCGCGCAAGCTCGGAGTTCCCTTGTGTGGCGGATTGCCGCTGGCGCGCTGGCACTCGTCGCCGCGGGCGCGGGCTTCGGATGGTGGCGGGCCGCGCAGCACGTCGAAGAGCCGCTCGTCAGGCTGGATGTCGATCTGGGCCAGGAGATCGCCCTGGCGCCAGCTAATGGCACCAGCACCGTGATCATCTCGCCGGATGGAACGCGCCTCGCGTTTCTTGCGAGCAGCGTTCGCGAGACCAGCGGCGGCCAATGGAAACTGTTCATCCGAAGACTCGATCAGCTCAAAAGCATCGAACTCTCGGGCACCGAGGGCGCAAACTCCGTGTTCTTTTCCCCGGACAGCCAGTGGGTGGGCTTCGCCGTCGGCGGCAAACTGAACAAGATTTCGGTCGAAGGGGGAACGCCCGTTGCACTGGGCGACATTGGCGCGTCCACGGGATCGAGTTGGGGCGAGGATGGATCGATTGTCAGCGTCGCTCTGAGCAGTGATTTGGTAAAGACTCCCTCGGGCGGAGGCGCCGCGGTTTCCATCGCGAGTCTCGTGCATGGAGAATACACTTTCATCGCACCGCAAATTCTGCCTGGAGGCAAATCCCTTCTCTACTCGGTTTACCCCGAAGCACGAAATTCGCCAGATGTCGCGCGGATCGAGATGCTCTCGTTGATCGACCACAGTAGAACAGTCTTGGCCAAGGGAGGAAACTCGGCGCGTTACCTGGCGACCTCGACTCAGTCAGGCTACGTAGTCTATGCCAACAGGAGCACTCTGTACGCGGTCCCGTTTGAGCTGGGCCATACGGAAAAGCGAGGCGCGCCGGTTGCGGTCCTGGACGATGTCGGCTTCAATCCGGGGACGTACGAATCCCAGTTTGATGTGTCGCGTAACGGAACCATGGTGTACCGTAAACCCGCCCCTTCCGCGAAAAGACTGACCATAATTCAGTCGGTGGATGCAAACGGAAAAAGGATGGCGCTCCTCTCCAAGCCGAATTCTTATGCCAGTGCTCGCGTGTCGCCCGACGGAACAAAAGTAGTCGCCGATCTCGAAGAAGGCGGGGACAAGGACATCCAGGTTTATGATTTGCACCGCGAGACTTGGACTCCTCTCACCCTCGGCATGAAACGGCTTTTCCTCGACCCGGTGTGGACTCCAGACGGCCAATCTGTGATCTTCGGGTCTTTGACAGGCCTGTTCCGGGCTCGGGCCGACGGTGCGAGTCAACCCCAGCCGCTCACCCAGAAACAATCCGTGCAGAGCCCCGAAGCTCTTGCACCGGATGGGAAGCGTTTGATCTACATCGACGGTGACGGCAGCGTCGGCGAGTTGTGGACGGTAACTCTAGACAGTAGCGGCAACCAATGGAAGGCGGGCAGTCCGGAGCAAGTCTCGAAACAGTTCAGGGGAGGCGTGTCTCAGGGCGCGGGAGCCGCCGCATTCTCTCCGGACGGAAAATGGCTCGCGTACCGCGCGAATTCCTCCGGCGACGGTAACGTGTACGTGCGCGCGTTTCCCGACACCGGCGGCCTGTGGAAGATTTCAAATAATGGCGGTCGACACCCGATCTGGTCGCGCGACGAACATGACCTGCTGTACCAGGCGGGCGATCAGATGATGGCAGTGCGCTACTCGGTGAATGGCGGAACGTTCGTCGGGGAAAAGCCCCGCGTGTGGCTGGAGAAAGTAGGAGGAACGGCCTACGATCTTTTCCCGGATGGAAAGCGTCTGCTGGTGCTCGCGCCCGTCGATTTGCCCGGCGCTCCCCAGGTCGATCATGAAGTGGTGCTGATTCAGAATTTCTTTGACTATCTCCGCAAGCATGTACCGGCGGGGAAATGATCACCCCAAGCGGCACGTTGGGCGCGCCGCTTTGCCGGATGGCCGTAGGGATAGCGTCCGGATGGTCGGCCATACTTCCACTACTTTTTTTTTGCGGAGCCTCGACGCTACGCCAAACGTCGATTTTGAAAAAGTAACTACCGGATAGGCCGTGATCCAAGCGGAACAGTGGTATATTTTGCCAATGTTCCTCCACCGACTGACCGGTAATTATAAAGGATACTTTCTTGCCGCACTTGCTTTCTCGTTGATCGCTGAGGCAGTCTGGGCGCAATCCCCGCCTTCAATAATAGGTACCTGGAAACTGGTCGCCTTTGAAAACCACAACGCGGATGGCAGCGTCATCTACCCGTTCGGGAAGAAGCCGACAGGCTATTTTGTCTATGATCCGACCGGGCACCTGTCGGTTCAGATTATGCGGGATCCACCTGTGAAGGACGTGCCCGGCCTGATGCAGGGCAAGGCTGAACCGGACACGTATAAGGAAGCCTTCCTCGCCTACGCTGCGTACTTTGGAACGTACACAGTAGATTTAGTAAAGGGAGTGGTGGTCCATCATGTAGAGGGCGCCAATCGGCCGGATTATATCGGAATGGATGAGCCGCGGCCATTCCGAATTGCGGGCGATCACCTGTTCATTGAAATCAGACGTGACGGGCAGTACCTACTGCGCGAGCTCGTCCGTGTCAGATAGGTCTCCGGCGGCTGGCCACCGTTTGTTTCCGAGCGGATGGTCGGCCACCCTTCCCAACTACTTGGTTCTGTCCAGATAGGCCGTCATCCAGGCGCAATCCGCCTCTTGCGAGCCAACATGTTCGCATTGACTTGGCTTTAAGGGACTTCTACCATTCTCTTAACGTTATCAGTAAGGAGGCGGCATGTTGAAGTGGAAGATTTTGGCGCTCCTAGGATTGATGTTCGGCGTTGGGGGAGTCGTGTGGGGCTACGCTCAGCAAAAGAAGGCGATCGGATTCTTCGAATTACGCGTTTACACAGCGCAGCCGGGGAAGCGAGATGCCTTAGCAACGCGGTTCGCCGACCGCACCGCTGCCATCTACGCACGGCACGGGATTACGAACGTAGGGTACTGGATTCCGCAGCAGAGCGACGCGGAGCTGGGCATCAGCGCCGAGAGCACCTTTATTTACATGAGGGGCTATCCCTCGAAGGAAGAACGCGACAAGCGCCTCAAGGCGGCCCACGACGATCCTGAATTCGCTGAAGTCGTGACAAGGCAGGAGCAGAACCCG